>Ga0070701_10000557_pt1 | contig 12917 bp, 12 predicted proteins | sample KBSK5102metaG_FD_65451 | JGI IMG/M metagenome (GOLD analysis project Ga0070701, IMG submission 65451) | Corn, switchgrass and miscanthus rhizosphere microbial communities from Kellogg Biological Station, Michigan, USA - KBS K5-10-2 metaG | ecosystem: Host-associated > Plants > Roots >... | reverse complement strand
CTCATCGTCTGCCGCGCCGTCGATGTAGTGGAATATGGGCCCCGGCAGTCTCCGCTTGGCCATCGTCCGAAAATCCCCGATGTTGTTGCATCGATTGACACGCACTGGCTCCTCCATCTTAGCAAGGCGGGCCAAATGAACATGGCCACAATGGTTCGCGCTGACTGTCACATAGCGACCCCGGGATTTGTTTCGAGACCACGCCTGAGCAGCAAAGTCCAAGTGTTCGAGCTCTTCGGTGAGGGAAGCACACGCCCTGAAGCGGGAGATGGGCCCGATCGCTCTTTCGGCTCAGTATCAGCAGAGTCCGGTCCCACCCGGCGGCACGATCATCAAGAGAAAATGGCTTAAGACATATGATGAGCTTAGGCCCGGCCACCCCTATTCCGCCCGACTAACTGTGGAACGAAGCAGACTCTCTATTGGCGGAGGTCGACCATGGGCGGACGGCAGTGGTAATTACGCCAATGGGCCTCAGCGGGGATGCTGTCCTGGTCGGAGATGAGCCGTCGGAATGCAAGGCAAGGCTCGACGAAATCACCAATCGACTACGCCACGAATTCGAATTGGCCGAATAGCCTCAGGACGAGCGCCTGAGGGCCGTTTGTTTTGGGGGATTGTATACTTCACAAACCCAACCCGCACGGGGCGTGGGCTTTTTCTTTTTGGCGGACGTGAACCCGCATTGCGCTTGCGGGGTTACGCACAAGAGACGGGGGGTTTTTTTTAGAGCCCTTCGATGACAACAACACACACATACCACTATCGGGGATACCAGATCGTCCCTCAGCGCCAATGGGCGAGCTGGTGTGTCGGTATCTACGCCACACGGGCTAACTTACCTCTCATGTCGCAATCTACGCTGCGGACTTTGGCACCTCGCATGGAAGAGGCTGTCGCCGAGGCCAAACACAGCATCGACGAAGCCCTGGCGGACATGAATGATTGGCTCGGGAACTGATGGGCTAGATGCCGGGTTTGCTCTGTTAGGAGATCGGTGAGCACATTCCCCCTAGCGCAAACTCAGGCTGCCGATCTCGCTGAGCTCCTTTTTGGAAGTTTCTGCGTAAGAAGCCCTGGTCACCCTGCCCGGGGCTTCTTCCTTTTCTGGCAGCCACCAGACCGCCGCCCGGTCCACCGTCGCGGCCAAAGCCACCGCCGCCACCGTCAGGCCAAAGGTTACTCATCGCGGTCAGATTACTCACGTGTACGCTTCACAGATACGCGCACCCAGATGCATCTTGAACTACCCCAGTACCAACGCCTCTGCGGTTAGGCAGCCGTGCACAACTCGGCTCCAAGATACCGAGGCCTGGATAGCCTCGCGAGCCTGGTTCAACTGTGTAATCCCCCGTGAGCGCTAATCCCCTGGGCAAAGCTCCGCTAGCTTCGACCACACTCTTAGGTCCGTGTCCCCTGTCGAGCTCTTGACTCTAATGGGCGTCCGGTCGCCGGTGGCAAATATGTCCACTACGGCCGCACAAATCCCGGTGGCAAGTACTTGCACGTTTGAGTCAGCATCGGTTGGCGAGAGGGAAGGGGCTTGGGCCGACATGAAGGAGCTGTGCGGGAATGAGGTGAGCGTGCTACGGCCAAGAATCCTGATATATAGCGCACCATCATCAATGTGGAGGTTTGTTTAATGCCAAGGGGACGCAGGCAGACAGTTCGTCGCAAGTGGACTGCACAGGACGAGAGGGAACTAAAGCGACACTCGAAAAACAAGACTCCTGTGGCGAGAATTTCCAAGGCGTTGAAGCGTACTGTCGGCGCTTTAAGACAGAAGGCACGCAATTTAGGGATCGCAATCGGGCACAGACAACGGCCCAAAAGGCGTTCTCGGCGTCGTTAACCTGGCAGGACGATGCTTGCAGAGCTCGTCTGCTGTGAAACTGGATTGCGCCGGCGTTTAGGTTAAGTCCGCTTAGGGTCATTAGCGGACCTTAAACCGCGGATGAGGGGTGTCCGCCTTACCTCCCAACGCGGACATGTTCAGCGGCGGCCTCGATGTCTGCTAAGTGCCAATAGCAGACATCGCAAGTGGTGGCTCGCCTCCGGCGCTTCATCCGAAGAAACGCCGTCGTGGAACTCGTTCGATGCATACTAGAAAGTCGCTTCCGGCGCTTTAAACAGAATTAGCAACAAGCAGACGAGGGACCGTTTTTCTTATTGCCCCTTTTTTATGAATGGCGAACAAGCGGAAAAAGCGCCGGAAACGAATAAAGCCATTTTCGCCATCAATTTAGGGTCGACGTTTGGCTCTCCGAAGCGCGCCCTACCCGTCCCTTTCCTAATTAGTGCTCCTCAGGCCCGGGCGTGGTCCAGTGTGGGGAAAAAGCTAGGTCCCTCACCCATGGAGCGGTTGGGCTACCGCCACGTCTAAGGCCAGACGTAACAGGGCGCTTTGAGCGGTCGGGTTAGAAGTTAGCCCTTGCTTTACGATATGGTTGTATTTTCGTTTACCAAACGAAATCCAACCTTCGGGGGGTTTCCGTGCGCCTCATTTTCTTGCTGCTTACGACCATTGTCGTCGTCGTCGCGGCCATCTTCTTTGTAGGTCCGCTGTTCATCTCGGCTGATGAGGTTCGCAATCAGCTTTTCGCGCAAATTGAGTCGGCCACCGGCTATCGTCTCTGGATAAGCGGTCCACTCAACGTCACGTTGTTCCCCTCGTTCCATTTAGTCGCCGAGGAGGTCGGTATCTCGCAGCCCGCGGCCCGCGGCGACACAGAATTGGCCACGGCGAAGAAGCTCAAGTTCGGGCTAATGCTCAGGGGGCTTTTGGACGGCAAGATGCGGATGACCGAGGTGACCCTCATCGATCCCGTGATTGCGGTGCCGACTGCCCCGACCAAGCCAGTTGCGGGGGAGCAAGCCGTTGGGGCCCACGGTGACCGGCCGGGCGGAGGCAGCACCCCTGGGGTTGCCGAGCAGCTCAGCTCTCTCAGCCTCGATAAGCTCGTCATCGAGAATGGCACGGTGATCCTCCCGCCGTCTGGCCAAACGCCCGGCAAACGTATCGAGAAACTAAAGCTCGCGGCCTCTCTCCCGGCCTTCGACGGCACTCTTGCGTTCGAGGCCGCAGCGATCGTCGACGGTAAGGCGATCAAGGCCGCTGGTTCGATCGGCAACTTTGGTCGGTTCTTAGAGGGCTCTCCGGCCCCTGTGTCCCTTCAAGGCAACGCGCCTTCTTATTTCGAGGGGAAAGCCACGCTATCCGGCACAGCTACGTACAAGGACAATGCTTTTGCCCTGAGCCGCTTCAGCGTAGAGGCGGGAGACCAGACGTTGACCGGGACGGCGCTCTACAAGAATGAAACCGTTACGCTCAGTCAATTCACAGCCACGTCCGGCCCCTATAGCGTCGCCGGCAATGCGAGCTATAGCAACAACAAAATCACAATCAATCCATTTCGGGCGAATGTGCGCGGCAACCCCTTTGCCGGTTGGATAACGGCCGATCTGTCCAATCAGGTGCCTTATTTCGTGGCATCGCTCACCGCGAAGATGGTCGACATCAATGCGCTGATAGGCGCCGCGAAATCGCAGCCCTCCGGTGGCGGCAGCGTTACAAATGCTGGGAATGACACTAGTGGCGATCGCAATGGTGCCTCCGCTTGGAGCAACTCTCCCATCGACTTCTCTCCGCTCAAAAGCATAAACGGCAAGTTCGGTCTCTCCGCCGAGGAAAGCAAGTACGCAAATATCAAGATCAAACCCGTCAAGGTTCAGGCTATCCTTTCGGCAGGGAAGCTCGATGCGACGGTTGCTGACTTCAAACTTTACGGCGGCGACGGGAAGGCGGCAGTCGTGATCGATGCAAGCAGCAGGACACCGGCGCAAAGCGTGAAAGTTTCACTAGTAAATTTCGACGCCTATCCGTTTCTCCGGGATGCGGCGAACTTCCAGAGCATCGAGGGCAAGGGAACGATAACGCTGGATCTTAACGCGACTGGAGCAAGCCAGAGCGCAATCGTCTCGGCGCTCGGAGGCAGTGCCAAACTAGAGTTCGCCGACGGCGCCATCCGCGGTGTTAACATCGCTAAGATGCTCCGCAACCTTGGCACGGGCATCATTGAAGGATGGCAAGGCGGGGAGACTGAAAAGACCGACTTCGCCTCGCTTGGCGGAAACTTTAAGGTCGCCCAAGGAAAAGCAACCACCAATGATTTGCATCTCGTGGGACCGCTCGTGCGCATGACGGGGGCCGGCACTGTGGACTTGCCGGTCAAGCGGCTCAATCTTCGCGTCGATCCGCGACTTGTGGCTTCGCTCGAGGGACAGGGCGGCAAACAGGATCTCGCAGGCCTTGGCGTCCCGGTCATGATTTCAGGTCCGTGGGGCACGCCCAAGATCTATCCCGATATCAAGGGCATTCTCGAGAACCCGACCGCCGCCTATGAGCAGCTGAGGCAGCTCGGTAACGGGGTAGTCAAGCTGCCCGGCATGGCTAAGCTGGATAAGACGGGGACTCTTCAAAGTGTCATTAAGGACGGCAAGGTCAACAAGGACGCGCTCATTCAAGGCCTCGGCGGGCTTTTGAACAAGAACCAGCCACCTGCAGTTCAACCCGAGGCAGCCCCTACATCAGCGACGGCCCCAGCATCGCAAGCCATGCCAACTCCTCCTGAGGTCCAGGCCGACACCGAGACAACGACCCGAACTGACGACAGCACTGCGGCCGCCACGAAAACCACTAAGAATAAAAAAAGGACCGATGCCGAAGATGTTGGAAGGCAACTTCTGCAGAATTTCCTCGGTGGCCGGTAGCTCCATCGCCACGTTCGCCTTAGCGACCAGTCAAGATCGAAATTAGCGCGAGTAGGGTGGAGGCCAGCGCTGCCCGCGCCGAGAACCAAGCGGGCTTTACTGCTCTGGTATATCAACAGCTATTCGAAAACAAAAGGTGCGCTCAAAGAGGTGCGCGCGTTCATCGTGCGGGAGGTGAGCGCAAGATCAGAGACGGCGTTGACCGCTTTTCTTGATTGCTTCCAACGCCGCATCGAATGCTCTCTCCAAAATCTCGCTATCGAGTGGGTCTAGTTCATTCCGTGGCGATTTGTAAGAAGACATGCCTACCTTTGGTGATTCGTGTTTACGTTCATCGCGCGTTTAACTGAGGAGGATGACCGCAAAGCGACAGACGCTGCGACGCGATCTCGCAGCGAGCCGAGCTTCAGAGGTCGGCCTTACCAAGCGTATTCGCTGCCATCGTAATTGAAGAACTTGCCGGACTGCGCTGGCCATAACCCCTCGATCAAGCGCCTTAGCATCGTTACGCTCTCGGCCGTGGTTAAGCTGGCGTGCGGGCCACCCATGTCAGTCAATAACCAGCCGGGATTGATAACCACGCAAGTGATGCCGAGTGGAGCAAGATCGATCGCCAGACTGCGCATCACCATGTTCACCGCGGCTTTTGAGCTGCGATAGGCGATCGAGCCTCCTAAAGTGTTGTCGGCTATCGATCCCATCCCGCTCGTAAGGGTGACGATTAGTTTACGTTCACTTCGAGCCACCTGGTCAACGAAAGCCTCAGAAACGCGCAGGGGACCCATGGTGTTGACGTCAAGCACCTTCGCCCACGCCTCGTAATCGATGTTCCCGATGGTCTGGCCTCTAGGTCCGCCGATGCCAGCATTGTTGAGGAGAAGGTCATTGTTGAGGAGAAGGTCAATGGCTTGCCCGTTGATCTCTGCGGCAGCCGCCTGAACACTCATCGGGTCAGTGACATACAGGGCCAGGATTTGCAGCTTGTCATCGCTCGCACCCGCCAATCGGCGCAACTCCGAAGCCGAATGTGGATTACGACATGCTGCGTAAACCTGCCACCCATCAGCCAAATATTGTCTGCCGAACTCGAGCCCTAGCCCGCGATTGGCACCAGTGATCAAAGTGTTTGGCATAGCTTTCTCTCTGCCGAACTTAGTTCCGGGTCTCGTTTCGGGCCTTTCTTTCAGTTGCTCAGAGCTTCCGTCAGTACTGAAGCCGGCGAAGGTAAGGACACGCCGACCTCGAAGTGAAAAAGCTGCGCTTTACCTGTGGTCTCTTGTCACCTCTTTCGTGGATGGATTGGAGTAGAATACACGGTCTCATCGGCTAACAAGGGCTAGCAAAATGTACAATCGTTGGAGACCGTGAATTTCGATTGAGGGCGAGCAATGGATGAGATGATGCAAAGGGACCTAGAAGCCGCCGCCTTCCGCCGACTCGTCGACCATTTGGAAGCGCAGTGACTTGCAGGACATCGAGCTTATGGAACTTGCCGGCTTTTGTCGAAATTGCCTCGCCAATTGGTACCAAGATGCTGCCGCTGCTAAAGGCCTGTCACTTAGCAAGGAGCAGGCGAGAGAGATCATCTACGGCATGCCTTACGAGACTTGGAAGTCGAAGTTCCAGATTGAGATCACTGCCAAGCCGCACAAGCACTCTGGCTCGGCAGGCTGAGTGGACAAGTACACAGTGTTCAAAGCCAAGTGCAAGTGAACTAGCTAAGGAATTGGATTTTCGATCCACCTGATCCGCTGAGGATGCAGAGGTCCTTCATAAATGAGCGTTCCCGATAGAGGTACTGCGCAGGCATCCATTTCCCTCACTGGCGCACAGTTTGACTTGCCGATGCGTAAGGGCACGCTAGGCCCGGATGTGGTCGACATTAGCACCCTTTATCAGGACACAGGTCGCTTCACCTACGACCCCAGCTTCGGCTCCACGGCAAGTTGCGAGTCAAAGATCACGTTTATCGACTTTGACAAGGGAATCGTCCTATATCGCGGCTATCCCATCGAACAGCTCGCCGAGCACAGCACCTTTCTTGAGACATGTTACCTCTTGATCTATGGCGAACTGCCGACCTCACAACAGTACGAGGCTTTTGAAAACAGCATCGTCAAGCACACTATGGTGCACGAGCAGATGATCCGGTTCTACTCCGGGTTCCGTCGCGACGCGCATCCTATGGCAATCATGGTCGGTGTGGTCGGTGCACTCTCGGCGTTCTATCACGACTCGATCGACATCAAGGATCCGGCGCAGCGGGAGATGGCTAGTATCCGTATGATCGCGAAAATGCCAACCATTGCGGCGATGGCCTACAGATATTCGAGGGGCCAACCGTTCATTTATCCATGGAACAAGCTGAAATACTCGGCGAATTTCTTGCATATGTGCTTTGCCACGCCAGGCAAGGAAGACGAGATCGATCCGCGGCTCGCCAGCGCCATGAGGCGGATCTTTATTCTGCATGCTGACCACGAGCAGAGCGCTTCGACCGCAACGGTACGCCTTGCCGGGTCGTCGGGAGCCAACCCCTATGCCTGCATCTCAGCCGGCATTGCCTCTCTATGGGGACCTGTGCACGGCGGTGCGAACGAGGCCGTAATTACCATATTGAAAGAGATCGGCTCGGTCGACCGCGTCCCGGAATATATCAAGCGCGTAAAGGACCAGAACGATCCGTTCCGACTCATGGGTTTCGGATATCGCATTTACAAGAACTATGACCCAAGAGCTAAGATCATGCAGGCGGCCTTTCAGGAGGTAGTTGATACCCTGGGCCGTGACCACCGCGACGATCCGATCCTCAAGGTGGCGCTTGAGCTCGAGCGCATCGCGCTCTCGGATCAATACTTCATCGAGAACAACCTTTCTCCCAATCTTGATTTCTATTCTGCAATCACACTAAGGGCGCTCGGCTTCCCAACCGAGATGTTCACTGTACTATACGCGATCGCACGCACAGCAGGTTGGATTGCGCACTGGAAGGAGATGATTGACGATCCTTCGCAGCGCATCGGCAGGCCGCGCCAGCTCTATACCGGTGCCACGGAGCGTACCTACTTGCCGATAGAGGCTCGATCCTAAGTATTGCAGCACCCGGCTTTTTACGAGGTTCGCAACTCAGCATCGAACTGTTTTGATGCGAGCCAAAGCACCGACTGTCCAAAGTTGTCGTTCACTGTGAGATTACGATCGATTTCGACCCCATCAATTTCATCGTTCCTTATGATCTTTTGAATCAGCTGATAACCGCGATGGGGAACGTCCGGAATCCTGCTACCTGACCGCCAAAAATGCCTCGCCCGAAGACGCCAGAAAATCTCCTCCACTTGTGAGAATGGCTCTGGCCCCGATGTAAACACACAAATCCAGCCGATTCGACCTCCGCAATCCATCCGTTACAGTAATCAATTACCGCCGCATGGGATGATAAGCTCTTTACCCCTTCAAGATCGAGCCAAACATTTACCCCCGGTGGAAACCCAATCTCACGAACATGCAAGGCGGCGTTCCGCCCGTAAGCGCTCCATAAGTTCTTTGTCGGCGACCAGCCGGCACGGGCGACGTGTTGAACGGGCATCAAAGCAAGTCCCGCGTTCAGTATGGTCCGGGCCTCGGCTTCATGAAGATCGTTAGCCTGCTGTCGTTCGCCACGGGATACATATCTCAAGCAGAAAGTGAATCCGTGCGCCCTTGCAGCGCGGCAATGCCGGTCGTCCAAAACTGTGTTGGTATCAATCCCGTGCAATCCCGGAGGCGCGGCAAACACTTGGCCTGGTAACATCGGAACTTCCCCCCGTTTCCATCCAGACTTCGGATTCCTTGTTTGGTCTGCTTAGCCGCTCAAGTTGTCAACTTCCGGAGTTGCCATGCGTTGAGGCTCTAAATTTCCAGAGCAACAAAATGTCGACCGCGCAACCCACATGTTGTCCGAGGGATAGGAGGAGCTTGATATGCCCGAAATCACAGCCATAAAGCTACAGTGCGACCTCGTCATGCGCGGCGGCATCGCCAGTGGTCTCGTGTACCCTCGTGCTATTGCTAAACTAGCCGAGACCTACGACTTCCGGTCAATCGGCGGTACTTCAGTGGGGGCGATAGCTGCCACTGGTACGTCGGCCACAGCATTAGGCAGCAAAACCGGGCCAGACCACTTCCAAACGCGTTTGAAGCGGCTGCCGGAGGAGCTCTCTGAAACAAGGGACGGCAAGACTGTTCTCGAAAGGCTGTTTCAGCCGCAGCCGGGCACGCGTTGACTGTTTCGAGTGCTTATGGCTGGTCTGAGACACGAGAATAAAATTTTGAAAGTCGGGCGCATCGTCACTTTGCTCTGCTTCAGCTATTTGCCGATCGCGATTCTCGGAGCCGCCATTGCCCTTTTTCCACTGCTTGGCTTCGCGCTCACGTCCGCCATCGCGGGAGCAGCATTCTGGTTGTTGGTCGTTCTTGGTCTCGCCCCCGCTCTAGTTTTTTGTAGTGTTGGCCTCCTCAAACGGAGCGTTGTGGGAAGTCTTTTGGCGCCTGCCGAAGAATGGCTACGGTCATGTGCTCAGGCTCAAATGACTTTGAGCAGGACAAAGCCGGCGTTTTACCTCTCACCGATTGGCTGCACGAATTATTTCAGAACCTGGCAAACCGCCCGCTTAATGAGCCAGTAACCTTTGGCCATCTCTGGAACAATGGCGGCAACATCGAGAAGGAGCGCGAATCGAGCTCGTGCTGATGACGACAAACATCACGCGCGGGATATCGCATCGCTTTCCGTTTCTCGAAGGCAGCTGGGGGCAGCTGTTCTTCAGGAAGACTGAGTTCGACGAGCTATTTCCCCAATCCGTGGTGAATTGGATCATGAGCCATTCAGCGCCCCTTCGTCACGAAGACACCATCGAAGTGCCGAACGACTTCTATCCGCTTCCAGCAGCTCCTGACCTTCCTATTTTGCTCGGTGCGCGCATGAGTCTGAGCTTTCCCATCCTGCTGAGCGCCGTCCCGCTTTACGCGGCCAACGTCACCCGACGCAACGAACAAGGTAAGTTCGAACTTGAGCGCTGTTGGTTTTCAGACGGTAGGCTTACCAGCAATTTTCCAATCCACTTCTTCGATGCGCCGCTGCCCTCGCGCCCCACGTTCGGCATCAATCTGGTCCCGGAAAACGTGGCCATCGGCGACACGGCCGAAGAAAAAAATTCAGTGAGGGGCCTCCGGCCGGGAGGCGAACCTATCGGGGAAAGCCGCCAAGACCGATGGAAGAACATTTACATGCCGAGCACCAATACCTCGGGTATCGGCTCTGTAGCGCGTTTCAGTGAGTTCACCACCATTGTTGGGTTTTTCAGTGCGTTGTTCGATACCGCCCGTAATTGGAACGACACCGAGCTTATGGCCATGCCAGGCTATCGCGATCGTGTCGTTCATGTCGCACTCGCCCCAGATGAAGGCGGTCTTAATCTCCGGATGCTGGCAAGCATTATCGCGCAAATCGCTGAGCGTGGCGAACGGGCGGCAGAGCTGCTTGCAGCGCGCTTTGCCTTCGAACCGAAGCTCGATCCACAAAATGGGAAGAAGATAAAGCTAACATGGGACAATCACCGCTGGGTACGGTTTCGATCTTTCTTGGCCGCGTTTGACGATGTTGCGCGTCGTTTTCACGTAACTTGGGAAGATGCGGAGCGGCAATGGCCATTCAGATCATATGAACAGTTGCTCGGCCGAAGCCGCAACCAAGAGCCGACGAGCTATCCTCTTAAGCGACCCACTCAACTTCAGTTTATGTGGGAAGCGGTCAATACGCTTGTTGCTTTTGTTGCAAGCTGGACGGATGATCGGACATTCGATCGCGGCAAGTCATCCAAAGAGGGGCGCTCACCCAGGCCGAAACCAATACTGCGCATGATGCCTCCGGGTAGTAATGATCCCCGTGTTGAGCGTGCAACACAGACTGACTCAGCAGCGGTCGGCTTGGCTCAGCGCCAGCCTTCCCGACCATCGGGCTGAGTCACTGCTGCCGTGACGGCTGCGCTTTTGACCATAAGGGCTTCGGGCGCGTTTTTAGCACCTGTCGGCCGCCACACTCTGCGTTGCCCGCATGCCAATCGCCCGAGCGGCACCATGCGAAAGGTCTAGCGAAACTCCCGTTGTGAACGGACCACGGTCGTTGACACGGACGGAAACACTGCGACCCGTCTTCGGATTGCTCACGCGTAAGCAAGTGCCGAATGGGAGTGATCGGTGAGCGGCGGTCAAACCGTTCGGATTAAATGTTTCACCTGATGCAGTGCTTGCCGGCATGCTCCTGTCCGTACCAAGTGGCCACCGTTTGACCCGCCAATACAGGCGTGGAGAAGATGATGAGAATGAATGCAACGAAGCGCATGAGCCCGGCTCCAATTGGTGGTTGGCTCCGAGCTCGATAGGGTGCGATTTAGTTCATTAGTCGGCGTTCATGAGGCTCGTTTCGGCGAGACGGTGACCATTTAGCAGCACCTTTCGCGAATGTCATTAGCCACAGGCGCTCAGCTCAGCTCTACCTGAGAGCCACACGCACAAGCGCCGAATCACGGACCACCAAACAGGCGCCGGAAAAACCCGCGGCGCCTTTCCGGCTTTGGGAATGACTCTGCGTAATAGTCGAATCGCGGTTTGAAGGAACGGCGAGTGTTCTGACTGTAACGAGGTCCGTTTTTCGACCTACTCGCCACCTTGGCTTCACCGCCGGGAGCGTCACCGGATAGCACGACCTGGGTAAAGCGGACCGTGGGTTGAGTTGCCTAGTGGGCCGTTTATGGTCACGCGGCATGAGCGTGTGTCAATGGAATATCCGCGCTATTCGCGGGCTGTGACCGATCTAGCAGCGCTTCATCGATACCTTTTGTGTGGAGCGCATGCCGATGGCGCGAGCAGATCCGGCAGCAAGATCTAGGGTTATGCCTTCAGTGAAAGGTCCACGATCATTCACTCGCACGATGACGCTTTTTCGAGTTCGCGGATTGCCAACTTCAAGACATGTGCCGAAGGGTAAAGATTTATGCGCGGCGGTGAGCCCGTCGGGGTTGAAGATTTCCCCCGAAGCCGTCCGACTTCCTCGAAATTCGTTACCGTACCAGGTAGCTGTCACTATCTCTCCCTTGGCAGGATTAGCGGCTGGCAATGTGGATGCCTCTTGTGGCTGTTTCTTCATTGTGGGAGCAGATTGAGCAGGAGCCGTTGTGTTGCTGAACACCGCCGTTGCAAGTTTCTTGTCGAGCCCATAAAGGTCGGCAAAACTGATGACCTTTCCCGTGTCATCCACCACGGCCGTGAAATACGTTAGATGAACGGGAATTTTACGGTCCAACGACACCGGGCTGTTGACGCTGTGCTCCCAAAGCTCACTGACCTCGGTGGCTGACCAGCCCTTATCTTCGGACAGGAGTACTTCGGCGAAATGCTGTGGGTTTTCCATGCGCACACAGCCATAGCCGATCGCGCGCGTTGATTGTTGGAACACCTTGCGGCGGGCGGCAAAGGTATCGTGCAACAGCACATCATGCCGGTTGGGCAAAAGGAACTTCACCTTGCCCAGATTGCTCTTTGGCCCGGGTTTCTGGGTGAAAGTGAAGTCGCGAATATTGACGCGGGTCCAATCGACCTTGGTGGGATTTACCGGATTGCCCTGATAGCTCACCGAGAACGCGTACTTAGTCAGGATCGAGTAGTTTTGTTTACGCAATCGCGGCAGCAGGGACTTTAGCAGCACCGAGCTGGGTGCGATCCACTCCGGGTTGAAAACAATGGTAGTCATGTCGGCTGAGAAGACGGGCGTTGGATCATCAGCAGTACCGACTTGGGTCTTGTCCGCAAAGATGGTTTTCCCATCTTTGACCACGTAAAGCATGAATTCGGGCGTGTTACTCCACACATAGAGAGGACCCAGCTCTTCAGGCATCCACCGCCAGCGCTCCATGTTGATAATGAGGCGATTGATGTCTGTTGATTTGGCTCCAGCTTCGTCGCGCATCTTCAGGAGCGCGTGTCGGAGGCGGACGAACTGATCGTGCTTAGGATGTAGAGACTGAAGATACGCATCAGGCGCCTTCGCAGAGGCGATCTCCATCAATACGGCCCTCGGATCGCGCAAAGGAGGTGTCTGATCGAATAAGCCG
>Ga0070701_10000555_pt1 | contig 12925 bp, 11 predicted proteins | sample KBSK5102metaG_FD_65451 | JGI IMG/M metagenome (GOLD analysis project Ga0070701, IMG submission 65451) | Corn, switchgrass and miscanthus rhizosphere microbial communities from Kellogg Biological Station, Michigan, USA - KBS K5-10-2 metaG | ecosystem: Host-associated > Plants > Roots >... | reverse complement strand
TCGTGACTGACGATGGCCTCGTCCATTTCTACGAAGACATCTACGGCCACGACGTCACGCTCGAAAATGCTCTGGCGGGCGGGTATCCCTATCCGGGATGATGAGGGGATGAACCAGACACAGCAGGCATATCCGATCCGGAATGTGATCTTCGCGTCCGCCGCGGGGACGATGATCGAGTGGTACGACTTCTACATTTTCGGCTCGCTCGCCGCCGTCGTGTCGACGCTGTTCTTTCCGAAGTCGAATCCGACCGCCGCGTTTCTGCTGACGCTCGCGACGTTCGCGACCGGCTTCGCGGTACGGCCGTTCGGCGCGATCGTCTTCGGCCGCATCGGCGATCTCGTCGGACGCAAGTACGCGTTTCTCGTGACGCTGCTGATCATGGGCGGCTCGACCTTCGCGATCGGTTTGCTGCCGACGTATTCGACGATCGGCATCTTCGCGCCAATCATCCTCGTGCTGCTGCGATTGCTGCAGGGACTCGCGCTCGGCGGCGAATACGGCGGCGCTGCGGTCTATGTCGCGGAACACGTTCCCGATAACCGGCGCGGTTACTTCACGAGCTACATCCAGACGACGGCCACGCTCGGATTCTTCGTGTCACTCGGCGTCGTGCTCCTCGTGCGGACGTCGATGCCGGAAGCGGATTTCAACGCGTGGGGCTGGCGCCTGCCGTTCCTCGTTTCGATCTTCCTCGTCGCGATGTCGCTCTACATCCGGCTGCGGCTGCGCGAGTCGCCGCTCTTCAGCCAGCTGAAGAGCGAAGGGAAAACGTCCGCGACGCCGCTGCGCGATTCGCTCGGCAGCAAAAAGAACTGGAAAGTGATTCTGCTCGTGCTCTTCGGCGCCGCGGCCGGCCAAGCCGTCGTCTGGTACACGAGCCAGTTCTACGCGCTCTTCTTTCTGCAGAAAGTGCTGAACGTCAGCTTCGTGCAGTCGAACGTGATCGTGGCGATCGCGCTCGCGCTGGCGACGCCATTCTTCATCTTCTTCGGCTCTCTCTCCGATCGGATCGGCCGCAAGAAAATCATGATGGCCGGCAACCTCCTCGCCGCGATTTGCTACTACCCGATCTATCGCGCGATGTACGAGTTCGCGCATCCCGTGAATGCCGTGATGCTCACGCTGCTCGTCTTCGTGCAGGTGTTGTTCGTAACGATGGTCTACGGTCCGATCGCCGCATTCCTCGTCGAAGCCTTCCCCGCAAAAATCCGCTACACGTCACTTTCGCTCCCGTACCACATCGGCAACGGCTGGTTCGGCGGCTTCACCCCGCTGATCGCTACCGCCGTCGTAGCCCGCACCGGCCACATCTACGCCGGCCTCTGGTACCCGATCGCAGTAGCGTTCACGACGTTCGTGATCGGGTCGCTGTTTTTGAAGGAGACGAATGAGACGAGGATATGGGATGAAGTGAAGAGTGCTGAGGACTGAGGACTGAGGACTGAGCAGAGGCTGACGAAGCGAACAGTACTGACGACTGACGCGAAGCGACTCAGTCCTCAGTCCTCAGTCCTCAGTCCTCAGTCCTGTTTTACGCCATCGCCCCCGACCCAATCTCCGGATGCCCCCTTACAAACTCCACCAGCCGCGGCAAATACTCACGAAACCGCGGCACGCGGAGCTGCAGATCGCGCTGCGTGTTCGTCGTGTCGTACAGCGTCGGATGGACGAAGTAGTCGACGGCGGCTGAGGGGATTCGCATCAGGCGGTAGACGCCGGGAACGTAATCGAGCGCGGCTTTCGCGAGTGCTTTCGTGAGCGGGATTCGAATCACCGTGCGGCCGGTCGCGCGTGCGATGGCGTCGATCGTTTCGTCGACGGTCATCGGCTCGGGATCGGCGAGTTGGTAGCAGCGGCCGCGTGAATCTTCGCGTGCGGTGAGTGATTCGAGCGCGTCGGTGATGAAGTCGCGGGGCACGACGTTGAAGCGATATCGCGACGGGCGTCCGACCACCGGCAGCACGGCGAGGCGCGGCTGGCGCATCAGCCACTGCATGACGAAGTACGGGCCGTCGAATTTCTGCGTCGCGCCGGTGGTGCTGTCGCCGACGACGACCGACGGGCGATAAATCGTCGCCGGTAATCCCGCCTGCATCCGCTCCCGGACATCGCGCTCGGCGAGAAACTTCGTCTCCTCGTAATAGTTGTTGAACGCCTGGCCGCGATCGAGGTCGTCTTCCGTGAACGTGCCGTTGAAGCGGCCGCTCACGTAACAGGTGCTGACGTAATGGACGCGTCGCAAATCGGGACAACGCTCCGCGAAATCGAGGACGTTGCGCGTGCCGTCGACGTTGATGCGGATGCCGAGGTCGCGTTTGACGGTGAGGTCGTAGATCGCCGCGAGGTGATAGATCTGCGTGATGTCGCTTGTCGCGATCGTCAGCGGCGCGGTGATGTCGCCCTCGACGAGACGAATGCGTCCCGCGACCTCCGGCCGTTTCGCTTCGAGCTCGCGCACGCGCGTTGCGGCGAGCGCTGCGAACTTCGGCTGCACGATGCAGAGCGCGTCATCCTGCGGCGCGCGCGCGAGCAGGCGAGGCAGCAGTTCGCTGCCGAGAAAACCGGGAAAGCCGGTGAAGAAGATCGTCGACATTCACTTCTCGCAAAGATCGCGGACGACGCTCACCATACCAGTCACGACGCGCGCGAGCCGCTCGTAGTCGAGCGCCTCCGGCGTGTCGCGCGGCGTGTGGTAGTTCGGATTTCGGAACAGCGCCGTGTCGGTCAGCATGATCGCTTTGTAGCCGTGCTGCCAGAACGCCCATTGATCGGACCAGCCGACGCCCGGCAGCGCATCGGGCAACGCGCCGCCTTCCGATGGAACCGTCGCGTGCTTTCGAAAGACCGAGCAGGCGCCGCGGACGAGCGCGCGGGAGCCGAGGTTGCTGACGAAGGCGACGAAGTTGCCGCGGGATGGGTAGAGCGCGCCGACGCCGGATGGATATTGCTGGCTCCCTTCCTCGTCGCGAAAGTAGCCGATCGATTCGAGACTGATCATCGCGACGACGTTCTCGTTCCGTTCGCGCGAGCGCTTCGCGTAGACCAAGCTGCCCATCGATTCCGTTTGAAAATACGGCGGCTCTTCGTTGGCGAATGCTACGAAGCGCAGCGTGCGCGCGGGACGCTCGTGCGCGAACGTTCGCGCGAGCGCGAGCAGCGCGGCGACGCCGCTCGCGTTGTCGTCCGCGCCGCGCACGCCGTCGACGGAATCGTAGTGCGCGCCGATGATGACGATTTCATCCGGCTTCGTCGCGCCGCGCAGCTCCGCTTCGATGTTGGCGCAGCGATAGCCTTCGACTTCATACTCCTGCCGCGCGACGCGATAGCCGGCCGCGATGAACGACTGCTCGATGTATTTCGCGGCCCCGTCGTACTCGGGCGTCAGCACGACGTTGCGCTCCGTCGCGGCGAGGCGTGCAACGTCGCGGTGCAGCGCGTCGCGCAGCGAAAGTTCCGCCGGAGTCAGCGGTGGCGGCGCGCCGCGGAACGTCCGTCCCGGCATGCGCGTGAGCGCCGTCGCAGCGAGCGCGGCGGCAAGCGCGATGATTGCGACGAGAGAAAGCAGTGTCGTCAGCACGTTTCGCATGGCACGTCCGATGCGTTACTCAGCCGCATGGGATTCGCACTCGGAATGGTGCTCCTGATCTTCGCTTTCGCCGCGTTGCTCGTCGTGCTCGGCCGGATGCGCCGCCAGGTTGGCGGCGGTTTCGGGCCGACGGAATTCAGCGACGGCAGCATGACGACCACGCCCACCGGATACCCGGAAGAGATGCACGGGCACGGCAAGAAGATCGGGCCGGCGGACAACGCCGGTTCGTGAATCAGGCGCAGACATAGAGCACGTCGCGCGGTTCGAGCCGCAGTTCGGGATGGAGCCGCCGCACGATGTCGCCGTCGCGATCGATGGCGATCACGCATTCGTGTGCGAGCTCGGCGATGGTCATCCCGCCGTAATCGTGTTCGTGCATCCGGACGACGCGCCGCCGTTCATCGCGAATGCGTCCGCGACCGAGCAAACGTGACGAAAGCATTTCGCCGGAGATGTCGCTGATCGACAGCGCGTAATCAGCGCCCGCGCGATGAATGTTGTCGAGGTTGCGCGCGTGATTGACGCGCGCGATCACCGCGACGTCCGGCGCCGCTTCGCGCGCGATCATGCTCGCGAAGAGCGTGGCGTCATCCGTGTTCAGCGCGAGCACGAGCGCGCGCGACGTCTGCAGTTTCGCGCGTTCGAGCACGGAGAAATCGAGCACGTCGCCGACGAAATCGACGCCCGGCGCCGCGTTCTTCTCAACGACGCAGACCGATTCGCCGACGTCGGTCAGCAGCTCGTGCACCTTCCGTCCGACTTCACCGAATCCGGCGATGAGGAACGGTCCGTCCGCGCGCATCAGCGTCGCATCGAGTCGTTCCGCGGCCTGCGCGATTGCATCGTCATCGCCGACGACTTCGAGGATCGCGCCGGGCTCGATCACCGTCGATGAGGTGCATTTCGGCAGCAGCCGGCTGCGATGCCACTGACTGACGATCGTCGCGCCGCCGTGCGCCGACAGCGCGAGCTCGCCGATCGTGCGACCGACGAATGCGCTCGTCGCCGGCACGCGCAACTCGCGGCGAATCAGACCGTGGAGCGCTTCCGATCCCGGCAGCCGCGGGCTGATCATCTCGCTCGCATGCGCCGCGAGCGCGGCGGCGACGATGTGCCGCGGCGTGTATGCCGAGGTCGCGCCGGCGAGTTCCATCGGTTTGCGATGCGCCGGCTCTTCGACGAAGGCGTAGATCTCGCGCGCGAAACCCATCTGCCGCGCGCGCAGAATCACGCCTGCGTTTTCGACGTCGCGTCCGTTCGCGACGAGCGCACGCGCCGCGCTGAGGTTGCAGACGTCGAGCGCGTCTTCGTCGCTGCGCGTGAAGACGACGGCCTGCCGCCGTTCGAGCACCGCGCGCGCCGCCGCCTCATCGGTTTCGACGACGAGCGTCGCGATGCCTTCGAGTGTGAGCTGCTGCAGCAGCGTTTCGACCGCCGGTCCGTAGCGAAAGACGACGACATGATTGCCGATGTGCTCCGGCGCCGCGCGCGGCAGCTTCTCCTCGAACCGCTCTTCGAGAAAAGGAACGAGGAAGACGGGAATGATGAGGAAGAAGAGAAAGACGCCGGCGATCTGAATGACCGAGACGAACAGCACCATCAGCGGATGCGACCACTTCGCGTCCGCGCCGTAGCCGGTCGTGCTCAGCGTCTCCGTCGCCCATTCGAACGATTGCCAGAACGTGCGCGGCGAATGTTCGAGCCGCGCCATGCCCGCCTGGTAGATCAGCGCGGAAACGACGAGAAAAACGACGAGCCCCGTGAGCAGCGCGATGAGACGCTTTCGGGAGCGGTGCATTTGTAGATCTTAGTCCTGAGTCCTGAGTGCTGAGTCCTGAGTAACGCTTCGCGTGCGCCGTGCTCCCCGCGTCGTGGGTCGAGCACTCAGGACTCAGGACTCAGGACTCAGGACTACTAATGAAGCCGTATCGTCGGCTTCTCCGCCTCCGCGATCATCGACGCGATCTGCTTCTTCATCATCTCGCTCGTCACGTTCGGCAGCGCCGCCCGCAGCATCTTCAGTGCCTCATCGCGTTTCCCGCGCGACATCAGATCGTAGGCGTCGTAAATGTCGGCGACGTAGAGGTTGTCGCGCGCGGTCGTGAGCGTTTCGGGATCGGCGGACTGCACGATGATCGTGTCGAAGATGCGCTGCGCGTCGGCGCGCTGGCGATTTCGTGCGTATAGAAAAACGAGATTCGCCGCGGCGTCGAGTTGCGCGGGGGCGATGGCGAGACTTTTCTCGTACGCGGCGATTCCCGGCGTCACGTCGCCGCGCGTGAAGAGGTACGTCGCGCCGAGTCCGGCGAGACCGCGCGGCAATTTCGGCTGCAGCGCGACGCTCTTCTCGAACATCGCACGCGCTTCTTCGACGAGCGCGGTTGGCGGATCGTTGCCGGCGCGATGAATGCGATCGATGCGGTCGAGCAGCTCTTCGCCGTACGCCTGAAACGTGCGGTAGTCGTTGCTGCCGACGCTCACCGCTTTCGCGAAGAGCGACTCCGCCAGCCGCTTTTCGCCGGCCGCGCTTTTTACGCGTGCGAGTGCGGCGTACGTTTCGCCGCGCTGCGGCTCGAGGCGCAGCGATTCTTCCAGCAGCGGCACCGCCGCCGCTGCGCGCGGCGTTCGCGAAACGACGTCGCCGAGGGCGTAGAGCGCTTCGCCGCGCGTCACCGGTTGCGGCGATGGAATCGTTTTGGCGCCGAGGTCGGCGAGGGTGTAGCGGGTGTGCTGGAGGCGGGGGCGATTTGCGTAGTTGCGCAGCTGCTTCGTCATGTCGGCGAAGCTCATGCCGAACGCCGTCGCGAACGCTTCATCGATCGGCTTCTTCGCGGCGATCAGCGCGAGATATCGCTGCAGCTGTTCTCCGCGCGACGGCTCGCCGATCAGCAGGTAATGCACGAGCAGCCACGACTCCGCGTAGAAGAAACCGGCGCGCGTTTTCTCGTTGTACTCGCGCGAGGTGACGTCGGCCGCGAGCACGTCGCGCAGCGGCATGCTGAAACCGCTGTCGCGCAGCAGCGTGAGATGTTCCTCGAGCGGCAGGCCGACGTGCACGTTGTCGCCGGACGCTTCGAACGTTGAGTAAAAATCGGCGAGCCCTTCGTTGAACCACAGCGGCAAATCGGCGACGGTGTTGCGCACGAAAAAGTGCGTCAGCTCGTGAAAGATGATGCGGTTCACGGACGTCGCGCGGTCGCCCTGCACGAGCACGTAATTGCCGTCGTGCACGCCGTGGAAAACGCCGTCAGCCGCGCGCGGGCCGCCGAGGACGGCGTCGCGATACGGCGCGAACGTGTCTTCGTTGCGGAACACGTATACGGTCGTCGGCAGCGGCGAGCGGACGGTGAACTTCGCCACGCGCGAGAGTGCTTCGCGCATTCGCTCGAGCCGCGACGCAACCTCGCGCGTCACGTTGTCGCGCGCTTCGCTGTAGATCGTCAGCCCTTCGAGATCGGTGCGCGTCCAGCGCGCTTTTTCGCTCGGCAGCGGGATCGCGAGCAGCAGCGAGATCGCGAGCGCGGCTTTCACCGGTTGGCCCGATCGATCATGCGCGAGATCTGTTTGCGCAGCAGTTCCGTCGACGCGATTTTCAGCGCCGGCCGCAGCAGCTTCAGCGCGTCATCTTTCTTTCCCGCGTTGAGGAGATCGCCGGCGTCGAGGATGTCGGCGGCGAGCAGGTTGTCGCGCGCGACGGCGAGCATCGTCGCGTCGCCCGCCGGCACGATCACGCGCTCGACGAGTCGCTTCGCTTCGTCGCGGCGCCGCGCACGCGCGTAAAGAAAAACGAGATTCGTGGCGACGTCGATCTGTCCCGGCGCGAGCGCGAGACTCTTCACGAGCGCGTCGATTCCGGGCTGCGCGTTCTCGCGCGTGAAGAGATACGTCGCGCCGCGGCCCGCCCACGCCAGCGGATTGTTCGGCGTCAGTTTCAGCGCGTCGTCGAACAGCTCTCGCGCGCGCTCGACTTCATGCACCGGAATCTCGCGACCGTTGCGCTGCATGTTGCCGAAGCGCGCCAGGAGCGACTCACCGTAAAGCACGTGCACGCGCGGATCGTGGCTGCCGAGCTCGATCGCTTTCGCGAACATCGCCGCCGCCTCGGCGCGGCGATCGGTGCGCTCGAGCAGCGTGCCGAGCGTCGCCATCGCGCCGGTATGTTTCGGGTTGAGTCGCAGCGCCTCCCGCAACAACTCCTCCGCGCCATCGTCGCGCGTGCCGTTCGTCAGCAGGTCGCCGAGCGCAAACAGCACTTCATCGCGAGGCATCGGTTCCGGCTCCGGGATCGTCGCGGCGTGAATGTCGGCGAGCGCATATCGCGCCGACTGCCGGCGGATTTTTGAGATGTACTGCCGCAGCTCGGTCGTGGTCGCGTCGTATGTTCCGAACGCTTCCGTGAACGACTTTTTCGACGCGACGTAATCAGCGAGCGCCGCGCGGCGATCGGTGCCGCCGAGGAGGAGGTAGTGCGTGAGCGCCCAGGATTCGGCGTAAAAGATGCCGTCCGGTTTTTCGTCGTTGAAGTCGACCGAGCCCGGCGCGGGCTCGACGATTTCGCGGACGTTGACGATCGTTCGTTCGTTGAGATGCTGCAGATGCAGCGGAACGGGCAGGCCGGCGACGACCGCGTCGCGCGACGCGGTGAAGCTCGAGAAGAATTCAGCGAGACCTTCGCTGAGCCACGGCGGAAGCTCGCCGAGGCCGCGGATGATCGAGTGGGCGAAGGCGTGGTAGACGACGATGTCGACGCCCGACGCGCTTCTCGTCGACATCGCGACATAGTTGCCGAGCGGCGCCGCGATCACGAGCGCGTTCGCATCTCGCGGCTGACCTGCGGCGGCGCGATACGGCGAGAGCTCGGCGTCGCTGCGGAAGATGAACACGCGCGTCGGCAGCGTCGCGCGCAGCGGCAGCCCGGTGACGTGCGTGATCGCTTCGCGCATGCGATGCATTCGTTCCGCGATCTCGCGCGTGACGCTGTCGCGTGCGTCGCTGCAGATCGTCAGATCGCCGATCGTGATCGACGTCCAGCGCGCGTCTTCGGGAGGCAGTGGAATCGACGCGGATGCGAGCGGCGCCGCGACGAGGAGCAGCGCGAGGAGCATCACCGGGGCTCGCATGCGCGGAATTGTAGCCGTACGATGTCGCCCGATTTGGTGACGCTCCTGTGTACAGTCCGCGATTGCCGCCAGCCGCTCGAGCGCGATGAGGGGAGCTACGGCTGCTGGCGCGGACATACGTTCGACGTCGCGCGCAGCGGCTACGTGAACCTGCTGCAGCCGCAGGAACGGCGCTCGAAAAATCCCGGCGATTCGGCGGAAGCGGTCGCGGCGCGGCGACGATTTCTCGATCGCGGATTTGTCGAGCCGTTGCGCGCGCAGATCACGGAGCTCATCGCGCCGCTCGCCCCGAGATCCATCCTCGACTCCGGCTGCGGCGAAGGCTACTACCTCGGCGCCCTCGCAACCGCGACCGGCGCCGAATCGCACGGCATCGACATCTCAACTGCGGCGATCGATGCGGCCGCGAAGCGCTATCGCGATTGCATGTGGGTCGTCGGCAACGCCGATCGCTTCCTGCCGTACGAAGACGGTGCGTTCGACGTGGTCGTGTCGATCACCGGCCGAATGAATGTCGACGAGCTGCATCGCGTGCTCGCACCAACGGGCAGCCTGTTCGTTGCGGTCTCTGCGCCCGAAGATCTCGCCGAGCTGCGCGGCGTCGCGAATCGCGATCGCGTGGAGCGAACGGTCGCGATGTTCGCGCCGCGTTTTGCGCTCGCCGATCAGACGCGCGTGTCGACCGTGGCGCAGCTCGACGACGAGGCCGCGCGCGACATTCTCGTCGCGACGTACCGGCCGCGCGACGCGAGTGCGCGGAGTGTGACGCTCGCGCTCGATGTGATGCGGTTCACCCCGTCGTCAACACACACTTGACGCACTCGTCCTGCTTGTTCCGGAAGATCTCGTAGAAGCGCGGCGCGTCATCCAGCGTCCCGCGGTGCGTGATGATCTTCGTCGGATCGACGTCACCCTTTTCGATTCGCTCGAGCAGCTGCGGCAGGTATTTGTGGACGTGCGTCTGTCCCATCTTCAGCGTCAGACCTTTGCCGAAGGCGGCGCCGAACGGCACTTTGTCGATGAAGCCGCCGTACACGCCGGGGATCGAAACGGTTCCGCCTTTGCGACATGAATGCAGCGCCTGGCGCAGCGCGTGTGCGCGATCGAGCTCGAGGCGCGCCGCCTGTTTGAAGCGGTCGTACCACGCGTCGAGCGTGCGGCCGTGCGCTTCCATTCCGACGGCGTCGATGCAGCAATCGGGGCCGCGTCCGCCGGTCATTTCTTTCAGGTTGTCGAACGCATCATCGACGTCGCTGTAGTCGACGGTCTCCGCGCCCCACTCGCGCGCGAGGCGCATCCGTTCGGGAAAGCGATCGAGCGCGATGACGCGGCCGGCGCCCAGGAGCTGGGCGCTTTTGATGGCGAAGAGACCGACGGGGCCGCAGCCCCAGACCGCGACCGTGTCGCCCGGTTTGATGTCGCAGTTTTCGGCGGCCATGTAGCCGGTCGGGAAGATGTCGGTGAGAAAGAGAACCTGTTCATCGCTGAGCGTGCTCGGAACTTTGAACGGACCGACGTCGGCGAACGGCACGCGTACGTACTCCGCCTGTCCGCCGGCGTAACCGCCGTACATGTGCGAGTAGCCGAAGATGCCCGCGCCGCTGTAGCCGTACATCGCTTCGAGCACCCACGCGTTCGGATTCGAGTTGTCGCACGCGGAGAAGAGTTGCTGCTCGCAGAACCAGCAGCGGCCGCATGCGATCGGGAACGGCACGACGACGCGATCGCCGACTTTCAGCGTCGTGATCGCGGCGCCGACTTCGACGACCTCGCCCATGAACTCGTGGCCGAGGATGTCGCCTTTCATCATGGTCGGGACGTAGCCGCCGTAGAGATGGAGGTCCGAGCCGCAGATGGCGGTCGACGTCACGCGCACGATCGCGTCGCGCGGATTGACGATCTTCGGCTCGGGAACATCTTCGACGCGAACGTCGCCTTTGCCGTACCAGCGAACGGCTTTCACACCATCACCCGCGGGATCTCGCCCGCTTCCATCAGCTGCTTGAACGTGCGCAGGTCTTCCATGACCTGATGTGCGGGATCCTGTCCGAAGAGTTTCGCGATCGTCGCGCCGACCACGCCCGCGGGCGGATCGTAGCGAAGGACGACTTTGACGACGGTGCCGCGTCCGCCGATCGACGGCGTGAAGTGGACGGACCCGGCGTTGTCGACCTGCGATCCGTTGACGGAGCGCCAGCCGATCAGCTCATTCGGGATTTCGTTGATGATCTCCGCGTCCCATTCCGCGTCGCTGCCGGCGGGACCTTTCGCCACCCAGTGCGAGCGCTTATCGTCGAGAACGCTGACGGACTTCACGTGATCCATGAAGCGCGGAAGATTTTCGAAGTTGCGCCAGAACGTGTAGAGCTGTTCCGGCGGCGCATTGATGGTGACCGATTTCTCGACGCGGATGCCGCGCCCGTAGGGAACGCTGACCTGATCGCCTTCGCCATCGGTCGCGGTGGAGATGCCGAGGGAGTTGTAGACGGGACATTGGCCGGTGGCGCCGCGCAGGACGAGTCCGCCGCCAAGAGCTGCGAGGACGAGCCCGCTCACGCTGCGCCGCGTCAGCCCGTACGCCGCGACCGCCGTCCCCGCGACGACGGAGAGCCATCGCTCGGGATTCGATACGTTCGGATTGGCCGCGGAAGGGGGCGGGGTTGTGGCTTCGATCATGGGATCCTCCGTCCCACGGCATCGCAAAAAGTGCACCCGACTTAATAGTGCTGAGGACTGAGGACTGAGGACTGAGTGACGCTGCGCGTCGACGATCATCCTCGCGCTCGCGGAGCGACTCAGTCCTCAGTCCTCAGTCCTCAGCACTGTTTCTAGGCCGCTCCCCTCGAATCATCGTCATCATCCTGCCCCGCCGATTCGAATCCGATCACCGAGATTTTTCCGTCGCCTTCCATTTGCGCGAGGCGAACCTCTTCGATGTTCTCGATCCCTTTTTCGCGAAGGTGCGCCATCAGCTCGGTGTTCGTCACCATCGCTTTGCGCAGGTTCTCGCGGTTCAGGCGGCCGTCGCGGATCAGCTCGAAGCGCGGCTTGTGCAGGACCTGATCGAGCCACTCCGATTTGGTCGCGAGCCAGTCGATGAAGACGTTCCAGAAGACGAGCGTGGCGATGAGAAGGAGGCCGTCGCTGACGGTCTTGTAATCGTTGGCCATCGCGTTCTGCGCGGCATCGGCGAGCAGCACGATGAGCAGCAGATCGCCGACGCCGACCGTGCCGGCGCCGCGGCGGAACTTCACCAGCATTCCGAACAGCACGAGGTAAACGATCGTGCCGCGGAGCAGCGTCTCCGCAATGGGTACCTTGAACGCGAACGTCTCCTGCCAGTCGACTGTGAAGAGATGGCTCATGAACGAGCTCGTCAGCAAGGAGCGTTCCGCCGCGCTTGTACAATCGCCGCCATGTCAGTCGCCGCCCCGCCCGTTCGTCCGATCACACTCGAAGACATCCGCGCCGCACACGACCGCATCCGCCACATCATCACGCGGACGCCGCTCATCAAACTGCGTCACGACGCGGGCACGCCGGAGATCTGGCTGAAGCTCGAAAATCTGCAGCCGATCAACGCATTCAAACTGCGCGGCGCTGCAAATGCGGTCGCGCTGCTGCCGCCGGAAGAACGGAAACGCGGCGTCTGGACGATCAGCGCCGGCAACGCAGGACAGGGCGTCGCGTTCGCCGCGCGGGAGCTCGGCGTGCCGTGCACGGTGGTGACGATTGAGACCGCGCCCGAAACGAAAATCGCACGCATGCGCACGCTCGGCGCGACCATCGTGAAGGCGCCGTTCGACGCCTGCTGGAACGCGATGGAAGCGCGCGAGTTCCCCGGCGTCGAAGGCTCGTTCGTCCATCCATTCGACGATCACGATTTCATCGCCGGCAACGCGTCGCTTGGCGTCGAGATCCTCGAGGATCTGCCAAACGTGAAGACGATCATCACCGCGATCGGCGGCGGCGGTCTCATCGCCGGCGTCGCCAGCGCCGTTCGCGCGCTCGCGCCGCACGTGCGCGTCCTCGGCGCGGAACCGGAAACGGCGGCGCCCGGCGCGATGTCGTTCGAAGCGAAGGCGCCGCGCGTGTTCGAAAAGTGGGAAGCGTCATTCGTCGACGGCGCGGGCGGCAAAAGCATCTTTCCGCGGATGTGGGAACGGCTGCAGGGGCTCGTCGACGGCTCGATCGTCGTCTCGCTCGACGA
>Ga0070701_10000551_pt1 | contig 12966 bp, 7 predicted proteins | sample KBSK5102metaG_FD_65451 | JGI IMG/M metagenome (GOLD analysis project Ga0070701, IMG submission 65451) | Corn, switchgrass and miscanthus rhizosphere microbial communities from Kellogg Biological Station, Michigan, USA - KBS K5-10-2 metaG | ecosystem: Host-associated > Plants > Roots >... | reverse complement strand
AAGAGGACGACGTGCTGGGCGAGCGATCCGGCAGCCGCTTCGAGATCAATGACCGGCTGTGGCACGGGCAAGAGTGAGATGCGCTCCAAGCGACGCGCGATCTCGAGCTGCACGTCGCCGGTCGCTTTCTGGAGAATCTCGGCGACGTCGAGGAACCGCGCCTTACCGTCGATCGCGTGACGGATGGCCTCCGCCTTCTGCGTCACGACCTCCCACATGATCTGGTCGATCGTGTCGCGCGAGAGGAGCACTTGCACATAGACGTCTTTCGTCTGGCCCGGCCGGTGCGCGCGATCGCCTGCTTGGTCGGTGGCTTCAGGGCTGTACTCCAGGTCGACGAGGAGGACGTGGTTCGCGGCCGTAATGGTGTAGCCGCGGTTGAGGCAGTTGAGCGAGGCGACAATGCACGTGAGCTCCGGGTTGTGCGAGAACTCCTGAATGAGCCCGAAGCGCTTCTTCGTCGGCACCTCGGCGGTGATGGGGAGGACGCCAAGGCCGTTGGTGCGGAGGTGTTTGACCATCGCGCCGACCATGACGCGGAGGCCGGAGAAGATGAGGACCTTCTCTCCCCGTTCGGCGGCGCGCCGGACGTACGTCAGGACGTAGTCGAGTTTGTTCCAGCTCGGCACGTCGAGTCGTGGGTCGAGGTAGTCGATCGCGACCGGGCAGGTTGCGGCGTAGCGGAGCTTCCAGAGGGCATTCGAGATCACGCCCATGTTCGGCGTGCCGTCACCCTCGCGGAGCGCTTTCGCGATCGCCTTCTGCGCCCACTCTGCGTACGAGGCGTAGAACGGACGGTGCTCGCCGTCGAGGTTGAGCACGACGAGTTGCTGATGCTTCGCGGGCAGGTTGTAGATGTCGTCTTTCCGGCGCCGGATGGCGAATGACGCCATGAGCCGCCAGAAGCGATTGAGGTTGGAGACTTCGGGGAGGAGCTTTGCGCGGGCCTCGTGGAGCGAGTCCTCGAACTGCCGGTCCACGAACTCGTACGTGCCGAACTCGTTCAGGAATCGCTTCGAGCCGCCGCGGTAGGCGTAGGGGAACAGGGGATTATCGAAACCGAGCAGCCAGGCGACGTTCCAGAAGATGTCCGTCGCGTAGCCCTTCATGAGCGTGCCGGTGAGGATGAGACGGCCCTTCGGCCGCATCGCCCGCACGGCGCGACCACGGAGCGTGTTCTTGGACTTCGCGATCTGCGCCTCGTCCACGAGCATGGCCCCGAACAGCTTCTTGATGCGTTTGTAGGCCGGCCACTGGCGTGCGTCGCCCGTCGCCGACCACGATTGACGGCCGCACCGGCGGCAATGTCCACCGCTCCACTCGCTGACCTCACCGCATCCGGGACACGCCTCGACGACGGATTCGAACGACCGCTTGCACTCCGGGCAGGACGCCTTCGTGATTCCCTCGACCTCGTGATCGATGCCGCCGTCCTTGGTGAAACGGCGGCAGGTCCACGGGTCGTAGCGGCGCGCGCCGGTGAGTGCGAGAAACTCGAATGAGGTGATGTAGAACGTGGTGTCGTTGGGAAGGAACCTCCGTCGTTTCTCCTCCTGCAGCGCGGTGATCCCGGCGTGCGTCGTGAGGCGCTGCGCATGGAAGCCGAACTGTCGGAGCTCGTTCAACCAGTTGTCGATGAGGCCCGAGGGACAGACGACGAGCACGCGCTTGAAGCCGCGCGTACGCGCCCATGAGGCCGAAGTGACGGTCTTGCCGCCGCCCTGCTCATAGCCGAGGTAGCCGAAAGGCTTCACGGCCATGCGGGCGACGTCTTCGGATTGGAAGGGGAAGAGGAACGCGGAACGACGCGTGACGGTGGTGCGGTGCTGCGTGAGACGCTCGGGCACGATCGCTTCGAGATCCGGCACGTCCGGAAGCTCGAACGCGGTCGTGAGGAGTTCGACATCGGCGGCGTCGATTTCGCGGAACGTGCGCGGGCCGGAGTCCGTCAGCACCTCGAAGGCGAGGTAGCCACGATCCACCGAGGTGATGAGCGTGACGTCCTTGTCGTCCTGGGCGACGGTCTCGACCTTCGCGGTTTCCTTATGACGCACCCACGACGGTCGCAGGTGGTAGCTGCGGCCGTCCGTGAAACAGGGTTCGCCGTCGGCAGTACGCACCGTCGCTTTCGCGGGGTAACTGCGGTCATCGAGGTACGCGAGGCGCTGGTGCGGCTGCGGTGGGTAGAGGGGCGTGCGGAGCAGCTGGAACTTCTGTTGGAGCGAGGCGATCTTCGTTGCATCCGCCTCGCTGATAGCCGGCTCAAAGCCGAGCCATGCGAGCGTTTCGACGCCCGCGCGCGGGCCGAGCGTGAGGATCGACGCCGGCGAGAGCGTCGCCGAGACAATCCCGTGCTCGATGCCGCGCACCGGATCGAACGCGGTCACCACCTGATCGAGAAACGCGAGCAGGCCATCAACATCTGGCGCACTTCGAAGGCCTTTCGGCGTGACACGGACAGCCGTCGAAGGCTCGACGTGGACGAGGCGCGAGAGGACGGGCACGGGTGCCACATCCGCAGTTGGCAGGTACGTTCTGTACGACTGCGTACTGAAGGCGCGGCGGAACGCGTAGCGCAGCTCGCCCGCGAGATCCTCACCTTCAATCGGCATCGTGAAAGGCGTCCACGCCGATGAGACCGCCCGCCGCGCGACCACGAGATCGACCGAGACGTCGATGCCGTACTCCTCGCGGAAGAGGTTCGGCACGGTGACGTGGAGGAGGCCCTCGTAGTTCGCGAAGAGCGTGTCGCGAAGCGCGCGGTGGCGTGCCTTGTCGAACGTCGTGGTGGGGACGATCGCGACGAGGAGCCCATTGTACGCGAGCGCGCGCGTGCAGATTTCGAGCGTGGCGCCTTGGGATTCGATCTTTCCGCCCGCGGTCTCACACGCCCACAGTTCGCCGGCATCCGGCGGTGTCCACCAGATGCCGTACGGCGGGTTCGTGACGACGAGCGAAAAGCCGCTGACAAGATGCCGGTAATCGAGGATGTCCGCGGTACGGACATTCGTGGTGCCGAGGGCGAAGCGTGCGTGATCGGCCGCGAGCTGGTCGAGCTCAATGCCGAGGACAGAGGCGCCGGCGCGCTTCCAGGGCGCAAGGAGCCGTCCCGAGCCACAGGTGGGGTCGAGGACGGCCAACTCGCCGGGGCCTTTCGGCGGCACGAGCGGCTGGAGAGCGTCACAGAGGAGCTCCGCCAGCCAAATGGGGGTGAAGTATTGCGCGTGCTTCGAGGCGTTGAACTGCCGAAAGCCGAGGGCATGGTTTGCCTCGCGGCCGGCATAGCTCACACCTGCTGCTGCATCGAGAGCAGTCACGTGGTTCCTCCTGGTGTGTGGGTTGATGGGAGAGAGATGCGACGGCCGTCGTTCTCAACGGCCGCACGCGTGAAAATCAGGTGAACGGGACCGCGACGAGCACGTACGGCTTCCCGTTGATCTCGGTCGTTTCAAACACGCCTTCGCTGCCGTACAGCGACAGGTGCAGAAAGTCCGTGGTGAATTCGGGGTTCACTGGCTCCTGCACGTCGTCGTTCATACGCACTTGAATCGCTTCGAGGTGCAACATGGTGCCGCAGATCGCGATGATGCACTGGAGCTTCGTTCCATCCCCGCGCGAGTCGAGCCACATACCGGGTGGAATGAGAATGTGAATCACATCGTGCTGCATAGGTTTCTCCTCCTTTCCTGTTTATGCCGCGAGGAATTCCGCGGCTTCGTCTTGCGACCAGTACGACGGCACCTCGAGCGTGACGAGATCGACGGCGGACAGCGCGAGGTCGGCGCTGCGGTCGATGAGATGCGGAGACGGGAGCGCCGCGCGATGCGCAAGCTCGCCGCTCTTTACCGCGAGGTCGGTGTCGGTGAGCGACAGGCCGAATCGCCGCGCCATGTAGCGAAGCGCGAGGTAGAACGAGCCCTCGGTCGATGCACCAACGAAGGCGAGCTTCCGCGACGCGTCCGGCCGATAGTCGAACCACGGCTTGCGCCACGCGGTCGCGAGGCGATGCGTGCCGGAACGCCCCGGCACAATGAGCCAGTCGTCCGTCGGAAGATCGTTCCGGGTGAGTGCGGTGCGTCCGGCGACTTGGATGAAGACCGGCCCATGCCGGTCGGGTGCGAACCACCGGAGTACCGCGAAGTCTTTGCCGTTGATGACCGTGTACGGTCGTTTCTGAATCTGAATGAGTCTCATCTGTCCTCTCCTTCGAGGCGCGTCAGCGCCCCCGGGCGGACGGCGCAGGACCGGAATCACGCGGCAGCGGCGATCCAGCGCGACCGGCTGGCCCGCAGCGGCGCGAGGCGCCGAGACGCGGACGAGCAGAACGGGTCGCGCACGATCGGAGCGGCCGGGGTGCCGTGGTGCCGGAGCGTGCCATCCGCACGGGAGTGCCGACGCTTTCGTGGAGAGGAAGACGGCACCGACGTGGCGCACGGAAGATGCGGAGAGCTGCCGCGATCAGCAGCCGTCAGGCTGGATCGCTCGCGCTGGGAAGTATCCGCACACGCACGTCGAGGTCGTCAGTCTGACTGACCGGGTTGTGAAGGGCCAGCGGCAAATGGCCGCGCACACACATTCTCCGGCTTTGGGCATGCGAAGAAGACACGGCGCGAATGAAGTTGGCGCGCTGCCAGCGAGGCATGGCTCACGAAAGGCGCCGGTTCCGGGGGTTGAGTGGCGTCGGGCCGTCTGCGGCGCGATTCGCACGCCTCTTGCGCCGCAGCCGCCGCGCGTACGCTGACTGAGTTCGCCAGCGCGATCCCATCTTGAGCTCGACTGTCTGCAGGTTGCCGCCGCGATTGAGCGGAGTGGCCCGCGGCGACCGTCGCCGCCCGCGGAAGCGCAAGACATAGGGGGGCGCGCCTGCCTACTGACGATCCTTCTCAGCCGACAGCGCAGGAACACCGGTGGCGAAGGTGGACTCAATCGCAGGGCCGAATGGGCTCTCCTGCCAACGCTCGTCCCACGTCACGATCATCGTGTATTCGGCGCGTTCTTCGGGTGTCATCGATCTCTGAGTTTCCTCACGCTCTGTGGGACGCCGGTCTGCCGGCTGGGGTTCGTCGCTGCTATCGCCGAAGACGAAGGCGAGTGGTGTCCCTGCGAAGTATTTGTCACCCTCGCGCCGAAACCAGCCGGGCTTCATCAGCGCTGGCATCGAAGCGTCCTTCGTCACGGAGAGGACGGTTGCGGCGCGTGGCGCGAGCGTCTGCCCGTCGATGTGTACCTTTCGTTGCAGCGCTTCTTCTTGGAGGAGATTCCACAGCCGTCCGGCGCGCGACAGGATGTCGGGCGGATAGATCCCGAGCGTCTTATCAAACCGGCCCTCACGAATCGCGGCAGTGTCGAGCGCCTTCAGGAAATTTGTGGCGAGAACGTACGCGACGCGGCGCGTGCGCGCACGTTCATAGAGGTGTTTGAGTTTCGGGAGCATGCCGCCCGAGAGGAAATCAAAGATCGTCTGCGCATGCGGTACGACGCTGACATGCACATTCGGCGAATCGCTCCGCAGGCGCGCAGCGTCATCTGCTGTTTCGGCCGACGCGACGCGCGATCGCAGTACCGAATCGAACTCATCGAACAGAATGACCGCCCGTGTGAGGAGCGCGAGCGCCCGCAGCACGGCACGTGCGCGTTCCTCGACGCGATCTGCGCCGCGTAGGACAATATCGCTCGGCGTGACCTCAACGAGGCGTGTGCCCGAGGACGCGGCGAGCGCCTCGACAAGCGTAGTTTTTCCCGTGCCCGGCGGCCCGTGCAAGACAAGCGAATAGACGCGTTCTTCTCCGAGGTCGACGCCGACGATGTGCGCGCGCATGCGCTCAAGAATGACCGCCACCGACTGGCGCTTCGGTCGACCCGGCTCGACGTTCGACGCCAATCCGTAGTCGGGATAAAACAGCTGATCGAGCGTCGGGCCTTTTACGGCGCGCGATACGAAGTGCTGCAGCACCGCGTCATTGATGCGTTCGTCGAGCATGCGAGCGAGCCGTGTCACTGTCAAGGTCGTGATCGCAGTATGGAATGGCGAGCGCTTCGGGGTTTCGCCGAACTCCCAGCGCCACGCTGACGCGCGCGCTCCGAGCGGCTCTTTTGTGGATCTGAAGTAGTGTTCGATGCGCTGCATCGCTTCAGCTGACACCGCAGCCCGGCGGGTGTGCTGGAGCAGGTACGCGTAGTACATGATGATGAACGGCTGAGCGGGCTGGTAATAGGTACCGTCAACGGTATGAAAGGGCCGGCCGATGGGGAAGCCGTGCTCTGTCACACCGGACGACAGCACTTCCGCCGCGCGCACCAGCCGCGCCTCGGTCCAGTCGTCGCTTGCGGCGCCGTACGCCGCCGCTGCCGCGGCCATCTCTGCCGGCTCAAAGGTGGCACTCAGATTTCCGGCGGCGGCGAGCTCGTGATCGAGCACGCTCGAGGCGTATTTCAGCGTCGGCTGGAGCAGCTTCGCCGTGCCGCGCGCCGCATCATCGAACCCCGTTTTTAGCTCGTCGAGCGCTCGTGCGTACTGTCGGATGCCCTGCTCCCGCTCGCGACCGTTGGAGAGGTCGAGGCGGCGGCAGGCTTGGAACAGGTCGCGCGCGTTGCGCGCGCGATCAGCAGCATCCGCGACGGCGCCGAGCGCGACGGCGTGGGCGCCCTCAGACAGCGCCACGAGTCGGTGCGTCGCCCGGCTCGTGGCGGCAGCCACCTCTTCGTCGCGGAACCGGCGAATCTCCGATACGGCCGTGTCGAACGTCTCCACCGCGAGGTCGAGGCCTTCCGGGATGCGGGGCAGAGTCGCATCCAAGAACGTCTCGAGATCTCGCTGTGAGTCGGCGGGCCGAGCCGGTAGCGGCGATTCGATCGCAAACGCAAGGTTCGACGCACTCTGCTCCATCCGGATTCGTGCCGCGATGTTCCATCGCTCGGCGTCGACAGCGTTCCACTGGTCTACGCCAGATATCGGGCGCGTGAGAACGCTTCCGATCGCGGCGACGTACGCGCCCGTCCGCTGGAGCATGCGCTTGAAGCTGATGACGCCTTCAACCAGTTGTGCCGTGGCATACGCGGACGGTTGACCGCCCGCTCCCGCGCGAGCGCCGCCGACCGACCATCCAGGATCGGATGCAAAGTAGAGCTCGCGAATGACGGCGTAATAGAAATACATCGTCGCGCGCGCAAACGCGCCGCTTGGCGCCGATGACAGCGCCTCGAGCGCACGCGCCGCGTCGAGGAATGTTACGGCGCCATTCCTCGCGTAGAGCGCCGAACTCGCGCGATGTCCGAGCAGGTCGACGAGTGCTGTCTCTCCGAGTGCCCGCGCTTCACGAGCAACGACTGCCGCCGCGGGCGGATGGCGACTGAGCGCAGTGATCAGCAGCGCTCGGTTACCGACATCAAGGCTGTCGTCCCATTGCGCCGCGACCGGCAAGCCCTTGTGCGTCAACAACTGCGTGAGTGCCTCCCGGCCCTCATCGCGCCAGTTGCTGAACGCGGTGCGCGACGCATCGAGCTCTTCGAAGTAGCCGAGCTGCTCCTCGAGCATTGGATGTGGAGTTCCGCCCATAGCGACATCCTCCCGATATCAGGAGTGTCGGCGTGCGACGGACTCCTTACCGCCAACAACGGAATGTCGCTGCCATGGCGCGTCCGTGAGGGTCCGGTCGCGAGTGCGGACGGGCCAACGCATTAACGACGAGCGATGCAACGACGTGCGGCGTGCGAGACGACCCGCCGCTACGGCGCCACGGCGAGTTGTCGTCGTAGCCAGAACGGAAGAAGCAGCATCGACAGGAGGCGCTGTGGGCGGGCCCGCGCTTCAGTGCGTCCGCGCGTTCTTCTGAAGTGCCGTCGACGGCTGCGATATCGCTTCGTGGTGAACAGAGGGTCAGCCGCTGATGCGTTTCGCGCGCATGCCGGCGATGTGTGCTCGCAGCCGCTCCGTATCGATGTCCCACGCGTCGAGCTGACGCAGCTGCACCTCTGCGGCATCATCGTGGCCCATCGCGGTCAGCAGCAGCGCTCGATCGATGCCGACTGTGCGCTTCAGCGTGAAATCGCACCGGACGGCTTCGTCGAGATCGCTCGCCGCGTCGGCGAAGCGACCGAGTTCCGCAAGCGCGCGCGACCGGTTCAACCACACCGTGCCGTAGTCAGGATCGCGGTTGATCGCCGCGGTGAATGCATCGATGGCGCCGGGCAGATCTCCCGCATGCTGTCGCACCGTCCCAAGGCCGCTATAAGCAACCGCGCTGTCGGAGTTCAGGTGCGCCGCGCGCTCGTAATCGGCTGCGGCCGCGGAGTAGTCGCCGGCGCTGGCGTAGGCGGCGCCACGACCGGTGAGGATAGTGTCGTCCTCCGGATCGATGGCTAGTGCCTCGGTGTACTTGCCGATCGCAGCTGCACAGGCTTGCTGGTTGTAGAGAATGAACCCGGCACGCGCCGCCGGTTCTGCGCCCGTGTAGAAGCCGCGGTCGATGACACCCTCGTCGTAGTCTTCAATCGTGCAATCCTCCCGCTCGAAGTACTCCCACGCGCGCGTGCCGACGTCGAGCAGCAGCCGGCGATAGATTTCGTCCTCCTGCGACGACGGCCAGAGGAACCGCCGCGTGACGCTCTCGATCGTGGCGGCGCTGTGCCGGAAGAAGAATGCCTGCATCCCGGGATAGTAGAGGGTGTTCTCGACGGCCAGCAGCTTCTCAGCGATGGCGACGCCGGGAGCCATGATCTTCCCGCCCAAGCGCGGCTCGTCGATGATCGAAGTTCTTCGCGATCGTGCACAGCCACTGCACCGGCGGGCGAATGAACCCACCCTTCTGCCGCGCTAATCGGGTGAGGCCGTACCGGCGACGCGTCGCATACCCGGTGCGATCAAGCGCCTCAGCAAGAAGCGCCTCGAACTGCACGTGGTCGATGACGACCGGGAGCGTCGCGAGCTGTGCGGTGATCGGCCCGCCGTTCGCGTCAATGGCAGCGTCTGTCTGCGTCTCAACCTTCTTCGGGAGATCGCTGCGTTTTCGATAGAAGGGCACCAGCGCTTGCACGCCTCTAGACTGCACGACCATCGCATCCGTGATGTTGTCGAGACCATCCAGGTGCTTCGGCTGCACACCGGCGCGCGGAAAGCGGTAGATCACGCCTATCGGGCTGTCGGCCGCGCCGGCAAAATGGTCGTAGGTGGGATAGGTACGCGTGGCGAAGAACGCGGCGATATCGATGTCGCTCGTTACGTCGATGGCCTCCGACGTGAGCCCGTACTGCTGCGCAACGATGTTGCCAACACCTTTCCCCAGCTGCCGAATGAGCCGGTTCATCGCTGCGAAACGAAGGCGTCGGCGCTCGTCGAGCGATCGGTGGAATGCGGCAGTGTTGATATTGAGAATCGGACCGGTTGCTCCCGGTTTCACGAGTTCCCGATAAACCGATGGAACGAAGTTGTCGTAGTGCTTCGTCTGTCCGCGGTACAGGTAGGACGAGGATCGATCGTCTGCGCGTAGATCGTCGAGGAGCTCGTGGATGCTCCTTGCAGGTGCGTTTGCAGGGAATCGCGACGGCGGTGGTAGCGTGATTTCGATCATTGGCAGGAACGAGGTCTGGCGGAGCAGAGACAAAGACCATCATCGACTATCTGCGCAAATTTCGGGACAACGTGCGCGGGGCCGCCGTCGAATCGGCCGCGCGCTCGTAGAGGATCACGCGAGCCGAGATTCGATGCGTCCGCTCCGGGAAGCAGCGGGGTCACGTCCACTTCGCGCTCGTCGCCGCCGACGTGGGGCTTCCGCAAGTGTCGTCCGGGAGATGAATTCGTCCTGCAGGCCGCGCCTCCGCGGCCGTCGCCGACGAGCGTGCAGGAAGATCGGAATGCGTCGGCGCGGCAGTGCCGCCGCCGGGCGGCGGCGCACGAGACACCGTCATAAACACTTTCCCTCCGCGCCGCTGCGTCGCGCCGTCGGCAGCTAAGTTGTTAGAGGTCGGTGGTTGAGTAGGTCCGGCAGGGCGGAAAAAAACCAGACCACTTAAACCCCATTCTCATTGCGAATGATCTTGGCGCCGAACAGAATCCGTTATCGGCAGGCTGTCCCGATCAAACCAGATCGCGGCCCGCGGAAAGGCATTCAGCCATCCGCCGAGCGTGTACCGCAGCGGTGCATGCGTCTTCGCCGCTGCCGCAGCCAGCGCGCGCAGTCGCTCGACCGGGCGCTGCAGCCGTGTATCGATGACGCTCACGCGCACCTCGAAGGTCCGCAAGCCGAACACCTGCTCAGCGAGGTTCGGCAGCGACGCGATCGCGGCATACAACTCGACCTTCCGCGCAACAAACTTCTCAATGCCTCTGTGCCGCGGTCATGCTCGCCGAAGACGAGATACGGCGCGCCGCCTCGCTCCTCGACGAGGACATAGTCAGGCTGCGGCATCGTGAAGCCTTCGACTGAGTTCCGGAACGGACAGTCCCATGTCGATGCCCAGAGGACGGGGGAGCGTCCTCGGGTAATCATGCGCGTGACGAGCTTGTTCACCTCGCGTTGATGCGGGAGCCACTTGGGACGCGTTCCGGGTGCAAGCTGCAGGGGCACACGAACCTTCGGCAGCATGAGTCGGATGAGCGGATGCCACGGCTCGCGTTCCGTCGCAGTCCTGAACTGATCAAACGCCCACGCGAGCGCCTTGGCTGTCGGATGGAGATACCGTTCGCGGCCACCGCGCTCCTTCGCGGCGTCCCACGCGTTGACCCAGCCTTGTTCCTCCATGCGGCGCGCGCGTCGGCGGAGGATCGACGCGTCGTGTGCTCCGAATGCCAGCTCACGTAGCTGGCGATGCGGCAGCAAGCGAAGCAACACGGTTAGGTAAAGGGCGTCACTGTCACGACGCGTGAGGCCGTGCACTTCGGCGAGCTTCTCAAGGAGCCGAAGGTGCCCGCTCAACGGGTCCTGCACGCCCCCGCCGAGGGTATCCCGCGAGGGGTGTCCGTGCGCAGCACGTGCAATCACGTCCAAAAGCCGCGCCTGCGACGCTCCTTCCGATGCGTTAATTGTTGTTCGCGGCTCGTCGAATGGCGACGGGCTTCTGGCGTCGTTCGAGCGTGTCATGGGGCGTGGGCGTGAAGGACACCCCTACGCTACGACGAGGGTCGGCAGGGATCGACGACCGATGCCAGAAAGATGGCGCCGTGCCAGCGTGACGCGGCCACTGTGCTAGAAACCACACCGACGTTGTGGCCGTCGACAGCCGAACTGCAAACGATGAGCGGTTGTGACATCGACCGGCCAGCGATCCACCTGTCGTAAACATCGTCTACGACACGCGGCGCTTCAGTGGCGGCTTCCTGAAGCCGTCAACAGAGCGCACGGCGCCGCCAGATGGCGTCCGCCTAGCGGGATGGATATCGCGTTTTACACTGGAAGAAAACACCGACAATATGCACTGTTCTTCGCGCAACGCGTTCCAGTATTGGCGCCCGGCCACGAGGCCGGATGATCGTTTGTCTTCGCGGTGCGCCGCCGGTCTGGCGGGGCGCCAACATCGTGCGCTCGCAGATCCGACGCGACACGGCAGAAGACCAGAATAGAGGCACATCTCCCCCGATCTCCCATGTCTCGCCGCCCGCCACGCCTCATCACGGAATTGCTTGCCCTTACCGCGTCGTGGGGATGGACTGTCGCTGACCTCGCGCGTGAGATTCACGTCGATCCGACGACCATTCTTCACTACAGGAGCGGACGTCGCGCGCTTACAAAAGCGACGCTCTCCAAGATCGCCGTGCGGTTCGGTGAGCACCGTATGGTCCGAGATCTCGTCTGGCATCACCTGACCGCCGAGAGTCAGGAAAACGAAGATGAAGGCCACGGAGCGTCGGCACCGAAAGGCCTTCCTGCTGCAATCGAACACGCACTCCGCGCGTACGCGTCGCGCTTCGCGGAGGAGAGTGTCCATGCGGGACGCGGCCTGTTCATTTTCGCGGAAACAGCCGCGCCGCTTTCCGCGGCAACGCAGTTCGCGAAGGCGCTCTTCAGCGCCGCGAAGATTCCTGTCTGCGCTCTTCGCGCGGACAAGACGCCGACCGCCGCCGAAAGCCGCTTCGCGCTTGCCGCACCGCTTCTCATCGTCGAACGCGTGGACTTCGTCTGCTCCGCCATCGTCGAGCTCCTGCGCCGCCGATCCGACCTGACGCGACCGACTCTCGTGTCGAGCATGAAGGCGCCGGACGCGACGGAAGATGCCTATCTTCGCCGCATCTACATGTCGACGATGCGCCGCATCGAGGCGCAGCCAGCGATCGCGCCGACCTCCAAGCCTTCACCGGCGCCCCATGCGGCCTGACCACGCTCTTCAGGACAGCACGCGACTTCGTTTCCTCGTTCCGCATGCCGAGCCGGCCGAGGGTCTCGCCACCGTCGGGGCAGATCTGAGTACGTTCTTTATCGTCGTCGGCAGCGTTGGACGTGACGAGGCGCTGCTACTGCTTCTCGTTCGTGCGCTCCGGCAGCGCACAGGCCTCCTCGCACTCCGCGTGAATGATCTCGCGTGGATGCTCCGCGTCACCAACCGCAGCGTCCTGCGATGGCTCGACAGGCTCGTTCGGCAGCGACTGGTCGTGTACCACGTCGAGGACTTCTGGGGCGTGGATACGGTCATTGTGGAGATCGTGGGAGGGCTTGCGGGGGCGAACAGCTTTGAGCGCACAATCCACGCGGAACTCCCGACGCATTGGTTCGTGCAGGTGCTCCCCATCATCGGGCGAACGACCTTCGCGGTATTCCTGTACTTCCTTTGGTGCGAACCGCATCGCAGCGAGTTGCACGTCGATCATCTTGTCGAGATGGCGGCGCTCCGCGGGCGGCTGCATGCTGCGTGGCACCTCCGGCGTCTGTATGCCCACGGGCTGTTGGTCCAGAGTGCGAACGGCGTGACCGTCCGCGATCCAGCGCCGCCATCGCGGTTGCAGCGCGTGCAACTGCGATTTCTCGCTGTTCCAACCCT
>Ga0070701_10000547_pt1 | contig 12980 bp, 11 predicted proteins | sample KBSK5102metaG_FD_65451 | JGI IMG/M metagenome (GOLD analysis project Ga0070701, IMG submission 65451) | Corn, switchgrass and miscanthus rhizosphere microbial communities from Kellogg Biological Station, Michigan, USA - KBS K5-10-2 metaG | ecosystem: Host-associated > Plants > Roots >... | reverse complement strand
GGGAAGCGGAACTCGTCGTACTGCGGCTTGATGTTGATCCGCTCGACGCCCTTGTATTTCTTCAGGCCGGCCATGTCGATCTCGTTGTCGAAGTGGCCGATGTTGCCGACAATCGCCTTGTCCTTCATCTTCGCCATGTGCGCGACGGTGATGATGTCGTGGTTGCCGGTCGCCGTAATGAAGATGTCCGCGTCCTCGACGACATCGTCGATCGTCGCGACCTGATAGCCTTCCATCGCCGCCTGCAGCGCGCAGATCGGATCGATCTCGGTGACGACGACGCGCGCGCCCTGGCCGCGAAGCGCCTGCGCGCAGCCCTTGCCGACTTCGCCGAAGCCGCAAACGACCGCGAGCTTGCCGGCGATCATGACGTCGGTCGCGCGATTGAGACCGTCGATGACCGAGTGGCGGCAGCCGTAGATGTTGTCGAACTTCGACTTCGTGACCGAGTCGTTGACGTTGATGGCCGGGAACAGCAGCGTGCCCGATTCCATCATCTGATACAGGCGATGCACGCCCGTCGTCGTCTCCTCGGAAACGCCCTTGAGGTCGGCGGCGATGCGCGTCCAGCGCTGCGGATCGCGCTTCAGCTCATCGCGAAGCAGGTCGAGAATGACGCCCCACTCCTCGGGATCGTCCGACGGATTGAACTCCGGCACCTTGCCTGCGCCTTCGAACTCTTTGCCTTTGTGCACGAGCAGCGTGGCGTCTCCGCCGTCATCGACGATGAGCGTCGGTCCGCTGCCATCCGGCCACATCAGCGCCTCGGACGTACACCACCAATACTCTTCGAGCGTCTCGCCTTTCCACGCGAAAACGGGGATGCCTTTCGGATCGGCGGCGCTGCCGTTCGTTTCCGGACGGCCGACGACGACCGCGGCGGCGGCGTGATCCTGCGTCGAGAAGATGTTGCAGCTGACCCAGCGCACGTCGGCGCCGAGGAGGCTGAGGGTTTCGATGAGCACGGCGGTCTGCACGGTCATGTGCAGCGAGCCCATGATCTTCGCTCCGGCGAGCGGCTGCGAACCGGCGTACTTCGCGCGGATCGCCATCAGTCCGGGCATCTCGTGCTCGGCGAGGCGGATCTCGGCGCGGCCAAGCGTCGCCTGGCTCAGGTCTTTGACTTTGAACGGCTCGCGGCCGGCGGCGCGCGCGGCCTCGAACGTATGCGTAGCTTCCAGGGTTGCGGTCATGCTTCTTTCGGCTCCTTCGTAGTGCAGATGGAAACTGCGCATTCTAACGGATTTCGACGGCTGACCGTCGCGGTCGAACCCGCTTAAAATGTCGCATCCAAAGGAGCTCGAAATGAGAATGCGCAATGCCGTACTGGTGAGCTTTGCCGTCCTTGCAGTCATCGCGTCGACTCCGTCCGTTGAAGCGCGCGGAAAAAAGTCCGCGTCGACGGCGCCGGGAAGCTACAAGGAGTGGGGACCTGACATCGACGAGATGACCATCAAAAAGTCATTTCACATCAGCGATTACGACCGCGTCGTCGTGTTGCCGTTCGACACGAGCGACACGCAGCAGCCCGGCCGCGATGAGGATTCGCACACCGACGTGAAAAACGCGCTGTCCGGCTTCAGCGGCACGCTCACGGAAGCGTTGCGCAAAGAGCTGAAAGCAACCGCGAAAGTCGATCAGCAGTCGAGCGCACCGAAGTCGTCGAAGACGCTCATCGTGCGCGGCAAAGTCGACGAGATCGATCCCGGCTCGCGCGCCGGACGTTACTGGGGCGGCTTCGGCGCGGGCGGCGCGCACACGAAGATCACGGGCGAAATCGTCGATGCGTCGTCGGGCGCGGTGCTGCTCCGCTTCGAACAGTCGCGCCGCTCCGGCGGCACGACGAAGTTCGGCGGCGGCACCGACAAGCAGGTGATGCGCGACAGCATTCACGCACTCGGTCAGGACGTCGCGCACATCCTCGACTCGTTCTGAGCGCCGACGGTCACTGCTGAAAATAAGTAGAATGGGGGACAAATCGTCCCCCTTTACTTACAGAAAGCAGGCCTTCATGTTTGAAACTGCAACCGCGTCTTCACCGCGGTTCAAAGCGCGTCTGAACGTCCCGAGAATTTTCTCGTTTTTCAGCGGTGGATTCGGCGGCAAGCTGTTCAAATTCGCGCTGCTGCTGGTGCCGTTCATCTTCCTCCGCGCCTGCTTTTTCACCTACGTACCGCCCGATCAGATCGGACTGCGCCAGGTTTCGTTCGGCCCGAGCAAAGGTCTGCAGAAGAAGCTCGTCGGACCCGGTTACCGGCGGCAGATTTTCGGTTACGAAACGATCCGAACGTTCCCGCGAAACGTGCAGGCGGTCGAGTTCACGAACGATCCGGCGGAGCGCGGAGCCGATCACCGCACGATCGGCGCGATCAACGTTCCGACGGTTGACGGCTATCCGGTCGCGATCGACGCCACGGTGCTCTATCGCGTCGCCGATCCGTTCCTCGTCGTCTCGAAATTCGGTTTCGGGCGCGGTTACGAAGACAACGTCGTCGTCCGCTTCGTCGATCCCGCCATCAAGCAGCATCTCGGCGAATTGCGCGCGGAAGAGTTTTATCGCGACCGCCGGCTCGCGAAAGTCATCGACATGAAGCGCGAGCTCGCGCAGAAATTCAAAGAGAACGGTCTGCAACTCGCCGACATCCTCATTCGCCAGTACGACTATCCGCAGACGTTCCAGCAGCTGACGGAGCAGAAAAAGATTCAGGACCAGTCGGTGCTGACGAATCGCGCGCTTGCGAAGCAGGCCGAGGTCGACACGCGTTTGAAGCAGGTTTCGGCTGAGGGGCAGAACTCGATCAATGTCCGGACGGCGGAGTTTCAGGCGCAGATCACCGGACTGAATGCACAGCGCGATTTCTACGAGCGCTCGAAGCACGCCGAGGCGGATTTGCTTGTCAAGAGCGCAGAGGCTGACGGCAACGAACAGATCAATCGCGCGATGGAAGGTGCCGGTTCGGACAAGCTGCTGCGGCTGCGCAAAGGGCTCGCGCTGCTCAACAGCATCAAAGGTCCGATCTACATCACCGACGATCCGACGGACATCGCGAAACATTAGGAGCAGCCGATGAAAACGACCATTGCACTGCTCGCACTCTCGCTCGTCGCGCTGACCGCCTGCACGCCGCATACGACGCAGGCGACGGAAGTCGGCGTTCGTTTCAACAAGGTCACAGGCTCGACGGAAATCGCCGATCCGGGCGCGACCTATTTCTTCACGCCGTTCATCAACGACTGGGCGACGTTCGACACGTCGACGCAGAATCTCGTCATGTCGGCGAAAGTCGAAGCCGGAGATCGCAAAGAGAAAGATGACCTCCGCTTCAAGACGCGCGACGGAAACGACATCGAGACCGACGTCACCGTCCGCTGGCGAATCGATCCGACGCGCGCCGCCTCGGTATGGCAGCACGTGGCACCGACGACCGAGGCTTTGAAGGAACGCGTCGTGCGGCCGCAGGCGCGTGCGTATGTGCGCGACGTGCTGAACCGGCTCGATTCCGAGGAGTATTACAACCCGGATTTGCGCTTTGCGGCGGCGCGGGACGCGACGAACGTACTGGCGAATATCCTCAAGCCATACGGCATCGTCGTCGAACAGGTCATCCTCGGCGACTTCTCCTTCAAGCCCGATTACCAGACGCTCATCAACAAGCGCAAAGAAGCGGAAAAGCAGGCGGAGAAACTCGAAGCCGAAATCCTCGCGACGCTGGAAGCGAACAAAGCGAACCTGCAGCAGAAGGTCGCGGAACTGACGGAACAGCTGACGCGCGCGACAGGTGATTTCGAACAGGCCAAGCGCGCGGCTGATGCGTATGTCGTGCGCCGGCAGCAGGAAGCGCAGGCGACGCTCGCGGAAAAGAGCGCGGTTGCGAAAGGCATTCAGAAAGAGCGCGCGGCGCTCAATGGGAGCGCGGGCGACGCATACGTCAGCCTGCAGCTCATCGACGCGCTGCAGAAAAAAGAAATTCGTCAGATCCCGAAACTCCCCGGCGGCGCGAACGTGATCATCGACGGCAACAAGCTGCTGCAGCAGCTCGGCGTCATCCAGTACCAGCAGAAAAAAGACTCACAGGAAAACTAAATGCTCAACATTGCAGGTCCGGAGTACGACTTCGGATCGGTCGTCTATGCGGTGCTGCAGGATTGCGAGCATCGGCGGCGCGCATTCGAAGACGACCATTTCGAGAAGTCGGTCAAAGTCTGCGCGACGCAGAAACTCGCGCAGGTGAAAAAGGCGTACGACGAATTCGGCGGCTCCGCCGTTTATTGGGAAGCGCTGGAAAAAGAAGTGCTGGAGACGGTCGTGCCGCAATACGTCGATCCCGCGCAGGAGATCACGCAGCTGGAGCGCAGCGGATTCGGCGTGTGGCGCGGCGGCGAATTGTCGGCGCGGCTGATCTTCGCGCTGATCGGTCTCGTCGTCGGCAGCATCATCGTCGCCATTCCGTGGATCCCGATTTTCGAGACGATGTTCGCGTTCGCGCTGACGGTCGGCGGGTTCATGTATCCCGATCTGAAGCGCTACACGTACGAACGCCGTTACGCGCGAAAACTCAACAAGCTGATTACCGACAGCGATCGCTATCAGTCGGAGGCGGGACTGCACTACATCACCGCGACCGACATCGAGCGTTCGTTCTCACCGGCCGAGCCGCGGAAACTCGACGGCTCCGGCTGAGCTTTGCAAACGGACGCGGCCGTTGTACCGTGCGGCATCCCGTAAAAAAGGTTCCCGACATGCTCCGACCCTGGCGCGCCCTGCTCGTCCTCCTGCCGTTCCTCGCGTTTCCGGCGATCGCCGCGACGCACGAAATTCGCGCCATCTCCGAAATGGAGCGCACGGCCGTGCAGGACGTCGCTGCATATCTGAGCCGCGGACCGCAGGCAATTTACGAGCAGCTCGCGAAGAAGTCGCCGCTGCGCACGCTTTCGCAAAACAACGCGCTGCAGGAAATCGAAGTGCGACTCGGCCCGCCGAACGGCGCGAGCTGGGAAATGCAAACGGTCGTGCCGGCGCTGCAGGATAAGACGGCGGTATTCACGGTCAGCTATCCGTCCGGTCTCGATGAAAGCGTCACGCTCGATTTCATTCAGGAAGAGGGCGCGTATCGCATCAACAACGTTCGCATCCTCGCCGAGACGTCGCCGACTCCGCAGATTTTCCCGCCACTGAAGGCTCCTGAATCTGCGGCCGGCACGACGGCGTTCGACAGCACGCACGTTTCGCTCGCACTCGGATTGATGGCGATGCTGCTAACGGGCGCGGCGGCGTTCTTCATCACATCGCGGCGCAAGCTCGCGATTCAGATGTGTGTCGCGGCGATCCCGCTCGTCGCGATCGGCGGCGGCGTCGCGTACCTCCGCGATTCGCGTTTCGATTTCCGTCCGCAGGCGACGCTCGCATCGCTCGACGGCCGCGAGAAACCGGCGGTGCTGCAGCTCGCGTCGCTGCTGCCGCTGCGGCGCACGATGACCGCAGGCATCGGCGACTTCGACGCGACGTTCAAAAAAGTCGCGATCCGCGGCGTCTGTCGCGAAGTCGCGGAACTGTGGAAAGCGCAGGCCGATCTGCAGCAGCTGCACACCGCCGACGTCGACGCAGTCCTGCGCCGCTTCCCATCCCCTTCCGATGTCCCGCTGGTCGAGATCATGCGCGCGCGGCTCGCGTTTGCGGAAGGGAACGAAGCCGACACGGTCGTCGCGTACGAACACGCCGCCAATCTCGGACCGGGGCGCGACGGTCTGTGGCTCGAAGCCGCGCAGGCGCTCAGCACGCTCGGCTTTTCAGAACGTTCCGAGCAGTACCTGAAGCGGCTCGACAAAATCGGCTCGCGCGATGCGAACGTCTACTACGACGCGGCGCTGATCGCGTCGACGAAGAACCGCGAGGAAGCATCGGAAGAAGCGCTGAAGAAAGCGTGGAACCTGCGTCCGACCGAACGCGGCGACATCATTCGCGCCGGCGCATTCTGGTCGATTCTGCGCAAGCCCGCGTTCACGGACATCATCAGCCTCAGCTCGGCGTCCGAGGCGACGTTTGCGGCGCCGGAGATGGCGTCGCGCGCGATCACGCTTCCGGCCGACGCGTCGCCGCGCGTCTCGGGCAACTATCTGCAGATCACCGTCGGACAGCAGGAGCTCGGCGTTCCCGGCGGCGCATCGCTCGCGCCGATCGGCACCGCGGTCGTCGACGCCGGCGCGTGGAGTCGCAGCGAAGAAGAAAAAGCGCTCGCGGAATTCGATCAGCTCGTCGTCAGCGCGAGCTCGCCCGGCGCATTCACGCAGCCGCTGCTGCGACGCCGCGTCGAGCGCTGCGCGAACGCGCTCGCTACGCACAATCGCTGGCCGGACGTCGTCCGATTGACGGATGGTCTGTCGCCGAAATCGGAGAACGTGCCGATCGATCTCTTCTTCGTGCGCAACGTCGCGCTGCAGCGCACCGGCCGCGAGATCGAAGCGAAGCAACTCCTCGCGGAGCTCGCCGTCAGCCGCGTCATGCAGCGCAAAAATGATCCCGCCACGATGGAGCGTCTCGGCGAAATGCTCGCGTCCGTCGATCTGCACGATGCCGCGGTCAAGCTGCTCGAGAAATCGGCGAACCTTCGGCAGAACGCGTTCATCGACGATCGCATCCGCCAGATCCTGATGAACAAACGGCTGGCGACGAAGTACGCGACGTACACCTCGCCGCACTTCATCGTGCACTATCCGGATGACGTCGCGCCAAGCTTCGCGGTCGAAGCGGCGCGCATTCTCGAAGCGGAATTGCAGCGCCTGCAGAACTGGGTGCCGGTCCCGAATTTCCAGCCGGTCGTCGTGAACATGCTGTGGTGGGACGATTTTCGTTCCACCTACACCGGCAGCGACTTCATCCTCGGCTTCTATCTCTCGAAAAAGATCACGCTGCCGCTCGTCGGCGTGCGCACGTTCGCGCCGCCGATCGTCGCGCTGATGAGCCACGAGCTCTGCCACGCGATGATCGCGCAGGCGACGAACGAGCAGGCGCCGCACTGGTTCCACGAAGGCCTCGCGCAGCGCATCGAGATGGTTCCGTATCAGGCGAACGCGTTCAACATGTACGAAGACAATCGCCTGCTCTCGATCTCGCTCATCGACGACATCGTGACCGGCTCGCCCGATCCCGACATGATCGGCGAGGCGTACATCGAATCGCAGACGATCATCCGCTTCGTAGAAGCGACGTACGGCGCGGCCGGCGTCACGAAACTGATCGCGGCGTTTCACGACGGCGCGACGACCGATGAGGCAATCGCGAAACTCGCGGGAACGAGCGTGGCGGATTTCGACACGAAGCTGCGCGCGTGGGGCCGCAACGGACGAAAGGTTTTCGAGAACGACGAGATCACGCGCTACGACGAGATCGAGCGAGTGCGGAGGGACATGTGATCGATTTCGCATTCACGCTCGGCGGCGTCCGGCTGCACATCGCAGCGATCGCCGCAATCCTCGGCACGACCGTGTGGTTCGTCGCGCTCTGCTTCCGCGCGCGCAAGCCGATGCTGATCGGAACCGCGGCGCTGGCGGTCGGCTGGCTCGTGGCGTTCGGCGGTCCTCTCCGCGAAAAGAAAGCGGCTACTTCGGAAGCGGCGATCATCGCCGGCAACGCCGCGTCATGCGCATCGATTCGTGCCGGCATGAGCGGCGCGGAAGTGCGCGCGTCGGCGGGAAATCCGGATGAAGTGCGCAACGAGGAAGCGATCCGCGGACCGGGCGCAACGGCGTGGCTGTACAAAGGGTCGCGCTGTGCGATTCACCTGACGGACGACAAAGTCGACCTCGTCGAGTAGCGCTCTAACCGCGCGAGGCGCGCGTCATCGCTACGAACGCTTTCCGCGCTTCGTCGCGATTCGTCACCGGTTCCGCGAACGCGATCCTGGCGCCTTTCATCCCTGCCGCTGTCTTCGCGCGGATCACGAATCCCAGCCGGTCGCAGGAAACGATCTTCGCGTCCTCGGCATCGAGCGACGCGTAGTGCTTCGCAATCAGTCGCAGCGCTTCGCCGTGATCGGCATTCATGTGCTCGATGATCGCGGCGGCGCTGTCGACGAGCGGATCCGGCTCGGCGCCGCGATAGTCGACCGCATCGACCCAGCCCATCACGCCGAAGCCGCCGACGAAATAGATTTCCGTCACGTCGAGCCGGAAGAATGAAAAGTCTGAGAAGTCGATCCAGTAACGCGCGGACGGATGTCGCGACAAATACGCGCCGCGCAGCGCATCGGAGGACTCGACGCGAGTGACGTTGCCGAGGAGTGTGGCGCGTGGGGAACCGAGTGGATCGCCGTCGCCGCCGCTTTGCGTGACGAGCAGACTCGCGTGCGGATCGGCGAGCGCGTTCTGCGTGTGAATCGCCATCGCGCTGATGAGAAACAGCGGCGACGATTCATCGATCAATGCGAACGGCATCACCGACGCGAACGGAAAGCCGGGATGCTTCGCCGACTGCGTCGCCAGCGCGCCGACGCGTTCCGTCACGAGCAGCGTCTTCACGCGCTCCGCATGCGACGGCTCAGGAGCGGTCGGAGCGGATGACGACGTGTATGCGTGCTGTGTCATGACTCGATAGCTTCGTGCCGCGCCACGGTATCGGGCGGCAGCTCATCGCGCAACCAGATGCGCTCGATGATCGGATACGCCGCGACGACCGGGAGGATCAGCACCGCGCCGAGCGGTCCCTGCAGCGTGCCGCCGACTGCGATCGCAACGAGCACCGTCAGCGTCGACAGCCGCATCTGTTTGCCGTATACGCGCGGCACGATGAAGTAACTCTCGACGAGGTGATACGCGAGATACGCGGCGATGACGATCAGCGCGACCGCGGGCGATCTCGTGAGCGCCATCGCGGCGGCCGGCGCGGTCATCAGGATCGTGCCGATCACCGGAATCAGATCGGCGATTGCTGCGATCACCGCGAGCGGCAGCGGCGCGGGAACGTGCAGCACCATGAGCACGAGCAGCGCCCAGCCGCCGCAAATCGCGGAGGTGATGATTTGCCCGCGCATGAACGCGCGCATCACGCCGGCGATCTCAACCGCCGTCTGCCGCCAGCGCGGACGCTGTTCTTTCGGCGCGAAGCTGACGAGCCATTCGAAGACGCGGCGACCTTCGACGATGAGATAGATCGCCAGCACGAGCACGAAGATGAAGGCCATGATTCCTTCGATCAGCGTGAGGCTCGCGGCGAGGCCGCGGCCGAGAAATTGTTCGGGCTTCGGAAGCGGCGGAAGCTGGCGAAGAATCGGGAAGCGCGCGAATGCTTCCTGGCGCAGCTTCGGGATGTCGCCGGCCATCTCGCGGATCTGCGAAATCATCGTCGGAATGATCAGCGTCACGAACGCGAGGACGGAGCCGAACACCAGCAGCGAGACGATCGTGATGCCGATCCAGCGCCGCACGTTGTGACGCTCCAGCCAGACCACGAGCGGGTCGAGCATCACCGCGAGCAGTGTCGCGACGAAGAGCATCAGCACGACCGGCCAGAGCTTGATCGTGATGATGACGAGGAGGCCGAAGAGTGCGATCTTCAGCAGCGTTGTGAACGGCACGCGCAGCTGCACGAGCGCGGCTCATTGCACGAAGCCGGCCCGAACGGCGCGCGCGGTGGCAGAAGCGCTAGTATTATGTGTGACTTCGGGCGAGTGAATGAGAGCGGACAAGATCGATCGGGTGAAGCGGCGGCTGCTGAAAGAGGCGGTCGCGGATAACCTCGAAACCATGCAGGGGTTGCCGCCGCGCACGATTCGCGGACCTCGCCGTCTGCTCCGGCTGTGGCTGCGCCGCGCGCCGATCCTGCTGATTCCGATCACGCTCGCCGGCTCGACGTGGTTCGTGGCGAGCTCAAATGCTGTCTCTTCTCCGGCCGTCGTGCGAGCATCCGCGATTCCTTTCGGCCCGCGCGCACCGCTGACGCATCGGCCGGTCGGTCCGGCCACGCTCGATCCGAATTCGCCGCTGCCGCCGCTCGACCCCGCGGCGTTCCCGCTGTCAGTGCGGCGCGTCGTGCTCGACGCCGGTCACGGCGGCACCGATCCGGGAACCGTCTCGACGTCGCTCGTTTCCGAGAAAGACATCACGCTCGACATCCAGAAGCGACTGGCGGCGCTCCTCGCCTCTTCCGGCTTCGACGTCGTCACCACGCGCGGCGACGATCGCCTCATCCCGCTGCGCGATCGCGCGCGGCTCGCGAACACGTCGAGCGGCGACATCTTCGTCTCGATTCACGTCAACTCGATCCGCAACCCCGAACGGCACGGCGTCGAAACCTACTACCTCGGCGCAACCAACGATCCGTCGCTGACGAAGCTCGCCGCCGCGGAAAATCGTGCGTCGGGATATTCGCTGACCGACATGCGCACGCTGCTCGATCGCGTATACGCGGACGCGCGGCGCGATGAATCGCATCGCCTCGCGTCGGTCGTGCAGGATCAGCTGTTCGGCAACCTGAAAAACATCGATCCCGGCCTGCAGAACTGGGGCGTGAAGCGCGCGCCGTTCATCGTGCTCGTCGCGACGGAAATGCCGGCCGTGCTCGCCGAAGTCGGATGCCTCTCCAATGAAAAAGAAGCCGCGATGCTGCGGAAGCCCGAGTACCGCCAGGAAATCGCCGCGGCGCTGTTTCAGGGCATCCGCAGCTATTCGCGAAATTGAGAAAAGGACAACAGCCAATGCCTGAAGCTTCCACCGACATCCTCCACGTCGGGATCGATCTCGGCACGTCACGCAGTGCCATCTCCGCCTCGAACGGCGAACGTTTCGTCGTCGACAGCTACGTCGGCTGGCCGGTCGACATGGTCGCGAAAAAAGTGCTGAAGCGGAACGTGATGATCGGCCACGAAGCGGTCGCGAACCGCACGATGCTCGACCTGCATCGCCCGCTCGAACGCGGCCTCCTGAAAGAAGGATCGGACAAAGACGTGCTCGCGGTTCGCGAACTGCTGAAGCACCTGCTCGCACTGGTCGGCGTCAGCGCGAACGGCGGGAAGGTCGACGGCTCGAATGTGCGCGCGGTCGTCGGCGTGCCGGCGGCTTCGCTCCGGACGAACAAGCAGTACCTGCGCAATTCGATGAAGGGAATCGTCGACAGTCTGATGATCGTGTCGGAGCCGTTCGCGGTCGCGTACGCGCTCGACGCGCTGCTGCACACGATGATCATCGACATCGGCGCCGGCACTTCCGACTTCTGCGTGATGAAGGGTCGCTATCCGACCGAAGAAGATCAGCGCACGCTCACGAGCGCGGGCGATTCGATCGACACGCAGCTGCTCAAGCTGATCGAAGAGCGTTACCCGCAGGCGAACGTGACGGTGTTCATGGTTCGCGAGTGGAAAGAGAAATACAGCTTCGTCGGCGACGCCGGCGAGAAGGTCATCGTGACGGCGCCCGTTCGCGGCGTGCCGACCGACATCGACATCACCGCGGAGATGCGCGCGGCGTGCGAAACGCTCGTGCCGCCGACGATCGAAACGATGCTCGATCTGCTCTCGCGCGTCGAGCCGGAGTTCCAGGAGCGCGTGCGCAACAACGTGATTCTCTCGGGCGGCGGCGGACTCATTCGCGGTCTCGACAAGACGCTCGAGGACGCGCTGAAGCAGGTCGGCGGCGGCAAGGTGACGTTCATGGAGGATCCGGTGTTCATCGGCTCCGACGGCGGCCTCGCGCTGGCGCTCGACGCGCCGGATACGGATTGGGAGAAGCTGTCGGCCTAGCGGCGAGGCGCCGCTGCCTTTGTTCGCGCAGCGTCCGCAAGCGGCTTCGCGGCGGATGATGGGTGCATTCGTGATACGCCGCGTCGCCTCTTCACCATGACTCGGATCGCGGTTTTCTTCGCCGTCCTCGTCATCGCGCTCTTCGCGTTCGCGCAGTTCATGCGGCGCACGGGGATGTTCTTCCCCGACGCATATCCGCTCGGCGACTGGCGTACGGAGTCGCTGGTCGTGCAGCCGATCGATCAGACGTTCGTCACTCCTGACGGCGAGAAGCTGCACGGCTGGCTGTTTCGTGCTGCTTCGCCGACCGCGCCGCAGCTCATCTGGTTTCACGGCAACGGCGGGAACATCACCGATCGCGCGCAAATCGCAGCGGAGCTCGCGCGTCGCGGAGTGTCGGTCTTCGTCTTTGACTGGCGCGGCTATGGTCGCAGCGACGGACATCCGTCGGAAGACAAGTTGTACGTCGACGCGCTCGCCGCGTATGACTTCGCGACATCGCAACTGCACGCGCCGTCCGCGTCGATCGTGCTCTACGGCGAATCGCTCGGCGGACCTTACGCCGCGTTCACCGCGAGCAAACGCAAAGCGCGCTGCGTGATCATCGAAAACTCGCTCCCCTCGCTTCGCGCGCTCGGTAACGCGATCTATCCGCTGCCCCTCGGCTGGTTCGCACCATTCGCGATGACGACGACGAAATGGCTGAACGAAGCACACGTCCCGGTGCTCGTGATGCACGGCAAACGCGACGCCGTGATTCCGTTCAGGCTCGGCAAACAGCTGTTCGACGAGGTGCGCGGGCCGAAGGAGTTTTTCGTCTCCGAACGCGCCGGTCACGGCGAGATCGCATACACGGAAGGTCCGCGTTACTACGATGCCGTCGTGCGATTCGCCGGCCGGTAGCGGCTATCATTCAGCTCTCATGGCTCACTGTCTTCGCTGCGCCGCGCCGCTCGAGGCGGATTACAAGGCCTGCCCGAAGTGCGGCGAGCAGATCACGGACTTCATCCGCCGCTACACGGACGCGCCGGTCGACGGAAAGTACAAACTCCTCCAGCGGCTGGGCACCGGCGGCATGGGCGAGGTCTACAAAGTCCATCACACCTTCCTCGGCTCCGATCGCGTCATCAAAGTGATCCGCTCGCAGATCTCCGGCAGCGGCGACGCGCACGATCGCTTTCTGCGCGAGGCACGCGTCGCGACGAAGGTGCAGCACCCGAACGTCGCGACGCTGCACGACTTCTCCGCGCT
>Ga0070701_10000546_pt1 | contig 12982 bp, 11 predicted proteins | sample KBSK5102metaG_FD_65451 | JGI IMG/M metagenome (GOLD analysis project Ga0070701, IMG submission 65451) | Corn, switchgrass and miscanthus rhizosphere microbial communities from Kellogg Biological Station, Michigan, USA - KBS K5-10-2 metaG | ecosystem: Host-associated > Plants > Roots >... | reverse complement strand
GTGGAAGTCGCCAAGGTGGAGAAGATCGACCCCTACACGGTCAAGGTGATCTTCGAGAAGCCGCAGCCCTTCTGGGCGGTGGTGTTCGCGAGCGGCGGCCTCATCCCGCGCCACATCTTCGAGTCGGTCAAGGGCGCGGGCGCGCGAGAGGCGGTGGGCATGATCAAGCCGGTGGGGACCGGTCCCTATCGGCTGGTCGAGTTCCGGACCGGCGACGTCATCCGCGCCGAGCTCAATCCCACCTATCACGTGCCCAACCGCCCGTACTTCGACCGCCTCGAGATCAAGTGCGGCGGCGACTCCGCGGGCACCGCCCGCGCCGTGCTCCAGACCGGCGAGTACGACTTCGCCTACTACGTGCTCCTGGAAGAGGAAGTGCTCAAGCGCATCGAGACCGGCGGCAAGGGGCGGGTGCTCACCATCCCCTCCAGCGGCGTCAGCCATATCCAGCTCAACCAGACCGACCCCGTGGCCGAGGTGGACGGCGAGCGCTCGAGCCTCAAGGCGCCGCATCCCTGCCTCACCAATCCCGCGGTGCGCGCGGCCGTCTCCCTGCTGGTGGACCGCCAGGCCATCCAGGATCATCTGGTGGGGCGCACTGGCCAGATCGCGGTGAACTTCCTCAACTCGCCCGATCGCTTCCGCTCGCCCAGCAATACGTGGGAGTTCAATCCCGAGAAGGCCAACGCGCTGCTGGACGGGGCGGGCTGGCCTCGCGGCGCCGACGGGATCCGGGCCAAGGACGGCCGGCGGCTGCGCTTGGTGTTCCAGGCCACCGCCAACGCCACCGTGCAGAAGCTCCAGGCGGTGATCAAGCAGTCGGCGGCCCGGGCGGGCATCGAGATCGAGATCAAGGCCATTCCGGCCCAGGTCTTCTTCTCCGCCGACATGTCGAATCCGGACGCTTACCCGCGCTTCCTCGCCGACCTGCAGACCTACACCACCTTCACCGGCCTGGACCCGCAGTTCTTCATGGCGCAGTTCATCACCTCCGAGATCCCCACCAAGGAGAACAAGTGGACGGGGCGCAATATCGTCCGCTGGCGGAACCCGGAGTACGACCGGATCTGGGCCGCCGCCGAGCACGAGATGGATCCCGTCAAGCGGACGGCGCTCTTCATCCGCATGAACGACATCGTGGTGCAGAGCGGGGTCATCATCCCGTTCACGTGGCGGAACGTCATTCACGCCGCCGGCAACAATCTGGCCGGGATCGACCTCAACAGCTGGGATTCCATCTTCGGGAGCATCGCGTACTGGTACCGCCAGAGCTGAGGGAGCGGCGGCGGTTACCCAGGAATCAGCGGGCGCCGCGGCTCACCCAGGGATTGCCCCGCACCCAGAAGCGCCACCGCCGCGCCGCCCACGCGCCGGCATAGTCGACGCCCACGCGCGGCCCGCGCGCCACCCCGCGCCGCGCGATCGGCCGCGGGCCTTCCTCCAGCCACACGCGGTCGCCCCGGAGATCCGCGCGGTCGTGCGCTCTCGTGATCCCCAGCGCCCGACAGAGCCGGCCGGGCCCGTTGGTGAGCTCGCGGTCGGGGCGGCCCGGCCGCCGCCGGCGCATCAGGCTCAGCCCCTCCCACGGCTCCAGCGCGCGGATCAGCACCGCGTGCGCCACCTCCGCGACGTTGGTCACCACGTTGAACTGGTAGTGCATCCCGTAGACGAAGTACACGTAGGCGGTGCCCCCCGGCCCGTACATGGTCTCGGTGCGAGGAGTGCGCCGCCCGTTCCACGCGTGCGAGGCGCGGTCCTCGGGCGCGCGATACGCTTCCGTCTCCACGATGATGCCGGCCACGCGGGCGCCGCCGCGCGCCGGCACCACCAGCACCTTGCCCAGCAGGTCGCGCGCCACCGCGAGCACGTCGGCGCGGGTGTAAAAAGCCCGCGGAAGCGGGGCCGGCAGCGCTACTCCTCCACCAGCGCCACCACGCGCGCGGGGGCCGACTCCGTCCTCCACTTGGCGGGAAGCGCGATCACCTTCACCCGGGACGGGATCAGGTGAAGGTTGATGAGGTTCTCGATCTGGAAGACCACCCGGGGCAGGATCGTCCGGTGCACGCGCATGCCGCTGCCGAGGATCTCGTCGGCGCGACCGTAGTCGGCGCCCTTCTCCTCCTGGGCGAAGTCGTAGCCCAGCACGGCGGGACCCCGCGCCACCAGCCACTCGGCGGCCTCGCGGGTCAGGCAGGGCGAGTCGTCCCACCACGCGGGATCCGTCGTCACGTGGCCCCGCGGCCAGTCGGTGCGGAGAAAGAGCATGCCGCCCGGCTCGAGGCGGATGCCCTCGCCGGCGAGCGCGCGCTCGGCGTGGTCGAGGTCGTCGGGCGTGATGCGCGCCCGGGCCTGGCCCTTGAAGGTGAGGTCCATCACCACCGCCTCGCCGATCATGGACTCCAGCGGCAGGGCTTCCACGCTCGGCTTGTCGCGGAAGAAGTGATGCGGCGAGTCGATGTGAGTACCCGCGTGCACGGTCATCTCGACCATGCTGGACACGAAGCCCTTGTCCTCCCACCGCACGATGGGACGCGACTTGAAGTAGGCCTCCTCCTTGGCGAAGGGGGTCGAATCGCACTCTTCCACGGTCATGCTGAGGTCCACGAGGCGCATGGGGTCTCCTTCCTGACTTGCTCCCGGTTCCGCGATACTATACCGCCCTGACCACGAGCGCGCGCAAGCGCGGGAGGCAGACCATGGGCTACGCCGAGGTGCTCTACGAGGTGAAGGATCGCGTCGCCACCGTCACCCTGCACCGGCCCGACAAGCTCAACGCATGGACGGCGCAGATGGGTCGCGAGGTGCGCGCGGCCATGACCGAGGCGGGGCGCGACGAAGGGGTGCGCGTGATCGTGCTCACCGGCGCCGGCCGCGGTTTCTGCGCGGGCGCCGACATGGGCCTCCTGGCCGGCCTGTCCGGCGCGGGCGCGCCCACCGAGGACGGGGCGGCGGTGCTCCGGCGGGAGAGCGCGGAGGCGGACGCGGCCGCCGGCCACGACACGCGGCCGGACTTCCGCGGGCCCTACGCCTATTTCCCCACCATTCCCAAGCCCATCATCGGCGCGCTCAACGGCGCCACCGCGGGCCTGGGGCTGGTGGTCGCGCTCTACTGCGACCTCCGCCTCGCCAGCGACGCCGCCATCTTCACCACCTCCTTCGCGCGCCGGGGCCTGGTGGCCGAGCACGGCATCTCCTGGATGCTGCCGCGGCTGGTCGGATTGCCCTACGCGCTGGACCTCCTGCTCTCCGCTCGGAAGATCGACGCGCCGGAGGCGCTCCGCATGGGCCTCGTGTCCCAGGTGCTGCCGCAGGCCGGCTTCGCCGCCGGCGTCGCCGCCTATGCGCGCGAGCTGGCCGACCTCGTCTCTCCGCGCTCGATGGCGGTGATGAAGCGCCAGCTCTGGGAGGCGCAGTTCCAGAACCTCGCCGAGGCCACCGCCACGGCGGAGGTCGAGATGCGACGCTCGTTCGGGAGCGAGGACTTCCGCGAGGGCGTGGCGCACTTCCTGGAGAAGCGCGCGCCGCGCTTCACCGGCCGCTAGCCGCCGCCCGCGCGGATGACCCCGATGCCCGCCGGAGCGCCCCACCGTCACGCCATCCCGAGGAGGAGTGAGCTCATGATCACCCGGATCCTCATGCTGCTGGCCGCTCTCGCCGTCGCGTGGTGTCCCGCGCCGCTGCAGGCCTTCGAGGGCGAGAAGGCCCTGCACGAGGCGGCCAAGAAGGAGAAGGAGTTCACCTGGTACACCGCGCACTACAACTCGGAGGCGGCGGCGGCGATCTGCCAGGGCTTCGAGAAGAAGTATGCCGGCGTGAAGTGCAACTACATCCGCACCACCGCCCAGGTGGCGTATCAGCGGCTGGCCCAGGACCAGAAGGCGGGCATCGCCCAGGCCTCCGTGATCAGCTCCACCGACCAGGGGCACTACACCAAGATGAAGCAGGACGGATGGCTGCAGCCCTACAAGCCCAAGAATCTCTCCGAGCTGGTGGACGCCTTCCGCTCCTTCAACGATCCCGACGATCTCTTCGTGGCCACCGCCGCCGGCCTCGTCCTCCTCACCTACAACACCAGCGTGATCTCGCCGTCGGAAGCGCCCAAGAAGTGGACGGACCTCGCCGATCCCAAGTGGAAGAACAAGGTCTCCATCGGCCACCCCGGCTTCAGCGGCTACGTGGGCACCTGGGTGGTGCAGATGAAGAAGCTCTACGGCTGGGACTACTTCAAGAAGCTCGAGCAGAACAAGCCCCGCATCGGCCGCTCCATCAACGACACCGTCACCATGCTCAACGCCAAGGAGAGCATCGTGGCGGCGGGGCCGTCGGCCACCACCCTGGAGAGCAAGGCCAAGGGCAATCCCCTCGCCATCGTCTATCCCGAGGACGGCGCCGTCCTCATGGTCTCCGCCTCCGGCATCGTCAAGAACGCGCCCGCCCCCAACACCGCCAAGCTCTTCATGGAGTACCTGCTGAGCCGCGAGGGCAACGAGGTGATGGTGTCTCAGCACCAGGACCCCGTGAACAAGCACGTGAAGCCCATGCCGGGGGGCAAGTCCATCGCGGAGGTCAAGACCATCCGCCCCACCCCCGCCGAGATCGAGAAGGGCATCCCGGAGGTGAAGGAGCTCTTCCGCGAGACATTCGGGATATAGCATGGCGAGGCGCAGCCGCAGGCGAGGCGAGCGAAGATAGCATGGCGAGGCGCAGCCGCAGGCGAGCCGAGCGGATATGGTAATGCTTCCCGAGCGGAGCGAGGGGGCGAGGCGCAGCCGGAGGCGAGCCGAGCGAACATGGAAATCCGGAATTTGAGATGAGCGTCGACGCCACGCGCCTGGTGACGGCCGCCGCCCCCCGCGGAAGCCGGTGGCGGCACTTCGACCGGTCGCTGATCGTGTGGGTGTTGCTCATCGCGGTGCTGCTCCTCCTCGTGATCAACCCCCTCGCGCGGCTGCTCATCACGAGCTTCCAGCATCCCGACACCGGCGCCTTCACCCTGGAGAACTACAGCGCCGCCTACGGCCGCTGGCGCTATATCGAGGCGCTCATCAACTCGGTGGTGGTGGGGCTGGCGGCGGCCTTGGTGTGCGTGGTCTTCGGGGTGCCGATGGCGTGGGCGGTCTCGCGCACGGACATGCCCGCCAAGGGCCTGGTGTGGGCGGCCATCCTCGGCACCTTCATCATGCCCAACTACCTCGGCGCGGTGGCCTGGATCCTCCTCGCGGGGCCCAATGCCGGATGGCTCAACCGCGTCTACATGGGGATCACCGGCGCCGCCGCCGGACCGTTCAACGTCTACACCATGACCGGCCTCGTGCTGGTGATCGCCTGCTACTCCTTCCCCTACATGTTCGTGTTCACGCGGAGCGCGCTGGATCTGGTGTCCTCGGAGATGGAGGACGCGGCGAACACGCTGGGCGCCGGCATCGTGCGCACCACCTTCCGGATCACGCTCCCGCTGGTGCTGCCCGCCATCCTCGGCGCCTTCATCGTGGAGTTCCTGGAGGCCATCGCGCTCTTCGGCACCCCCGCCCTCATCGCGCTGCCCGGCCGCTTCCAGGTCATCACCACCACTCTCTGGCAGATGTTCGAGTTCCCGCCCAAGCTGCAGGTGGCGGCCGCCTATTCCATGCCGCTCCTCCTCATCACCGTCTTCCTCTTCTGGCTGCAGTACCGGATCATCGCGCGCAAGGGCTTCGTGGCCTTGACCGGCAAGGGCGGGGAGCGACGCCTGGTGCGGCTGGGACCCTGGCGCTGGGTGCTGCTCGGCTACTGCCTCTTCGTGACCTCGCTGTCCTTCTTCCTCCCCATGCTGGTGGTCCTGCAGGCGGCCTTCGCGAAGGCGTGGGGCCGGGGCTTCTCCCTCGACAACCTCACCCTGCGGAACATCCGCTTCGTGCTCTTCGACCAGCCGGCCACGCGCACCGCCACCCTCAACACCTTCCTCTACGCCGCCGCCGCCTCGCTGATCGCGCTGGTGCTCGCGCTCGCCATCGCCTATATCGTGGCGCGGCGCCTCGTCCCCATGGCGCGGGTCCTCGCCTACGTGGCGATGGCGCCCTTCGTGATCCCGGGCATCGTGCTCGCCATCGGCTTCTACGCCGCCTACACGTCCAAGCCCCTCGTACTCTACGGCACCGCCTGGATCCTCATCCTCGCCTTCGCCACGCGCTTCCTGCCCATCGCCTACACCAACAGCGATGCCGCCATCCGCGCCATCAATCCGGAGCTGGAAGACGCCGCGCGCATCCTGGGCGGCGGCCGTTTCCTGACCCTCCGGAGGGTCGTCGGGCCGCTGCTCAAGCGCGGCCTGGCTGGGGCCTTCATCCTGGTCTTCATCCCCGCCACCCGCGAGCTGTCCTCCGCGATCTTCCTCTACACCACCGGCACTCAGGTGCTCTCGGTGCTCCTCTTCGACAAGAGCGACGAGGGCAACTTCGAGCTGCTGTCCTCCATGGGACTCATCCTGGTGGTGGGGACGGTGGCGCTGATCCTGGCCGGCTTCCGCCTGGTGGGCCGCGACTTCCTGCTGAAGCGGACGGCGTCGTGAGCAAGCTCTCGCTCCGCGGGGTGACCCGGCGCTTCGGCAGCGTGACCGCGGTGGAGGCCTTCGACCTCGACCTCTCGTCGGGCGAATTCGTGTCTCTCCTCGGACCCTCGGGCTGCGGCAAGACCACCACGCTCAGGATGATCGCGGGCTTCCTCGCTCCCAGCGAGGGCACCATCGAGATGGACGGCCGGGTGATCTCCTCGCCCGCCTCGTCGCTGCCGCCGGAGAAGCGCGGCATGTCCATGATCTTTCAGAGCTATGCCATCTGGCCGAACATGACGGTGGCGGAGAACGTGGCCTTCGGACTACAAGTAAGGCGGCGGCCGCGGGCGGAGATCCAGGCCCGGGTGGACGAGATTCTCGACGTGGTCCAGATGAAGGCGCTCGCCGCGCGGTATCCGCAAGAGCTGTCCGGCGGCCAGCAGCAGCGGGTGGCCCTGGCGCGCGCCATCGTGGTGCAGCCGGCGGTGCTCCTGCTCGACGAGCCGCTCTCCAACCTCGACGCCAATCTCCGCGAGGAGATGCGCTACGAGATCCGGCGGCTCCACGACGAGTTCCGCATCACCACCATCTACGTCACCCACGACCAGGCGGAGGCCATGGTCACCTCGGACCGCATCGCGGTCATGAACGCGGGCCGGGTGGAGCAGGTGGACGCGCCCCGCGCGCTCTACGCGCGCCCGCGCACCCGCTTCGTGGCCGGCTTCATCGGGCGCACCAACTTCCTCGACGGCGAGGTGCGCGACGGCGCGGTGGCCTTCGACGGCTTCGCCATCGAGACCGCGCGCTTCGCCGCCCCGGGGGCGCGGAGCGGGAAGGTGTCCTTCAGCCTGCGGCCCCAGAGCGTGACCCTGCACGCCGCCGCGCCCGCCGCGTCCGATCGCGCCACACTGGTGCCCGGCCGCGTGGTCCAGCGCGCGTACCTGGGCGAGTACTGGGACTACGCCGTCCGCCCCGAGGGCGGGGCGCTGCTGCTGCGGGTGACCGCCCGCCCCCACGAGGTCTTCGAGGTGGACGCGCGGGTATGGCTCGAGCTGGATCCCCATCAGATGGCCCCCATCGAATAGCGCGAGGCCCCGTGGAACTCTCCCCCCGCCGCTTCGCCGACGCTCTCGTGCTCCGCCCCGCCGGCACCATCGACCACGTCAGCGCGCCCGCGTTCCGGGCCGCGCTGGATCCGCACCTCACCGGCTGCGCCGCCGACGGGCACCACGTCGTGCTCGACTTCTCGGAGGTCCCGTACATCTCCAGCGCGGGGCTCCGCGTCCTCATGCTTGCCTCCAAGCAGGCCAAGGCGCAGGGCGGCACCATCGCGATCGCCGCCCTCCAGCCTCTCCCGCTCGAGATCTTCGCCATCAGCCGATTCGACCAGGTGCTCGCCGTCTTTCCCACCGTGGCCGAGGCCCTCGCCGAGGCGTCGCCGGCGGCGGCGGCCGCCTTCACCCGCGGGGGAGGCGCGTGATGCGCGCGCGCTTCTGGGGCACGCGGGGCTCGATCCCGGTGGCGCTTCCCCGCGCGGCGATCCGCGACAAGATCGTGGCCGCGCTGGTGGCGGCGGCCGGACGCGGCATCGACACCGTGGACAAGGCGCGCGCCTTCGTCGATCGCGAGCTGGACTTCACCGTCGCGAGCACCTTCGGCGGCGATTCCGCGTGCGTGGAGCTCGTGACCGGCGGGGACGAGTACGTGCTCTGCGATCTGGGCTCGGGCGCGCGGGTGTTCGGCAACCACGTGCTCGCCACCCGCGGGGCCACCGGCCACACCTTCCACATCTTCATGTCCCACGTGCACTGGGACCACATCATGGGCTTCCCCTTCTTCATGCCTGCCTACGTCCCCGGCAACCGGATCCACATCTACGGCGGCCACGCCGACCTCGCCGAGGCCTTTCGCCGTCAGCACGCGGCCCCGTCGTTCCCGGTGGACTTCGGGCGGCTCGAAGCGGACATCGAGTTCACGCGCCTGGAAACGGATCGCGCCTACGCGCTCGCGGGCTGCGCCGTCCGCGTCAAGCGGCAGCTCCACTCCGGCCACTCCTACGGCTATCGCTTCGAGCGCGAGGGCAAGGCCGTCGTCTACTCGACGGACTCCGAGCACAAGCGGGACGATCCCGGCGAGACCGACGCCTTCGTGGAGTTCTTCCGCGGCGCCGACCTCGTGATCTTCGACGCCATGTATTCCCTCGCCGACGCGATCTCTGTGAAGGAAGACTGGGGACACTCCAGCAATGTGATGGGCGTCGAGCTCTGCCAGCTGGCGGGGGTCAAGCACCTCTGCATGTTCCACCACGAGCCGGTGCACGACGACGCCCGGCTGGCCGCCATCCTCCGCGAGACCCGCCGGCTCGAGGAGATCACGCGCCGCGGCGCCCGGCTGGAGATCACCTCCGCGTACGACGGCCTGGAGATCGCCGTCTGAGGAGCGCGGACCGCCCGCACTGGTCGGAACGGACCTGGCTGCGGGCGTTGCGCGGCGGCCGCGGCCGGCCCTTCGGGCTCGCTTTCCTGGTGGTCCTCCTGCTCGCCCTCGTCGCTCCCGGCCTCGCCGGGCTCGGCGGGCTGCGCCGGGCCGCCTTCGACGCCTATCAGCTGCTCGCGCCGCGCCGGCCCGCGTCCGCGCCGGCGGTGATCGTGGCCATCGACGAGGCCAGCCTGATCATCCACGGCCAGTGGCCCTGGCCGCGCACGCTGCTCGCCCGGCTGCTCACGAGGATCGGCGAGGCGGGCCCGGCCGCCATCGGTCTCGACATCTTGATGCCGGAGGCGGACCGGCTATCCCCGGAGCGGCTGGCCGAGCTGATCGCGGGCGTCGACCGCGAGACGGCCGACCGGCTCGCGCGCCTGCCCTCGAGCGACGCGGCGCTGGCCGCCGCCCTGCGGAGCCTGCCGGTGGTGCTGGCGGTGGCCGGCCTCGAATCCGGCGAGACATCGAGCCGGCCGGCCGCCCTGCGCGAGCCCGCCCTTCGTCGCTTCGGAAACGATCCGGCGCCGTTCCTGCGCCGGTACGAGGCGATTCTTCGCAGCGTCGATCTCCTGCACGACGCGGCCAAGGGCCATGGCCTCGTCTCGGCGGATCCGGAAGGCGGCGTGGTGCGGCGTCTGCCCTTGCTCGCCCTGGTCGACCGGACCCTCCTGCCCGGCTTCGGGCTCGAGGTGCTGCGGGTGGCGAGCGGCTCGCCTCTCTCCGTCCGCGTGGGCGCTCGCGGCGTCGAGGCCGCCGGCGTCGGCGACGTGCTGGCGCCCACCGAGCCCGACGGGAGCGCCTGGATCCACTTCTCGCCGCACGATCCGGGGCGCTTCGTCGGCGCCGCCGACGTGCTCGCGGGCACGGTGGACGCCCGGCGACTCGAGCGAAAGCTCGTGCTCGTCGGCGTCACCGCGATCGGCCTCTCCGATCACCAGGCCACCCCGGTGGGGGACCGCATGCCCGGCGTGGAGATCCACGCGCAGCTGCTGGAGGGGCTCTTCGACGGCTCTCTGCTCGCTCGCCCCCGCTGGACTCGCTGGCTCGAGGCCGGACTGCTCGCGGGGGTGGGGCTCGCGCTCATCGTGTTCGTGCCGGCCCGGCCGGTGCGCCTGTCGGTGGCGCTGACCCTGGTCGGAGTCGCCGTCATCCTGGCTCTGGGCTTCGCCCTCTTCCGGGTGCGCGGCATCCTCCTCGATCCCCTGGGGCCCTCGCTGGGGATCGTCGCGCTCTTCACGGGCCTGCTCGTGGTGACGCTGTCGGAGGCGGAGAGCCAGCGCATCGCGCTGCGGCGCCTGCTGGAGCGCCAGCGCGAGGCCGCGGCCCGCATCGCCGGCGAGCTGGAGGCGGCGCGGCGGATCCAGATGGGCAGCCTGCCGAGCCCGGCGGGCGCCTTCCCCGGCGAGACCCGCGTGACGATCTACAGCTTCCTCGAGCCCGCGCAGGAGGTGGGAGGGGATCTCTACGATTTCTTCCGGCTGGACGCCGACCGCCTCGTCTTCCTCATCGGGGACGTCTCGGGCAAGGGCTTGCCCGGCAGCCTCTTCATGGCGGTGAGCAAGTCGCTCTACAAGAGCACCGCGCTCCGCCGCGGCGGCGAGATCGCCCACCTGATGCGCGAGGCCAACGCCGAGATCTCACGCGACAACGCCGAGATGCTCTTCGTCACCGTATGGGCGGGCGTCCTCGACGCGCGATCGGGCGTGCTGACGTACTGCAACGCCGGGCACGACGACCCGTGGCGCCTGTCCCGGCCGGGCCGGGGTCTCGACCGGCTCGAGGGCGGCGGCGGCCCGCCGCTGTGCGCGGTGGACGATTTCCCCTACGTCTCGGCGACGCATTCGATGGAGCCGGGCGAGACGCTCTGCCTGATCACGGACGGGGTCACCGAGGCGCGCAACGCGCGGGGCGAGCTGTACGGGCGCCACCGGCTGGAGGACGTGCTGGCCGGCCTGGACCCGGGCGCGGACCCGGTGGCGGTGGGGGAGGCCATCCGCGCGTCGGTGGCGGCCTTCGCGGGCGGCGTGGCGCCGGTGGACGACATCGCCATCCTGGTGCTGCGCTGGAACGGTCCCGCGGGCGCGAGCCGGGTGACGGACGAGCGCGTCAGCGGACGCTGATCTCCACGCGCCGGTTGCGCGGCTCGGCGACCCCGTCCGGGGTGGAGATCAGCAGCTCGCGCTTGCCGCGGCCTTCCACGTGGATCCGCTCCGCGGGGACACCCCGCTTGACGAGCTCGTCGCGCATCCGTCCCGCTCGCTGGAGAGAGAGCGCGTCGTTGGCGGCATGGCTCCCGCGCGCGTCGGTGTGGCCGATCACGAAGATCTCCGGCGCGGGACGCCGCGCGAGCTCGGCCAGGATCTGGCCCACCACCGGGAGCGACTCCGGCGTGAGCTCGTCCTTGCCCTCGAGGAAGTAGACGGTGAAGGACGCCGGCCGCAGGGGCTGGGCATCGAGGGCGGTGCCGAACGTCCCGCGCACCTCGCCTTCACTCGAGCGTCCCTTCTCGAGACGGCCTTCGCCCCGGAGGCGGGCGGCGTCATAGGGTTGATCGAGCGCGGTCCGGGTCTGGCCATGCGTCACCTCGACCGCGGAGGGGGCGCCGTCCCGGGAGGGCAGGAGCACGACGAGCTCCTGGCGCGAGGGCCGGGCGCAGGCGGCGGAGAGCAGCAGCGAGAGGGCGAGGAGCCCGAGCGCGAGCGCGCCGGCCCTTCCCCTCATCGGGACGCCCCCGCGCTCACGGGGCGGACTCGACGACCTGCACCGCGAGCTCGGTGCCGCGCACCGCCAGCACGGTGGAGGGCGTCCGGATCTTCATCGCGTCCGGGGTGCGCTTGGCGATCTTGCCCGACACCGCGGCCAGCGTGCCCTTCTGGAGCCGTGTCTCGAACGCGCCCTCGTGCGTGGTGGAGTCGAAGACGAAGCGCTCGATGGCGAGCACGCTGCCGGGGCCCGCCGAGAGCAGGCTGGCGTCGGCGAAGACGATGCCCACGGACCCGTCGGCCCCCGTCACCACCACGTCGGACGGCCGGATGCCCATCCCCACCGCCCCCGCCAGCGTGCTTCCGTCACGCTGAATCTGGACGGTGCCCTTCGCCACCTTGATCTGGCCGACATCGGCGGCGCGCGCCGGCGACGCCATCGGCAATCCGCCCAGCAGGAACAGCAGACCCGCGATCGAGAGCAGCCACTTCGCCATGGAGCGCTCCTTTGGGGGCCATCATAGCCCGGCCGAGGCCGGCGGCGCCTCTTGACCGTGAGGGCGCGGGAAGACTAGGCTCTTCGAGTCACCATCTTGACGACACAGGAGCCCAGCGTGAATCGATCGGACCGGATCTCCGGCGTGCTCTCCCCCGTGGTCACTCCCTTCAAGGCCGACCTCAGCCCCGACCCCGAGCGCTTCGTACGCCAGTGCCGGTGGCTCCTCTCGCAGAACGTGGGCCTGGCCGTGTTCGGAACCAACTCCGAGGCGAACTCGCTGTCGGTGGAGGAGAAGATCGAGCTGCTCGACCGCCTGGTCGCCGCCGGGCTCGATCCCGCGCGCATGATGCCCGGCACGGGGGCGTGCGCGCTCACGGACTCGGTGCGGCTCACCGCGCATGCGGTGAAGGCGGGCTGCGGAGGGGTGCTCATGCTGCCGCCCTTCTACTACAAGGGCGTGAGCGACGAGGGGCTCTTCCGGAGCTTCGCGGAGGTGATCGAGCGGGTGGCCGACCCGCGGCTGCGCGTGTACGTCTATCACATCCCGCCGGTGTCCCAGGTTGCGATCACCCTTCCGCTCATCGAGCGGCTGCTCAAGACCTATCCGGGGACGGTCGCGGGCGTGAAGGACTCCTCCGGCGACTGGGGCAATACCAAGGCGATGCTGGATGCGTTCGCCGCCTCCGGCTTCGACGTCTTCGCGGGCAGCGAGACCTTCCTCCTCGCCAACATGCGGGGCGGCGGCAAGGGCTGCATCAGCGCCACCGCCAA
>Ga0070701_10000545_pt1 | contig 12994 bp, 8 predicted proteins | sample KBSK5102metaG_FD_65451 | JGI IMG/M metagenome (GOLD analysis project Ga0070701, IMG submission 65451) | Corn, switchgrass and miscanthus rhizosphere microbial communities from Kellogg Biological Station, Michigan, USA - KBS K5-10-2 metaG | ecosystem: Host-associated > Plants > Roots >... | reverse complement strand
TATGTCGGACGGCCGTCGCCGCTCTACTTCGCCGAACGCCTGAGCGAGCATCTGCGCGGCGCCAAGGTCTATTTCAAGCGCGAGGACCTCAATCACACCGGCGCGCACAAGGTGAACAACGTGCTCGGGCAGATCCTGCTCGCCCGCCGCATGGGAAAGCCGCGCGTGATTGCCGAAACCGGGGCCGGCATGCACGGGGTTGCGACCGCGACGATGTGCGCCAAATTCGGGCTCGAGTGCGTCGTCTATATGGGCGTGGTCGACGTCGAGCGGCAGAAACCCAATGTGCTGCGCATGCGCGCGCTGGGAGCCGAGGTGCGTCCGGTCGAGTCGGGATCCAAGACGCTCAAGGATGCGATGAACGAGGCGCTGCGCGACTGGGTCACGAATGTCGCGGACACCTTCTACTGCATCGGCACGGTCGCCGGGCCGCACCCCTATCCGATGATGGTGCGCGACTTTCAATCGGTGATCGGAGACGAAACGCGCGAGCAGATGCTGGCGGCGGAAGGACGTTTGCCCGATTCGCTCGTTGCCTGCATCGGCGGCGGCTCGAACGCGATGGGCCTGTTCCATCCGTTCCTGGACGATGCCCAAATCGAGATCTATGGCGTGGAAGCTGCGGGCCACGGGCTTTCGAGCGGCCTGCATGCAGCCTCGATTGCCGGCGGTCGACCCGGGGTGCTGCACGGCAATCGGACCTACCTGCTGATGGACGAGGATGGCCAGATCAACGAGGCGCATTCGATCTCGGCCGGCCTCGATTATCCCGGCATCGGTCCGGAACACGCCTGGCTCAACGACATCAAGCGGGTGAAATATCTGTCGGCCACCGACGAGGAGGCGCTGGCGGCGTTCCAGCTCTGCTCGCGCCTTGAGGGCATCATTCCCGCGCTCGAGCCCGCGCATGCGCTGGCAAGGGTGATGGACCTCGCGCCGCAAAAGCCCGGCGATCATCTGATGGTGGTCAACTTGTCCGGACGCGGCGACAAGGATCTGGCGAGCGTCGCCGAGTATCTCGATCGGCGCGGGGGATGACGGGCTGGGCGCGCATGGGAGCAACCTGTGATCAGCAGGCAGAAGATCGTCGGTTGGGTTCTGGTCATCGTGTCCGTCGGCTACATCGCGTATTTTCTGCGGGTCCGGCTTTTCGCACCCGGGCCAATGATAGAGAAGAAGGAATGGGTGCAGTTCATCGGAACGTTCGTAATATTGATGCTGGGCACCATCAATGTCCGCCTTGCGGCGATGCGTGAGCGAAGACGAAAAGGCCTGCCCAACTCAACGCATCGAACGAGGTAGATCGTAACCCATGGCCACGCGTATCGATCGGCGCTTTGCGGAGCTGAAGACGGAAGGCCGCGCCGCGCTGGTAACGTTTCTTACCGCCGGCGACCCCGACCCCGAGACGTCGCTTGCCCTCGTGCAGGCGCTACCGGCGGCGGGCGCCGACGTCATCGAGTTGGGGATGCCCTTCACCGATCCGATGGCCGATGGACCGGCGATCCAGATGTCGTCCCAGCGCGCCCTCAAGGCCGGGCAGACCTTGAAAAAGACGCTTGAGCTGGTGCGCGCCTTCCGCGGCAGCGACGATGCGACGCCGCTCGTGCTCATGGGTTACTACAATCCGATCTATGTCTATGGCGTCGATCGCTTCCTCCGGGATGCGAAATCCGCTGGCGTCGACGGCCTCATCATCGTGGACCTGCCGCCGGAAGAGGACGGGGAGCTTTGCTTGCCCGCGCTCAAGGCCGGGCTCAACTTCATCCGGCTTGCAACGCCCACGACCGACGACAAGCGCCTGCCGGCCGTGCTCGCCAACACGTCGGGCTTCGTCTATTACGTCTCGATCACGGGCATCACCGGCGCGGCGACACCCGACGCGGAAAAAGTGGCGGCGGCGGTCGCGCGGATCAAGCGCCATACCAAGCTGCCGGTGGCAGTCGGCTTTGGCGTCCGTACCGCGGAGCAGGCGGCGGGCATCGCATCCGGGGCCGATGGAGTGGTGGTCGGCTCGGCGCTGGTGAGCGTGCTCAAGGGCAGCCTCGACCCGAACGATAAGGCAACCGAAAAAACGGTAAGCGGGGTGGTCGATTTGGTCGCCGCACTCGCCCGTGGCGTTCGCGGTGCCAGCGCAGACAAGTCTACGCGGTCTGCGCCCAGGTAACCGCAGACAAGGGTGCTTGGAATAGGGAGCAAGATTCGAGGCGTCGGGCGTCGGGGCAGATGCTACAATGGCCCATCATGACAGACCGCGGCTTCATGCTTTTTGATACCCAGATCGGCCCATGCGGCATCGCCTGGGGCGATCGTGGTGTTATCGCTGTGCAGCTTCCCGAGGGAGACGAGGCTAAGACCCGTGCCCGGCTGCTCCGGCGATGTCCGCACGCGCGCGAAGCAGCGCCGCCGGCCGCGGTGCAGGACGCGATCGAAGGCATCATTTCACTTTTGCGCGGAGAAGGGCGCGATCTCTCCGCAATCGCGCTCGACATGGATGGGTTGCCGTCATTCGACCGCCGCGTCTACGAGGTAGCACGCACGATCGCGCCCGGCGCGACGCTGTCTTACGGTGAGATCTCGGCCCGGCTCGGCGCCCGGGACTTGGCGCGGGAGGTGGGTCAAGCGCTCGGGCGCAACCCATTCCCGATCATCGTGCCCTGCCACCGCGTGCTCGCGGCCGGTGGGAAGGCGGGAGGGTTCTCCGCTAATGGGGGGATCACGACGAAGCTGCGCCTGCTCACGATCGAACGCGCGCGCACGAGCGATACGCCTACGTTATTCGATGGCGACAGCGCGTTTGGCTTTGCAATGCGGCCCCGGCGCCGCAACTCGCGCTGAGCGCGGTGGCGAAGCCCGGGTTGCCAGCCTCGGCGTGACCATCCATATAGATGGGGTCAGAACCATCACCTCTCTCCTCGTCCGGTGGTGGAAGGTTTTGCAAGCGTTGGCGTAGATGTGGCGAAGCATGGCAATCCCGGGCGCCGGCCTTTGCGGGCATGACAGCAGATCGAGGCGCCAGCCATGAATTGGATCTCCAACGTCGTCCGGCCGAAAATCCGCAACTACTTCGCGCGCCGTGACACGCCGGAAAATCTCTGGATCAAGTGTCCGGACACCGGCCAGCTCGTATTCTACAAGGACGTCGAGGCGAACCAGTTCGTCATCCCCGGCTCCAACTATCACATGCGCATGGGGGCGATGGCGCGGCTCAAATCGATATTCGACAATGAGACATGGTTCGATATCGCGGTGCCCGCGGTTCCGCTCGATCCGCTCAAGTTCCGCGACGAGCGCCGTTATACCGATCGCCTCAAGGACGCTCGCAGCAAGACCGGCACCAACGACGCGATCAAGCTCGGTTTCGGCAAACTCGAAGGCCTGCCGGTGGTGATCGGCGTGCAGGATTTCGAATTCATGGGTGGCTCGCTCGGCATGGCGGCGGGCGAGGCTGTGATCAAGGGACTTGAGACCGCGGTCGAAAAGGGCACGCCCTTCATCGTGTTCGCTGCATCGGGCGGCGCGCGCATGCAGGAGGGAATTCTCTCGCTGATGCAGTTGCCCCGCACCACGGTCGCCGTGCAGATGCTGCGTGAGGCAAGAAAGCCATACATCGTCGTGCTCACCAATCCGACCACCGGCGGCGTGACGGCCTCCTATGCGATGCTCGGCGACGTCCACATCGCCGAGCCCGGTGCGCTCATCGGCTTTGCCGGGCCGCGCGTGATCGAGCAGACGATCCGCGAGAAGCTGCCCGAAGGCTTTCAGCGCGCCGAATATCTCAGGGATCACGGCATGGTCGACATGGTGGTCCATCGCAGGCAAATGCGGTCGACACTCGCCAATCTGTGCAGAATTTTCACCAAGACGCAGGCCAAGCCGCCCGTCGACAATTTGCCGGTTGCTGCCATCGCCTAGTTCCATCGGTGTGGGCGCGGCGCGACCCGCGATCCATCTCACCGGACTTGCCGTCTTGCGCTGGCCGTGCCTCATTCAATGGGTAGGGATTGTGGATTCTGGCTCGCGCGAGGCCTGTAGCGGCGTGCCCCGCCGTTACAGGCCAGTCGGCCACGCTGAAGAATAACTGCATGACCCCGATCGATTCCATCGTTGCGCGTCTCACGTCGCTGCATCCGAAGCTGATCGATCTTTCGCTCGATCGGATGCGGCGCATTCTCGGCTCGCTCGGGCACCCCGAGCAGCAACTGCCGCCCACGATTCATGTTGCCGGTACCAACGGTAAGGGCTCAACCATTGCCTTCATGCGGGCAATTCTGGAGGCGGCCGGTCTGCGGGTACACGTCTATACCTCGCCGCATCTCGTGCGCTTCAACGAACGCTTTCGCCTTGGCGGCAAGGGCGAGGGACGCCTCGCTTCGGACGAAGAGCTCAGCAGCGCGCTCAACGAATGCGAGCGCGCCAACGCGGGTGCGCCGATCACCGTGTTCGAGGTCACGACCGCGGCCGGATTTTTGTTGTTCGCGCGCAACCCGGCCGATGTGCTGCTCCTCGAAGTCGGGATGGGTGGGCGGTTGGATGCGACCAACGTGGTCGACCGTCCGCTCGCCAGCGTGATCACGCCGGTGTCGCTCGATCACGCCGAGCACCTCGGCGATACTTTGGGGAAGATCGCAGTGGAGAAGGCGGGTATTCTCAAGCCCGGCGTGCCGGCGATCGTGGCTGCTCAGCCGCGCGAGGCGCTGCTGTCGATCGAACGCCAAGCGGGGCGCGTCAAGGCACCGATCAGGATCGCGGGCGAGGACTGGATGGCGACCGAGGAGCGCGGACGCCTCGTCTATCAGGATGACGCCGGCTTGCTCGACCTTCCGGCGCCAAAGCTCTATGGGCGACACCAATTCGAGAATGCCGGCGTCGCCATCGCCGCTTTGCGCGGCATAGACGAACTGAGTCTTCCGCCTGACGCATTCGAGACCGGAATTGCCAAGGCGGATTGGCCGGGGCGCATGCAGCGTCTCTCGCAGGGACGTCTTGTGGCGCTCGTGCCGCCCGGCAGCGAACTCTGGCTTGATGGTGGCCACAACCCTGACGGCGGCCGTGCCATTGCCAACGCCCTTGCCGACCTGGAGGAGCGTGTTTCGCGCCCGTTGGTGCTTGTGGTGGGCATGCTCGCGACCAAGGATTGCGAAAGCTTCTTGAAGAATTTTGCCGGGCTTGCGCGCCGCACCGTAGGAGTGCCGATCCCCTATCAGGACAAGAGCTTTCCGGCCGACACGATTGCCGATATCGCGAGCGGCGTTGGCATTCCGGCGCAGAGCAGCGAGAACGTCGAGGCGGCCCTCGCCGCGATCGGCCGCTTCGAGCTTGAGCCGCCGCCGCGCATCCTGATTACCGGCTCGCTCTATCTGGCAGGGGCCGTCCTCCACGCCAACGGCACCACGCCGGTGTAAGGCGTAAGTGCCACGAACGCTATTTCAGCAGCTTCAGCAAATCCGCCTTCTTCTGCTTGACTTGCTCCATCGTGCACTGCTTCGGCGACTTGTCGGGACGCCAGCGCAGCATCTTGGTGCCGTGGCGAAAGCGCTCGCCGGCAAAATGGTCGTAGCAGACTTCGACCACCAGCTTGGGCTTGAGCGGTTGCCACTCGTTTGATCTTTTGGTCGACCAGCGACTCGGCCCTCCCGGGGCATTGCCGGTGAATCCCGGCGGCGCGATCAACGGTTCGAGCTTCTTTGTGAGGGCGGGCTTGTCCTCGCGCTTGATCGCCGAGGTGAAACCGACGTGATGAAGGAGGCCTCCATCGTCATAAAGGCCGAGCAGGAGTGAGCCGACAACCGGCTTGCCTTCGTTATAGCGGAAGCCGCCGACTACGCAGTCGGCGCTGCGATAGTTCTTGATTTTCTGCATGCCGGTGCGGTCACCCGAGCGATATTCGAGATCGCGCCGCTTGGCCACGATGCCATCGAGCGTAGCGCCCACGCGCTTGAGCCAGCTCTTGGCCTCGGCGAGCTTCGTGGTTGCGGGCGACATCCGGATGGGCGCCACGCCGCGCAACCATGTATGTGCGAAGGCTTCGAGTTCCGGCCGGCGCTGGCGCAATGGTCGCTCGATCAGCGGCTTGCCGTCGGCGCCAGCCAGGAGATCGAACACGATGAGGAGCGCCGGCGTCTCCGCGGCGAGCTTCTGCACGCGGCTCTGCGCTGGATGGATCCGTTGCAGCAGGGCATCGAACGAAAACGCCCGATCGACCGGAACGACGATTTCCCCATCGAGGACGAATGTCGCGGCCTTGACGCTGCGTACCGCGTCGACCAGCTCCGGGAAATAGCGTGTCAGCGACTGGCCCGATTTCGATTGCAGCTCGATCTTGTTGCCGTATCGGAAGACGAGGCAGCGGAAGCCATCCCATTTCGGTTCGTACTGCCACTCCTCCCCGGTCGGGATGTCGTCGACCGACAAGGCTTCCATCGGCGGGAATGGCGGACGCAATGCATGAGCCATGATCGACCAGTATCCGCTCGGCCCTGACGTGGGAAGCCCGAAGCGACAACGCAAACGGCCGGCATTTCGGCCGGCCGCTGCGAGGAAAATCTCTGGCTGATCGCGATGGGGCGGCGTCACACCGCCGTGGTGATCCACTGCTCCAGCTTCTGCTTCGGCGCTGCTCCGATCTGGCGCGAAGCCATCTGACCGTCCTTGAAGATCATCAGCGTGGGGATCGACTGGATGCCGTACTTTGCGGCGGTGTGAGGATTTTCGTCGACGTTGAGTTTGACGATCTTCACCTTTTCGCCGAGGGAACCTGCTATTTCCTCGAGCGCGGGTGCAATCATCCTGCAGGGGCCGCACCATTCGGCCCAGAAATCCACCACGACCGGGCCGGTCGCCTTCAACACCTCGGATTCAAAAGTGGTGTCCGAAACCTTGCCAACGGCCATGGGGAATACCTCGTTGTCCTTGGGATGCAGGCGAAGCGCCGCGTCGGGAATGCGAACCTATGAACGTGCCCGCCGAGCGTCAAGGCAGCCTCACGGCGAGGTGACGGCCGCCAGCTCGCGATCCATGGCTGCGGCCGGAATCTCCATCAAATCAGGCACATGCGTCCACAGCAGCGCGGCTCGAATGAGCTTGCCGGGATAGAGCTCGGCCAGCACGGCGCGATACAGCGCCAGCTGACGGACATAGGCAGCCGGCACATCCTCGAATCGCTCGGGGGCCGGACGATTGGTTTTGTAGTCGGCGATCAGGACCGTATCGGCGATGACGGCAAGTCGGTCGACCTGGCCGGAGACAGCCAGGGCTCCGCCCTTGAGGCGGCCCACGATCGGTATCTCGGCGCGGCTCCCGGGTGAAAACAGTTGAGAGAACCGCGCGTCCTCGAGCACGCGCCGGACTTGTGCGAGCAGGGTCTCCTGTTCCTCGGCGCTGAAATCGCCGGCCGCGCGCGCGAGGTGGCGGAGCGCGGCCTCGGTTCGCGCCGCAGGCGGAATGTCGGGCAGCGATTGCAGCAACCGATGCACGAGCACGCCGCGCGCCATCGCTTTCTTGCGTTCGGCGGGGCTGCCGGCGCGGCCCGGGCGCACCGGCGCCGCCTCTTCATCGTAGGCGCGCGAAGGCGAGAGCGGCAGCACCGCTGTCGGCTCACTGGGAGCGCTCCGGGTAAGCCACGAGGGCTGCTGCAGGCGTGCAGCGGCCGCGGTCGACGAGGCCACGGGGGCGTCACGCAATGGGATCGGACGGTAACGCCACACGGTGCCGTCGCCGTCATCTGCCGGTTCTTCCACGGACACCGGACGCAAAGCGCCCGAAACCAAGTTCCACCAACAGCCCGGCAGCGGTTTGCGCTCGCCTTCTGCTCCGCACACGATCAGACGGTCGATGGCGCGCGTCATCGCCACATAGAGCAGGCGTCCATGTTCGTCTTCGTTTTCGCGCTGGACGCGGTCGCGGGCTTCTGTGACCGCCACCACGTCGTTGGCCTTTGGTCCCACCCACACGAAGTGCCCTGGAGTACCAAAGCCCTTGGTCGCCAGATCGAGGAGCCGCGGTTGACGGTGTGCCGGTCCCGCGGGTGGTGTCGTGGTGTCGGCCAGGATGACGATCGGAGCCTCCAGGCCTTTGGCACCGTGCACGGTCATCACCCGCACCTCGTCGCGGGTAATCTCCATGTCGCGTTTGATGTCGGTCCTGGCTGCGCGCAGCCAGGCGATGAAGCCCTGCAACGACGGTGTCTCGCGGCGCTCATAGTCGAGCGCGCGATTGAGAAACTCGTCGAGCGCGTCGTCGGCCTCGTGACCGAGTCGCGCAAGGAAGCGTTGGCGACCTCTCTCGGCCCCCAAGACGCGCGCATAGAATCCGAACGGCGTGTCCTTGTGGGCCCATTGCGCCAGGCGATCGAGCCTGGCGACCGCCGCGTCGAGGCGCGGGTCCGTGGGCGCCTTCGTCCGCAATGCCGTGCGCAGTGATGTCTTGCGCTCCCAGGCGATCTTGAACAGGTCTTCGTCGTCCAGCCCGAACAGCGGTGACTTGAGCACGGTGGCCAGAGCTAGATCGTCAGCGGGCAGCAGCAGCGCGTCCGCCAGCACCATCAGGTCCATGACCGCGATATGCTCGGTCAGCACCAGCCGATCAGCCCCGGCGACCGGCACATGGGCGTCCTTCAAGGAGCGGATGATGGCCTCGAACAAGGCTCCGCGCTGGCGCACCAGTATCAACACGTCACCCGCGCGTGTGCCTTGCTTCGTCCATCGCTTGACGTTTGCCGCGATCTTCGCCGCCAGCCGGACCTGTGGGCTCTTTTCCGTCAGCTCGTCGAACGGTGCGTCCCAGGCCTCGATCTCGCGCTTGTCCTGAGGCTTGAGGGTGTCCCAGACCTCAACGAGGCCAGGCCCCGCTTCCGGCAGGCATTCGTGCACCGGCCTGACATTGTCCGCAGATAGCCCGCGGTAGGCTTCCGGCCGTTCGAACACCTTGTCGACGGCGCCGAGCAGGTTGGAACCTGAACGGAACGAGTGGCGGAACGGCACATATTGCAAATCCCGCTCGATCGCCGAGCAAAGATTGGTGAAGGTGAGTCGCATGGCGTCGAACTGGCGCGGCGCCGCGCCCTGGAACGAGAAGATCGATTGCTTCTCGTCGCCCACGGCGAAGATCGTCCGGTTGACGGTCCGGGCGCCGGCGCCGGCAAAAAACTCGGCCGTCAGAAGTCGGATGATTTCCCATTGCTTCGGGCTGGTATCCTGCGCCTCGTCGATCAGTACGTGATCGATGCCTTGATCGAGCTTGTAGTGCACCCAGGCCGCGCGATCCTCCCCCAGCAATGTGCGTGCCTTGTCGATCAGATCGTCGTAGTCGAGAAGCCCGCGCTGGTCCTTCGCCCGCTGGTAGCGGGAGATCACCGCATCGGCGATGGTGATAAGCGCCGCCGTGCGGTTGCGGCAGGCGACCGCCTTGCGACGCTCTCGTAGTGGTATCAAGCGCTGCTGTTCTTGTGAGAGACGTTCGGAGAGCGCGGGATAATTTTTTGCAAAGCCTTGTGTCACTAGGTTGGGACGCGGCTTGAACTTGGTGTCGAAAAAGATCTCGAGATAGTTATCGACACGGGCTGCACCGCTTTCCGCTAACGCAGAGCGGAGGCGAGCGCATTGATCCTGATCTCTTGGGGTACTTGTTTTGCAAACCTCCGCGACCGCCGCCCATTCGGACTGCGGGAGGATCGGTCCTTCAACGATCTCCTTCTCGACCTGCTCCAAAGTGTCATCGGGGGTGATTCCCAGTGTCCCGCACAGCAAGGAGACAGCCGCGTCGACGCTGCCGCCGTGGTCGATCCATGCCCGTACCACGTCGCGTTTGCGGATGGCTTCGCCGACGACCTCCTTGAAGGTCTGGTCGGCGGCGACCGCAAGGGCGGTTGCGAGCGCTCGGCCGAGCGGGGCGTCCGGGGCTAGGCTGGCATCGAGCAACACGCCAAGGCCGGTCTCGCTCAGAAGCTGGGCTTCCGACGCCTCGTCGAGCACGTCGAAGCGCGCAGCAACCTCGGCCTCGAATGGAAACTGATGCAGAAGCCGTGTGCAAAATGCGTGGATGGTCTGGACCTTGAGACCACCCGGCGTCTCCAGCGCCAACGCGAAGAGTCGCCGTGCTCGCGCCCGCCGCGCCGGATCGGGATCGAGATTGGACATCCGTCGGATCGCCGCATCGAGGTGCTGATCGTCGAGCGCGGTCCAGCGCCGCAGCTCGTCGAACACGCGGTTCGCCATATTGGCGGCGGCGGCCTTGGTGAACGTGATGCAGAGGATCTTTCCGGGCTCGACGCCGTCGAGCAGGAGGCGGGTCACGCGTTGCGCCAGAACATGGGTCTTGCCCGATCCGGCATTGGCGGCGACCCAGGCCGATACCTTGGGGTCCGACGCCGCGATCTGCCGCCGCAGCACTTCGTCCGGGATGATGCGAGGCGCGTTCATTCGGTCACGCCCATGCCGTCTTCCTCGTCGGTTCCGCCGACCGACCACTCCTTGACGCGCGAGAGGTGGTCGTAGGCGCCGTAGCGGTTCTTCCACATCGACAGCACCAGCGGCAGGTACGGTTGTTGCTCGTCTTCGAACCGTTCTGCGACCAATCGGAGTTTTTCCAGCGCCCGGTCGGCGTGAATGTTCGCGTCACCGACCGTGAACTTGATTGCCTTTTCTTCACCTGCAGGCTCGCGGCCCTTGAGCGCGACATAAACGAGTTCGCTCACGGAGGCATCGGCGGCGATATCGGGAAATCCGCCGCGGCGCAGGATCGCTGCTTCGAGCGTGAGCTGCGGCGAAACGCCGATGCGCACCTGCGGCTCGGTCGGCACCTGCCCGGTCTTGTAGTCGAGAATGGCATGGCCACCGCCCACAAGCTCTTCAATGCGGTCGGCGCGGCCGCGCAGCATGAACACGCGCTCCCCAAGGGGGATCTCGATCTGGCCCGACGTTTCGGCCTTGAGCGTCTTGACCAAGGCGCGCCGCCGCATCTCCCAGGCTGCGAACCAATGTGCGATGCGCCGGAAGCGTGGCCACCAGAACGCCCGCGCCTCGGGATAATCGTCGAGCGTGGCAAAATGCCTGGCGCCGATTTCGATCAGCGCGGCGGCGGGATCGGCCGGCAGCGCGGCGGCAAAGGTCTTGGTGAACTCGCTCAGCGCGCCGTGGATGACGATGCCGCGGTCGGCGGCGCCCGGCGGCAGGTCGACGGCGTCGAGCTCGCGCAATTTGAGAATATGCTTGGCATAGATGGTGTAGGGGTCGCGCAGCCAGCTTTCGATCTCGGTTACCGAAAGTGCTATCGGCCGTGCGGCGCGCGGCGGCCTGGGCGCGGGCTTGTCCATGCGCTTGATCTCGGTGGGATGATCGAGCGTCCGAGCCCAGGCAAGATAGGTCCGGCCCCTCTCGCGTGCCTGCTCCCACCGGTGCTCGCCGGCGACGGCGGCCAGCCGCTGGACGAAGCGCGATACCACGGTCGGCGTACCGGCGAGCTTGGCTGGATAAGCGAGCATGACTTCGTCAGCGCCGAGCGCCTGGGCGAAATCGTGGGCCGACAGTGAAATGCGACGCTCCGGCAGATCAAGGCCGAGCGCATGGCGCATGGGCCGACTGAGCCAGGGATCCGGCCGTGTCTCCGGCGGCCAGACGCCTTCGACCAGGCCGCCAAGGACCACCCGATCGACAGTTTGCAGCCGCGCTTCGAGCGGACCATAGATACGAACGCGCACGTTCGGAACCTCCGGGCGTCGCACCACCCGATCGGCAATCGCGATCTTGAAAAGTTCGGCATAGTCTGCTTGCGCGACGACAAGGCCGGCGTCGGCGTTCGCGCTCGCAATGTCGTCGAACGCCTCATAGAGTTTCACGCCGTCATGGCCAGCGAAGGCCGCGGGTTGACCGCGCTCGTCCCTGCTCAAGGCGGTGACTACGTCGCAGTGTCGTGCGGCAAGTTCCACGAAGGACCGCGGTGCGCTGGATAAGATTTCGAGCGACGCAATTGCGGCGGTGAATTGTTCGAGCAGCGCCGCTGCGTCGACGAGTTCGCCGTCGCTCAGGTAGAGGCGGGGATCGGACGGATGCAAATCGGATTCTTCGCGGCGCCGAAACTTGCCGCGCTCTTCCCGAAAGGTTGCAAGCGCACGGGCAAGGCCGCGGCTCTTTGGCTTGGGGCGGGGGCCGCGCAAGACCGATCGTTCCAAGGCGGCCGCCGCCCGCGTATTTGCACCCTCCGGGGCGCCAAGCCGTGTCAACGGGTGCTTGAGCAAGGCGAGGAGCGTAACCGGGGCAAGGCCTCCAAGCGCCGCCTCGGCTGCGAGGCGCGCGAACCGCCCGGCCGACGTGTCAGGGAGCGCGTCGCCGCCGGAATCGTCGACCGGGATGTGCCAACGTTCCAGGGCGGCGAGCACGCGCCGCGCCAGTTCACGGTCGGGGGTTATCAGCGCCGCGGTCTCGCCTGCCGTCTCGATCGCTTCGCGTAGCGCGACCGCGATGGTGAGAGCCTCTTCCTCGGCATTCGCGGCCTCGACCACCGACAGGGTTGTAAACGCGGCGTCGACACATGCCGGGAAATCGGAGCCGCCGAGCCGCTGCCAGCGGTCGGTGGCGGCGGCTGGCCGCAGCGCCTCCGACACGATGCGCTCGCGCCCATGCGCTGCGGGTCGGCCGAGGGGGGAGATAGCGTCGCGTGCGATTCCGATCCGGTCCAGGAGGGACCGCAAGGCGAATTGCGGATGCCCGACCGCCGGCGGAATCAGCTCGCGGCCGGCGGCATCGCGGCGGCCGGCGATGAGGTCCCAGGATTCCGCATCGAGATCGGTGTCGAGTCCCGGCAGAACGACGGCACCGTGGGGAAGCCGGGCGATGGTCGCAATCAGCTCAGCGGTCGCGGGCATCGAACCGGTCGAGCCTGCGGCGATGACGGGGCCGTCCTTGTGAGTGGCGAGCCGCGCCGCCTCGGCATTGATCAAGGCGTCCCGCCGGGCGGCCGGCTCGATGGCGCCACGCTCGGCGAGGATGGCCGGCCAAGC
>Ga0070701_10000542_pt1 | contig 13036 bp, 14 predicted proteins | sample KBSK5102metaG_FD_65451 | JGI IMG/M metagenome (GOLD analysis project Ga0070701, IMG submission 65451) | Corn, switchgrass and miscanthus rhizosphere microbial communities from Kellogg Biological Station, Michigan, USA - KBS K5-10-2 metaG | ecosystem: Host-associated > Plants > Roots >... | reverse complement strand
GTGACCGGCGTCGGCTTCATCGGGGCGGGGACGATTCTGCACGCGCGCGGTGCGATCGTGGGCCTGACGAGTGCGGCGACGATCTGGGTGGTGGCGGCGATCGGTGTGGCGCTCGGCAGCGGCTTCTACCTCGAGGGCGTGGGGACGACGGTGATCGTCCTGGCGGTGCTCGCGGGACTGGGACGGATCGAAAAACTCGTCGAGCGCCAGTCGATGCGCCGGACGATCACCGTCCACGCGCGGCCGGGACCAACGGTGCTCGAGGACCTGGAGTCGCTCGTGCGCCGGGCGGGGCTGGACGTTACCGGTGTCGCGAGCCGCGAGGAGAACGTGGATCTCGTCATCGATTTCGACATTCGCGGATCCAAGCGGCTGCACGACCAGCTCATGATTACGCTCCTGCACCACAACAGCGTCCGCACGGTTTCCACCGGAGAGTAGGGGAAGGGGGAAGAGGAAGGGGGAGGAGGATTGAGCACCAGGCGTGTTGTGATCGACCTCGCTTCTCCACGCGCGGCTTGGCGGATTCCGCCGTCGCGCGTCTCCGAGATCCGGGGCGCCCTGGGCACAGGATGGGAAGTTGCCGAGATCGCCGCGCCCGCCGTTTCCGACGGCGACGGCGCCTATGGCAGCGGGTCCCCGGAATCGATCGCGGCCGCGCGCGGCGCGGAGATCTACGTCGGGTACGGACTGCCGAAGGGCGTCGCCGAGGCCGGGCGCGAGTCGCTGCGCTGGGTGCACAGCGGGACGGCGGGAATCGGCGGCAGCATTCCTCACCTCACGGGGACGAAGATCGTCCTGACCAATTCCGCGGGGGTGCACGCCGAGCCGATGGCCGACTGGGTCATCGCCGCCATCGGCTTTTTCATTCGCGGGATCGACCGCATGGTTGCGGCGCAGCGGCAGGGGCGCTGGGCCAAGGAAGACTTCACGGATGGCGCCGTGCCGATGCGGGAATTCAGAGACCTGGGGCTGGGGGTCGTGGGCTTGGGAGGCATCGGTGGCGCCGTCGCGAGGCGAGCACTGGCTCTCGGGATGAAGGTGAGCGGCGTGCGACGGCGGCCGGACCGCGGGGGCCCGTCGGGCATCCACTGGGTCGGATCGCTCCAGCAGCTGCCGCAGCTCGCGTCACACAGTGACGTCCTGGTGATCGCGGCGCCGCATACACAGGAAACGGCCGGCGCGCTGACCCGGGCAGTCCTCGAGCGGTTGCCGGCGCATGCGATCGTCATCAACGTGTCGCGCGGCTCGCTGCTCGATGAAGCGGCGCTGCTCGACTTGCTGGAGCGGGGCCGGATTCGCGGGGCGGCGCTCGACGTCTTCGGCACCGAGCCGCTGCCGGCCGAGCACCCGTTCTGGCGACATCCCCGCGTGCTCGTCTCCCCTCACGTAAGCGCAGTCACGACGGGCTTTTGGGAGCGTGAAACGGCCCTCATTGTCGACAACATCAAGCGCTATCTTGAAGGCGCGCCCCTCACGAACGTCGTCGACCTGGAAGCTGGGTACTGAATGGAAAAGATCATCAAGGCCGCGGTGGATCGCGGGGCATCGGACCTGCACATCAAGGCGGGCGATGTGTTCCGCGCGCGGATCGACGGCAAGCTCGTGCCGCTCACCAAGCAGCGGCTCACGCCGGACCAGACCAAGGCGATCGCGCAGCGTCTGATCAGCAACGAAGACGATCGGGGCCGCATCGACAGGTTGCGCGACTACGATTGCTCGTGGGGCATGCCGGGGATCGGGCGGTTCCGCGTGAACATCCTGCGGCAGCGTTCGTCATTCATGATCGTGATGCGCGTCATCCCGTTCGACGTGCCCACCTTCGACTCCCTGAAACTGCCGGCCGTGCTGGGCGAAGTGGCGAGCGCGGAGCGCGGGATGATCCTCGTCACCGGCGTCACCGGCTCGGGCAAGAGCTCGACGATGGCGGCGATCATCAATCACATCAATCAGAATCAGCACCGCCACATCCTCACGCTCGAGAATCCGATCGAGTTCCTGCATCGCGACATCAACTGCTCGGTCACGCAGCGGGAGATCGGCGTCGATACGGACGATTTCCGCACCGGGCTGCGCGCGGCGCTGCGCCAGGACCCCGACGTCGTGCTGATCGGCGAGATGCGCGACGCCGAGACCATCGACACGGCCATGAAAGCCGCGGAAACAGGGCATTTGCTGGTCTCGACCCTGCACACCCCGGACGCGGTGACCACGGTGAGCCGGATCATCTCGATGTTTCCGGCGGAGGAGCAGGAGATCGCGCGGCTGCGCCTGGCGGAAGCGCTGCACGCGGTGGTGTCGCAGCGGCTGCTGCCGCGCGCCGACGGCCACGGGCGCGCCGCGGCGCTCGAAGTGCTGCTCGCGACAGGCACGGCGCGCGACATGATCCGCGACAAGGAGCGGACGTCGTCGTTGCACGACTACATCAAGGAGTCGCGCGAGCAGTACGGGATGCAGACGTTCGATCAGCATCTGATGGATCTGGTCGCCGACGACGTGGTCACGTACGAGACGGCGCTGGCGGCGTCGTCCAACCCGTCGGACTTCCAGCTCCAGATGAAGACGCTGCGGCGGCGCTCGCGCGTGGTGCCCACTCCCCCGCAACCGGCGGCCGACAAGCCGGCCGGGTTTACGGACGATCTGTCGAGCATGCTCCCGCAGTGACGGAGCGGCGGCTGGCGGGCATCTTCCCGCCCATTCCCACACCGTTCGACGCCGCGACCGGCGACTTTGCCCCCGCGCGGCTGCAGCAGAACATCATGCGGCTCCTGGCCGAGCAGGTCGACGGCATCGTCGTGTCGGGGACGACGGGCGAGGCGTCGATGCTCGACCCCGACGAGCAGCGCGAGGTCGTGGCCGCGGCGAGCGAAGCCGTGCAGCAGCAGGCATGGCTGATCGCGGGGACGGGCGGGGAATCGACGCGCCAGACGATCGAGCTCAGTTTGGCGGCGGCGGCCGAGGGCGCGGATGCCGTCCTGGTGCGCGCGCCCTCGTATTTCTCCGCACAGACGACGCCGGCCACGCTCGCCACCCACTTCCGGGCCGTGGCGGACGCGAGCTCGGTGCCGGTGATCATCTATAACATTCCGAAGTACACGCGGATCTCGCTCGATCCGGCGCTGCTGCAGCAGCTGGCCGGTCACGAGCGCATCATCGGCGTGAAGGATTCATCGGGAGATCTGAAAAACCTCACGGCGTACCGGAGCGCGGTGCCGGAGTGGAGCGTGCTCGCCGGATCGGCGTCCCTGCTCTACGCCGGTCTCGAGCTCGGCTGTCAGGGCGGCGTCATCGGCGTCTCGTGCTATGCGGCCGGTCTTTGCGTCCAGCTGATGCGTGAGTTTACGAAGGGCGATCGCACGGCCGCCGCTCGGCTGCAGGAGCAGATCACGCCGCTCGACAAGGAGATCGTGGGCAAGCTCGGTCCCGCGGGCGTGAAAGGCGCGATGGACGCGGTGGGCCTGTACGGCGGGCCGACGCGCGCCCCGCTCGCGCCGCTCTCGGCCGCCGATCGCGAGCGCGTCGCCGCGCTCGTCCGCGGTGACTGACTACGGCGTGCTGTTCGGCGAGCTCGCGGTACCGCGGCTCGTTGGAACTCCCAACCATACCAAGGTCCGCGAGATCCTGACGCGCGAGCTCGAAGCTCGCGGGTTTTCCGTCGAGCATCACGCGTTCAGCATTCGCCCGGCCCGCGCGCTGCTTGGGGCGCCGCGCCTGGTGTCGGGAATCAATCTGATCGCGCAACGAGCCGTCCGGCCGTCCACCTGGCTCGTTGCTCACTACGACTCGAAAGGTCAGCCGATCTCGATGTGGGTGCGATTGGCCGGCTTCACGCTGCTCGTTCTGGGCGGTTTTCTGCTCCTGCTCAACTGGATCGCGGCAGTCGTAACGCTCGCTCTCGGGGTAGCGATCGTCGCGCAGAATCGCGTGAACGACAATTCTGCGGGTGCATTGGACAACGCAAGCGCCGTCATCACCGTCCTGATGGCGATCGACCAGCTGCCGGCGGGCGCCGCGGTGGGGATCGTATTCCCCGACGCCGAGGAATACGGACTCGCCGGCGCGCGCGCGCTGGCGGCGGAGCGCGCGGAGCTGTTCAGGGATTCGGGCGTCGTCAACCTCGACGGCATCGATGACCTCGGCGGGATTACGGTGTTCGCGCACCGGCCCGGCCCCATTGGTGATGCCGTCGCGCGCGCGCTCGACGCGTCACGCTGGCGCTGGCTGCCGGTGGTCGTAGATGGCATCGCGCTGGCGCGCGTCGCCCGCGAGTGCGTCACGATTCTCAAAGGCAACATCAAGACGATGCAGATCGTGCATACGCCGGAGGACACGGCGGCGAGGCTCCGGCTCGATGGGGCCGCGGAGGTCGCGGCGGGGCTAGCGCGGGTACTGCGAGACCAATAGTTTTTCTCAGAGGATACTCCAACGCCCCCGCGGAAGTGGGGGCGTTTTGCTTGTCCGAGGGACAACATGTTTGGACCCAAGACGCAGTGTGTCGTAGTGGTCGGCGCTCAATGGGGCGACGAAGGTAAAGGCAAAGTCGTCGACGTCCTGGCGGAGCGCGCCGACCTCGTCGTGCGCTACCAGGGCGGCGCCAATGCCGGCCATACCGTCGATACCGGTGAGGGCAAATCGTTCGTCCTGCACCAAATCCCTTCCGGAATTCTCCAAGGCGCTGTGTGTGTCGTTGGCAACGGCGTGGTGCTCGATCCCGAGCAGCTGTTTGCGGAGCTCGATGCCCTCGCGGCACGGGGCGTCCGCACCGAGCAGAAGCTGCACGTGTCCGATCGCGCGCACCTGACGCTGCCCTATCACAAGCTGCTCGACCGCGCCCGCGAAAAGCAGGAAAAGATCGGCACGACGGGACGCGGAATCGGGCCGACGTACGAGGATAAGTACGGACGGCGTGGGGTGCGGGTCGGCGATCTGCGCAATCTCGAGCGCGTCAAGGAGCACGTGCGCGCGCGCGTGGCCGCGGCGAATCAGATGCTGCAATTGTTGGGAGTGGGGAGTGGGGAGTGGGCGAATGCCGATGAGCACGAGCGGTTGCTGGAGCGACTCGCGCCTCGATTGCTGCCGCTCGCGGTCGATGCGGGGCGCGTCGTGTGGGATGCGCTCGCCCGCGGAGAATCGGTGCTGCTCGAGGGCGCGCAGGGCGCGCTGCTCGACGTCGATCACGGGACCTACCCGTACGTGACGTCGTCCAACACCACGGCAGGTGGCGCCGCGGTCGGCGTTGGCATCGGACCCACGGCGATCGACGCGGTGCTCGGCGTGGTGAAGGCGTACACGACGCGTGTCGGGAATGGACCTCTGCCCACCGAGGCCGAGCCGGCCGTCGCGCAGCGCATTCGGGAGTTGGGCGGGGAATTCGGTGCGACGACGGGACGGCCGCGGCGCTGCGGCTGGTTCGATGCGGTCGTCGTGCGGTATGCCGTGCGCGTCAATGGGCTGACGGGACTCGCGGTGACGAAGCTCGATGTGCTGGACACCTTCGCGGAGATTCCGGTCGGTGTGGGCTATCGCCTCGATGGCGAAATCATCGACAGCATGCCGGCAGAGGTGGAGACCATTGCCAGGGTGGAACCGATCTACGAGACGCTTCCCGGCTGGCAGAAACAGCTGACGAACGCGCGACGGCTGGCGGATCTTCCCGCTGCCGCGCGGGCGTATGTCGACAGGCTTCAGGACCTGGCCGGAGCGCCCATTCGATACGTCAGCGTGGGTACACGGAGAGATCAGATAATAGAAGTGAACTGATCAGAACACCGATCCCAGAAGGCGCAGCAGACGCAACAGGCGCAGCAGCGGTTTCCAGTGAGGAGTTGCGAGGAAAGGGTACGCGCTGCGCTGTTTCGATGGTGATGCTTGACTGTCTACCGATACCTTCCGACCGTGTATGGGTTGCTTCGGAAGCTCTCAGCTGCGGCAACTGCTACCTAATCGCTCTTCACCGCTGCTGCGTCTGCTGCGTCTGGTGCGTCTTCTCCGAACGATTCTCCGCCCGTCTGATTCTGCGTAGGGTGAGGCCTACACAAGGCAAACTGCTATCTATCTTGCAGAAAACTCTAGGGACTTTACCTAGGTCGTGTGACTTCGAGTTGCTGTGACAGTGCTTACAAGTCGGCACTTTTTTTGCTTCTGAATCCGTCAGATCTCTCGAAAAGGGCAAACCGTCGGCGACGACGGGGCGCAAAGCCAAGGGGTCTCGGCGACGAGACAGCCCGGCTGCCAGAGAAAGAATCTGCGCCGCCCGTTGCGAGAAGGAGTTCGCTTAGCTCACATCGGGTTCTAGGGCGCACGGTGTGCGGCAGGCGATCACCCCCTGGGGAAACTCAGGGGGTTTCTCGTTTCCAGGCATTAGGTTGTGACTCCCATGCCTCTGGTGATTCTCGTTGCCCCCGCCGCCTTCAAAGGCACACTCGGCCCGCGCCAGGTCGCCGAAGCCATCGCGGCCGGCGTCCGCCGCGCCGCACCGGATGCGACGGTGCTCGAATGCCCGGTCGCCGACGGCGGCAACGGACTCCTCGACGTGGTGCTGTCCGCCGGGTCGCTGCGCGAGCGTCTCGAAGTCACCGGCCCCATCGGTGACAAAGTCTCGGCGGAGATCGGCTGGATCGACGGCGAGACCGCGATCATCGAAAGCGCCTCGGCCTGCGGCCTCGCGCTCGTGGAGCCGGAAGACCGCGATCCGATGCGCACCACGAGCCGCGGCGTCGGCGAGCTGATCTGGACGGCTGCCGATCGCGGGGCCAGGACCATCGTCGTCGGACTCGGCGGCACGGCGACCGTCGATGGCGGTACCGGTGCCGCGCGCGGGCTCGGTTGGACGTTCGAGAACGCGGCCGGCGAGCCTCTGTTCGAGGGAGGTGGCTCCCTGACCGAGCTTGCGACGTTTGGTCCCGGCTGGGGCCTCGCGGCGCGCGTCGTCGCGCTCGCCGACGTGGAGACGCCGCTCGTCGGACCAGCTGGCGCCGCCGTGGTGTTTGGCCCTCAGAAGGGCGCACGGCCCGATGAGATTCCACAGCTGTCGGCCGGTCTCGAAAGGCTTGCGGGGCTGTGGGCGCAGTCGGGGCGGCCCGACCTGGGAAGCTTGCCGAGGGGCGGTGCTGCCGGCGGTCTGGGGGCCGGTCTCGCCTTTTTTTCCAAAGCCGAGCTCGTCGGCGGTGCCGAGTGGGTGTTGGAACGGGCCGGCTTCGATGCGGCGCTGGCCAAGGCCGACCTTGTCATCACGGGTGAGGGAGTCTTCGATAAGACGTCGCTGGTGGGGAAGGCGCCCGGCGAGGTCGTCCGCAGGGCTCAGGCCGCCCGGAAGAAGATCGCCGTCATCGCGGGGAAAGTGGAAGGCCTGATCGGGGTCCACACCGTAGGAGGGGATGGCTCGCCGGGGCCGCTCGATCCCCGGGCGCTGGCTCAAATGGCGGAGCAGGTCGCGCGCGAGGCGCTGCACCTTTAACTTCCGGCTCGCTATGTCTCCCGCTACAACCGCCGACAAGACCATGGAGAAGCTCGTCTCGCTGGCCAAGAGACGCGGCTTCGTCTTTCAATCTTCGGAGATCTACGGTGGCCTCGGCTCCGTGTGGGATTACGGTCCGCTGGGCGTCGAGCTCAAGAAGAACATCAAAGAACGCTGGTGGCGCTCGATGGTGCACGAGCGGCACGACATTGAAGGCCTCGATGCCGCGATCCTGATGCATCCCAAGGTCTGGGAGGCGTCGGGGCACGTCTCGGGATTCACCGATCCGCTGGTCGACTGCAAGCAGTGCAAGAACCGCTTCCGCGCCGACGATCCCAAGATCAAAGGGACCCCCGGCCAGCCCGACGCCCAGTGTCCCGTCTGCGGGATGAAGGGCACGCTCACCGCGGCGCGGCAGTTCAATCTGATGTTCAAGACGTTCATGGGCCCGGTCGAGGAGCAGGCGGCGGTGATCTACATGCGTCCCGAAACGGCGCAGGGGATCTACGTCAACTATCTCAACGTGCTGCAGTCTTCGCGCCAGAAGATTCCGTTCGGGATCGCGCAGGTCGGCAAAGCGTTCCGCAACGAGATCACCCCCGGCAATTTCATCTTCCGCACCCGTGAATTCGAGCAGATGGAGATGCAGTTCTTCGTCAAGCCGGGCAGCGAGAACGAGTGGTTCGAGTTCTGGCGCGCGGAGCGGATGAACTGGATCAAGGGACTTGGGATCAGGGACGAGAAACTCCGCTGGCATCAGCATGGCAAAGACGAGCTCGCGCATTACGCCAAGGACGCCTACGACATCCAGTACGAGTTCCCGTTCGGCTGGAACGAGTTCGAGGGGATCCACAACCGGACCGACTTCGATCTGACGAACCATCAGAAGCACGCGGGCAAGAAGCTCGAGTACCTCGATCCCAAGACGAACGAGCGGTTTCTCCCGTACGTCGTCGAGACGTCGGCCGGCGCCGATCGCACCACGCTCGTGGTGTTGTGTGACGCGTACCGCGAAGAAGAAGTGCGCGGCGAAGAAGCGGCGGAGGGCGGCGAAACGCGCGTCGTTCTCAAACTCAAGCCGTCGATCGCGCCGCTCAAGGCGGCCGTCTTCCCGCTCGTCAACAAGGACGGCATGCCGGAGCTCGCGCACAAGATTCACGACGATCTGCGCAAGCACTTCAATGTGTTCTACGACGACGGCGGATCGATCGGCCGCCGCTACCGTCGTCAGGACGAGGCCGGCACGCCGTTCGGCATCACGATCGACGGCCAGTCCACACAGGACCAGACCGTCACGGTCCGTGATCGCGACACGCTCAAACAGGATCGCGTTGCCGCCGGCCAGCTCGTGGAGTATCTGAACCGCAAACTCGCTGGGTGATCAGATGAAGCGTGTCCTGGTCGAGTGCCGCGATCTGTTTTTCAGGGGGAAAATTCAGGCGCTGTTGGGAGCGGCGGGCGGGGCGATCGCGCGTGAGGAGCCGCTCGATCTGGCCGTGCTCGAGCTCGGCAAGCCGGGCGTCGACGAGCGCATCCGCGATCTCGTGCGGCGCGGCGTCCCGGTCGTCGCGTTCGGCTCCCACGTGGATGTCGAGGCACTCCGGGCCGCCCGCAATGCAGGAGCGCGCGCCGTGCCGAATTCCGAAGTGGAATCGACACTGCGCGCGCTCTTGTAGCTGATCTGCTGTAGCTGATCTGCTGTAGCTGATCTGCGTTACTTCTGGATCTCGAACTCTTTCGTTCCCGCGCTCGCGCCGTTCAGCGTCACCTCGAGCCGATAATGGCCCACGGGGAAGCCGTCGGGCTTCGAGATATGAAACTCGGTGCGGGTCGCGCCGGTCGGATGGATTTCGCGATCGCCCGTATCGACGACCTGGTTGTCGTTGAAGGTCCAACGCACGCCCAGCGTCGCCGGCGCCGCTCCCTCGGTCGCGACCGAGGCGTAAACAACGTCGCTCGGGCGGAAGTTCGTGGTCTTGTCCTTGATCGTCAGATCCGCGTTGATGGCGCGGCCCAGATCGATGTCGGTCACGGAGATGGTATTGGTGCCAGCGCGGTTCTCGCCGCCAGCGCGGTTCTCGCCGCCACTCGCTTTGCGGCCACAAGCCGCGGCGATGACGAGCGAGGCACAGCCTAATGCAAGCAACGAAACGCGTCGCGTACGCATGGGAGTCTCCTGGAACTACGGCAGACGCAGCGTCTGCCCTGGGTGAATGAGATCGGGGTTCTGGATGATGTCCCGATTGGCGTCATAGATCTTCCGCCAATCGTTCATGTTGCCGTATACCTGCTGCGCAATCTTCGACAGGCTGTCGCCCGGCTTCACGGTATAGCTCCGGCCTTGCTGGGAGCTTTCGCCCTGATCCGGCGCGGTCGACGAGCTGCCGCCTCTCACGTTGCTGAAGTCTGGGTTTGGCATAATTACCTCCGCCCGGGAGTATCCTTGCGGGGCGGGATGAGATTCAATGCGTCGTTGGGGGGGTATTGGAGGACTAAGCCTTCGGCCGTGAGGTGAGGAGTCCGGCGCCCAGTGGTGTACTTTCTCAGCGATGGCTGATCGGAAACGCACAGACGTGATCGTGATCGGCGCGGGTGCGTCAGGGCTCGCGGCGGCGCGCGATCTGTCCCAGGCGGGGTTGCGGGTCACCGTTCTCGAGGCGCGCCCGCGCGTGGGCGGCCGCATTCTCACCGTCCACGATGCGCGCGCTCCCGTTCCGCTCGAGCTCGGTGCCGAGTTCATCCATGGCGAGGCGCCCGAGACGCTGAGTGTTGCCGAGGCCGCGGGACTCGCGGTCGTCGAGCTTCCCGATTTGCACGAGATCGTCACCCGTGGCCGTTTCCTGATCAGGGCCGACTTCTGGGACGCGATCGAGCGCATGAACAAGGACCTCGCGCGCCGGGTCGCGCAGCGCGGCGAAGATTTTCCCGTCAGTGACTACCTCGACTCCAGAGGCGTGCCCCCCGCGCGGCGCCAATTGCTGCTCGATTTCATCCAGGGCTTCCATGCCGCGCACCCCGAGCGCTTGAGCGCCAAAGCGCTCGCCGCGGAGGTGAGCGACACCGGCACCGACAACGATCAGCTCGACAAGCAATTCCGGATCGTGAACGGCGGCGACGCCCTGATGCAGTGGCTCCGCCACGGACTCGACCCCGACCGCGTCGAGCTGAAGCTCAGCACCGTGGTCGAAGAGATTCAATGGAAGCGTGGCGAGGTCGGCGTGGCGGGCGAGCGGGCACGCGCGGCGATCGTGACGCTCCCGGCGGCCGTGCTGAAGACCGGCACGGTCAAGTTCGAGCCGGAGATCGGCGCCAAGAAGCGCGCGCTCGAGCTGATCGAAACGGGCCACATCTTCAAAATCGTGCTGCGCTTCCGGCGCGCCTTCTGGGAGGATCCGGACTTTCTGAAGGAGCGGCGCGCGCCGGGGAGCGGGGCGCAGGACGGCAAGAGCGTGAACTTCCTGCATGCCCCCGGCGCCGAGATTCCGACGTGGTGGACCGCCCAACCGGTGCGCGGGCCGCTGCTCACGGGCTGGGTGGGCGGCGTCAAGGCAGAGACGCTGCTGTCCGAAGAACCGGCCAGCCGCCTGGAGCGCAGTCTGGTCGCGCTGTCCGACGTCCTCGCGATTCCGCGGCGCGAGCTCGACGACAACCTCGACGCTTGGGCATCGCACGATTGGCGGGCCGATCCGTTCGCCCGAGGCGCCTATTCATATATCGGTGTCGGCGGCATGGGAGCGCCCCGGACGCTGGGCCGTCCCGTCGAAGGCACGCTGTTCTTTGCCGGGGAAGCCACGATCCCCGACAAGATCGGTACGGTGGCCGGCGCCCTGGCGAGCGGCCGGCGGGCCGCGCGGGAAGCGCTGCGATCGTTAAAATAGGTCGCATGATCGTCACCAAAACCGTCCTGCTGCTCATCTGCTCGAACGTCTTCATGACGTTCGCCTGGTACGCCCACCTCCGGCACCTGAGCCAGAAGCCGTGGATCGTCGCGGCGCTGGTCAGCTGGGGAATCGCGCTGTTCGAGTACCTGCTGCAGGTACCGGCCAACCGCATCGGACACACGCAGCTCGAGCTCGGCCAGCTCAAGATTCTCCAGGAGGTCATCACCCTGGGCGTGTTCGTCCCGTTCGCCGCGATCTATATGAAGGAGCCGGTCCGGCTGAACTATCTCTGGGCCGGCCTGTGCATGTGCGGCGCCGTGTTCTTCATCTTCAAGCGATAAACGCATGGATCGCGACCGGGAGCTGCTCAGGCATTTTCTCGCGGCGATCGCGTACCGCACGCAGAAAGCGCTGCGCGACGCGCCCGATCATTACCCGACCTTCAGCGCCGGCAACCGCGTCCGCACCCCGCTGGAGCTTCTGCATCACATGACGTCGTTGATGGGCTACGTGCGGACCTTCTTCGTGGGCGGCCAATACCCCCGGACGCTGGAGCCGCTGCCGACATTCAAGGAAGAAATCGCGCGCTTTCACGAGATGATCGAGGCGGTGGGGACCCTGCTCGCGAGTGACGCGAAGCCCTCGATCAGCACCGAGCAGCTGCTGCAGGGTCCGTTCGCCGATACAATGACGCACGTCGGACAGCTGGCGATGCTGCGGCGCCTGGCCGATGCGCCGGTCGCGGCCGAGAATTTCATTTTTGCCGACATCCGCGCCGACCGGCTCGGCGCCGACCAACCGCCACCGGCGCGCCCGGACTAATCCTCCTAACGAGCTGGAACGAGACCGGAAGGGACGGGTATTGTGCGACTCCCTTTCCCGAGTCCGCGTTGATACTCGCCGGGATCGATTGGCGATCGCTCTTCGTTCCCAGCGTCAGCCTCCCCGAGCTGCTGCTGCGCGGCTCGCTCATGTACCTCTTCATTCTCGCGCTCATGCGCGCGTTTCGCCGCGAGCCGGGAAGCCTGAGCCTGCCCGATTTGCTCGTCGTCGTGCTGGTGGCCGACGCCGCGCAGAACGGGATGTCGGCCGAATACCGTTCGGTTACCGAGGGGTTCGTGCTGATCGGCACGATCTATCTCTGGAACTTCGTTCTCGATTGGCTTTCGTCCCGGTTCCCGCCGATCTACCGCCTGCTGCATCCGGCGCCCTTGCCGTTGATCGTCGACGGCCAGATCGTCCGTCGCAATCTGCGCTCCGAGATGCTCACGGTACACGATCTGTTGTCCCAGCTGCGGGAGCAGGGCGTGGAGCATGTGCGCGAGGTGCGCCGGAGCTTCATCGAGCCCGACGGGCGGCTCAGCGTGATCAGATACGCATCAGACCGCTCCTCCTCTCAAGGACCCCATCACGGGACTCCCGGGGCGGCGTGACGGGCGAGCTCATCCTTTGGGATGAGACTAGCTCGTGTACAAAGAGAAACTGCGAATCCCCCTGGAGGGACTATGCGACCGGCCGGAATCATCGGCACGTTGTTGATCGTGTTCGGCGCCATCGTACTGATCGTTGGCGGCATTTCGTACGTGAAGGACAGAGACAAAGTCGATTTGGGCGTCGCGACCGTTACGACCGAGCGCCGCGGTTTCGTTCCGCCGTGGGTTGGAGGAGTGGCGCTCCTCGCCGGAGTCGTCCTGCTGTT
>Ga0070701_10000536_pt1 | contig 13090 bp, 11 predicted proteins | sample KBSK5102metaG_FD_65451 | JGI IMG/M metagenome (GOLD analysis project Ga0070701, IMG submission 65451) | Corn, switchgrass and miscanthus rhizosphere microbial communities from Kellogg Biological Station, Michigan, USA - KBS K5-10-2 metaG | ecosystem: Host-associated > Plants > Roots >... | reverse complement strand
CGGCGATGAAGTTCGGCGGGCTGTCCTTCCCGCTGGCGCTCGCGGTCGGCTTGCTGGTCGCGCTTCTGGTGCTCGGCCTGCTGTTCAAGCAGATGGTGGTCGATCCGATATTGCGGCACGGCGTGCTGCCGCTGGTCATTTCGACCCTGGGCCTCGCCATCCTCATGAAGGAGGGCGTCAAGGAGTTCTACGCCGCCGAGGCGCAGGCATTTCCGGGCGTCTGGCCGACGAGCAACCTCACGCTCGGCGGTGCGGTCATTTCGGCGCAGAGCCTGGTCATCATTGCGGTGGCGGTCGTCGCGGTCGGCGCGCTGCAGTATTTTCTCGGCGCGACGCGCACCGGCCGCCAGATGCAGGCGACCGCGCAGAACCCGCTGCTGGCGCGGGTGCTCGGCATCCCGGTCGAGCGCATGATCCTCTATACGTTCCTGGTGAACGCCGCGCTCGTGGCGCTCGCTTCCTTCCTGGTCAGCCCAATCTACCTGGCCAAGTTCACCAATGGTGAACTACTGGGGCTCGCTGCGTTTGTCGCCGCTATTGTCGGCGGCTTCAACCAGGTGCGCGGCGCGATCGCCGGCGGCGTATTGCTCGGCGTCGCCGATAACTTCGTCGCCGCGTACTGGTCCGCCCAGTACCGCGCCGCGATTCCGCTGTTCCTGCTGATCGCGGTAATCCTGTGGCGACCACAGGGTCTGCTCGGCCGTGCGGAGGAACGGACGGTATGAAGAAGGTTTTTTTCGCAGGATTAATTTTGTTACTTGTAGCTGCGCCGTTCTTCCTCAAGCCCTACGGCATCTATCTGCTCAGCCTGTGGATCGTGATGACGATCGCCGCGATCGGCCTCAACCTCACGCTGGGCTATGCGGGGCAGATCTCGCTCGCGCAGGGCTCGTTCGTGGGCATCGGCGCCTATGCCGCGGCGCTGCTGACAACGACCGGATGGCCGTTGTGGGCCGCTTTCGTCCTGGCGGTCGCGCTTAGCCTGGCGATCGGCTGGGTGCTGGGTTACCCGGCGTTGCGCGTGCAGCACCACTACCTCGCCTTCGTCACGCTTTCCTTCGCGACGCTGGTCTTTCTGGTGCTGCGCAACGAGGAATGGCTCACCAAGGGCGTCTACGGCATCTCCGGCATCCCCCGACCGACGCTGCTCGGCTGGTCGACCAAGGCGCCAATCGACTTCTACTTCTTCTGCCTGGGAGTGCTGGCGCTGGTTGGCGGCGCCACTTGGTGGCTGGTGCGCTCGCCCTGGGGGCGCGCCTTCACCGCGCTGCGCGAGAACACGGTGCGCGCCGACTCGCTCGGCGTCGATACACGGCGCTACACGCTGATGGCCTTCGCCATGGGATCGACGCTCGGCGGAGTTGCGGGTGTGCTGTACGCGCCGCTGGTGCAGTTCATCGAGCCGACCGCGTTCAACCTCAACCTGTCCCTCAACCTGCTGCTGATGGTGATGGTCGGCGGATCGGGCTCCTTCCTCGGCCCGTTTCTCGGCGCCGCGGTCTCGGTGCTGCTGCCCGAGTGGATGCGCTTCGGCAGCGAGGGCCTGTACCTCATCTTCTACGCGATTGCGGTGATGGTATTGATGGCGTTCTGCCCGTCGGGACTGCTCGGGCTCGCAGAGCGCGCGAGAAGGCTGGTCCGGTGAGTGCCGTTCTCCAGGTCAATGGATTGGAAAAAGCATTCGGCGGCATCCGCGCAGTAAACGGCGTTTCTTTCGAGGTGCATGAAGGCGAGATCCTCGGCCTGATCGGGCCGAACGGCTCGGGCAAGTCGACGCTGTTCAACTGCATCCTCGGCCAGCTGCCGCCCTCGGCCGGCGAAGTGCGCATCGACGGGCGCGCCATCACCGGGATGCGGCCCTGCGAGCTCAACCGGCTCGGCGTCGGCCGCACCTTCCAGCTGCTGCAGGTATTCCCCCAGCTGACGGTGCGCGAGAACCTGATCCTCGCCGGGCAGGAGCACCGCGGCTCGATGTGGTCGCGCCTGGTCGGACGCCGCGACGCCGGCCTAGGCAGCGCCGCCGAACGCATGATCGAGTTCTTCCGGCTGGCGCAGCTGGCCGGGGAGAAGGCCGGCACGCTGAGCTACGGCCAGCAGAAGCTGCTCGACGTAGCGATGGCGTTCATGGCCGGGCCGCGGCTGGTGCTGCTCGACGAGCCCGCCGGCGGCGTCAATCCGACGATGCTCGCCGGGCTGCGCGAGCGCCTGCGCGAGATCAACGCGAAGGAGCGCGCCACCTTCGTCGTCATCGAGCACAACATGGAATTCGTCATGTCGCTGTGCACCCGCGTCCTGGTGCTCGCCGAGGGCCGCATCATCGCCGAGGGCACCCCGGACGAGATCCGCGGCAATCCGCAGGTGATCGAGGCCTACCTCGGTGGATAACCGAACGATAGAAACGGCAGACCCGATCCTGGTGCTCGAGGACGTGCTCGCCGGCTATGGCGGGCTGACCGTCCTCAACGGCACCAGCCTGCAGGCGGCGCGCGGCGCGATTACCACCATCATCGGCCCCAACGGCGCCGGCAAGTCCACCGTGTTCAAGGCGGTGTTCGGGCTGCTCCCGGTGCGGCACGGCCACATCGCGTTCGACGGGCGCGACATCACGAATCGCGAGCCCCGCCGCCTGCTCGAGCTCGGCATCACCTACGTGCCGCAGGGGCGCAACGTGTTTCCGGAGCTCAGCGTGCTGCACAACCTCGAGCTCGGCCTGACCGCCGCCGGGCGGGGCGCCGACGTCGCCGGGCGCGTCGAGGCGATGCTGCAGCGCTTTCCGATGCTGCGCGAGAAGGCGCGCGCCCAGGCCTCGACGCTTTCGGGCGGCCAGCAGAAGCTGCTCGAGATCGCGCGCGGCCTGCTGCTCGAGCCGAAGCTCATGCTGATCGACGAGCCCTCGATCGGCCTCTCGCCGCTGCTCGTGGGCGAGACCTTCGAGATCCTCCAGGGACTGCGCCGGCAGGGCGTCTCGATCCTCATGGTGGAGCAGAACGCGAAGCGCGCGCTCGAGATCTCGGAATTCGGCGTGGTGCTGGAGCTCGGCCGCGTGCGCATGCAGGGGCGCTCGTGCGACCTGCTCGCCGACCCTCGGATCGGCCAGCTGTTCCTCGGCGGCGCCACGCTCTAGATCCGGCGCCCGGTCTTTTCCCAGTACGGGGCGCGCAGGCGCCGCTTGAAGATCTTGCCGCTTTCCTCGCGAGGCAGCTCGGCATGGAAGGTGACGACCTTCGGCACCTTGTAGTTCGCGATCTTTTCCTGAAGATATCGCCTCACGTCTTCGGACTGAAGTAATGAACCTGCCTCGGTCTGCACTGCGGCGGCGAGGGCTTCGCCGAACTCCTCGTCGGGAATGCCGAATACCGCGCAGTCGCGCACGCCGGGCATCAAGGTGAGCACGGCCTCGATCTCGGCGGGATAGATGTTCACGCCGCCGGAGATCACCATGTCTGAGGCCCGGTCGCAGACATAGAGGTAGCCGTCGTCGTCGATGAAGCCCATGTCGCCGAGCGAAAGCAGCCCGTCGCGCTCGATCGTTCGGCGGGCCTCGGGATTGTTGTTGTAGGTGAAGTCCGGATACGCGGGCTGGCGGGCGTAGATGAGGCCCACCTCGCCGCGCGGCAGCTCGCGTCCGCTCTCGTCGAGGATGCGGAGCGTCGCCGCCCCGACGGGTCGCCCCGCGGCGCCGGGCTTGCGCAGCGCCTCCTCGGAGCCGATCGAGGTGACGTAGCCGAGCTCGCTCGCGGCGTAGCTCTCGTTGAACACCGGCCCCCACCAGTCGATCATGGCCCGCTTCACCTCGGCGGGGCAGGGCGAGCCGGTGGAGGCGACGAACAGCATCGAAGAGAGGTCGTAGCGGCGCTTCACCGCCTCGGACAGGCGGAGCAGCCGCACGTACATCGTCGGCACGAGGTAGGCATGCGTGAGGCGATGGCGCTCGATCAGGGAGAGCGCGCGCTCGGCGTCGAAGCGCTCCTCCAGCACCAGGAGCTCGCCATGGAGGGCGGCCTGCACCGCGTAGCTCGAGGGCGCGCTGTGATAGAGCGGCGCCGGATGCAGCGCGCGCATCCCCGGCTCGATGCCGAGCACCTGCCTCATGCCTTGCTGGAGCTGCGCCAGCTGCTCCGGCGTCTGCGGCAGTCGGCGAATGCCCTTGGCGCGCCCCGTGGTGCCCGAGGTATACGGCATCAGCGTGCCGGGACGGCGTTCTTCTGCTTTCCACGGAACCTGCCCGTCCAGGAACTGCTTCCAATCATTCACCACCGGCAAGCCCGGCGGGATGCCGGCCCCGGCTTGCGCGCGCAACGCGTCATCGGTGACCAGTACTTTCGCGCCGCTGTCGCGCAGGATCCAGCCGGCTTCGTCCGCCTTGTAGTGCCAGTTGATCGGGCACCAATAGGCGCCCAGAAGCCGTGCCGCGAGCTGCGCTTCCAGGAATGCGGGGCCGTTGTGCAGCAGGATGCAGACGACATCGCCCTGGCGCACACCGAGGCGCTCGAGAGCGCCGGCCGCGCGGCGAACGCGTTCTTCGAGCGCCGCCGGCTCGATCTCGCTTGCATTGAAGACGAGGCGTGCGGTCATTTGGATGCCGGGTCCTTGCCTTTCCCGCGGCTTCCTGCGGGGTCCTGTTTGTAGAAGAGCTTTAGCTGCTCGTACACATCAGGGTAGCGCCGCCGCGTCTCGCCGGGGTCCTCGAAGAAAGCTTCGCTGATCACGGCGAAGAACTCGGAGGGATGCTCGGCGGCGTACGGGTCGAGCCAGGTATCGCGGCCGCGCTCCACCGCGTCGCAGAAACCCCCGTAGGCCTCCTCGAAGGCGCGCGTCCAGACGCCGCGGTCCATGCCGGGATGCAGCGGCGGCAGGCCGTCGGCGACGCCGTCCAGCATGTCGAGCTTGTGGGCGAACTCGTGGATCACCACGTTGATGTAGCGATCGTTCGCCGCCGCGTCCCAGGAGATCACCACCGGCCCGCCCGGCATCGCCTCGCCGGCAAGCTCGTCGTCCCATTCGTGTACTACTCCGTCCTCGTCAACCTCGGTGCGCCGCACGCGGAAGTCGCCCGGATAGACCACGATTCCGGTCCAGCCAGCGTACCAGTCGAGGCCGAGCTCGAGGATCGGCACACAGGCCTGCGCCGCGATTGCGACGCGCATCTCGTCGGTGACCTCGACGCCGTGGGCGCCCGCGAACTGCTTCTCGGCAAGAAACAGCAGCACGAGGTCCTTCAATTTCTGGGTTTGAGGAACGAAGGGAAGCGCACGCGTAGCGCGCCGCCAAAGCGCGGCGTCGATCGCGTGCTTCTGCAGCACGCGCCTGCGCCTCCACTCGGTGATCCAGCCCATGAGACCGTAAAATACCGCATGGTCACGGTCGTCCAGCTGCATCCGGCTAACGCTTCCGCCGCGCTCGGCCCGCTCGCCGAGGGGCTGGCGCCGGCCGAGCGCGACCTCGTCGCCCGGGCGCTTCAGTTCGCCGAGCCGCTCTACGCCGGAGAGCTGCTCTCGACCGGCGAGCCGGTCTGGCCGCACGCGCTCGGTCTCGCGTCGAGCCTCGCCGAAATCGGGCTCGACGCGCCAGGGCGCGCGGCGGGCATCCTGTTCGCGGCGCCCAAGCGCCTCGGGACGACCGACCGGCTGCGTGAAGCCTTCGGCGCCGAGACCGCCGGGCTCGCCGAAGGCGTCGAGCGGCTCTACCAGCTTCGCGTCGCGACCCGCGCCAACCCAGTCGAGCAGAACGAGGTGCTGCGCAAGATGGTCCTCGGCATGGTCGAGGACGTGCGCGTGGTGCTGATCCGCCTCGCGAGCCGGACGCAGACGCTGCGCTGGTTCGCGAAAAATCCCTCTCCCGACCGGAACGACTACGCGAAGGAAACGCTCGACATCTACTCGCCGCTCGCCAATCGCCTGGGCGTGTTCCAGCTCAAGTGGGAGCTCGAGGATCTTTCGTTCCGCTACCTCGAGCCCGAGCTCTACAAGCGCATCGCGCAGATGCTCGACGAGCGCCGCGTGGAGCGCCAGCAGTACATCGCCGACTCGATCGCCACCCTGGCCCGGGAGCTCGAGGCGGCCGGAGTGAAGGGCGAGATCAGCGGGCGGCCCAAGCACATCTATTCCATCTGGAACAAGATGCGCAACAAGGGCCTCGATTTCTCGCAGGTCTACGACGTGCGCGCCCTGCGCGTGATCGTTCCCGAGGTCAAGGACTGCTACACCGCGCTCGGCGTGGTGCACAACCTGTGGCAGCCGATCCCGAAGGAGTTCGACGACTACATCTCGCGTCCGAAGGGGAACCTGTACCAGTCGCTGCACACCGCGGTGCTCGGCCCGTCGGGCAAGACGCTCGAGGTGCAGATCCGCACGGAGGCGATGCACCGGCAAGCGGAGTACGGCGTCGCCGCGCATTGGCAGTACAAGGAAAAGGCCAAAGCCTCGAAGCAGTTCGAGGAGAAGATCGCGTGGTTGCGCGAGCTGCTCGCGTGGCGCGACGAGGTCGCCGACTGGTCCAAGGCGCGCGGCACGCGCCTCGACGACACGGTCTACGTCCTCACCCCGCAGGGCAAGGTGATCGACCTGCCGGCCGGGGCGACGCCGGTCGACTTCGCCTATGCGCTGCACACCGACCTCGGGCACCGCTGCCGCGGCGCCAAGGTCGACGGCCACATCGTGCCGCTCGACACGCCGCTCGTAAGCGGGCAGCGGGTCGAGATCGTTACTGCAAAATCGGGCGGCCCGTCGCGCGACTGGCTGAACGCCGAGCGCGGCTTCGTGAAGAGCCCGCGCGCGCGGCAGAAGATCCGCCAGTGGTTCAACGCGCAGGCGATCCAGGAAAGCGTCGCCGCGGGCCGGGCGCAGGTGGAGAAGGCGCTGCGCCGCGAGCGCGCGGCCAACGCGAACCTGGACCAGCTCGCGTCCAAGCTCGGCTTCAAGCAGCCCGACGAGCTTTTCGCCGCCGTGGCGCGCGACGAGGTCAATCTGCGGCAGCTTCATTCCGCCCTGCACGGGGATCAAACGCCCGCGGAGCAGGTTGAGGTTCCCAAACGGAAGAAACCCGCGGCCGCCAAGGGCGGCGTGCTCGTCGTGGGGATGGACAGCCTGCTCACGCAGCTCGCCCGCTGCTGCAAGCCGGTGCCGCCGGATCCGGTGCGCGGCTTCGTCACGCGCGGCAAGGGCGTGTCGGTGCACCGCGAAGATTGCGCGGCGCTGAAGCGCCTGGCAGAGGCCCAGCCCGAGCGCCTCATCGACGCAAGCTGGGGTAAAGGCGGGGCTCTGGGCGAAGCAGCTTACGCGGTCGAGCTCGCCGTCACCGCCACCGACCGCAGGGGGCTGCTGCGCGACATCGGCGATGCGCTCGCGCGCGAGAAGATCAACGTCACCGCGGTGCGCACCCAGAGTCGCGACGAGCTCGCCTTCATGCGCTTCAGCTTCGACGTCGCCAACATGGCGCAGCTGAAGCGCGCGCTGGCGCAGGTGCGCCAGGTCAAGGGCGTGATCCGCGCCGCGCGCGCGTAGTAGTGGGGGAATTTCTCGAAAACCCGTGGATCCAGGGCGGCGTCGGCCCTGCGCTTGCCGGCATCGCCGCGGCGCTCGCTCTCTATCCGCTGCGCCTCAGCGGCCTCGCGGCCGGGTTCGGGTTCTTCGCAGCGGTCTACCTCACCGGCCAGCTCGACTTCGAGAAGAAGCTCGTCCTGTTGTCGGCCGCCGCCGCGCTTCTCGGAGCGATCGTGGATCTCGCCTTCAGGCCGACGCGCAAGACGGGCTTGGTCCTCGGCCTCGCCTTTGGCATCGCCGCTTGCTGGATCTTCATCTCCCTCATCGGGCGCATGCCGGCCGAGCGGATCGCGCTCTATGCAATGGGCCTGGGCGGCATCGTTGCTGCGGGCGTTGCCTTCTCGGTGCTCTCGTACGACGAGCCGCCGCGGGCCGCCGCGGCCGGAATGGGATTGGGGCTCGCGACCGGCGCCATCGCGTTTCTCGGCGGCGCCAAGACGCTTGCCCTGTGGAGCTTCGGGCTCGCCGCGGGCGCGGCCGGGTTCCTGATCGTCGCCATCGTCCTGGCGAGGGGCATCGTCGCGGGGGCGTCCTTCACCCTCTCGGTCGGCGTGATCGGCGCGGGGCTCGCCGCGACCGTAACGCTGCAGCGAGGACTTCACTGGTACGAAGCCGCGCTGCTCGCGCTCGTGCCGTTGGCGGTGCGCCTGCCCGTACCCCAGGGCAGCGCCATCGCGCAGGCAATCGTGGCCCTCTTCTATGCGCTTGCCGTGGGCGGAGGCGCGTGCGCGCTGGTCTGGATGCGCTAGCCCAGCAGGATAAAGATCCAGATCACGCCGGCGTTGACGAGCGAGAGCCCCACCGCGGCGCTGGCGATGTCCTTGGCCCGGCCGATGAGCGGATGATCCTCGAGGGAGACCCGGTCGAGGGTCGCCTCGAGCGCCGAGTTGAGCAGCTCCACGATCAGGACAAGGAGCAGGCTGCCGATGAGGAGCGCGCGCTCCACCGCGGTTTTTCCTGCTAGGAAGCTGAGAGGAATCAGAACTGCAAAAGCCACGACCTCCATGCGGAAGGGAATCTCGTGGCGCCACGCCGCGGCCAGTCCCTGCGACGCGACGCGCAGGGCGATGAACGGCCGCAGCAGAAGCGGCTTCGACTTGTAACGGCTCGCCTCCACTCAACTCGGGATGGCGAGGGTGTAGAGGAGCTCTTCCTGCGCCGAGCGGCGCCGGCCGCGCCGCGGCTTGAGCTGCTCGTAGCTGCCGTCGGGGCGCATCTCCCAGGCGTGACAGTTGTCGTCGAGGTAGGGCTGCAGGCCTTCGCGGATCACGCGCCGCTTCAGCGCCGGGTCGAGCACCGGGAAGCACAGCTCGATGCGGCGGAAGAAGTTACGGTCCATCCAGTCGGCGCTCGCGAGGAACACGTCCTCGGCGCCGCCGTTGCGGAAATAGAACACGCGCGAGTGCTCGAGGAAGCGGCCGACGATCGAGCGCACGCGGATGTTGTCCGAAAGACCCTGCAGCCCCGGCTTCAACGCGCACTGGCCGCGCACGACCAGGTCGGTCTTCACCCCCGCCTGCGAGGCGAGGTAGAGCTCCTCGATGATCTGCGGCTCGAGCAGCGCGTTCATCTTGGCGATGATGCGGCCCTCCTGCCCCTCGGCGGCGAGCCTGGCCTCGTTGCGGATCGCCGCGACGATGCGCTTGTGCAGGGTGAACGGCGACTGCCACACGTGCCTCATCTTGCTCGCGCGCCCGAGGCCGGTGAGCTGCTTGAACACCTCGGCCACGTCGGCGCACAGGTCCTCGTTCGAGCTCATCAGCCCGAAATCGGTGTAGAGCCTGGCGGTGCGCGGATGGTAGTTGCCGGTCGCGAGGTGCACGTAGCGGCGCAGGACCTTGCCTTCCGCGCTTTCCTCGCGGCGCACCACCAGCGCCATCTTGGCGTGGGTCTTGTGGCCGACCACGCCGTAGATCACATGCGCGCCGACCTCCTCGAGCCGCGCCGCCCAGTTGAGGTTCGCCTCTTCGTCGAAGCGCGCCATGAGCTCCACCACCACGGTGACTTCCTTGCCCTTGCGCGCGGCGTCGACCAGGATTTCCATCAGCTCCGAATCGGTGCCGGTGCGGTATACGGTCTGCTTGATGGCGATCACGTTGGGATCGTTCGCGGTGGTGCGGATGAACTCGATCACCGGCAGGAACGACTGGAACGGGTGATGCAGCAGGACGTCGTTCTTCCTCAGCGTTTCGAAGAGATCGCCGCTGCCGAGCGAGCCCGGCATTCCGGGCTGGAACGGCGGGTACTTGAGCGCGGGCTTGTCCACCTGGTCGGGCACCTCGCGCAGGCGATAGAGATTCACCGGGCCCTCGACGCGGTAGAGGTCGGCCTCGTGCAGCGAAAATTGCTGGAGCAGGAAGTCCACCATGTGCTGCGAGCAGTTGTCGGCGACCTCGAGGCGCACCGCGTCGCCGAAGTGCCGGTGCAGCAGCTCGCCTTTCAGGGCGGTGTGCAGGTTCTTGATCTCCTCCTCGTCGACGAAGAGGTCGGAGTTGCGCGTCACCCGGAACTGGTAGCAGCCCCTCACGTTCATGCCGGCGAAGAGCTCGCCCATGTGGGCGTGCAGGATGGAGGAGAGAAAGACGAACGCGTATTCCGCCCCGGCGATCGCCTGCGGCAGGCGGATCACGCGCGGCAGGGCGCGCGGCGCCTGCACGATCGCGGCGCCCGAGCTCCTGCCGAAGGCGTCGCGGCCCTCGAGCTCGCAGGCGAAATTGAGGCTCTTGTTGAACACGCGCGGGAACGGGTGCGCGGGGTCGAGGCCGATCGGCGTCAGCACCGGAAGCAGCTCGCGGAAGAAGTAGTCGCGGATCCACTGCCGCTGGGCCGGGCTCCATTCCTCGCGCCGCGGGAACACGATGCCTTCCTTCGCGAGCGCAGGAAGCACGACCTCGTTCAGCAGCCGGTACTGCTCCGCGACCATCGCGTGCGCCTCCTGGCCCACGTCGGCGAACACCTCGCCCGGCCCGCGGCCGTCGGGGCCGGGCTCGGGCAGGCCGAGCTTGATCTGCTCCTTGAGCCCGGCGACGCGGATCTCGAAGAACTCGTCCAGGTTGGACGACACGATGGTGATGAAGCGCAGCCGCTCGAGCAGCGGCACCGAGTCGTCGGCTGCCTGAGTCAGCACCCGCCGCTGGAACGCGAGGATGCCGAGCTCGCGATTGAGGAACTGGGTCGGCGGCGGGATTCTGCGGTTCATGGGGGCCGCCTCGGACGAAGCGGTAAGAGCATTTTACCGTTCGATCAAAAAGGGGTCAGAGCAATTTTCCGGTAACACATAGTCCGCGTAGCTCGACGTGTTACCGGAAAATTGCTCTGACCCCTTTTGGGTTATTGGGTCATTTGTCATGTCGGATCAAGGGTGATACGGTCGGACCATGGCACGCCACGACACGCTCGCCGCGGTCGACCTGGGCTCGAACAGCTTCCACCTGGAAATCGGGCGCGTGGTCGAGCGCCAGATCTATCCGCTCGACGCGGTGCGCGAGGTGGTGCGCCTGGGCGCCGGCCTCACCGCCGACAAGCGCATCGACCGCGCCACGCAGGCGCGCGCGCTCGAGTCGCTCGCGAAGCTCGCCGAGCGGCTGCGCGGCTTCCCGCGCCAGGCGGTACGGGCCGTCGGCACCAACGCGCTGCGGGTGGCGAAGAACGCGCCGCAGTTCCTGCGCGAAGCGCGCCAGGTGCTCGGCTTCCCGATCGAGGTCATCTCGGGACGCGAGGAGGCGCGCCTCATCTACCTCGGCGTGGCGCACGCCATGCCGGCCGCGGTCGGCTCGAAGATCGAGCGTCGCCTGGTGGTCGACGTCGGCGGCGGCTCGACCGAATTCATCGTCGGCACCGGCCTCGAGCCGCAGCTCACCGAGTCGCTCTACATGGGCTGCGTGAGCTACAGCCTCAAGTACTTTCCAGACGGCAAGGTCGACAAGGCGGCGATGCGCGCCGCCGAGCTGGCCGCCCGGCAGGAGCTCGCCGGCATCGTGCGCGCCTACCGCGCGGCCGGATGGGACGAGGCGGTGGCGTCCTCGGGCACCGCGCGCGCCATCGAGAACATCCTGCGCGAGAACGGCTTCGCCGAAGACGGCCTGACCAGAGCGGGCCTGGAAAAACTGAGATCGCTGCTGGTGAAAAGCGAGAAGGCGGATCCGGACCGCATCGCCGGGCTGCGCCCCAACCGGGCGCCGGTGCTGCCCGGCGGCCTCGCCATCCTGCACGCGGCATTCGAGGAGCTCGGCCTGGAGTCGATGAAGGTCTCCGCGGCGGCATTGCGCCACGGCGTGCTCTACGACCTGCTCGGCCGCGTCGAGCACCGCGACATGCGCGAGGCGACGGTGGCGCAATTCATGCGGCGCTACCACGTCGACACGGCGCAGGCCGAGCGCGTGAAGCAGCTCGCGCTCACCATCTACGACGCGCTCACGCCGGGCGCCGAGCGCGAGGACGACGCCGACCGCCTGATGCTCGAGTGGGCGGCGCGGCTGGCGGAGATCGGCCTGTCGATCGCGCACGCGCAGTACCACAAGCATTCCGCGTACGTGCTCTCCAACGCCGACATGCCCGGGTTCTCTCGCCCGGAGCAGGCGCGGCTCGCGCGCATCGTGCTCGCGCACCGCGGCAAGCTGCGCAAGATGCAGGACGCCGGGCTCGACGGCTCGGACTGGAAGCTGGTGTTCGCGCTGCGCACCGCCTCGCTCATCCTGCGCAGCCGAAGCGACGCGAAGCTTCCGTTCCTGCGCGTCGCCGCCGACGCCGGCGGCTTCGCCATCGATTTGCCGCAGTCCTGGCTCGACGAGAGCCCGCTATCGGCCACCGCGCTGGAGGCGGAGGCCGATCACTGGAAGACGGTCGGCATGAAGCTGCAGGTGAGCGGCTTGTCCGACAAGAGGGTTTCTGTATTAAAGCAGGTCCGGTGACACGACCGCTCTGACGACGATCTTGGCGCCGTCCTCGCGCGCCCGGTCGTTGAGCCACCACAGCCCGCCTTTCTTGATGCTCACCTCGAGCTGCGTGCCCGAGACGAGAAACGCCGCCGCGTGGCCGAGGTCCGGCTGGTGTCCCACCAGCACCACCGCGCCCTTGTGGTCGGGCCAGGCCGCAGCCTTGATGATCGCCGACACCGCAGCGCCGGGGGCGAGCTCCTTGACGGTCTTTACCGGAACGTGCAACGCCTCCGCAGTCTGCTGCGCGCGGGCGGCGGGACTGGAGACCAGGGTGAACTTTGCCGGCAGACGCTGCAGCAGCCACTCGGCGACTCGCGCGGCCTGCTTCTGCCCCTTCGGCGTGAGCTCGCGCGCCAGGTCGTTTTCGCCCTCTTCCGCTTCGGCGTGGCGCCAGAGGATCAGGTCCATGGGGCCGGGCAGTTTACGTTAAAATTGTGACGGCTTTCCCACACCCCGGGATCACTGTAGTAGGGTTCGCTTGAACCCGGGAACATGCAGTAGGGTTCGGCTTCTTGAACCCGGAACCACTAGGCGCGTAGCTCAGCTGGTTAGAGCACTACCTTGACATGGTAGGGGTCGTTGGTTCGAGTCCAATCGCGCCTACCAATTTCC
>Ga0070701_10000534_pt1 | contig 13095 bp, 11 predicted proteins | sample KBSK5102metaG_FD_65451 | JGI IMG/M metagenome (GOLD analysis project Ga0070701, IMG submission 65451) | Corn, switchgrass and miscanthus rhizosphere microbial communities from Kellogg Biological Station, Michigan, USA - KBS K5-10-2 metaG | ecosystem: Host-associated > Plants > Roots >... | reverse complement strand
GATCTCGACGAGTGGCCGCAGCACGAGGCGCCACAGCATCAGCCAGACGACGACGATGAGCAGCAGGTCGACGAAGATGATCGTCGCGACCGTCGAGATCAGCTCACTGCGCAGCTCGGCGTTGAGGAACTTCGCCGTGCCGTTGATCCGGACGTTGCCGATTCGCTCGCCGCCAAAAAGAATCGCGCGATCGCGAATCAGTTTCGGATTCGTTCCGAGCCGCGGCGGCGACGGCACGAGCCGCCAGCGGGCGTCGCGCGACATTGCAGTCGTCGTCCCGGCCGCGTTGACGACGACACTTTCTATTTCAGTGATGCCGTCGAGCCCTTCGATGACTTTCGCGATCTGCGCGTGATCGATGTTCCAGATTGGCAGCGCGAGGCTGACCGCGACCTGATCGGCTTCGACGCTGATGCTGCGCCGCAGCTCGGCCATGCGGTGCTCGCGCTCGGATGCGTGACTGGCGGCGCCGAGCGCGCCGAGCAAGATCGTCGTGACCGTTACGAGCGCCGTGCCGACGAGCACGGAAACGGTCATGCGCGACCGCGGGCGCCTCACGCTCATTTCCACGTCACCGGATCGAACCACAGCCGTTTGTCATCGAACGGAGTCTCCGGTCCGACGAGCGGATTCGGGATGCGGAAGATGCGGCGCTCCTTCAGCCGCAGCCGCTCGATCTTGCGGCGCTGATAACGATCGAAAATCCGATCGTACGTCCCGTCCGCAATCATCATCCGCATCCCTTCCTCGGCGCGCGCAGCGAGGCGGCGCCCCGCATTCGTTTTCGGGAACCAGAAGTACATCGGGAGCGGGTAATAGAAAAGGATCGAGTTCTCGATGGCGAGGTCGGGGAGCGCTTTCTTTCGATTGTCGTATTCGTCGAGCACTTCGGTCGCCGCGCGCAGAAAAAGATCGAAGCGTTTGCGCACGAGCATCTCGAACAGACCTTCGTAACTCGAGCCGGTGACGACGCGGAAGCCGGACGCGCGAAGGATGTCGACGTCGATCCAGCCGAGGCCGAGACCGAAGGAGAGCTTGTGAAGGTCTTCGAGCGTGCGCAGTGAATCGAAGCGCGCCTGCTCATTTTTGCGAATGAGAAAGACGCAGTAGCCGCCGAGATTTTTGTCGACGGGGATGTGGATTGCGACGAGGTTGTGCTCGAAGTCGGGCGTCGTGCTGACGTACATCACCGTCAGCTTGCCGGTGGCGTGCTTCAGCTCGTACGCCTGGCGCCGCTCGGTCATCGGTTTGGAGACGACCATTTTGTAAGCACCCCACTTCGGCTTCGTCACTTCGAGCGCAGTGCGGAGAATTTCCCAGTGATATTCGTAACGCACGTCGAGCGACGATTCGGGCGCGTGGTAGACGTACGTCATCGGCCCGCGCTGCGCGGCGAGCGAGAGTGGCGCGATGATGAGAAGCAAAACGAGCGGACCAGCTCGATGCATGAGCTCATTGGACCACAGCCTGAGCCCGCCCTTGCGTTTGCCGTAACGGAATGCGCGCTAAGCTGCACCAGCCCTTATGTCCCCACACCTCCTCGGCATGCTCCCCATCGATCTCGCATCACACCTTCGCGCGAGTGGTGTCGACGTGCGCGATGCGGAGACGCGGCGCATCGTTGCGCACGCGATCGCGGGCGGACGCGATGGCTTTCCGTCGTCGCGGCCGGTGCCGGTGCGCGTTGCGGAAGCGGTAACGCAGCTCGTCGATCGGCGAAAGATTCAGATCGTCGATCGAGCGATCGATCCGGCTGACGGATTCGTGAAGTACCTCTTCCGGATGCACGACGGCGTGCTGGCCGAGGCGGTGAGGATTCCGCTGGAAGTGCGCGGACGATTCACGATCTGTCTTTCCAGTCAGGCCGGCTGCGCGATGGGGTGCGATTTCTGCGCAACCGGACGCCTCGGGCTCGCGCGCAGTCTCGAAGCGTGGGAGATCGTCGCGCAGTTCGTTGCTGTGCGTGACGAAACGGCGGGAACGGTGACCGGCGCCGTGTTTCAGGGACAGGGCGAACCGCTGCACAACTACACCGCGGTGATGAAAGCGGCGGAGATCCTCGCGCATCCGTGCGGCGGCCGGATCTCATCGAAAGCGATCACGATCTCGACCGTCGGCCTCGTGCCGGCGATCCATCGCTACGCTAACGAGCAGCAGCCGTATCGCCTGATCGTTTCACTGACGTCTGCGATTGATGAGCGTCGCCGCGCGCTGCTTCCGGCGGCGGGCGCGTGGCCGGTGCGCGAGCTCGCGGAAGCGGTGCGCGCGTATCAGCGCGCGGCCGGTGGAAGAGTCACGATCGCGTGGGTTGTTCTCGGAGGCATCAACACCGGACGCGATGAAGTCGACGCGCTTCGGGAGCTGTTCGACGGCGTTCCTCTGCGGCTCAATCTGATCGATGTGAATGACGCGCGTGAGGATGGTTACGTGCGTGCGTCCGAGGATGAGCTCGCGCGTTTTCGGGACGAGCTTCGGACGCTGGGCGTGCCGGTGGTGCGGCGATATTCGGGCGGCGCGGCGCGACACGCGGCGTGCGGCATGCTCGCGGCGCTGTCGCCATCGCAGGACGCACCGTCACCGGAAGTGGAGCGCGGCCGCGGACAGGAAAACGTAAGTTACTGATTTCACAGGTGAAATACTCAGCAATGGAATGGCATGTCCGCCGCAGTGGGCGATGCCGGTGCAACCAGAGGATCCCGTCATGAGAAAGCTCGCATCCGCAGTACTCCTCACACTTGCAGTCGCAGTAACGGCTTCGGCAACGACCACGACGCCGCCGGCGACGAATCGCAGCCAGTCGTACTTCACGTACGACGACGGCGGGACGATCGTGCGCTCGGGCGATGACGGCCGTGAGATCGAAGGGCGCGTCAACCTGCCGCTCTATCCGGGCGACGAAGTCGTGACGAATCGTCGCGGCCGAAGCGAGATCCGGCTGTCGGACGGCAACGTCATCGGACTCGACCGCTCGACGAGCGTGCTCTTCAAAACGATGGGCAACACGTACGACGGCGACGAGTCGAGCGACACGATTGCCGAGCTGCGTTTCGGACACGTCGTCGTGCAGCGCACCGACGCATCGCGCGAGTTGCTGCGCGTCGATTCTGAGAACGCGAGCTACGTCGCGGTCGACGAAGCGATTTACGCCGTTGAAGCAGACGGCCACGGAAAAGATCGCATCACTGTTTTCGACGGCACCGTCGAAGTCCGGACGCCCGCGCGTACGACGCGCCTGCGTACCGGTGAAGAAGCGCACGTCGACGACAACGGCGTCTACGGCGTCGTCAGCTCGCCGCGCGGAACGGCCGACGATTTCGAGCGCTGGTTCAGCAAGCGCGCCGAGCGTTACGCCGGCCGCGACAGCCGTTATCTCGATCGATCGCTTGCGTATGCCGAGGATGATCTGGCGGGGAATGGCAGCTGGATTTATGTGTCGGGCTACGGCGGCTGGGCGTGGCGCCCGTACGTCGAAGCGGGATGGCGTCCGTATTACAGCGGCCACTGGGCGCACGGCCGTTCAGGATGTCTGACGTGGGTTTCGTACGAGCCGTGGGGCTGGGTGCCGTATCACTACGGCCGCTGGAGCTATGACCCGCTTTATGGATGGGTGTGGCTCCCGGGAACCGGCTATGCGCCGGCGTGGGTTTACTGGATGTACGGCTCGGGCTACGTCGGCTGGGCTCCGGCAGGATGGTATGACTGCTATCGGCCGTACTACAACTGGGCGTACCGCCCGTACTTCCGCAATGATTTCGGCTTCGGTTTCTATGGCCGCGTGCGCGTGCACGACATCGATCTGAAGCCGTGGACGTTCGTGAATCCGAACACGCTCGTGTCGAACCGCATCGATCGCGCGGCGCTGACGACGGATGTCATTCGCGAGCGGCTTGCGCGCGGCGGCGGCGAATTCGCCACCGTCAGCGGCAGCCCCGCACGTTTCTCCCGAGGTGATCTCAAAGATCCGGCCGCGGCGGTCAACACGATTGCTCGTCGCGGGCTCGGAAGTGGTACCGGCAAAGAGGGTTCCGGGTCCCCGACGGATATGACTCCGTTTTTCCGTCGGGACCCGGAGCTTTCGCCGGCCGTTCGCGACCGCATCGTTCGTACGCGTCCTGCCGAAGGCGCGACGCGCGCGGCGATCGGCGGAAGCGGTCCGGTGGTGATGCCGACTCCGTCGAGCGGTGTTGGCGGCGGCTCGCGCGACACCGGTGCGATTCGCCGCGGCGAGCCCGCGATGGGCGCCGCGAACGGCGACTGGCGCCGTGAAGGCGCGGCCGGTTCGACGACGACGACTCCGGCAACGGTTCGTCGCGGAGGAATCAACCGCGGCGGCGATGTAACTCCGGCGCCGGAAACGACCGCACGTCCTGCGACTGATACTCCGAGCGATACGTGGCGTCGCGGCGGCGCGCGTGTTGCGCGTCCTGCGACCGGCGGGGATACGCCGTCGAGCGAAGCGCCCGCGCGCGTGGAGCGTCCGAGCACCGATCGTCCGAGCGACGACTGGCGTGGCCGCGTTTCGCGCGGCGGCTCCACGCGTCCGTCCGACACGCCGCGTGCGACCGAGCCGCGCGCGACGGAGCCGGCCGATCGTCCGAGCGACATTCCGCGCCGCATCATCGATCGCATCGGCGGCGCGCGCAGCCGTCCGGCCGACAGCACGCCGCCGCCTTCGCGTTCGTCGGGAGAGAGAAGCAGCAGCGGCGGAAGCCGCGACAGCGGAAGCAGTACGCGCTCGGCACCGCCTCCGCAGCCGCGTTCGACGCCACCGCCGTCTCCTCCGCCGCAGCGGACGAACAACGACGATGGCGGCAAAGTGAAGCGCGAGCATTAATGGGAGGGCGGACTTATAGTCCGCCCACTTCGTCACGTCACAGAAGGGCGGACTATAAGTCCGCCCTCCTTTTTGTCAGTACAATCGCGCCCGCATGACGCTGGCCCTCTTTTTCGCGCTCTACTGCCTCGAGGCGGGCCTCTTCTTCACCATCGTTCCGTGGACGCGCGTCTGGACGATGAACCCGCTCCTGCAGCAGTCGCTCACCATCGCCGCATACGCCAACAATCCGTTCGTGCGCGGCTTCGTCTCCGGCTTCGGCGTCGTGCACATCCTCATCGGCGTCAACGACATCATCCGGATGAGCCAGGCGCGCCGCGGCGAGGCGGAATGAGAGCGGAGCGGCGCCGGCTCGCCATCCCGCTCGTCATCGCAATCGGACTCTTCTTCGTCTACTACTTCCTGCCGCACGTGCGGCTGCGAGTCGGTCCCATCAGCGATCTGAACCAGGTGTTGTTCGGACGCGATCTGAGGTTCCTGCACTTCTTCGCGTGGACGGCGATGATCTTTTTCATCGTCCGGTTCATCGACAACTTCGTGTTCGACGTCGTGCTGTCGCGACGGAAACGCGTCGCCGCGCCGCTGCTGCTGCGGCAGATGGTGTCGATTTGTCTCTACCTGATTCTCTTCGGCCTCGCGCTCAGCTCGATTCTCCGGATGGAGATCGGCAAGTTGTTGACTACCGGTACGGTCGTCGCCGCGGTCGTCGGTCTGGCGCTGCAGGAAACGCTCGGCAACCTGTTCGCCGGCATCTCGCTGCACATGGAAGACGCGTTCGACGTCGGCGACGTCGTGCACTCCGGCGATTACATCGGCGTCGTCGAAGGCGTCACGTGGCGCACGACGCGGATCCGTGCGTTCAACAATCAGCTCATCATCCTGCCGAACTCGATGGTCGCGCGCGAGCGGCTGGAGATCTTCCATCGCAATCAGTTCACCGCGCGCATTCTCACCGTCAGCATCGATTACCACGTGCCGCCGGCGACGGTGATCGAGGTACTGAAGAACGCGGCGTCGCATGTGGAAGGAGTCGCGCGCGAGATGCCGTGTTTCTCGCGCGTCGGCGGCTTCGCCGATTCGGCGGTGCAGTACGAGATCAAATACTTCACGCGCGATTACTCGATGCGCGATCGCATCGACGCCGACATTCGCAAAGCGGTCTGGTACGCGCTGCGTCGCGCGGACGTCAGCTTCGCGTTTCCGGTGCGCACGTATCAGCCTTACAACCCGCCGGCGCCGACGACACACGACGTGGCCGCTGACGAGATTCTCGATCGGCTTCGCGCGGTTGATGTTTTATCGCCGCTGTCGGAAGCCGCGCACGAATCGCTCGCCGGCGCGACGCGCGTCCACTTCTATTCGAAAGGGGAGGCGATCCTCCGTCACGGCACCGACGGCGATTCGATGTTCGTGCTGCACGACGGCACCGTGTCGGTCCGCGTCACCGATCCGGGCGAAGTGGAACCTCGCGAAGTCGCGCAGCTCGGCGCGGGCAGCGTCTTCGGCGAGATGGCGCTGCTGACCGGCGAAGCGCGCACCGCGGACGTCGTCGCGATCACGGACGTCGTCGCGCTCGAGATCGGCAAGGAATCGCTGCAGCCGATTCTGCATTCGCATCCCGAGCTCGCCGCCGCAATCTCCGCGAAAGTCCTCGAGCGCCGCGACAATCTCGCGCCCGGCAAGGAAGAGGAAGAGGAGCGGACGATCCTCTCGCGCATCCGCAACTACTTCGGACTGTGAGCGACCGATGAAGCGACTGCTCATCGTTGAAGACAAGGAGTCCCTGGCGCTGATGCTGCGCGAGACCGTCGAAGCGGAAGGTCTCGAAGCCGACGTCGCCGGCGACGCGACGCAGGCCGCGCGCGCACTGGCCGGCGGCAGCCGTTACTTCGCGGTGCTCACCGATCTGCGCCTGCCCGGCGCCGACGGCATCGCGGTGCTGCGTCAGGTGAAGGAGATCGACGCGGATTGTCCGGTCATCGTGATGACCGCGTTCGGCACGATCGAGCACGCCGTCGAAGCGATGAAGCTCGGCGCGTACGACTTCATCCAGAAACCGATCGACGTCGATCACCTGCTGCTCCTGCTGCGGCGCTGCCGCGAACATCGCGAGCTGCGCTACGAGAACCTGCTGCTGCGCGAGCAGTTCCAGCAGCGCTACCGCCTGCCGGCGATCGTCGGCGATTCGCCGCGCATCGTCGAAGTGTCGAACGCGATTCAGCGCGTCGCATCCACCGACGCGACGGTGTTGCTGCAGGGCGAATCCGGAACGGGGAAGGAGCTGTTCGCGCGCGCGATTCATCAGCTGTCGCCGCGTCGCGACCGGCCGTTCGTCGCGATCAACTGCGCCGCGATTCCGGACACGCTGCTCGAGAACGAGCTGTTCGGTCACGAAAAGGGCGCGTACACGGGCGCGAGCGGGCGGCAACTCGGCAAGTTCGAGCTCGCCGACAGCGGAACGATTTTTCTCGACGAGATCGGAGAGCTCGGTATCGGCGTGCAGTCGAAGATCCTGCGCGTGCTGCAGGAGCGGCGCTTCGAGCGCATCGGCGGAACGGCGACGATCGACGTCGATCTGCGCATCATCTGCGCGACTAATCGCAGCCTCGCCGACGAAGTGAAGAACGGACGCTTTCGCGAGGACCTCTTCTTCCGCATCAACGTATTCCCGGTAACGATTCCGCCGCTGCGCGTACGCAAAGAAGATCTCGATTCGCTGACCGACTACTTCCTGCAGCGCTTCGCGCGCGAGCTGAAGAAGCCGTCGCTGCGCATCACCGATGAAGCGCGTGCGGTGCTGCGCGACTACGACTGGCCGGGAAACATTCGCGAGCTGGAGAACTCGATTGAGCGTGCGGCGATCCTCTGCGACGGCGAACGAATCGAACCGCGCGACCTCAGCATCGCGTCCGGCAATCGCGCCGCCGAGGACTCTCTCCGCGGCGCGCTGGATCTCGGCGGCACGTTAGCGGAAGCGATCGCGCGCGCGGAACGCGTCGTCGAAAAGCTGAAGCTCGAGGATGCGCTGCGGCGCGCACCGTCTCGCGCGGATGCGGCCGAGGCGCTCGGCATTTCCGCGCGGACGCTGGCCGCGAAAATGAAGGAGCACGGACTGGAATGAGCGAGATTCCGACTTCGCAGGACGTCGTCGCGTACCTCAACGAGCGCTTCACCGCGCTCGGATTGCCGTATCGCCTCGAGCACATCGCAGTCCTGCCGTACGTGAACCCGATGTGGATGTCGAACTGGGACGTCCCGCAATTAGCCGACGCGCCGGAGCGTGAGGTGATCGAGGAAGAGCTGCGCGAAGCGCGCTGGCGCTTCCCGCAGGTGATGGAGATCTGGTGATTAAGTAGGGGTCACATCTGGAAACCCCTACTTAACTCGTGGGGTGTTGAAAGAGTTAAGTAGGGGTTTCCAGATGTGACCCCTACTTAACTCTGGCGCGCATATTGCTGTGGCCGCCGTTCATGGCAAGACAATCAACGAACGCCCCGAAGAACGCCACGTGGATCATCTGCCTCATTCTCTTCGTCGTCGCACTCCTCGATCACTTCAAAGTCGTCCACCTCGGCAACGGCCTCGGCGACTGGGCCTGGATCGTTGGCTTCGCGCTGCTCCTGATCGCGGTCCGCGTTCGCGGCTTATAACCACTTCCCGAGCCAGTTCTCGACTTCGCGGTAGAAGACCTTGCTGTTTTCTCCATTGAGGATCCAGTGGTTCTCTTCCGGCCACACCAGCAGACGGCTCGGGACGCGCTGGCGCTGCAGGATCGCCCACATCTCGAGCGCGTTGTTCATCGGCACGCGGTAATCGCGTTCGCCGACGGAGAGCAGCATCGGCGTTTTGAAGTCTTTCGCGTAGGTCGACGGACTTTGATCGCGCCAGACTTCCGGCTTCTCCCAGAAGGGGCCGAGGTTCATTTGTTCGCGGTTGAACATGACGTCGCTCGTGCCCCACTGCGTCTCGAGGCTGACCAGTCCCGCGTGGCTGATCAGACATTTGTAGCGCGTCGTCGTCGCTTCAAGCCAGTTCGCGAGATGGCCGCCGTAACTCGCGCCACCGGCGGCCATGCGCGTGCCGTCGATGTACGGGAAGCGCTTCACTGCTTCGTCCGCCGCTTCGTTCAGTTCGGAGCCGGGACCGCGCAGCGGATCGCCCTGAATGTCCTGCGCGAACTTCTCGCCGAATCCGGTCGAGCCGGTGTAGTTCGTCAGCAACACGACGTAGCCCGGCTTCGCGAGCAGGTGATAGTTCCAGCGAAACGAAAGATCGTCGCGCCACTGCGACGCCGGTCCGCCGTGAATCAGCACGAGCAGCGGATACTTTTTCTTCGCGTCGAAGCCCGCCGGCACGACGAGCATGTTGTGAATCTTTTTGCCGCGCGACGATGTGAACCAGAAATGCTGCGGCGGCTGCCAGTCGATCTTCGACGCGGCCTCGACGTCGAATGAGGTGATGTTCGTCGTCGACTTCTTCACCGGATCGATGCGCACGACTTCGACCGGATTCACCGAACTGCCCCAGCGTCCGATCATCACCAGCGACGGCGCTTTCTTCGCGACGGAGATGTCGGTGATGACGCCGCGCTCCGGATCGACGGCGAGCTTCGGTTCTCCACCTGTCGCCGCCACCGAGTACACCTTCTCGTGGCCAAACTCCTCGGCAGTGAAATAGATCGTCTTCGAATCGGGCGCGATCGTGAATCCGCCGACGGAGCGATCGAACGGCGCGGGCGTGACGACGCGGCGGTTGTTCATTGACGGCCAATCAAACGCGACGAGCCGATCGAGGTTGTAGATGTTCGTGTCGCGCTCGCTGAACGTCGCGTAAAGCGTTTTGCCGTCCGGGCTGAACTGCAGCCGTCCGTAGCTGCCCATCGCCTGCGCGATCCGCTCCGGTTCGCCGCCGGTTGCGGCGACGCGATAGATGTCCTGACCATGCTCCGCGTACGCGGACGTGTTCCGCTCCGTCGTCGCGGTGAAGACGATCGTGGAGCCGTCCGGCGACCACGCCGCGTCGATCTCTTCGCGCGAGCCTTCGGCGCCGCGTCCGCCGAAGCCCGGCGATTTGACGAGGTTCGTGCCGGCGAGCAGGTCGCGCGATTTTGCGCCGGCATCGAGCGGCTGCATGACGAGATGCGTCTGCGATTCATCCAGCCAGCGATCCCACATGCGAACGGGATAGCTGTCGAAGATGCGCACGTTCGACTTCACGGCCTTGCGCTCTTTGACGAGCTTGCGATTCGACTCTTCATCGGTCGCGCCCGGCCACGTGATCGTCGAATAGAGGATCGCGTTTCCGTCGGGACGAAAGCGCGGCGTGCGCGCGCCGGTCGCGCTGTTCGTTACGCGCTGCGCTTCGCCGCCCGACGCGATGTCGAGGATGTAGATCTGATTCGCTTCGTCGGTATCGCGCTTCGAGGAGAAGGCGATGCGCCGCGAGTCGGGCGACCATGTCGCGTCGCTTTCCGAGCCTTTCGTGAACGTGATTCGCCGCGGCGCCGCGCTGCCGTCGGCCGGCGCGAGCCAGAGATCGCTCGGCTGTTCTTTCTCTTCGTACGTCGGCTCGGTCACCGACACGACGACCCATTTGCCGTCGGGGCTGAGTTGCGGCGATCCGACGCGCTTCATCAGCCAGATCGATTCGTGCGTCGGCGCGTCTTTGGCGAAAACGGTGGCGGCGCCGATGAGAAAGAGGAGCGGGAGCAGTCGTTTCATGGCGCGGAAGATTAGCCGCGTCAGCCGATCTTCGCCATGGTTCGCGAGCGCCGCGAGAAAGTCGCTACCTCTTCGTAACCTTCGCTGCGCGCGAAGTCGATCAGCTCGCCGTAGTTCGCGCCGATCTCTTCCGGCGCGTGCGCATCGGACGAAAGCGCAATCGGAATGTTGCGCTTCCGCATCTCGCGGAGGATCGCGCGCGACGGATAAATCTCGCCGATCGGTTTTCGCAATCCGGCAGACGAGATCTCGATGGCGATGCCCTGGTGCGCGACGGCATCGAGCGTTTCGGCGACGGCATCCGCGACATCTTCTTCAGGCAGGAAACCGAACTTCTTCGGCAGATCGAAGTGCGCGAGCAGATCGAAGCAGCCGAGCGCGATGGCCTGCCGCAGCCGCGCGTAGTAGCGGCGATAGATCTCCGCGACGCGTTCGTGGTGGTAGCGATCGGCGGTCGCGGGATCGTCGATGAGCCAGCCGTCGAGGAAGTGAACGGAGCCGAGGACGTAGTCGAAGTCGAAGCGCGCGAGGATGTCGAGGAGGTCGGCTTCGCGCCCTTCGATGTAATCGGCTTCGACGGAAACGCGGACGGTGATGCGGCCCGCGTATTCATCGCGCAGCTCGCGCATTTCGTTGTAGTGCTGCGCGTACTCCGACTCCGCCATCGCCCACGTTTTGTTGCGGCGCTCCGGCGCTTCGAAGTAGAGCCAGAGATGATCGGTCAGCCCGATCTCATCGATGCCGCGCGCGATCGCGGCTTCGATGTATTCGCGCATCTCGCCGGTGGCGTGACCGCATCGATACGAGTGCGTGTGGTAGTCAGTGAGCATCGCTGCGCCGCTGCAATTCTGCGTTGACGTCGGACCAGTCGAGCTGTTGTTCGACGAGCAAAACGGAGAGGTGATAGACGAGGTCTGCGACTTCGGAGACGAGGCGCTCGTCGTCGTCGCCCTTCGCAGCGATGATCACTTCCGCGGATTCTTCGCCGACCTTCTTCAGAATTTTGTCGATGCCGGCGTTGAAGAGGTACGTCGAGTACGAGCCTTCGGGACGCTCTGCATTGCGCTGACGAAGCACGTTCATCAGCGCGGCGAGCGGCGCGCCGCGATCATCGAAGCACGAGTACGCGCCGGTGTGACACGCAGGACCGGCGGGGACGACGTCGATAAGGAGCGCGTCGCGATCGCAGTCGACTTTGATGGTGACGACGCGCTGGCGATTGCCGGAAGTCGCGCCTTTGTTCCACAGCTCTCCGCGGCTGCGGCTCCAGAACCACGTCGCGCCGGTTTCCTCCGTACGGCGGAGCGCTTCTTCATTCATCCACGCGAGCATCAGCGTCGCGCCGGTGTTGTGATCGCGCACGATCGCGGCGACGAGTCCGCCGTTGAAATTCACATCGAGCATTGCGTTACCTCGCGCACTGGAATGTTCGCCGCCGCCATCGCGGCCTTCGCGTCGCCGATCGTGAGCACGCGATCGTGAAAGAGCGACGCCGCGAGGACCGCGCGCGCGCCACCGATCTCGATTGCGTCACGAAAATGCATGGCGTTGCCGGCGCCGCCGGATGCGATCACGCCGATCGAAACGGAAGACGCGACCGCGCGGATGAGCGGCAGATCGAAGCCGGACGCGGTGCCATCGCGATCGACGGATGTCAGCAGAATTTCTCCCGCGCCAAGTTCTTCGCCTCTTCGACACCACTCGACGGCGTTCAATGCGACGGCTTCTTTGCCGCTGCGCACGATGACGTTGCCGTCGCGATCGGCATCGCACGAAAGGACGACGGCCTGCACGCCGAACTCGCGCGCGCAGCGGGCGATGAGCTCCGGATCGCGAACGGCTGCGGTGTTGATGGCGACACGATCGGCGCCGGCGCGCAGCAGCGCGCGGAAATCGTCGAGTGTGCGGACGCCGCCGCCGACGGTGAGCGGAATGAAGAGCGCTTCCGCGACGCGCTCGACCGTTGCGAGTGCGGTCGCGCGGCCGGTGTCGGTCGCGGAGACGTCGAGCATCACCAGTTCGTCCGCCCCTTCCGCTTCGTAGCGGCGCGCGCATTCGACGGGATCGCCGGCATCGCGCAGCTCGCGAAACTGCACGCCTTTGACGACGCGGCCGTCGCGCACGTCGAGGCAGGGGATGACGCGCTCCGGCAACGCATCGCGCAGCGCCGCGCGCGCGGTTGCCTGATCGTACGTGATGCGTCCGTCGAGCAGCGCGCGGCCGACGATTGCGCCGCCGATCGCAGGATTGCGCGCGAGTGAGACGACGTCGCCGAGCGTCGTGACGCCGCCCGATGCGATGAGGCGCATGTTCGTTTTCGCGGCGAGGCGGCGATAGAGCTCGAGCGACGGACCGCCGAGCATGCCGTCGCGATTGATGTCGGTCGCAAGCAACTCTTTGATGCCGAGGCGTTCGAGAGTTTCGATGACTGCTTCGATGCTGCGCGATGCGCCGCGCGTCCAGCCGTCGACCCGGATCTCGTCGCGGTTCACGTCGATCGCGGCGATGACGTGCTCGCTGCCGATCGCGTCGACGATGCGC
>Ga0070701_10000531_pt1 | contig 13163 bp, 13 predicted proteins | sample KBSK5102metaG_FD_65451 | JGI IMG/M metagenome (GOLD analysis project Ga0070701, IMG submission 65451) | Corn, switchgrass and miscanthus rhizosphere microbial communities from Kellogg Biological Station, Michigan, USA - KBS K5-10-2 metaG | ecosystem: Host-associated > Plants > Roots >... | reverse complement strand
TCAACGCGAATCCGCCGGTCGTCGAAGTCGTGTCGTCATCGGGACGCGGCGCGCCGCCGCGCGGAACTCGCGTCGACTATCCTGGCTCGATGACGGACGAGATCATGCGCAGCCGCGAGCCGGTGATCCTCACCGACATGGCGGGCTTCGGCCGTTCGATGGCGCCGTATCTGATGGACACGTGCGGCGACTGTCAGGTGCTCGTGACGCCGCTCGTCGCCGATGAAGAAATGCTCGGCGCGCTCGTGCTGCTGAACAGTCGAGCGTCGGGACGGACGTTCGGCGATGGCGACGTCGTGCGCGCACGAACACTCGGCGATATGACCTCGCTCGCGCTGCGTCGCGTGCGGCTGATGGAAGAAGAGCGGAGTGCGAAAGAGGTCGCCGAGCAGGCCGTGCGTGTGCGACGAAACGCTCGGCATCGTCTCGCACGATCTCCGCAATCCGCTGACGACCGTCGCGCTGAGCGCCGAACTGCTCGACGGCGCGTCGCCCGACGAACAGCGCGAGCTCGTGCAGACGATTCGCGGCGCCGCCGGCCAGATGCAGCGACTCATTCAGGATCTTCTCGACGTTGCCCGCGTCGAATCGGGGCGGCTCGGCGTGCAAAAAGAGCCGATCGACATCGCCGCCGTCGTGCGCCAGGCCTGCGACGCAAACACACCGATTGCGGAGAAGCGGAAGCAGCGGCTCGTTTGCGATGTTCCTCAATCGCTGCCGGATGTTCCGGCAGACCGCGATCGCATCGTTCAGGTGCTCGGCAACCTCATCGGCAACGCGATGAAGTTCACGCCTCAGGGCGGCACGATTGCGGTGACGGTGACGGACGAGCGCGAGGCCATCCGCTTTCAGGTCAGCGACACCGGACCGGGTATCCCGGAGTCGGATCTGAAGAAAGTTTTCCGGCCTTACTGGCAGGCGAAGAAAACGGCGCACATGGGCGCCGGACTCGGTCTGGCGATCGTCCGCGGCATCGTCGAAGCGCACGGCGGAACGGTACGCGCGTCGAACGGGGCGGGAGGCGGGGCGGTGTTCACCTTCACGATTCCGAAGACGTCCGCCGCGCAAGCTGTGAAATGATGCGCGCGACTAAAACCGAGGAGATTGCAATTTGGGAAGACCACAAGCGTCATTTGCCAAGCGGCAACGTGAACAGGCGAAGCGTGAGCGCCAGCAGTTGAAGGCTGAGCGGAAGGCAGAGCGCCCGAGTGGCGGAGCCGAGATCGACGATCAGGTCGTCCGCGAGACTCCGCTCGAGGACGAAGTCGTTCCGGGAAGCAAACAGGCCGACACGCCGTAATCGCGGCGTCGCCGTGCGCCGGCGGACGACAAGTCCGCCGCGCGCCGGAGCTTCAGGGACACGCCGTCCGCTTCATCGGGAACTCGATCCGTTTGTCCCTTCCGTTCGAGCTTCCCTCAATGCTGCCGACCAGCTCATCGCGTCCGCGCAGCTCGTAGATCACCCGGTTCGGAAAGTCGTGCGCTTTGTTCTCGAAGACGACTTTCGTTTTCGTGATCGAGAGCAGCGGGAACTCCGCCGATTCCTGTCCGGCCGGACTCGCGAAGAACGTCAGCGTGCCGCCGTTCTCGCGAATCTGCATGAACTCGTGCGTGACCGTGCGCCCTTTTCGAACCGTGCGGCCGATGCCCATCATCGTTCCGCCCGCCGGACGCAGCCACACTTCGTCCGATCCTTTTTCGCCTCCGACCACGGCCCAGCAGCCGCTCATGAATGCGACGTCGCTGATCGTCGCGTCAGCCGCGAACAGCGGCGTCGTCAGAAGAAGAGCGAGAAGAGTCGCGGTGATTTTCATGAGTGAAGGATACGACGCAGCGCTCGCTCACGGCTCGTAGCGGCGAGTCGGAATGCCCTCGGCCTTACTCGTCGCCAGCTCCGCCATGCTGCGAATCAGCTTGCGGCCGTCGTTGTCAGCCGACTCGAACGCTTCGCACAACATCGCGATGTTCTCTTCGCCCTCGCTCGCCGAGATCGTGAAGCCGTTGTGCGGCTGCTGCGAATCTTTCGTCAGCGTGCGGCGCCACTTGCCGGCGAGCAGTTCGAGCTTGAGGAACTCCGTCCCTTTGCCCGTTTGAAACGACACGGCGGCGGACGCCGGAATGCCACGCGCGTTCGCTCGCTGCTCGTCGAGCGCGCGATCGATGAAGTGGCTGATGAGCTCGCGCAGCGCGCGATCCGAGTAATCGACCGCGTTCACGATTTTCAATCCCGAGTGATACACCGGCCGCTCGCCTGCGGTGCGCGCCGGACGATGCACCATCGTGTGCACGACAGCGCACTCGAGCGAGATCGGACCGCTCACGCCTTCGAAGCGAACGCGGCACGTTCCACCCGGTCCCGGCAACGCGTCCTGATGCGCGACGCGCACGCCCATCACCGACAGGTCGACGAGGTATGCACGAACTCCGGAAACTTCCGCGCGCAGCGGATTCGGCAGAGTGACGCGCTGGTAACGACGTTTTTCCTGACGGGGCACGGAGTGAGAAGCATAGCGCGCGCCGCGCCCGGCCGGAACGATCAAGTGAGCGGAAGCGTCACCGTGAACGTCGCGCCGTGTCCTACGCCTGCACTTTCGGCCTTCACCGTTCCGCCGTGAAGCTGCACGAGATGCTGCACGATCGAGAGACCGAGGCCGAGGCCGGAGTAGTTGCGCGAGTCGCCGACGCTTGCCTGGCGGAAGCGCTCGAAAACGTGCGGCAGAAACGACGGACTGATGCCGTCGCCGTTATCGCTGACGATGAGCTCGACGTGATGATCGGTACGTCGAAGTTCAACGTGGATTTCGCCGCCGGCCGGCGTGAACTTGATTGCGTTCGCGACGAGATTGCCCGCGATCTGCTGCACGCGATCTCCATCCGCCTCGGCCACGATCGGTTCCGGCGGCAGCTCGCTGATGAGCTTCACGCCACGCGCTTCCGCATTCATCTGCTGCGCGTCGACGCTCGATCGCACCGCCTCGGTGAGATCGGTCGGACGCTTCACGATGCGCAGCTTTCCGGTGACGATGCGCGAGACGTCGAGCAGATCGTCGATGAGGCGCGCCTGCATGAGCGCCGCTTTGCGTAACGCGCCGAGCTGTTCGACGAGCACCGGATCGTCCTGCCGCGTCATGCGCAGCAGATCCGCCCAGCCGAGCACCGACGTCAGCGGCGTGCGCAGCTCGTGCGAAAGAATCGCGAGGAACTCATCCTTCGCGCGGCTGGCCTGCTCGGCTTCTTCGCGCGCGCGGCGTTCGCTGTCGAACAGCAGCGCGCGGCCGAGGGCGAGTGCGGATTGCGAGGCGGCGCTTTCGATGAAGGAACGCTCTTCCTCATCGAACGGGCGCTCCTCCGGGAAGCTGAGACCGAGCGCGCCGATGACGCGGCCGTGCATCTCCAGCGGAATCGCCGCCCACGCCCGGCTGTCGCCGCGCGCATCGCGAATGAAAGGCGATCGCGCCTGCGCCTCGACGCGCGTTCCGAGAAAAATCGGCTCGCCGGTGCGCACCGCTTCGCTGAGCGGGATTCCGGCGTCGATGGCGATCGTGCGATAACGTTCTTCGACGTCCGACGTCAGGCCGGCCGAGCCCGCGAGGCGAACCGAGTTGCCGTCTTCGCTGACGACGCCGATCACTGCCACGGTCGCTTCGAGCACGTTTCGCAAATCGGCGGTGACGGCGTGCACGACGTCATCGACGGTCACGGCCTCGGCCAGTCGCGCGGTGAGCCGCTGCAGGTATTCGACGCGAAACGTGCTGCGCTCGGCGACGAGTCGCTGCGCGCGTTCTGCTTCGAAGAGGTGACTCCGTTCGATCGCCGCACCCGCGCGCCGCGCAAGCTCCTCGGCCACGAGCAAATCGAACGAGTCGTAACCGCGCGTCGTCACCGTCAGCGCGAACGTCATCGTTCCGTAGACCGTCGCCGTGCTGCGAACGGGAACAACCATCGCGGAGCGAATGCCGATCGACTGCAGCGCGGCGCGATGCGCGGAGTCCGCAACTTCGTCCCACGCGTTGTCAGGCACGGCGGAGACGATCTCGGAATGACCGCTGTCGATGACGCGCTGCAGCGGCGCTGTCATCATCGGAAAGTTGAGCCATGCGTCGCGAATCTTTTTCTCGCGCTCGGGATCGGCCGCCGCGATCTCCTGGCGTGCGATCGCGCCGCTGTCGTCGAGCATGTGGACGAAAACGAGGTCGGCGAATTTCGGGATGGCGAGGTGCGCGATGCGCTGCAGCGTCGGCTCGTATTCGAGCGCCTCGGCGACTACTGCGCTTGCGTCGGCGAGAAACGTGAGCGCGTCGTGCTCGCGCGTTTGATCGGTGACGTCGGAGAAAGTAACGACGGCGGCAACGGCGTCACCGCTGGCATCGCGAATCGGAGCCGAGCTGACGCGGAGGACGGCTGAGGTGCCGTCGCCGCGAATGACGGTGAGATCTTCGCGCTCGATCGTTTCTCCGTGATCGAGCGTGCGCGACAGCGGCCACTCCGCTTTCGTGTACAGCGTGCCGTCGGGACGCGACGCGCGCACCAGGTCGCGGTAGCTGCCGATCTCATTCGGAGCCGGCAGCCGGAGAATGTTCTGCACCTGTTCGTTCGCCAGCAGCACGCGACCTTCGCGGTCGACGATGATCACGGCGGCGGGCAACTGCCGCAGGACGGTGGCGAACAGCTCGTTCAACAACTGGCCGGCGAATCGGTCCATGGAGAAGGCGCGAGTCTAACGGCTACTCGCGCGCTTTCCCCATCTGAAATTCGCGGTCGTTCTGAATGCGCAGATTGTTGAAGACGTCGCGCACGCCGGCGCAGCGCTCGGCGACGTCTTCCGCGCGCCGTTTCATCTCGCGGCTGCCGACGATTCCGGTCAGCGTTACCTCACCGTTGCTCACGCTCACGACGATGTCGCTCGCGTCGACATGATGATCCTGCGTCAGCGCTTCGTTCACTTCTTCCTCGATGCGCGAATCGGCGCGTCGATAGTTCTTCGGCCCTTTGCCGCGATGACTCGGCATCGGATCGACCGTGTCGCGCGCGTAATCGTTACGCGATCCACCGCCGCTGAAGCCGCGGTCGCGCGCGTAATCGTCCTGTCCGCCACCGCCGCTGAATCCGCGGTCCCGGGCGTACGGCCCGCCGAATTCACCGCGTGAAAATTCACCGCGATTTCGCTCGTCGCGATCGTTGTCATTGCGCATGTCGCACCTCCGTTCGTCCTCATCCGTTTGTGCAATTGGCGTGCGTGCCCGCGTTTGGTAATGTGCCGCGCCATGATCGACAAAGTCGTCCGCTCAGCTGATGAGGCGGTGAAAGACATCGCCGACGGCTCCACGCTCGTCGTCGGCGGCTTCGGCCTCTGCGGCATTCCCGAAAATCTGATCAACGCGCTCGTGAAATCGGGCGTGAAAGGTCTGACGTGCGTTTCGAACAACGCGGGTGTCGACGACTGGGGACTCGGGCTCTTGCTGCAGACGAAACAGATTCGGAAGATGGTCTCGTCGTACGTCGGCGAGAATGCGGAGTTCGAGCGGCAGTTCCTCTCGAACGAGCTCGAGGTCGAGTTCTGTCCGCAGGGAACACTCGCCGAGCGGATGCGGGCGGGCGGCGCGGGAATCCCGGCGTTCTTCACGCCGGCCGGCTACGGCACGGTCGTCGCCGACGGCAAAGAGACGCGCGAGTTCGACGGGAAAATGTATGTGATGGAGCGCGGTATCGTCGGCGACTTCTCACTCGTCGCAGCATGGAAAGGCGATCGCTTCGGCAATCTCGTTTTCCGAAAGAGCGCGCGCAACTTCAATCCGATGGCTGCGACGGCGGGACGTGTTTGTATCGCCGAGGTTGAGGAGCTGGTGGAGCCGGGGGAGCTGGATGCGGATTGCATTCATACGCCCGGGATTTTCGTGCACCGGCTCATCGTCGCGCCGCGCGTCAAGCGGATCGAGCAGCGGACGGTTCGAAAGAGCTGAGCGCGCGAACGGCCGCGACTCCGGCGAACAGCCAGACGGGAATGCCGAGGAGCACGATCCACGGTTTCAGCGGCGATGGCGCGATGGAGTCGGCGTACCACCACGGAAAGCCGCGCGACCAGATCGTGTACGTGAAGCAGACGTACGCGGAGAACGTCGCGGAGAGCGCGATTGCCCAGCGTCGCGACAACGCGAGTGGCAGCAGCGGCAGCGGCCAGATGAGGTACTGCACGCCGTAGCCGGGCGCCAGAAAAAGGACGATCAGATACACGGCCGGAATCGCGGCGAGCAATGTCGTGGTGTTGTGCACGCGACGCGCAAACCAGACGAAGAAGATCGCCAGCGTCGCGAGCAGCACGAAGCGGCCGTAGTTCGCGTACCAGAGAGCGCCGCGAAAAAGTAAGTCTGCGAGTGCGGGCGCGGCGAGGTCGCGCAATCGCAGCAGCAGCGCGGTGAATCCCCACTTACCCGCGAAACCGGAGTAGCCGAAGATGTTCGACCAGACGATGCTGCCGCCTGCGATGCGCGCAGGGACGAAGATCGCGGCGACGGTGATCGCGTACGCGATCGCAAAGCGCGCGCGCCGCGGAAGCGCGACGAAGAAGAACGGCGCGACGAACAGCGGCACGATCTTGATGCCGGTCGCCAGCGCGAGCACGACGCCGGCCGCGCTGCTTCGTTCGCGCAGCGCGCAAAGTGTCGCGCACGCAATCAGCGCGACCATGAGCGAGTCCGTGTTGCAGTGAAACGCGGAGATCGCGATCGCGGCCGGCGAGAGAAAAAAGAGGAGCGCGAGGCGGCGTCCGTCGATGTCGCGCGTTCGTCCGATCGCGGTGAGCGCGGCGGCCGTCACGACATCCGCCGCGCTCTGCACGACGCGAAAGAAGTCCGTGTACTCTATGCCGGTCGCGCGCGCGAATCGGTGCATGAGCTGAAACAGGAGAAGTGCGAGCGGCGGGTGATTCAGATCTTTGTGATGCGCGTAGGCGTGAGCGATTCCGAAGCGGTCCGCGAGGTCCGCCCACATCATCATGAAGACGACGTCATTCGTGCCGAGCGACGTCATCGTCAGCACGAGGCGCACGATGATGCCGGCGGCCATCAGCGTCGCAAACGTGCGCATCGCCACGGCGGCATTCTGGCATACGCAAATCGAACGACCGGGAGAGAAACTCGATGCCTTTGAATCGCGAACAAATCGTCCGCCGCGCGGCGCAGGAGCTCCGCGACGGCGACTACGTCAACCTCGGCATCGGCATGCCAACGCTCGTCGCCAACAACATTCCGGAAGGCGTCGAAGTCATCCTCCAGTCCGAAAACGGCATCCTGGGTTTGGGACCGTTTCCGTCGGAAGAGGAAGTCGATCCCGATCTGATCAACGCGGGCAAACAGACGGTGACCGTGCTGCCGGGCGCGGCGTATTTTTCGTCCGCTGATTCGTTCGCGATGATCCGCGGCGGCAAGATCGACATCTCGATTCTCGGCGCGATGCAGGTGTCGGCGACCGGCGACATCGCCAACTGGATGGTGCCCGGCGCGATGGTGAAAGGGATGGGCGGCGCGATGGATCTCGTCGCGTCCGCGAAGCGCCTGATCGTGACGATGGAGCACGTCACGAAGAAGAAAGAGAAGAAGATCCTGAACGAGTGTGCGCTGCCGCTGACGGGCGTGCGCTGCGTGAATCGCATCATCACGGATTACGCGGTGATCGACGTGACGCCGGACGGACTTGAGCTCGTCGAGCTTGCGCCGGGAACGACGGTGGCTGAAGTGCAGGAGCTGACGGAGCCGAAGCTGATCGTGCGCCGGGATGTGCCGACGATGTCCGTGTGACGCGTCAGCGCGCCATCGCGGCAAGCAATCGATCGATCTCGCGGACCTCGGCTTCCGTGCCGCGTGCGCGCGCTTCGTCGCCATTCGCGCGCAGCCACGCAATCTCATCCTCGAGCAATCCGCGCTGATCGACGAGCGGTCCGTAACGGCGTGACGCGGTGACGTCGATGTGAAACCGCTGCGCGGAAGCCCGCGCGCGTTCACGCGTGCGACTCGCGACGAACGCGACGCCGATCACGATCGCGACCATGTAGACAATTGCCGCGACTCGGCTGCGACGCAGCGCGTAGACGATCATCCCGATCATGAACACGATGACGAGCGCCGCGAGCGATTGCAGAAAGAGCTCGCCGCTCGTGATCGGCGATCGCAATGCGAACGTGTGCGGCGAAAGCGCCTCGTGAATGAGTTCGGCAGGGGAGACGTAGCGTGCGAGCGATAGTCGTTCACCGGCGGCGGCCATCATCAACAGCATCGACCAAAGCGATGCGGTCGCCGCGAGTGCGGCCGTCACCCGCGCACCGAAACGGTCCGCGAACCACGCGATGCCGATCGCGAACGGCACGGCGAGATCGACGAAACGTCGTCCGCCGAATGAGAGTCCGCCCCAGAAGTAACGATCGAATGCGGCATTCGCGAGCCATTCGCCGGCGAACATCAGCAGGAACGTGATCGCGAGCTTGTCGCGCTTCACGAGCCAGCCGGCAATGGCAATCGCGACGACCGGCGACCACGACAGCAGTCCGTGGTAACTCGAAAAGAGCACCGTGAATAATGCGAAGTTGTGAAACGGCGACCACGTCGTTCCTTCGAGCGCGCCACCGCTGGTTAGCGGACCGAGCGGCGAGCCGTAGATCGCGTTCCATGCAATCGCCTGCGCGACGAGCGGCAGCGCGCCGCCGGCAATCGCCTTCGCGTAGAAACGCAGCGGACGACGGCCGCACGCGAAGAGAATCGCCGGCAACAACATCACGTGTTGCAGGCGCGTGGCGATCGCGAGTCCCGCAGCGAGTCCGAGCAGCAAACCGTCGTCGTCTTTCTCGAGCGCGAAAACAACCAGTGCGACGCACAGCGCACCCGCGATGTGCGTCCCGAGCGGCATCCGGAACGTGTACCAAAAGAACGGCGTGCCGATGACGACCGCGCCGATCGCCGGCAGGCGATGCCGCGGAATCATCCGCAGCGCGAGCAGCATCGTGATCGCCGCGAACGCGACGTTCGTCCACGCGAGCGTCAGCGCGAAGAGTCCCGAGAATCCGTCGCCGGGCGCGAATGGTTTCGCCGCGGCGAACGTCGGCAGCGAGAGGATTGACGTTCCGATCCACCAGTGATTCGCGAGCGCGCCGGTCGGCGTGACTTCCGACACGAGCGTGACGTCGCCGCGCAGCAAACCGGCAGATGCCCATTCATTGAAGAACGCGAAATCGCGATCGAAAACGGCGGAGCGGAGGTACGCGAAGACGGCGATGGAGTCGGGACGGATGTAACCGGGAACGAGGAAGACGAAGCCCGCGATGACGAACGCGAGGAGGATGGCCCAAATCCCTCTCCCATCGGGAGAGGGTGGCCGAAGGCCGGGTGAGGGGCCAGGCAAATACGACGGCGAATTCGCCACGCCCCTCATCCGCCGCTCCGCGGCACCTTCTCCCGGAGGGAGAAGGATTTCGCCAGCACCAGATCGCGCTGCACGTCATCGCCGAGCACGAACTTCTGCTCGCCCACCTCCACGAATCCCCAGCGCTCGTAAAACTTTCGCGCGCGTGCGTTGTGCTCCCACACCGCGAGCCACACCTTCGATCGTCCTTCGCGCGACGCCTCATCGAGCGCGGCCTGCATCAGCGCGGCGCCGACGCCGCTTCCGATCCGCTCCGTCGCCACATACAGCCGGTTGATCTCCAGCGTGTCCTCATCATCGAGCCGCAGCTTCGCGTAACCAGCCGGCGATCCGTCGATCTCGGCGATCAGAAAGATCGTCGCCGCATCAGCCAGTTCCACGGCCTGAATCGACTCGCCGAACGCGGACGCGAGATACGCGCTCATGTTCTCCGGCGTGTTGTCGTTAACGAACGTATCGAAGAAAGTGCGGGCGCCGAGGTCGGCGAGGAGGGCGGCGTCGGCGGCGGTGGCGCGGCGGATTTGCATCGCCGCGAATCATGCCACGCGCTCTTGACAAACCGGAGTACTTGTACCAAATTACTAGTACAACGGTATGGCGCTTCCGATCCAGATCGATCCCGCAGATGCAACGCCGATTTACGCGCAGCTCGACCGCGCCATCCGCGTCGCCATCGCTACCGGAAAGATGCGGCCCGGCGATCAGCTCCCGACCGTTCGCCAGCTCGCCGTCGACCTCCGCGTGAACGCGAACACCGTCGCGCGCGTCTACCTCGCGCTGGAACGCGACGGCATCGTCGCCACGAAGCGTGGCGTCGGCACGTTCATCAACGACACGCCGCGCTCGGCGCAGGCGCCACATCGCGACCGGCAGCTCCGCGTTCTCGCCGATCGCTTTCTCACAGACGCGGCAGCCATCGGCTTCACACCGCGCGAGGCCGTTCGATTGCTCGCGCAGCGCATCAAAGAAGGAGACTGACCATGTTCGTTCCACCGAATGCCCGCAACAAACGCGGCCGCACGAATCGCGGCGAGCAGCCGTTCGACGCGCCGCGCGCGAACATCGTTGCCGTGCTCGCGCTGCTGATCTTCCTCGTCCCGGGGCTGATCGCGACCGTCATCACGCAGAACCCCGCGTTCATCGTCACCGCCATGGTCCTCGGGCCGATCGCGATGATGTCGCCGAAAGTCGCGAAGCAGTGGGAGAAAGCCGTCGTCCTGCGCCTCGGAAACTTCGTCGGCCTGCGCGGACCGGGACTCTTCTTCGTGATCCCGTTTTTCGATCTCGTCACGACGTGGATCGATCAGCGCGTCATCACGACGAGCTTCGCTGCGGAACAGACGCTAACGCGCGACACGGTGCCGGTGAACGTCGACGCGGTCCTTTTCTGGATGGTCTACGACCCGACGAAAGCCGCGCTCGAAGTGCAGGCGTACAAAGAAGCGGTGAGCTGGGCGGCGCAGACCGCGCTGCGCGACATCATTGGACGCACGTCGCTCACCGATCTGCTGCGTGGCCGCGAGAAAATCGAGGAAGAGCTGCAGACGCTCATCGACGCGCGCTCGACGCCGTGGGGCGTGACCGTGCAGTCGGTCGAGATGCGTGACGTCGTCATCCCCGACGCGCTGCAGGATGCGATGTCGCGCGAAGCGCAGGCCGCACGCGAAAAGCAGGCCCGCATCATCCTCGGCCAGGCCGAAGTCGAGATCGCGAAGCTCTTTCAGGAAGCGTCGATCTCGTATCACGACAATCCGACGGCGCTGCATCTCCGCGCGATGAACATGCTCTACGAAGGACTAAAGGAAAAGGGCGCGATGATGATCGTGCCGTCGACGGCGGTCGAGTCGATGGGCATGGGCGGTCTGCTCGGCGCGGCGGCGATGCGGCAGCAGACGCTGACCGGCGGCGGCGAGGCGCCGGTCGCGACGTAACCCGCGCTATCCTCGCCGTCGATGACGAGCGATCCGGCCACGACCTCACGCGTCCGGGCGCTCGCATCGGCGGCGACCATCGCCATCCTCTTCGCGCTGCAGATCGCATCGATGGCGCGCTACCTCGATCGCGCGCTCGATCACGACGAAGCGCAATACCTGCACGACGGCTGGCTGATGCACGAAGGGCGGCAGCTCTATCGCGATTTCGAAGAGAACCATTCGCCGCTGCTCTTCGCGCTTTTCTCGACGATGGTTCCGCACGACGTCACGCCGGAGTTCCCGCGGCTCGACGTGATTTCATACGCGGAACGCGCGCGCGTCGTGATCGGCCTGTTCGGGTTGCTGGCCGTTGCGTTCCTCGCACTCGTCGCGTGGCGACTGACGAACGAGCCGCTCGCGGCCGCGATCGTCGCGTTGCTGATCTTCAGCACCGGCTGGACGTGGCGAATGGGCGTCGCATGCGCGCGCAACGATCCGCCGTCGCTGATGCTTTTCTGGGCGGGCGCATTTCTCCTGCTCCATCGAAAACGTTACGCGCTGCTCGACGGCCTCGGCATCGGCTGTGTCGCGGTCGGCGCGCTCTGGAATCCGAAGTGGCCGCTCGCCAGTGTCGTGCTCGGAATCCTCTTTCTCGTTCGCCAGCGACGCAGGCTGCACGTAGCGCTCATTCCGCCGATCGTGATGATCGCGACGACGCTCGGCATCATCGCGAGCGTTGCCACGCTGCGCGACTACATCCTCTTCACGTTCCGCTTCAACGTCGCGCTCGGAAAGTGGTTCGCGCATTCACCGTTCGTCGATGCGGTCTGGTTCGAAGGCGAGCGGTTTCGTTACTGCGGACTGCCGTTTCACGGATGGATCGTCGCATGCGTGCTGATCGCGACCTTGCCGTTTCTTCGCGCGCGGCTGAAGCCGTACTGGCTGCCGTTCGCACTGCTCGCCGCGACCGCGCTCGAGCTTCGCTTTCTGATGTCGTGGCCGAATCTCTGGCCGCAGTATTACCTGCTGTGGAGCTTCAGCGCGGCCCTGGTGTTCGCGGTCATCGCATCGGCGCTGCTTCGTCGCAATGACGTCGCGATCGCCGCGATGCTCGGCATCGTCATCATCGGCGCGATTCGCATCCCGCAGCCCGATCCCGACCTCGCGCGAAACGCGACGCCGTCATGGGCGCGGCTGTCGTTTCTGCAGCAGCATCTCGCGCCGAACGACACCGTCTGGCTCGACGGACTCGCGCATCCGATTGCGGTGCGCGACGCGACCTGGTACTGGTTCGGTTTCGGCGACATCGTGCCGTTTTCGCTGCAGTACAGCGCGCTGCCGCGCGTCGCGGAATCCGAACTGCCGATTTGTCGCGCCGAGCGCGGATTCGATCCGTCGCTGCGATTCGTCAGCATGCCGCCATCGAGCCTGCCGGAATCGCAGCGCTGCTTCGCGCGCATGTTCGCGGCGAAACGCGTGGTGCGCACGCCGATGACGAACGTCTACTTCGTGCGGCGCTAGCTCGCGGTTTCAGCGGCGGCCGGCGCTTCGTCCGGCTTTCTTCGCATGTCGAAGAACAGCAGCGCGATGCCGACGCAGATCGCGCTGTCGGCAACGTTGAATGCCGGCCAGTGATGCTCGCGTCCGCCGAGCGTGACGTAGAAATCGAGGAAGTCGACGACGTAGCGGAAGCGAAAGCGGTCGACGAGGTTGCCGATCGCGCCGCCGAGGATGAGATGGAGTCCGGTTTGGAGGAGGCGATCGGTGACGGCGGCGCGGAACGCGTACGCAACGACGATGAAGAACACCGCGATCGCGCCAAGGTTCAGCACGATCGGCACG
>Ga0070701_10000529_pt1 | contig 13185 bp, 11 predicted proteins | sample KBSK5102metaG_FD_65451 | JGI IMG/M metagenome (GOLD analysis project Ga0070701, IMG submission 65451) | Corn, switchgrass and miscanthus rhizosphere microbial communities from Kellogg Biological Station, Michigan, USA - KBS K5-10-2 metaG | ecosystem: Host-associated > Plants > Roots >... | reverse complement strand
GTGACGCGGGCTGACCGACCTCCATATGAATAATGTCATCGCCTGAGAGTTCGCGCGCATTGGCCTCGCCCATCACGTCCATGACAATGAAGGGATCAATGGCGCTACGCTCGGCGAGAGGCCGCGGCAGCCCTTTGGCACTCTGTGCGGTCACTGGCAACTCGTTCATATAGCTGGGACTGGCGGTATTTCGAGCTGTTGGCAAGCGACACCCGTCACGCTGTCGCCGTATTCAAACGCCAATCAAAAGCCAAGTTTGGCAAAGACGTGGCTCGATGGGTTAGCTCGGCATTCGCCCCCGGCCGGGAGAAGCCGGCATCTTTGCCCGTCTTCGCGAAGCTACTCGGTCAAGCTGACCATGCCCGCTCTGGCTCAATCCAGCTCCCGGCCTGCCCTGCGGCCTCTCCGCACCGGGCTCGTGACGGGGCTTGCCGCCGCGCTGATCACCTCGACCTCGGCCGAGGCAGCGGGACTGATCCGCGACGCCGAGACGGAATCGCTTGTCCGCATCTACGCCAAGCCGATCTTCGCCGCCGCCGGTCTCGGCTCACAAGGCATCGATATTCACATTGTCAACGACCGCAGTTTCAACGCCTTCGTGGTCGACGGCCACAACATGTTCATGCATGCCGGCACACTCATGGAAGCGAAGACGCCGAACCAGGTGATCGGCGTCATTGCGCATGAGAGCGGGCACATCACCGGCGGCCATCTTGCGCGGCTCCGCACGCAGATGTCGAAGGCGAAGTCTGCCGCCCTTATGCTGCAGCTCCTGGGGCTTGCTGCCATGGCCGCAGGCGCGATCGGCGGCGCTCCCGGTCTTGGACAGGCGGGGATGGGTGCGGCCTATGGCGGCACCGATGCGGCCATGCGCAGCATTCTCGCCTACCGCCAGGACGAGGAGTCCTCGGCAGACCAGGCCGGCATGACCTTCCTCAACGCCACGCACCAATCCGGGCGCGGCATGCTCGAGACTTTCGAGAACATGGGACAAAAGTTGATTGGCATGCAGGGCATCAATCCCTACTTGCAATCGCATCCGCTTCCGCAACAACGCCTGGTTCAACTCCGCGAGCTCGTTATGTCGAGCCCCTATTACAACAATGTCGATCCACCCGAGCTCCAGTTCCGTCATGACCTGATGCGGGCGAAGCTCTATGGATTCCTCGATCAGCCCGAGATCGTATTCAACCGCTATCCTCAGACCGATCAGACGCTGCCGGCGATGTACGCGCGGGCGATCGCTACGTACCGTCAATCGGGCGTCGAAGTCGCCATGCCGCAAATCGACGCGCTGATCGCCGCAAAGCCCGACTGGCCCTATTTCTACGAGATCAAGGGGCAGTTCCTGTTCGAAAGCGGCAAACCGGCCGCCGCCCTTCCCCCTCTCCGCCAATCGGTGGCGCTAAACGGCAACGAGCCGCTGATCCGCGTGATGCTTGGCCAAGCGCTGCTCGGCACCAACGATCCGAAACTCGTCGACGAGGCGATTTCCAATCTGAAGACCGCGCTGACGAGAGAGGATAGCTCGGCCATGGGTTATCGCCAGCTCGCCGCGGCCTACGCCCGCAAAGCCGACGCGGCGCAATCTGCCGGCGCCAAACAGCAATACATGGCCCAAGCCGAGCTTGCATCGGCCGAAGCCTATTTCTATGAAGGGCAGCTCAGGCTTGCCAAGCAGCAGGCCAAGCGCGCCAAAGCCGGGTTCGTCGACGGCACGCCCAACTGGATCAAGGCCGACGATATCCTCGCTTTCGAAGTGCCAAAAAGCAACTGACTTAGCCCCCGGGAGAACCCCTAGCATGAACTTCAAGACAGGCCTTGCCACCGCCTTGGTGGCTGCCGTTGTAGCTGCACTTGTCACGGCTGCAACCATCGCTCTCATCTGGAAGCTCGCACCAGGGGTTGTGAACGTATCCTCCCTCGATGAGAAGAGAGTCGCCAACGTCGTCCGCGACTACCTCATCAAGAATCCCGAGATCCTGGTCGAGATGACGACCGAGCTTGATAAACGTCAGGCGTTGGATCAGGTCGAAAAGCAACAAAAGGTCATAGGCGATAACGCAGAGGCGATCTTCCGCTCGCCTCTCGCCCACACGGCAGGCAATCCGAACGGCGACGTGAGCGTGGTCGAGTTCTTCGACTACAATTGCGGTTTTTGCCGCCGCGCCCTGCCCGACTTGGTCAAGCTCGTCCACAATGACGACAAGGTACGCGTCGTGTTCAAAGAACTGCCGATCTTCGGTGAGGAGTCCGAGGCTGCGGCGAAGATAGCGCTCGCCTCAGCCAAACAGGGCAAATATTTCGAGATGCATCAGAAGCTGTTTACCGAGCCCGGCAAAGCCGACAAGGACAAAGCCATGCGCATCGCGACCGAGCTCGGTCTCGATACGGCGAAGCTCGAAAAGGACATGCAGGACCCGGAGATCCAGAAGTCGCTCGATCAGGCCAAGGAGCTTGCCAACAAGCTCGGGCTGCAAGGCACGCCGCTTTACCTCGTCGGCGACCACGTCATCCCTGGCGCGCCTGATGATCTTTACGATCAATTGACCAAGAACGTCACCGAGATCCGCGAGAAGGGCTGCAAGGTCACCTGCTGAGGCGGGACTGCGAGAGCATCACGGCAACGGTCTTCCCAGCTCGTTTTGCCGAACGGCGGAAAAGCTGATAAAGGGGCGCGTTTCGTCTGCCGGGACCAGGGCGGGAGCCCGCCGGTTCGGCATCACAGCCCGCCTGAAGCTCCGCCATGGCCAAACCGCTCTACATCCTGAATGGCCCCAATCTCAATCTGCTTGGGTCCCGGGAGCCGGAGATCTACGGCAAGGAGACGCTCGACGACGTGCGCGCAAGATGCGAGCGTAAAGCGGCTGAGCTTGGACTTTCGATAGAATTTCGCCAGAGCAATCATGAGGGCGAGTTGGTGGCGTGGATTCAAGAGGCAAGAACGAGCGCCAGCGGCCTAATCGTCAATGCCGGCGCTTTCACCCACACCTCGATCGCCATGCTTGACGCTCTGCTCGCCTGTTCCATTCCCTCGGTCGAAGTGCATCTTTCGAACATCTTCACCCGCGAGCCGTTTCGTCAAAACTCCTATATCTCCAAGGCTGTGAAGGGCGTGATCTGCGGCTTCGGGGCCCAGAGCTATGAACTTGCCATCGAGGCGCTCGCCGCCAGGATCGCCGCCAAGCCCAATCGATGAGGAAAGGGAGAGGACGCCGCCGATGACGAAGAAAGAGGCCACCTTTGACAAGGACCTCGTTCGCGAGCTCGCGGCGCTGCTTGAGGAGACTGGCCTCACCGAGATCGAGATCGAGCACGAAGGCAAGCGGGTCAGAGTCGCGCGCGGGGTGAACCTCACGACCACGCTTACTACCGACGGCGGCCAGTCGGAGGCGCGCGAAACCGCGGCGCGGCCTGCCACCGAAGCGCGGCCTCCCCAGCCTCGTCCGGATATCGTCATCCATCCCGGCACCGTGACCTCGCCGATGGTCGGGACCGCCTATCGCTCGCCTGAGCCTGGTGCGCCGCCTTTCGTCGAAGTCGGCACGCGTGTCGCCGCGGGGCAGACGCTGCTCATCATCGAAGCCATGAAGACAATGAACCAGATTCCCTCCCCCCGCGCCGGCACGGTCATCGCGATCCTCGTCGAGGACGGCCAGCCGGTTGAATATGGCGAGCCGCTTGCGGTGATCGAGCAACGCTGACCGGGGCGCGATGTTCGACAAGATCCTGATCGCCAACCGGGGAGAGATCGCCCTCCGCGTCGAACGCGCTTGCAAGGAGCTTGGCGTCGCCACCGTGGCGGTGCACTCGACGGCCGACGCCGACGCCATGCATGTTCGGCTCGCCGATGAGAGCGTGTGCATCGGCGCGCCACCGGCCAAGGACAGCTATCTCAATATTCCGGCGATTGTCGCCGCCTGCGAAATCACCGGTGCCGACGCCGTGCATCCTGGCTATGGCTTCCTGGCCGAGAATGCCCGCTTCGCTGAGATTCTCGAAGAGCACGACATCACCTTCATCGGACCTTCGGCCGAGCATGTCAGGCTGATGGGAGACAAGATTCAGGCCAAGGTTGCGGCTCGCGTTTTAGGAATCCCCGTTGTGCCGGGCTCAGGCCCCGTCAACAGCCTCGACGAGGCAAGATCTTTCGCGCGCGAAATCGGTTATCCCGTTCTGGTCAAGGCTGCTGCCGGTGGCGGCGGCAGAGGGATGAAGCTCGCGCTCGAAGAGAGCCAACTCGAGCCGGCGCTTGCCGCCGCGCGTAACGAAGCGCGCGCCGCGTTCGGCGATCCTACCGTTTATCTCGAGAAATATCTCGTGCACCCGCGGCACATCGAAGTCCAGGTCCTGGCAGACGGCCAGGGCAACGCCATCCATCTCGGCGAGCGCGACTGCTCGTTGCAGCGTCGCCATCAGAAGCTCTGGGAGGAAGCTCCCTCGCCCGCGCTCAATAACAGCGAACGGGCGCGCATCGGCGAGATCGTGGCCAACGCGATGCACGAGCTCAACTACCGCGGCGTCGGTACCGTCGAGTTCCTCTATGAAGGTGGCGAGTTCTACTTCATCGAGATGAACACGCGTCTCCAGGTCGAGCACACCATCACCGAGATGATCACCGGGCTCGACCTCGTCATCGAGCAGATCAGGATCGCGGCCGGCGCGCCGTTATCGCTCCGCCAGGAGGATATGCGGTTCGATGGGCATGCCATTGAATGCCGCATCAATGCCGAGAATCCACACACTTTCAGGCCATCGCCTGGCACCATCACCCATTTTCATCCGCCGGGCGGCCTCGGCGTCAGGGTCGATTCGGGCGCATATGCCGGCTACACCATCCCTCCTTATTATGACAGTCTAATCGGTAAGCTCATCGTGCATGCGCGGACCCGCAACGAGTGTCTGATGCGGCTGAAGCGCGCCCTCGGAGAGTTCGTCGTCGATGGCATCGAGACTACGATCCCGCTCTTCAATGCGCTCATCGCGGAGCCTGACATCGTCGACGGCAATTACGATATTCATTGGCTCGAGACATATCTCAGCAGGCTAGGGAACCGCTGATAGACCATGACCTCTATCGACGACGTCATGATCGAGATCACGCCGCAAGTGCTGCTCAAGGCCTATGCTTGCGGCATCTTCCCCATGGCCGAGAGCGCCGAGGACAACGCGCTTTATTGGATCGAGCCCGAGCGGCGCGGCATCCTGCCGCTCGACCGCGTGCATGTACCGAAGCGGCTGGCCCGCACCATCCGCAAAGGCGGCTTCGAGGTGCGCATCGATCGGAATTTCGAGGAAGTCATCGAGGGCTGTGCTGCGCCCCGCTCGGGCAGGCGATCGACTTGGATCAATGCGCGCATCAGGAATCTTTATCGCGAGCTGTTCGTGCTGCGCCATTGCCACACAGTGGAGGTCTGGCAGGATGGGCAGCTCACCGGAGGACTCTATGGCGTGCATCTCGGTCACGCCTTCTTCGGCGAGAGCATGTTCTCGAGAGCTCGGGATGCGAGCAAGATCGCTCTCGTCTATCTCATCGCCAGGCTGAAATATGGCGGCTTCACCCTGCTCGACACGCAGTTCGTCACGGGCCACTTGGCGCGCTTTGGTGCGATCGAGGTCAGCCGCGAAGAGTTTCAGCGATTTCTCGAAGCGGCGTTGGCCGGCGGTTTCGCCCAGGGGAGCGGTTCCGGGGCTTCGGCGGCAGGCGGACCGGCCGGGGGCTTTAGCGCAGGCGGCGCTTCGGCCGCGGCCGGCGGCATTTCGGCAGGCGGGGCCTCGGCAGCATCGGCAGGAGGCGCCGGGGCCGCGGCATTCGCGCTGTTGCCAGAGGGCGTGGCCCCGGAAGGCGTCTTGCAGCTCGTGAGCCAGACGTCGAAGACCGGGTGCTCCACGGCGTGAAGTCCAGGGCTTTCCGCGAACATCCAGCCGGTGAAAATCCGCTGCACCTCGCCCGTAAGCTTAACCTCATCCACTTCTACGAAAGACGCGGTGTGCGGTGCTTCGGTAGGCGGGCGCGTGTCGCAAACCCGGGGCGTCACCTTTAGCGCGCCAAACTCCACCGTCTTGTTCATAGGGATCTCGAGGTGCGAGATGCGTCCCGTCACCTTGTCGAGGGCAGCGAAAACCGCGATCGGATTCTTGACCGTGTCGGCGTGGACAATGGAAGAGTCCAATGCCGCAGCCGAGGATATTGCAAAGAGGAGGCAGCCCACAGCGATGAGACCGTCGGCGGGCCGCTCACGCCGTTCGGTCATGCCGCATACTTTCTGAACCGGCTCCCCAACTCTCGCTCCGGCGGGCTCGTTCTCTTGAGCGTGATGGCCTTGAAAAACCGGTGCCCACAGTTCCGGACCACGCTCGAACATCAAACGCCTCTTCCATGAATTGGGCATTGGTGTGGCGGCTTAGGTCAGGCGTTTCGTTCGGCGAAAAAGCGAAGCCTGATATGGTCTGCGGTCCAGATGCCTCTCGCGTCGCAAAGGCAAGGCCGTAGCAGCTCGACAACCTGGCCGACCACTTCTGTCCTGTGCGGCTCTGGGAACTGGTCGAAGAACGACCTGCCGAAAGTCCGGAGCCAGCCTTCCATGCCGGTCTTGAGCGGTGTCGGGCGCGGCACGAGCGCGATCTCCTTCACGCCGAAACCGCCATTCGTCAGAAGGCGGCTGTATTCCTCAACGGTGGGAAAGAACCAGGGCGCGACGAGCGCCGGATCGCCATTGTGGGCGCGACCCACCGCGCGCATCGCGGTCCCTATCGCCGCGACATTGCCATGACCGCCGAGCTCGCCCACAAAGCGGCCGCGCGAACGGAGTGCACGGTGAACTCCAGCAATCACAAGTTCCGGCTTGCGCATCCAATGCAGCGCGGCATTGGAGAAGACCGCGTCGAACTCGGAGACGAAGTCCAACGCGTGTCCATCCACTTTGCGGACTCTGAGCCCCTTCATGCGCGCGACCGCAAGCAGCTCGTCGCTCAAATCGACGCCAAGCACGTCGGCGCCGGAAGCCTTGATCTCAGCGGTCAACGCGCCGTCGCCGCAGCCGAGGTCGAGGATGCGCTCGCCGGGCTTCGGCGCGAGCATGGCGAACACCGGCCCGGCAAGCTCCTGAACGAAGCGCCCGTTCCTTGCATAGTCGGAGGCAGACCAACACTGCACCGTCTTGGGCGGCGTGGCATCCAGCGTGGTCGCCTTGCTCATTGCGGCTGCCACGGCTCGTAGTCCAACGGAGGTTTGCGCACATCGGGACGAAGCGTCGAACCTGGCGGCCGGTAGGCTTCGTATGTTCCCGTGAGATTGGGCCTGTGAGGTTTCTCCCAATTGTGTGGACTGTAGCTTTCGATCGTGGGGGGCACGTCGACCGTGTGGTGAAGCCACGCATGCCAAGCCGGAGGCACCTGCGACGGCTCCGACAAATTGCGGTAGATGACCCAGCGCCGTGGGCCGTTGCGCTCCTGGTAATAGACGTTGCCCAATCCGTCCTCTCCCACGCGCTCGCCTTTGCGCCAGGTAAAGACGCGCGTGCCGATGGTGTTGCCTGTCCACCAGGCAAAGAGCTCCGTGAAAATTCCCATGGATTGCTTCGGCGCTTCTTGAGCTTCGCGCCGGGACTATGGCCTTAAGGCCGGTCCCATGTCCAGCAAAGGGTAAGTGCTAGTTTCGCGCCGCCCTGGCTTTCACGGCGAAGTCGATGGCGGGCGGCTCCTCGCCTCCGGGCATCCTCTTCAGGAACGGGTAGCTTGCTTCGGCCGGAGTATAGGCCGGCCGATGAAGATTAAGCGATAGACGTCCTCGATGCCTGCAACGACGTAATGCTCGCCGCTCGAATGGACGATCGTCGTTGAGCAGCCAGGGGAGCCTCCGGGCGAGCGTGATCGCCGCAGTCGGAAGAACAAGAACCTATGGGCCCCTGCCCTCAGAGCGTCAGCGACAAGACCGGGCCTGCCATGGGCGCTTATAATTATCGCGGGGACCAGGGCAAGGGGGCCGGAGCGCTCTCGGCGCCCGGTCCTGACAAAGGCCGGCCAGTCAGAGGCTGCATGAGGTCCGCGGCCATCAGGAAATCGGGGGTCGTCCTAGCCAGCGCGTCGATGGCTTCGGCCGGGCTTTCGTATGTGTCAATCCGACCCGCTCCGATGGCCGCGAGCATCGCCCGCATGACCGAGAGCATCGACCGCCAGTTGTCGACGACCGCCACGGCAAGCGTGGCGAGATCGCGGCCAAGAGCGCGATGGTACAACATGGAACGCAACCCACCCGCCTTATCGGCTTTCCCCGTGCCGACCAAGCTACTGGGAGGCTGGTAAATAGAGCCTCAATTGTCCTGCTGAAAGGCGGTGAAATAGCCTCAAAGAATGGCGTTTCATTGCAATCTCCGCACAGGCTTTCCACATTACTTCCCCAGGACGGCCCACAGCCTTTAGTGGTATGGTAAGAACTGGCGCATAGATGTTGATGGCCGACACGAATCGCCCCAGCTTCAGCGGTTGCGCGACCAAGCGGCTTAAGCCGATTTTCCAAGGGGGTGGGAGCAAAGATGCGGATCGAACGGAAATTTACCGAGGCTGGCAAGTCGCCCTATGACGCCATCCCCTTCCGGGAGGGCATGAGCGAGATCCGCAATCCTGACGGCTCGGTGGTGTTTTCGCTCGAGCGCTTCCAGGTTCCGAGCCATTGGAGCCAGGTCGCGGCCGACATCCTTGCCCAGAAATACTTCCGCAAAGCCGGGGTGCCGGCTAAAGCCAAGCGCATCGAGGAAAGCACCGTACCTTCCTGGCTGTGGCGGTCAGTCCCCGACGAGGAAGGCCTTGCCGCGCTCCCCGAGAGCGCGCGTTACGGCAGCGAGACCGACGCGCGCCAGGTGTTCGATCGGCTGGCCGGCACTTGGACCTATTGGGGCTGGAAGGGCGGCTATTTCTCGACCGAGGAGGACGCGCGCACCTTCTTCGACGAGCTCCGCTACATGCTCGCCATGCAGATGGGGGCGCCAAACAGCCCCCAATGGTTCAACACTGGGCTCCATTGGGCCTATGGCATCGATGGCCCGAGCCAGGGACATTATTATGTCGACTTCACCGGCGAGGTGAAGGCTTCGACCTCGGCCTACGAGCATCCCCAGCCACATGCCTGCTTCATCCAGTCGATCGAGGACGACCTCGTCAACGAGGGCGGGATCATGGATTTGTGGGTGCGAGAGGCTCGCCTCTTCAAATACGGGTCGGGTACCGGCACCAACTTCTCGCGCCTTCGGGGCGAGAACGAGCCGCTTTCTGGCGGAGGCAAATCCTCAGGCCTGATGAGCTTTCTTAAGATTGGCGACCGGGCGGCGGGCGCCATCAAGTCGGGCGGCACGACACGCCGGGCGGCCAAGATGGTCGTGGTGGATATCGATCACCCCGACATCGAGGAGTATATAAACTGGAAGGTCACCGAAGAGCAGAAGGTGGCGGCGCTCGTCACCGGCTCGAAGATCCTATCCGAGCGGCTCAACGCCATCCTCAAGGCTAGCGTCAATTGCGAAGGCGATGGCGACGATTGCTTCGATCCCAAGCGCAATCCGGCGCTGAAGCGCGAGGTGAAGGCCGCGCGCAAGGCCCGCGTGCCCGACAATTATATCCGGCGTGTGATCCAATTCGCCCGCCAGGGCTACACGGCGATCGAGTTCCCGATGTACGACACGGACTGGGACTCGGAAGCCTATCGCACCGTCTCGGGCCAGAACTCGAATAACTCGGTGCGCGTCACCGACGAATTCCTGCGCGCGGTCGAAGCCGATAGCGATTGGAATTTGACCCTCCGCAAAAATGGCGCCGTCGCCAAAACGGTGAAGGCGCGGGTGCTGTGGGATCAGGTCGGCCACGCCGCCTGGGCGTGCGCCGATCCCGGCATCCAGTTCCACACCACCATCAACGACTGGCACACCTGCCCGGCAGCGGGTCCGATCAGGGCATCGAACCCCTGCTCCGAGTACATGTTCCTGGACGATACAGCCTGCAATCTCGCCTCGCTCAACCTGATGGCCTTCCGCAAGGAGGACGGAAGCTTCGATATCGAGGCCTACGAGCACGCAATCAGGCTGTGGACCATCGTGCTCGAGATCGCCGTCACCATGGCGCAGTTCCCCTCGCGCCGGATCGCCCAGCTCTCATACGAGTATCGGACGCTCGGGCTTGGCTACGCCAATATCGGCGGCCTGCTCATGGCCTCAGGCATTCCCTACGACTCAGCCGAGGGACGCGCGCTCTGCGGTGTGTTGACCGCCATCATGACCGGCGTCGCCTACGCGACAAGCGCCGAAATGGCGCGCGAGCTCCGCCCCTTCCCCGGCTACGCGGCAAATCGCGAGGCCATGCTCAAGGTGATGCGCAATCACGCGCGCGCGGCGGCCGGCGAGACGAAGGGCTATGAGGACCTTGCCACCGCGCCGGTACCACTCGATCATGCCTCCTGCCCCAACCCGCGGCTCTCAGCGCGCGCCATGCACGCCTGGGAGAAGGCGATCGAGCTTGGACGCAAACACGGCTTCCGCAATGCCCAGGCGACGGTGATTGCTCCGACCGGAACGATCGGCCTCGTCATGGACTGCGACACTACCGGCATCGAGCCCGACTTCGCCCTGGTGAAGTTCAAGAAGCTCGCGGGCGGCGGGTATTTCAAGATCATCAACCGCATGGTGCCGGCGGCTCTGCGCAAGCTCGGCTACGCCGAGGACGCCATCGCCCGCATCGTCGAATATGCGGTGGGCCACGGCACGCTCGCCGGCGCTCCCGGCGTCAACCACGAGACCCTCGCTGCCAAAAGTTTCACGCCCGAGAAAATCGCAGCGGTCGAGAAGGCGGTGGCGTCTGCCTTCGACATCAAGTTCGTCTTCAACAAATGGACGCTTGGAGAGGACTTTCTCAGTGGCCCGCTTGGTCTCAAGGCTGAGCGTATCGACCAACCCGATTTCGATCTTCTGGCGGAGATCGGCTTCAGCAAGCGCGAGATCGAGGCGGCCAATGAATATGCCAGCGGGGCCATGACGCTCGAAGGCGCGCCTGGGCTGAACCCCGAGCATCTGCCCGTGTTCGACTGCGCAAGTCCTTGCGGCCGCAAGGGAAAGCGCTTCCTCTCGGTCGAGAGCCATATCCGCATAATGGCGACAGCGCAGCCTTTCATCTCGGGCGCGATCTCCAAGACCATCAACATGCCGAACGATGCCTCCGTCGAGGACTGCAAGGAGGCCTATCTCCTCTCCTGGCGGCTCGCACTCAAGGCCAATGCGCTTTATCGCGACGGCTCGAAACTGTCGCAGCCGCTCAACGCGCAGCTCCTTGCCGAGGAGGAGGAGCAGGAGGAAGTGCTCGCCGCCATCGCCTCGGACCAGCCGCAGTCGCAGCGTGTGGCCGTTGTGGCGGAGCGTCTGCTTGAGCGGGTGGCGGCGCTCGAAGAAGAGAAGGCGAGGCTGGAGCGCCAGCTGCGCGAGGGCGAGCGCGCCAAGCGCGAGCGCCTGCCGGACCGCCGCACGGGCTATATCCAAAAGGCGGTGGTGGGCGGCCACAAGGTCTACCTTCACACCGGCGAGTACAAGGACGGCCGGCTCGGCGAGATCTTCATCGACATGCACAAGGAGGGGGCGGCCTTCCGGTCGCTCATGAACAACTTTGCCATCGCCGTGTCGGTAGGTCTGCAATATGGCGTACCACTCGAGGAGTTCGTCGACGCCTTCACCTTCACGCGGTTCGAGCCCGCCGGCTTGGTGCGCGGCAATGCCGCTATCAAGAACGCGACCTCGATTCTCGACTACATCTTCAGGGAGCTCGCCATCTCCTATCTGGACCGGTTCGAGCTCGCCCATGTGAACCCGAGCCAGAACGGCCATACCGAGGTCGGGCCGGGCGAGGCCAGCAAGGTGCCTCCCGCGGCACAGATCGAAGGCGAGAGCCGCGCCTCCCGCGGCTTCGTGCGAAAGCGGGCTGCGCAGCAGGACAAGCTGCAATTGGCGAGTCGCACCCGCATGCCGGCTGCCCGTGCAGCAGGCGTCGGCAATATCGTGGAGGCGCAGACGGGGACGGCCGAGCCTGTCGCATCGTCGACTCTCTCGGAGACGGTCTCCCGCGCCGTGGAAGCGCTGGCTGAACGAAGCGAATCCGAGCTGATCAGCGAAGCTCGCGTCAAAGGCTATGAAGGTGAGGCCTGCCAGGAGTGCGGAAACTTCACCTTGGTGCGAAACGGCACATGCCTCAAGTGCGACACTTGCGGCGCGACCAGCGGATGCAGCTAAGAGGAGCCCGGACCCTGGTCCACTCATCAACACGTTTCGCCACGCAGCAGAATTTCGCGGAGACGTTGCGGCCCGTCCTTGCAAAGCAGACACGCACATCGTTTCGGGCGGCGCGAAGCATCCACCGATTTCTGCCGTCCGACTTCTCGACCGATGCTGGACATCATCGCCGCGCGGTCACTCCGCATGGTTACTCACATCGCAGAAATTGTTGTGAAGAACCTCACAATATCGTATGCGAGTAGAAAGCCGCGTGTGACCTACGGACGATTCGCAGGTGACTTCGAATAAGCGAGTGCGGCAGAGCTATTCGAGTCGAACGTTAACACCTGTGAAGGGAAGTGCGTTGAGAATGCCGTGGCCTTACCCTCGTTGCGACGCCACGTGTCTCAGATCCGATACGTGTAGGAAGCGACGAGTGGGAGTAGCAGAGTGAATTGACAGCCAGCCAGCCCGATAGGAGGGACATCATGGCAGTAGCGAAGAAGAAGAGACCATCAAAAACGGCGGCAGCGGCGCGGAAGACCGCACGCAAGACCGCGCGTAAGACGGCACGCAAGACGTCACGCAAGGTCGCCCGCAAGAAATAGACTTGCAGAGGCGCGGGGCCCAGTCCCCGCGCCTTCTTTATTCCCCCTTCAAAAACAGCTACTTGCGAGCTGCCCGCGGCGCTGCCTATGGCATGCGTTCACGCGTCCTCCCCGGCAACGGCGGGAAACTGTTCCTTGGCAATGAGCGCCCAGAGCGCGTCAAGAGCAGCGGCGAGTTTCTCTCGATCGACACAGCGCAGCACGACGTAAGTGCCGAGACGCTTCTTCTCGAAGAATGGATAGCTGCCGATCTGCACCTCCGGATGCACCGCCTGTAGCTCTGACAGGCCGGTCGCCACGTCGCCTTCCGGTGCATCGATTCGCACCGAGCGCGA
>Ga0070701_10000521_pt1 | contig 13249 bp, 11 predicted proteins | sample KBSK5102metaG_FD_65451 | JGI IMG/M metagenome (GOLD analysis project Ga0070701, IMG submission 65451) | Corn, switchgrass and miscanthus rhizosphere microbial communities from Kellogg Biological Station, Michigan, USA - KBS K5-10-2 metaG | ecosystem: Host-associated > Plants > Roots >... | reverse complement strand
AGGCGAAAAAGGCGGAAACGAAGCCGGCCGCGCCTGCTGCCCCGCCCGCTGTGACCTCGACCGTTCCCGATTCGCCGCTCGTCGCCGCTGCGAAAAAGTCGAAGCGGAAAAACGCGAAGCCGGCGAACGTCATCACGAACGAAACGCTCGCGAAGTCCGGCGGTCACCTCACGGAAGCGCAGAAACTTCCCGAGCTGCCGCCGCTGCCTCCGCCGCCAAAGCCGGCGCCGGTCGATCCGCTCGCCGCGGACCGTGCGCGTCGCGCGGAGCTGGTGAAGAAACAGGAAGAAGAGAAGAAGATCGCCGAGCAAAAAAAAGCGGACGCGCAGCGCGCGCGTGCGTCTGCTGAAGATGATTCGCTCGATGAACAGTTCGACGATCCGGCTGCCGCGGAGCACGCGATGCAGCAGGATCCCGCCAACACGACGACTCAAAAGCCGCCGATGTAAATCCCCTCTCCCGCCGCAGCGGGAGAGGGTGGCTGGTTGCTACCTCGCCGTCTGCTGCTGCGAATGCCTGCGCATGTACCGCACGCCGCCGACGATGCCGATGATGCTTGCGAGCGAGCGCAGTCCGAACGTTCTCGCCATGCTGCGCGAGGTCTTCTGACCGACTCGGAAGAAAAACAGGTTACGCAGTACGTTCCACATATCTGGCTCCTTCGACATCACTTATTTGCAATGGCGAAGCCAGAAATAAACCCAGCATTATCAGCGAGTTACCGCGCTGCTTCCGCTTTCAGAGAACGCGACATCAGCCGCTGAATCGCACCGCGCGGCGATTCCTTTTCGTACAGCACGCGATACATCTCCGTCGTGATCGGCATCTCGATGGCGTGCTTCTCCGCCAGCTCTTTCGCCGACTTCGACGTCTTCACGCCTTCCGCGATGAGCCGCGTTTCGGCGAGGATCTCTTCGAGCCCTTTGCCGCGTCCGAGCTGCACGCCGACGCTGCGGTTGCGCGACAGCGATCCGGTGCACGTCAGCACGAGATCGCCCATCCCCGCGAGTCCTGCGAACGTTTCCAAACGACCGCCGAGCGCCATGCCGAGCCGCGTCATCTCATGCAGTCCGCGCGTGACCAGCGCGGCATTCGTGTTGGAGCCGAGCCCGAGACCTTCGAGCACACCGGCGGCGATGGCGATGACGTTCTTCAGCGAGCCGGCGATCTCTACGCCGACGACGTCAGTCGTGCTGTAGAGACGAAACGAAGAGCAGGAAAAAACCTGCTGCATTGTTTTCGCGAACTCCGCATCGTGCGACGCCACCACCGCCACCGTTGGATCGCCACGCGCGGTTTCCAGCGCGAACGTCGGACCGGAAAGCGTGGCGAAGGTCGCGAGCGAGTCGCCGAGGACTTCGGCGGTGACTTCGGACATCCGCTGCAGCGAGTCGTTCTCGATCCCTTTCGTTCCGGAGACGATGTTGACGGGACCACTGATGTGCGTGCGCAGGTCGGTCAGCACACGGCGATAGTGATGGCTCGGCACGACCATCAGCATCGTGTCGCTCCACGCCGCCGCTTCCGCGAGGGAGCTCGTCGGACGAATGTTCGGCTCGAGCGCGATGCTCGGCAGATAGGTTGCGTTCGCGCTCGTCCCCTGCATCCCTTCCGCGACTTTCGGATCGTGCGCCCACAGCAGCACGTCGTTGCCGGAGCGCGCGGCGACGGTCGCCATCGCCGTGCCGAACGAGCCCGCGCCGATCACGGAAATCTTCACGACGGCTCCCGACGCTCGCCCATCCGCCGCTCGGTGCCCTGCACGAGCCGCGCGATGTTCGAGTGATGCTTCGCGATGATGGCGATGGCGATGAAGATGCTGAGCACGACCGCCCAGAACGTGGCGTGCACGAGGTAGTGAAGAAAGATCGGCAGCGACGCCGCGCTGAGCATCGATGCGAGCGAGACGAAGCGCGTCGAGATCAGCACGATGAGGAAGACGATCACGCCGCCGGCGATCGTCATCGGCGCCATCGCGAGGAACGCGCCGGTCGCCGTCGCCACGCCCTTGCCGCCGTGGAAGCGCAGCCAAACCGGAAACATATGCGCGAGCACAGCGATGAGCGCCGCGAGCGCGATCCAGAACGCCTGCGAATGCCACGGCGACGCGTCGGTCGCAATCGGCAGCGGCCACTCCGGCCGCGCAACGAGCCACTTCGCAAGCGCGACCGCCGCATAGCCTTTGGCGATGTCGAGGATGAGCGCGATGATGCCCGGCATTTTTCCAAAGGTACGCGCCACGTTGGTGGCGCCGACGTTACGCGAACCGTGATTGCGAATGTCCGCGCCCGCGATGAGCCGCACGACGAGCCAGCTGAACGGAATCGAGCCGATCAGGTAAGAGGCGACGACGAGCAGCGCGGGAAACATCGCTCTCATTGTAGCGAGGCGAATGCGACGACAGTGCGTCGGAGCGATGCCGCGTCGATCGCCGGATACCGAAAGAGCATCGGCTCGATCTCTTCGAACAACGCGAGCAGCGTCGCGCGCTGTACGAGTCCGTCGGCTTTTCGTAGAGGCGATCTTCGGGGTAGTACGGCGTGTCGTCGGGAACATCAAACCCGATCCGTCGCAGGCGCGGCGCGCCGGTGAGCACGACCAGCGACGCGATCGATTCGACGCCCGCGGCGAGATCGCGCAAACCTTCAGCGATCAGGTCGCCGCCCGGCAACGCGGAAAGGTCATTCACCGCCGCCAGTCTAAATGCCCTCGAACGCGTTCTCCACGTCCGCGATCAGATCCTCGATGTCCTCGATGCCCACCGAAATGCGCACCAGTCCCGGCGTGATGCCGAGGCGTTTGCGATCTTCGATCGGAACGCTCGCGTGCGTCATCGTCTCGGGATGCGAGATCAGCGTCTCCACGCCGCCGAGTGATTCCGCGAGTGAGCAGAGGCGCACGCGATCGAGGAACTTCTTCGCGTTCTCGTGCGAGCCGAGCTCGAACGAGATCATCGAGCCGAACCCGTTCATCTGCTTCTTCGCGAGCTCGTGCTGCGGATGATCGGGCAGGCCCGGGTAGTAAACCTTCTTCACCTTCGGATGGTTGCTGATGTAGTTCGCCATCGCCATCCCGTTTTCTTCGTGGCGCTTCATGCGCACGGCGAGCGTCTTCGTGCCGCGCAGCACAAGCCACGAATCGAACGGCGAGAGGATCGCGCCGACCGCGTTCTGCAGGAAGCCGATCTTTTCCGCGATCTCATCCGAGCTCGTGATCACGACGCCGCCGACAGAGTCGGAGTGTCCGTTCAGGAACTTCGTCGTCGAATGCACGACGATGTCCGCGCCGAGCTCCAGCGGCCGCTGCAGATACGGCGAGCAGAACGTGTTGTCGACCACGACGAGCGCGCCCTTCTCATGCGCGATCTCCGCGCAGGCGGCCAGATCGGTCAGCGTCATCATCGGGTTCGTCGGCGATTCCAGAAACACGAGCTTCGTGTTCGCCTTCATCGCCTTGCGCACGGCGTCGAGATTCGACGTGTCGACGTAATCGAACTCCAGTCCGAAACGCGTCAGCACTTTGCTGAACAGCCGATACGAACCGCCGTACATGTTCTCGCCGGCGAGCACGTGATCGCCCGACGAAAGCAGGCGAAAGACGGTGTCCGTCGCGGACATGCCGGACGCGAAACAGAATCCGTATTTGCCACGCTCGAGCGCCGCGAGGTTCGCCTCGACCGCGGACCGCGTCGGATTTTTCGTCCGCGCGTATTCGTAGCCTTTGTGGCGGCCGAGCTCCGGCTGTACGTAAGTCGACGTCTGAAAAATCGGAATCGTCACCGCGCCGGTTTCCGGCTCCGGTTCCTGTCCCGCGTGAATGCAGTCAGTCGAAAATCCCATCGTTCTTCCCGTGTTAATCGGCGTGATCCGGCGCGGCCGGCTTCGCCCACTTCGTGTAAATCCCCTTCGACATGTAGCGCTCCGCTGCGTCGGGGATGATGGTGACGACGCGTTTGCCGCGTCCGAGTTTGCGTGCGACTTCGAGCGCCGCGGCGACGTTCGCGCCGGCGGAGGAGGCGCCGAGGATGCCTTCTTCGCCGGCGAGGCGTCGGACCATGGCGAAGGCGGGTTCGTCCTCGATCATGATCACGTCGTTCGCGAGCGACATGTCGAGCACCGGCGGAATGAACGAACCGGCGCCGATGCCTTCCACTTCATGCGGTCCCGCTTCGCCGCCTTTGAGAATCGAGCCCTGCGGTTCGACGACGACGCAGTAGACGTCCGCGTTGCGCTCGCGCAGATACTTCGCGACTCCGGTGAATGTGCCGCCGGTTCCGGCGCCTGCGACGTACGCGTCGACGCGCCCTTCCATCTGTTCCCAGATTTCCGGCGCGGTCGTTTCGTAGTGCGCCTCGGTGTTGAACGGATTCGCGAACTGTTGCGGGATGTACGAATCGGGGATGTCGCGCGCCAGCTCTTCCGCGCGCGCGATCGCGCCCTTCATGCCGGCGTCTTTCGGCGTCAGCTCGACGCGGCCGCCGAGCGCTTTCATCACTTCCCGTTTTTCCGTCGAGAAGTTTTCGGGAACGCAGAGGATGACTTTGTATCCCATGCGCGGACCGGCGAGCGCGAGGCCGATGCCGGTGTTGCCCGCGGTCGGCTCGATGATCGTTCCGCCCGGCTTGAGCAATCCCGCTTTCGCGGCGCGCTCGATCATGCCGATGCCGATGCGATCTTTGATCGAGCCGCCCGGGTTGAGGAACTCGAGCTTCACGAAGATGTCGGCGTCGTCGCCGCCGCCGATGTAGCGCAGGCGAAGCATCGGCGTGGAGCCGATCAGATCGAGAATGTTGTCAGTGACGGGCGGCAGAGGTCGGGACACGGCGCGGGAGTTTATCCCGAGCCTGGAAAGCAAAACAAAAACAAAAAACGGCGGGCCTCGCAGCCCGCCGTTTCAAAGTTGTCGTCTGTTGGTTGCTATGCCCAGGAGTTCGAGCGCGGCTGCGCACGGCGCTGGTTGTAGCAATCGCGGCAGTAGACCGGCTTGCCGCTGACGGGCGTGAACGGAACTTCCGTTCCGACGCCGCACGAGTCGCACGTAACGCTCACCATCTGGCGATCGCGTCCGCCGCCACCGTTTCCGTCACGGGCGGTCTTCCGCTTGTCGCGGCAGTTCTTGCAACGCTTCGGCTCATTCGTAAACCCACGCTCTGCGTAAAACGCCTGCTCGTTCTTGCTGAAGATGAATTCCTGGCCGCAGTCGGCACAGTTGAGGCTCTTGTCGTTGAAGGTATCCATGGACCACTGTCTCCTAAAGATTGTTGCTTATTGAACGTTGCCGCAGCGCAGAGCACGTGCGGGGTGCCGCGACTTCATCCCCGCGTTGAAACGATGGGTGTACGACGAACTCGAGACGATCAGCCCCCTTCCGACTCGCGAATACAACGCGGCCCCCGAACGCGGATCTGCTGTTCTGAGTCACCGATTAGTTGTAATCGTTAGGCCACTTTCTAGCATAGATACGAGGAGTGGAGCAACGAATACACTGCTGCTCAAAATAAGAATGTCAAGGTGTTGACCTTTCAATGACGATCCGCGTTGGTCCCGCCGGCTGGAGCTACACCGACTGGGAAGGAACCGTCTATCCGCCGCATCGCGGAAAGTTCGATCACCTCGCCTACCTCTCGTCGTTCTTCGACACGATCGAGATCAACTCGCCGTTCTATCGAATCCCTCCGCCGACGCACGCGAAGAGCTGGGTGCGCCGCGTTTCGTCCAATCCGGATTTCATGTTCACGACGAAAGTCTTTCGCGGCTTCACGCATGAAAAAGCGGAGCTCGCGGCCGCCGACGTGAAAGCGTTTCGCAACTATCTCGATCCGCTCATGGACGCGAAAAAACTCGGCGCGGTGCTGCTGCAGTTTCCGTGGAGCTTTCGCAATTCGCCGGAGTCGCGCGTGAAGCTCGTCGATCTTTTCGAAGCGTTCGATGAATATCCGCTCGCGCTCGAAGTGCGCCACGCGTCATTTCAGGACGATGACTTTTTCGACTTCCTGCGCGAGCACGACGTCTCCTGGGTGAACGTCGATCAGCCGCTCTTCAGCGACTCCGTCAAACCGGCCGATGTCGTCACGGGGCCGGTCGCGTACGCGCGACTTCACGGACGCAATTACGAGAAGTGGTTCGCGCACGCGGAGTCATGGGAGCGCTACAACTATCTCTACTCGCCGGAAGAGCTCGCGCCGTGGACGGATCGCATCAAAAAGATGGCGAAGGAGAAGGACACGTTCGTCGTGACGAACAATCACTTTCGCGGACAGGCAATCGTGAACGCGGGTGAGTTGAAGCAATCGCTGGGACAGGACGCGACGCTGCCGCCGCAGTTGAAAGAGGTGTATCCGGACCGCGTGCAGTCGAGCGACGCCGGTGGCACCCGCGGCTGATACGCTGGCACTCGCATGTCACGCAAGCGCCGCGTCGTCGGCACCGCCGGCCACATCGATCATGGAAAAACGACGCTCGTCCGCGCGCTGACCGGCGTCGATACGGATCGCCTGCCCGAGGAGAAACGCCGCGGCATCACGATCGATCTCGGTTTCGCGAGCTGGTTCACCGACGACTATCAGATCGGCTTCATCGACGTGCCCGGCCACGAGCGTTTCGTGAAGAACATGCTCGCGGGCGTCGGCGGCATCGACTCCGCGCTGCTCGTCGTCGCGGCGGACGAATCGATCAAGCCCCAAACCCGCGAACACTTCGCAATCTGCCGCCTCCTCGGAATCCGCACCGGCGTCATCGCAATCACGAAGAGCGATCTCGCCGATCCCGAGATCGTCGATCTGGTGCGCCTCGAGATCGAAGAGCTGGTCGCAGGAAGTTTCCTCGAAGGAAAGCCGATCGTGCTGGTCAGCAGCACGACGGGAGCCGGACTCGAGGAGCTGCGCCGCGCGATTCTCGCGTCCGTCGCGGAAGTCGACGATCGCGATGCGACCACGCGCGTTTTCCGGTTGCCGATCGATCGCGTCTTCACGATGAAAGGCTTCGGCTCGGTGATCACCGGCACGACCTTCTCGGGACAGCTCGCGGTCGAGAGCGACGTCGAAGTGATGCCGGGCGGGCTACACAGCCGTGCGCGCAACATTCAGGTGCATGGCGAATCGCGCGAGCTCGCGTCCGCGGGCGAACGGACGTCGCTGAATCTGGCCGACATCGCGCTCGAAGAGCTGCGTCGCGGACAGCAGGTGGTCATGCCGAACACGCTGCGGACGTCGCAGGTCATCACCGCGCAGCTCGAGCTGCTCGCCGATTCATTCGGCGGCGCGAAGCCGCTGAAAGAACAGACGCGCATTCGCTTTCATCACCTGTCGTCGGAGCTCCTCGGCACGCTGCGCTTCGTCGATGAAACCGAAGGCGAGCTGCGTCCCGGCGGACGCGCGGTCGTGCAGATCCGCCTGGAGTCACCAGTCGTCGCAGTGGCCGGAGATCGATTCGTCATTCGGCGTTACTCGCCGGCGTTCACGATCGGCGGCGGCGTCATTCTCGACGCGCATCTGCCGAAGCTGAGTCGCGGCACGCGCGAGGAGTTGCTGCAGACGCTCGCGGAAGGAACGCTCGCCGAGCGCGTCGAGCTCATGGCGAAACTCGAAGGGCTGCGCGGACTGACGCTCGCCGAGGTGCAGGCGCGCACCGGCATTCGCATCGACACGCTGCGGCAGCAGCTGAAGAAGCTGCCGAACGTCGCCGACGCCGGCGATCGCCGCTGGATTCACAACGACGTGATCTCCGCGTTTCGCAAGCGCGCGATGGAGTTTCTGCAGCGATTCTTCCAGGAGAATCGGATGTCGCTGAACGTGCCGAAGGGCGAGTTCGTGCAGAAGCTGATTCCGCACGCCGATGCGGCAGTCGTGAACTTCCTGCTGCAGGACCTCGCGCGCGAAAAGATCATCACGATGGAAGGCGACGCCCTCGACGTCCCCGGCCGCTCGAAGAAACTCGGCGGCGCGGAAGGCGAGCTCGCGCGAAACATCGAGATGCGATTCGCAGAAGCGGCACTCGCGCCGCCGCCGGTTTCGGAGTTGATCAAAGCGATTCCGCAAAAGCCGAAGGTGATTGAGGGCGTGGTGAGTTTTCTGGTGAAACAGGGCGCACTCGTGCGGCTTGGCGAAGGGATCTACCTGCACAAAACTGCGCTGGCCGCGGCGAGAGAGAAGATGTCGTCGCGCAAGGGCGACACGATCGACGTCGGCGAGTTCAAGGAGTTTTTCGGGCTCTCGCGAAAGATCGCGATTCCGTTGCTGGAGTGGTTCGATCGTGAGGGCGTGACGAAGAGGGTTGGGGATACGCGGGTGGTTTTGTAACTCCGGCCGTCATCCCGAGCTTGCGAGGGATCTCAGGATGCGCGGCGCGTGGCGACGTCGCGGCACCTCGGCGCATCCTGAGATCCTTCGCAAGCTCAGGATGACGTGGGCTTTTTTTTCGGCGCTTTCTTTTTCACAACCGGCGCAGCCTTCTTCTTCACCGGCGCTTTCTTCTTCACGACCGGCGCAGCCTTCTTCTTCGCCGGCGCCGGCTTCTTCACGACCGCCGGTTTCGGTTTCTCCGGCGCCGTCGTCGCGGTCGTCTCCGTCGCAGTCGTCGCAGTCACCGGCGCCACCTCAATCGGCGCCGCTTCCTGCACGACCTGCTTCGGCCGCGTACGCCGCGGTTTCGGCGCAACCACCACTGGCGCGACAATCTCCCGGAACGCGCGATTCACATCGAGCAGCGTCGCCGGCACATCCGCCTGCGTCACACTCACCACTTTCCGATCGACGATCATCTTTCGATCGCCGTACGGCAGCTCCGCGTGATCCTCCACCGGGAATCCGCGCACCTGCAGCAGCGCCTCCTCGGCCGCGCGCATGATCGGCATCAGCGGCGTCGCGATCGGCTCGCTCGCCTGCATCATCGCGAAGAGCTGCTCCGGAATCGCTTTGTTCTGTTCGATGCGCAACCGTCGTTCGTACGCGCCGATGCGCACGACGAGATCGTTCGGAGTCGCGCCGCGCGTCACGACGGCGCGCGGCAAACCTTCCGGCACGTCGTCATCGACGAGAGCACCGCGCCGATCGGCCGTCAGCTGCGCGAACGAAACCGTCCGATACGATCTGTCGAGATCGTCGACGAACGTGACCCGGTTGTTCTTCAGATCGAACAACCGCCAGCGATCGAGCTCGTCACTGCTGCGCGCGCGTCCGTTCGCGATCGTGATCGTGTGACGCAGCGTCCGGTCCGGCGACGCCAGCTTCGTCTCGATCGTCACCACCGTCGCGCGCATCTGCGGACCCGCAGGAGCGGCGGGCGCAGCGGCCTTCTTCGGCGCGGCGTTCCTGCACGACAGGCAAAGAAGCAGGACGAAAACGAGACGGCGATCGATCACTCTTTGGCTTCGTACCAGCTCTTCCCGTAATGCGCGTCGACCGCGAGCGGCACCGCCATCGGGAAGATGTTCGCCATCGTCTCTTTCACGAACTCCGCCACCTCGGCAGCCTTCGTCTCCGCGACCTCGATCACGATCTCATCGTGCACGGTCAGCAGCATTTGCGCGTCACGGTCGAGCCTGTCCTCGAGCGCGATCATCGCCAGCTTCAGAATGTCCGCCGCCGTGCCCTGAATCGGTGCATTCGTCGCCATTCGCTCCGCGTTTCCGCGCACCGTAAACGAACGATTGTGAATCTCCGGGATGTATCGCACGCGGCCGAAAAGCGTCGTCACTTTTCCCGTCGCGCGCGCTTCCTCGAGCGTGCGATCGAGGTACTCCTGAATCTTCGGATAGCGCGCGAAGTATGCGTCGATGAAGTCCTTCGCCTGGTTCGTCGGGATGTTCAGCTCGTTCGACAGACGGAACGCCGACATCCCATACAGCACGCCGAAATTGATCGTCTTCGCCGCGCGACGCTGATCGTGCGTCAGCTCGTTCTCCGGGATGTTGAACATCTTCGATGCAGTCGCGCGATGAATATCGGCGCCGCGCTGGAACGTCTCGATGAGATCGGGATCGCCGGAAATGTGCGCGAGGATCCGCAGCTCGACCTGCGAGTAATCGGCGGACAGCAACACGTTCCCTTCATCGGCGACGAACGCTTTGCGAATCTCGCGTCCGAGCTCCGTGCGAATCGGAATGTTCTGCAGATTCGGATCTGATGACGACAGTCGCCCCGTCGCCGCGACCGCCTGATTGAACGACGTGTGCACGCGGCCGTCTTTCGCGACGAGCTGCGGCAGCGCATCGATGTACGTCGACTTCAGCTTGTGCAGCTCGCGATGATTGAGGATGAGCTGCGGCACCGCGAAGCCGTGCGTCGCCAGTTCCTGCAGCACATCGACGGACGTCGAGTACGCCTTCGTCCCTTTCGTTTTCTTGACGACGGGATACTGCAGCTTCTCGAACAGGATGTGCCCGAGCTGCTGCGGCGAGTTGATATTGAACTCCGTCCCCGCCTCGGCATAAATGCGCGTCTCGAGCTCCGCGAGTTGCGCGCCCATCGTCTGCGACATCGATCGCAGCAGGTCAACGTCGATGCGAATGCCGCGCGCTTCCATCTTCGACAGCACCGGAATCAGCGGCAGCTCGATCGTCTCGTAAATCTTCTCGAGCTGCGCATCGCGACGCAGCTCCGGTTCGAGCGTGTCACGAAGCGCGATCGCCACATCGGAACGTTCGCCGAGGTATTGCTGGTAGGGGCTGAGGTAAGAGGCGCCGATTTCGTGATCGACCTCGAACAGCGACGCCGTTTTCTGCACGTCTTTGCGCGATGAGAGATCGAGCTTCAGCCGGTCGCGCGCGATGTTGCCGAACGCGTGACTCGGCAGACCGGGATTGAGCACGTACGACAGGATCATCGTGTCGGCGAAACGCGCCGGCGCCGGCCAGCCGTTTTCGGCGAGGCGGCGCATCTGCAGCTTCGCGTCGTGCGCGACGAACTGTCGATTCGATTCGAGCAACGCGCGTAGCGCCGCGGTGAGCTCCGCGTTTCCGCCCGCTCGTTCGACAACCGGCACGATCAGCGACTCCGCCGGTTTTCGCGACAGCGAGATCGCCATCGGTCCGTCGAATCCGTCGGCGGTAACCGGCTCGATCCAGATCGCGATGGGCGCGTCGCCCGCGACAAATTCGCGGACTTCGTCAGCACTCGTCGCGATGCGGTAATCGCGCTCGACCGGCGGCGCTTCCGGCAGATACTCCTGCATCAGCGACGCGAACTCGAGCCGCGAAAAAACGTCGTGCAGCTTCGCGCGATCCGGTTCCTGGCGTTTCAGTTTCGCGAAGTCGATGTCGTCGACGCCGATGTCGCACTTGATTCGGGCGAGGTCGCGCGACATGAACGCTTTGTCGCGATGCTCTTCCAGTTTTTTGCGCTGCGCCGGCTTCAGCTCATCGAGATGTTCGTACACGCCTTCGAGCGAACCGTACTGCTGGATGAGCGCTTTCGCGCCTTTCTCGCCGATGCCGGGAACGCCGGGTATGTTGTCGATGGCGTCGCCCCAGATCGCCATCACATCGACGACCTTCTCCGGCGGCAAACCAAACGCCTCCTCGGCGCCCTTCTCGTCGTACATCACTTCGCGGCCGGTGTGAAAAAAGCGAATGCCGGGACCGACGAGCTGAAAGAAATCTTTGTCCGAGGTGGCGAGGACGACGTCGTAGCCTTTGTCGCGGGCGTTGCAGGCGAGCGAGCCGATCAGATCATCGGCTTCCCAGTCTTCGACGCCGATGACGGGAATGCGAAACCCTTCGAGCACTTCGTTGACGAGCGGCAGCTGAACCGAAAGATCGTCCGGCATCGGCCGCCGGTCTTTCTTGTAATCGGCGTACGCATCGTGCCGCTCTTTCGCGGACCCGATGTCGAACGCGACCGCAATGTTGTCCGGCTCGAAATCTTTCAGCAGTTTCTTGAGCGTCTGCGTGAACCCATAAACCGCATTCGTCGCCAGCCCCGACGAGTTCGTCAGCCCGCGAATCGCGAAGTAAGAGCGGTAGACGTTGTTGGAGCCGTCGATGATGAATAGGGAAGGGCGCTTGTCTGCCATGAGCGGGCGGATTATAGGACTGAGGACTGAGGACTGAGGACTGAGTAGAAGCAAAAGCGGAAAGCGTCGCGACGCCTTTACTCAGTCCTCAGTCCTCAGTCCTCAGTCACTTTCCGCTGAAAACACTAACGGAGCCTTTCGGCTCCGTCGTGTACATCGGCTGGACCGCTGCGGCCAGTTGGTGGGGTTCAAGGAAGCTTTAAGAATAATCGTCCAAAATCGGTCCAATAGTGTAGGAGGGAGCCCGCAGCGGCCACTGGGCGCGAACAATTTGGGTTGGATTCGCGCAGCGGTTTCAAGCTCTCCAGCGAAACCTTCATCGTGCCGGTCCTTTCTGCATGGTTGCTGCCAACTTGTGACGAACTTCACATTTGGTGGATTCGCACCGCCGGTTCCGATCGTCGCCGCGGCGCAGCTACTCAGAAATTGTTGTATTTACTGGACTTGGGACATTTCTTGCGCGTTTCCGTCCCGACTGCGCTGCCGTCCTCAGCCGCGGTAACTTTTTCCATCACTGGCGTCGCCGTTGCAATTCTTATCCGACGCCATGAGGAAAACATTGCTTTCCGCGCTGACCGCACTCCTGCTGAGCTCGCCGCTGGCCGCGCAATCCTGGAGCGTCGGGGCCGGAACCGGACCGTTCATCTTCGGCGACTTCTATCACCGCACCGGGCGGTTCCTGACCGAGGGAGGTTCGGCGGATGCGCGAATCACGCTTTCGGCGGCGACGCGCGCCGGAGCAACCTTTGATGTGGAGCATGACGTGACCGGACGCTTCGCCGTCCGCGCGCAGGCGACCTTCACCCACGCACCGCTGAACCTGAAAACGGGAAACGGCAACGGCCTCTCGCTGCAAACCGCGACGCTCGACGCGACGACCTTCGCGCTGCCGCTCATCTATCGCATCAATCGAAACGGTGCGTTCCGCTTTCATCTCGCCGCCGGACCTGCATACGCGATCTACGACATCCAGCCAAAACCGGGCGGCAGCGATGCGCTCACCGGCAGCCGCGGACGCTGGGGATTCATCGGGGGTGGCGGCGTCACGTGGTGGCTCGGCCGCCGCTTCGGCGTTTCCGGCGAGCTCGCCGACATCGTCACGTCATCGCCGTTCAAACGGTCGGAGTTCCCTGCGACGACGCGCAATCTCGAATTGCCGAAACCGCACAACGTGCACACGACCGTCGGCGTGCGCTACAGATTCTGAAGCGTCAGCGAATTCAAATCCGCCAGCAGCCGCT
>Ga0070701_10000513_pt1 | contig 13307 bp, 16 predicted proteins | sample KBSK5102metaG_FD_65451 | JGI IMG/M metagenome (GOLD analysis project Ga0070701, IMG submission 65451) | Corn, switchgrass and miscanthus rhizosphere microbial communities from Kellogg Biological Station, Michigan, USA - KBS K5-10-2 metaG | ecosystem: Host-associated > Plants > Roots >... | reverse complement strand
GCTGATGATGAAGTGCGACATGTGTTACGACCGCACTTCGGTCGGCCTGAAGCCGATGTGCGCGAGCGTCTGTCCGTCCGGCGCGCTCTACTTCGGAACGCACGAGGAGATCGAGCATCTCCGTCCGCGATCGCAGCCGATCAACACGTTCCAGTTCGGCGAGCAGACCATCACGACGAAGGTGCACATGATGGTGCCGCGCGACGCAGGCGTGCAGCACGTCGACGTTCTTTCCGCGATGGATGAAGAGCCGGCCGGCCGCGGCGGCACGCTCGATTCCGTCTTCGACGACATGTGAGATGCGATGACGACGACACCGACAGCGCCAACGCGCACGACTCCCGAACAGCTTTCCGTTCCGCCCGACGGACGGCCGTATCACGATCAGCCGCAGTGGCGGAACGACTTCCCGATCGACTGGCCGCAGGATGAATTCGTCGCGCGCCGCGACTTCACGAAGTTCCTCGTGCTGACGAGTTTCGCGTTCGTAGTCGGGCAGCTGTGGATCGTCGTTGAGAACTTCGCGCGCAAACGCCGTGGACAGTTGCCGGTGAAGCGGATTGCGCGCGCGGACGCGATTCCGATCGGCGGCTCGCTCGTCTTCAACTATCCCGATCCGCACGACATCTGCATCGTCGTTCGCCCCGCGGCCGAGCAGTACTTCGCGTTCGATCAGAAGTGCACGCATCTCAGCTGCGCGGTCGTGCCCGATCTCGCGCGCGGACGCTTTCACTGCCCGTGTCACAACGGCTCGTTCGAATTGAGCACCGGGATTCCGATTGCCGGTCCGCCGCGGCGTCCGCTCGAACGGATCCTGCTCGAGATTCGCGACGGCGAGCTGTACGCGAAAGGACGCGAGGTGCGCGCATGAAGCGGGCGTTCTCGCGGCAGCAGAAGATGACGATCGTCTTCGCCATTCTCTGCGTCGTCGTGATGATGGTCGTGCTGCAGCTCTGGCTGCTGACCGCGACGATGAACGCGTTTCTCGCGGGCCAGGAGCGGGTGATCGTTCCCGCAGCGATCGCGAGCATCATTTGCTTCGCGCTGAATGCCGGGCTGCTGTCGTTCATCTACCGGCTGGAGCGTCGCGCGTGAGCGCGGCGCCGCGCGAGTCGATCCGGACGCTGCATCCCGCGTATTTCGCGCTCGTGATGGCGACGGGAATCGTGTCGATCGCAGCACAGCTCCTGCACGTGCCGTTCGTGCCCCGCGCGCTGCTGGCGATCAATCTCGTCGCGTACGCTGCGCTTTGGGCGGCGACGCTGTTGCGTGTTGCGCGCTATCCGAAAGAGGTCGCGGCGGACCTGATCGATCATCAGCGCGGCGTCGGTTTCTTCACGACGATCGCGGCGACGAGCGTCCTCGGCTCGCAGCTCGTCATCGTGGCGAAGCAGGAGCGATTTGCGTTCGCGTTCTGGGTCTTCACGCTCGTGCTGTGGCTGACGCTCGTCTACGCGGTGTTCACCGGACTGACGGTGAAGGAAGTGAAGCCGGCGCTCGACGCGGGGATCAACGGCGGCTGGCTCGTGGCTGTCGTTGCGACGCAGTCGGTGTCGACGCTCGCGTCGATCCTCGCGTCGTCGACCGCGAACGCCGCGTTGCTGCTGTTCGTCAGTCTGACGTTCTGGCTCGCCGGCGGAATGCTCTACATCTGGCTGATCTCGCTGATCTTCTATCGCTACACGTTTTTCCGTTTCGCGCCGTCGGACCTGATGCCGCCGTACTGGATCAACATGGGTGCGATGGCGATCTCGACGCTCGCCGGCACGCTGCTCGTCGCGAACGAAAAGTTTTCGCCGCTGCTGATCACGCTGCATCCGTTCACGCTCGGGCTGACGATCCTCTTCTGGGCCACCGCGACGTGGTGGATTCCGATGCTCGTGATTCTCGGCGCGTGGCGTCACGTCGCGAAGAAGTTCCCGCTCACGTACAGCCCGCTCTATTGGGGCGCGGTGTTCCCGCTCGGTATGTACACGGTCTGTACGTTCCGGCTGGCGGACGCGACGGGCATCGCGCTGCTGCATGTGATTCCGCGTGTGTTCATCGTGTTCGCGCTCATCGCATGGGCGATGACGTTCGCCGGTCTCGTGCGGAGCCTGCTGCAAAAATCTTCACCGACCTGACATCCGTCATACCGCGTCGCTCCGCGAAATCCGAAGATGGATGAAACGGAGGAAGCAATGACGACGATGGTTGACGTGAGAGATCGGACGGTTGGCGAGCTGGCAGCGGAAGTGCCGGCGTCGATCCGTATTTTTGAGGCGTGGAAGATCGATTACTGCTGCGGCGGACGCACTCCGCTCACGGATGCGTGCGCGGCGATTGGAAAGACAGTTGACACGTTCATCGCGGAGCTGAGCCGCGCCGCGGCGGTGCCTGATGCATCCGCACGCGACTGGACGAAGGATTCGCTTTCGTCGATGTCCGCCCAGATCGTGGCGATGTATCACGACTACACGCGCGAAGAGCTGCAGACGGTGATTCCGATCGCCGAGAAAGTGCTGAGCGTGCACGGCGAGCGGCGTCCCGAGCTTGCGGAAGTCGTGACGCTCGTGCGCGATCTCGCCGGCGACATGATTCCGCACATGCTCAAGGAAGAGCAGGTGCTCTTTCCGTATGTGAGCCAGCTGGAAGTCGCGATTGCGGGCAATCGTCCCGCGCCGACGCCGTTCTTCGGCACTGTGAGAAATCCGGTGCGGATGATGATGGTCGAGCACGACCGCGTCGGCGAGCTGCTGGCGAGTCTGCGTGGCGTAACGGACGAATATTCGCTGCCGGACGGCGCGTGCTTCAGTTACCGCGAGCTGTATCGCCGGCTCGAAGAGCTCGAAGTGCGGACGCACGAGCACATCCACATCGAGAACAATCTCTATTTCCCGCGCGCGGTCGCAATGGAAGAGCAGGAAGCCGCCGGCGCGGATACTGCGTTCGCCGGCGGCTTCTGCGGAGCTTCATGCAGTCATTGACGGATTACTGGGCCGAGTGTGCGGCGAGCGGGAACGAGATCACGTGATCGTTGAGCTCGTACGTCTTATGGACCCAGTTCTCCGGCGAGCAGTTGCAGTTGAAAATGTTGCAATAGGCGGCGGTCCAGTTCTGCAGTCTGCTCGAGCTTTCTTCCAGCAGCAGGCTGACTGCGAGATTGATTCCGTTCAGTGACCCGCGATTTCCCGCCGGCAGGCGGTAAATCGCGTACTGGCGGCTTTCCATTGCGCCCTGCTGCACCGGATACGGCATCTGCAGCAGGTTGTCGCAGCTCATCGACGGTCCGCCGTACTGCGTCAGGTCATTGACCGCGCGCATCTGCGGCATGTCGAAACGCCAGCCGGCCATTTCCGTCGCCGGATTACTGATGCCGACAAGCGTCGCATCTTTGATCGTCACCTTCGTGCTGCGCGAAAACTCTGCGCCGCCGGAAAGCTCGACGCCGGCTTTCGGACCCTTGTCGTCATAGCCGGCGGTGACTTTGCCGCCGAGCGAGAATTTGCTGCTGTAAGAATATTCGTCCGAGGCGCGATCGGAATCGGGGCCGTAATAAACGAGCTCGAGGCCCGGCGTTTTCGGGACGAGCTTCACCTGGACTTTCGTCGCATAACGAAGTCGCTTACAGCCGGTCTTGGCGAGGCCGCGGCAATTCGCGTCGCCTTTCTCCCACTCCGCGAACATGCCATTGAGACTGTACGTCGCGAAATTCAGCGGCTGCGACGTCGTCGTCAGCTCGAAGATGTACCAGTCTTCCTGCTGGCTCGGCGAATACGCCGCCCACGATTTCACGACCGTGGCCATGCTGCCCTGATCGAACGCGAAACTGACTTTGCGCACGACCGCGCTCGTCAGGTCGTCAATGGCGGCGCGTCCCTTATTGCCATTGTCGGCATTCGACTTCATTGCCATGCGCGGACGCGCGGCTGCCGGTTTCGGCGCGGCTGCCGGTTCGTCGCCGCGAATCCAGTCGGCGATCGACGCGATGAGCTTTACGTCTTCCGCTTTTTCATCGGCGGGAGAGTTGTTCTCATCGTCGTCAAACGTGACCCAGAACTGGCCGAGGTCGGGAGTGCCGCCGTTTGCCGGACGGCGCAGCGCGAGGGCTTCCAGCCGCGGCTCGCCGATGATGGCCGGCCGCGACGTGACGCCGTTCGGCAGATCGACGGCGCCGCCGGTAATGTCGTCGAGCAGACTTTGCGACTCGGGCATCGGCGCGACGATGATGATCGGCTGCCCGGCTTCATACGCCGCGCGAACCATCGCGACGGAATCGCCGAGCGTCCCGCTGTTATGTCCATCCAGCACCACTCCATGCTGCAGCGGCCCCTCGGCCGGCAGCGGCATGACGTCGAACGAAGACGCAAGGACGGCAGCGGGTTTCCAGAGGATCTCTTTCTCGGTGTAAAGCGGGATTTTTGCGGCGGTGTTTGCGGCCCACGCGGGGACAACGGCGAACAAAAGGACGGGCAACAGCCACGAAGGTTTTCTCATGATGCGCTCCTCTCCTGATTCGACTCCTGCGGGAATGACGTCAGATTAGCAGGAGGCGGGCGCGACGGTAAATCGGGACGAGGGGCGGAGGAATCGCAGCTCGGCGCGCCCGTTGCACCCGCCGGACTCGGGCAGATGTCTTTTGACCGCAAAGTACTCGTTGTCGACGACGACATCGCGATTCGCGTTCTCATCGCCCGGCTCCTCAGCCGGACGTTCGAGGTCGATTCCGCGCGTGATGGCGCCGAGGCGATCGAGAAGATTCGCGAGAACGAATACGCGGTGATCATTCTCGACCTCATGATGCCGCGCATCGACGGCGTCGGCGTCGTCAACTACCTGCGCGATCACTATCCCGAAAAGCTGAAGCGCGTCATCGTCGTGACCGCGTTCGGCTCCGCGGCGCAACCGCGAGTGGCGCCCGACATCGAGCGTTTCCTCGTCAAGCCGTTCGACGTCGGCGAGCTGCTGCGCGAGGTCATCGAGTGCGGCGGCGGCGGTCCCGTCGAAACGCCGGCGCCGACAGCGGATAAATCGCCCGAGGCGTAAAGCTTGCAAGCGGGGTCAGGCGTTTGCAGATCGCCCCGAAAGTGCTGGTCGTGGAGGATGACGCCGCCATCCGCGGACTCGTTGCGGCCGCACTGCGTCGCGAGCCGCTGCTCGTCGATGTCGCGGCGGACGGCGTTGAAGCACTCGAGCTCGTCGCCGCGCAGGACTACGCCGTCATCGTCACCGATCTGATGCTGCCGCGTCTCGACGGCGCCGGATTTGTCGAGGAGTTCATCCGCCTGCGCCCGGACGCACGCAGCGTCGTCTTCGTCATGACCGCGTTCGACGATCAGAGCGCCGTGCGCCGCCTCGGGCCATCCGTGCACGCGATCATCCGGAAGCCGTTCGACGTGAATCGTTTTGTCGAAATGATTCGTGAGTGCGCGCATCTCCGTCACGCGCACGAGATGGCGAGCCGCGATTTGCTCCCGCCGCCGCAACGCATCGGCGACGCCTGCTGACGGTCACCGATGCATGCGCATCCGCGCATGTATACTCCCGCGCGTGAAAGCAGACCTCGTCACATTTTTTCAGGCGCTCGGCGACCCGACTCGTCTCCGTCTGCTCAACCTGATGGCGCGCGGCGAAGCGTGCGTCTGCTATTTCGTCGAAGTGCTCGGCGAGCCGCAGCCGAAGATCTCGCGTCACCTCGCGTACCTCCGCCGCAACGGCATCGTCTCCGCGCGCCGCGAAGGAAAGTGGATGCACTACCGCATCAATGAACCGGGCGATCCGGCCGTCGCGCGCGTGCTCGAGACGACGCTCGCCGCGTTCGCGGAAGATCGCCAGATGCAGCGCGATCGCACCGTGTTCGAGCGCGCGTGCTGCTCGACTCGTTTGTCCGGCGTGCTGCAATACGCGCCGAAGCCGGAGCTCGCGCGTCCGCGCGGCGAATGACCGCCTTCGACGTTCTCGCGTTCGCCGTCGCACTGCTCGCCGGCTCCATCGCCTCGGTCGCCGGCTTCGGCATCGGCAGCATCCTCACCCCATTCCTCGGCCTGCAGATCGGCGTGAAGCTGGCCGTCGCCGCCGTCTCGATTCCGCACGTGATCGGCACTGCGATCCGCTTCTGGACGCTGCGCGACAAACTCGATCGTCACGTGCTCGGCACTTTCGGATTGATGAGCGCTCTCGGCGGACTGGCCGGCGCGCTGCTGCACGTTTACGCGTCGAGTCCCGCGCTGCGCATCGTCTTCGCCTGCATCCTCATTTTCGCGGGCCTCGGCGGCGTCACCGGTTTCACCGATCGGCTGCGCTTCGGTCGCGTCGGTGCGTGGGCGGCGGGTGGAGTATCCGGATTGCTCGGCGGCCTGATCGGAAATCAGGGCGGGATTCGCGCGGCTGCGATGCTCGCGCTCGACGTTCGAAAAGAAGCGTTCGTCGCGACGGCGACCGCGATCGCGCTGATCGTCGACGGCGTGCGCATGCCGATTTATCTCGCGCACGAAGGCCGCGCGATTGCGAACGTGTGGCCGCTCATCGCGATCACGACGCTCGGCGTCATCGCCGGCACGTTGCTCGGAAAACGCGTGCTCGGGCGAATTCCGGAGCAGCGATTTCGTCGCATCGTGGCCGGCGTCATTCTCGCGCTGGGCGTCAGCATGCTTCTGACGCGCTGAGAAGACTAAGATGTCGCGGTCATGTCCCTTCCCGCCATGCCCGAGGTCCGTTCGAATGCGGTCGCGCGTTCGTTTTCGCCCGAGGAGAATCCGTACGAGACGGTGATGGTCGACGTGACGCATCGCTGCAACATGGCGTGCGCGAACTGCTACATCCCGAATCGTCAGATAGCCGATCTCGACGCGCGCTGGCTCTCATCGATCTTCGCGCGGCTTCCGCGCGGAACGTACGTGCGATTGACCGGCGGCGAAGCGACGCTGCGTCACGACTTGCCCGAGCTCATTCGCGACGTGCGGCGTCACGGTCATCATCCGATGCTGCTGACGAACGGACTGAAGCTCGCCGATCGCGCGTACGTGCACGAGCTGAAGCGCGCCGGATTGCAGATCTGCTATCTCTCGCTCAGCGGCGGCTTCGATGACGATCTTTACGACGCCATCGATGAGATGCGCTGCGCGGAGCGGAAGCGGCTCGCGTTCGAAAATCTGCGCGCGGAACATCTCTACACGTCGATCGGCGTGATCCTCGTGCGCGGAGTGAACGAGCACGAGCTGCCGCGCATCTGGCGCGCGGTGCGCGAGTCGCGGAACGTTCGCGAGTTTCATCTGCGCGCGGTCGGCGCGATGGGCCGGCACATGAATACCGAGCCGTTCACGACCGATGAGATGTTCGAGCTTTTCTGCAGTGCCGCGGAGATTGCGCCGTCGTCGATCGATCGTCATTCCGCGACCGGCACGCTCGACGATTTTTCGGTCGGCCGCATTCGCGTCCAGCTCACCGAATGGCCCGACCTCGGCAGCAGCGTGCGCGGGCGCCTGACCCCCGAGGGGACGATTGCTCCTTTCATGGAGCATGTGATCGCGAACGACGGCGGTTACTGATGGCGTTCGCCGATGAGTTGCTGGCCGCGGCGAGCGGCCGGCCGATCGAAGAGAATCCCTTCGTGCGCCGCGTGTGCGACGGCACCGCGACGCGCGAGGAGTTGCGTTCCTTCGCCGTGCATCTTGCAGCGTCGGCGGAGTCGTTCGTGCGCACGCTGCATGCGATTCTCGCGATCTGTTCGGAAGCTTCTGTTCGTCAGTCGCTGATTGCGAACGTGCTCGAAGAAGAAGGCGCGGTTTCGTTCCGAGTGGGCGAGGGAGCGACGTTCGATCCCGAGCGGCGTCACTCGAATCTTGCGCGACGCTTTGCGCGCGCAACCGGAGCGACGGATGCGGAGCTCGATGCGTTCGTCGTCGGTCCGCCGCGATGGTTCGTCGAGGCATTGAAGGATGGCGAGTGGCTCGGTCCATTCGCGTACATCGCGGTCGGCACCGAGTCGAACGCACCGGTGACGTATCGGCTGCTTATTCCGGCGCTCGCGACGTATTACGGTTTCTCCGATCGCGAGCTGCAGTTTTTCAGCGAGCACGTCACGGCCGACGATCGTCACGCGATGGACGGCGCGCTGTTGATCGCATCGATCGCGCAGACGGAAGAGCTGCGCGCGAAAGCGCTCGATGGCGCGCGGCGCGGCGGCCGCGGCTGGTGGCAGATTCTGCGAAAGCACGTCGGCGCGTGAACGCCGGTCAGTTCTTTCGTCTCGTGCCGCAGCGCTGGCGTTATCGGATCGCTGCTCGCGTCGCGCTGCTGCTCGCGCCGCTGCTTCGACGCACGCGTCTGTACGCACGTCGACCGTCGCGACTCGACGGCTATCGCGAAGAATCGCTGCGACTCGCGATTCGCGTCCTCGCACGCGCGCGCGTTCCGTACGATCCCGATCTCGACGTGCGCGGTCTCGAGCATCTGCCGGACGGACCCGCGCTCATCGTCAGCGGTCACTTTCTGCTGAACGGTCTCATGACGCGTTGCCTCTTCGACACGCATCGCACGCTCACCGTCATCCTCGGCAGCGAACGACGCGAGTCGACGTTTTACGCGGGCACGCTGCGGCCGGTCGAGACGCTGATCGTCAATCCGTCGATTCTCGTGCAGATTCGGCGACGTCTCCTCGATGGCGGCATCGTCTTCATCGACATCGACTCGAAGCTGGCGTCGCGCGATTCGATGGAGGTCGAGACCGCGGTCGACACGCGATGGATCTCGCCGTCGGTGCTGCAGCTCGTGGAGAAGATCGGCGTGCCGGTGATCTTCACGGCCGCGCGCGTCGAAGGACGACGCGCGACCGTCACATTCGTGAAGCCGTCATCGCAGCAGGCAGACACGATGCTGCGCGAGTTCGGCGACTTCTATCGCGATCACATCGCGGCGGTCGAGCGCTGATTACTCGTAGCGCAGCGCGTCGATCGGATCGAGCCGCGCCGCTTTGCGTGCGGGATAGAAACCGAAGAAGACGCCGACCGCCGCCGCCACGCCGAACGCGATCAGGATCGACGACGGGCTGACGAACATCGGCCACTTCAGAATCTTCGCGACGAGCGAGGAGAAACCGACGCCGATCGCGACGCCGAGCAAGCCGCCAACGATCGAGAGCGTGATCGCTTCGAAGAGGAACTGCAGCAGCACGTGGCGTCCCTTCGCGCCGATCGCCATCCGAATGCCGATCTCGCGCGTTCTTTCCGTGACCGAGACGAGCATGATGTTCATGATGCCGATGCCGCCGATGAGCAGCGAGATTCCGGCGATCGAGAGCAGCAGCGTCTTGAGGATGTTCATCTGCTGCTCGTTCGTTTTCGCGATCTCTTCCTGCGAGCGCATCATGAAATCGGCGTCGCCGCCGGGAGGGATGCGATGGCGCTGGCGCAGCAGCGCGTCGATCTGATCCTGCGCTTCCTGAACCTGTTCGGGCGACTTCGCCGACGCGTACAGCATCGACAGTTTGTTCTGTCCCATCAGCCGCTTCATCACGGTCGTGTATGGCGCGATGATCTGATCGTCCTGATCCTGTCCCATCGTGCTGCCGCCCTTGCGGTCGAGCACGCCGATGACTTTAAACGGGACGTTCTTGATGCGGACGATCTGGCCGACGGCGCTGCCCTGCGGGAAGAGATTTTCGGAGACGGTTGCGCCGAGGATGCAGACTTTGGCGCCGGCGCGCACGTCGGAGTCGGTGAAGAAGCCGCCGTCGGCGACGTTCCACGAGCGAATGAACGGCCAGTCGACGCCGACGCCGTACACGGAAGTGCCCCAGTTCAATTCACCGGCGACGGTTTGCGCGTTCGTGCGCAGGTTGGGCGACACGTAAGCGACGGCGGGACATTCGGCTTTGATCGCGTCGGCGTCTTCGATCGTCAGCGTTGAGCTGCCGCTGAACATGCGCGCGCCGCCCTGCGTCGTCGTGCCCGGGAAGATCATGATGAAGTTCGAGCCGAGCGAGTTGATCGTGTCCTGAATCGACTTCGTCGCGCCGTTGCCGATGGCGACGACGACGATGACGCAGCCGACGCCGATCACGATTCCGAGCATCGTCAGCAGCGATCGCATTTTGTTGCGAAGGATCGCTTTGAGTCCGACGAGGGTGATGTTCCAGAGGCGCTGCGCGGAGGTTTTCATTTTTTTGCCTGTGCCTGCACGGGCGCTTCGATGCCGCGCCGTTTGACGCGGTGCTGCTCGATGCGCGCGTCGTGGTGAATGCGTCCGTCGCGCACGCTCACGTTGCGCTTCGCGAACCGCGCGATGTCCGGCTCGTGCGTGATGAGCACGACGGTCTTCCCCGCATCGTTCAGTTCCTGAAAGATCGCCATGATCTCCTCGGAAGTCCGCGAATCGAGGTTGCCGGTCGGCTCGTCGGCGAGGAGGATCGCCGGATCGGTCACGAGCGCGCGCGCGATCGCGACGCGCTGCTGCTGGCCGCCCGAAAGCTGCGACGGATGATTGGCTTCACGTCCCGCGAGTCCGACGCGATGCAGTGAATCGACGGCGGCTTTGCGCCGCTGCGCGCCGGACCAGCCGAGCTCACCGTAAAGCAGCGGCAGCTCGACGTTCTCGACCGCCGACGTGCGCGCGAGCAGATTGAAGCTCTGAAAGACGAAGCCGATCTTGGCGTTGCGAATGACGGCGCGCGCGTCGCGATCGAGCGACGAGACATCGATGCCGTCGAGCTTGTAGACGCCGCTCGTCGGACGATCGAGGCAGCCGATGATGTTCATCAGCGTCGATTTGCCGGAGCCGGACGGTCCCATGATCGCGACGAAATCGCCCTGATTGACGAAGAGGGTGATGCCGTCGAGCGCACGCACTTCCACTTCGCCCATCGAGTAGACCTTCGTGAGCTCGGTGATCTCGATGACGGTTTGCGCCATGTCAGCGGCCTCGTCCGCCGCCGCCGCCACCCGGCCGCGCGCCGCCGCCCGGTCCGGCCTGTCCGCCGAACGCCGCGGGACCTTCGACCTTCGACGTCGCCAGTCCGACGACGACGAGATCGCCCGGCTTGATGTCGCCTTCGACGACTTCGGTGAAGCGGCCGTCGCTGATGCCGGTGCGAATCTGCACCGGCTTCAGCTTCTTGTCTTCACCCATGATGTAAATCGTCGATGCTTTCTTCGGACGCGGACCGCCTCCGCGCTGGAAGCCGCCGGCTGCGCCTGCAGCGCCGCCGGGACGACCGCCCATCCCAATGGCGCGACGTTCGGTGTTTTCGCCGCCGCCGGATGCCGTCGCGGCGCTCTTGTCATCCTTCGTATCGGCGGGACGGAAACGCAGCGCAGCGTTCGGCACGCGCAGCACGTCGCGAACCTGCGCGACTTCGATCGTCACGTTCGCCGTCATCTTCGGACGCAGCCGCTCGCCGGGATTCGGTACTTCAATGATGACCGGATAGCTGACGACGTTCTGATTGACCTGCGCGTTGAGGCGCATCTGCGAGATGCGGCCGCGGAACTCTTCGTCGGGATACGCATCGACGGAGAAGCGCACCGCCTGGCCGACCTGCACGCGGCCGATGTCGGACTGATCGACGTCCGCCTGGACCTGCATCTTCTCGAGGTCCTGCGCGATCGAGAAAAGCGTCGGCGCCTGGAACGATGCGGCGACGGTCTGGCCGATGTCGTACTGGCGATCGACGACGACGCCGTCGATCGGCGAGAGGATCTTCGTGTACTTCAGGTTCGTCTCGGCCTGACGCAGCGCCGCGCTTGCCTGCTGGATCTGCGCCTCGGCCGTCTGGTACTGCGCGCGTGCAGCGTCGAGCTCGGCCTGCGCCGTGAGTCCGGCCGCAACGAGGCGGCGTTGGCGATCGTAGGTGATGCGCGCATTCGTCGACTCCACCTGCGCTTTGGTGAGATCGGCGCGGCGCTGTTCGACCTGCGCCTGGATCGGCGTCGGATCGAGCTCGGCGAGGAGCTGTCCCTTCGTGACGTGGCTGTTGAAGTCAGCGTACAGATGCGAGATGACGCCGGAGACCTGGCTGCCGACCTGAACGGTCGTGACGGCCGAGATCGTGCCGGTCGCCGTGACGGTCATCGTGACGTTGCCGCGATCGACTTTCTCGGTCTTGTACTGCTCGTCTTTTTTGTTGCGCCCTTTGCAGGCCAGCGTCGAAAGGATGAGAAGAAAGGTGAGTGTACGTCGCAAAGTGCAGCTACCCCCAGACGGTACGGCCCATCGGCCGTTTCGTTGAACGGGGAACTCTAATGAAAAAAGCGTGCAGAGTGCTGAGTGCAGAGTGCTGAGTCGCTGCGCCACGGCGTGCCTTTGCCTCTACTCAGCACTCGGCACTCAGCACTCAGCACGGTTTTGTTTTGGTATGCTCCCGCGCGCCATGGCCCTTTTTGCAACGAAAGAAGAAAAACCGGCGGCGCGCAGCAGCGAGCCGCAGCCTTCCTTTAAAGGCACGTTCATCAGTCAGAACATCACCGTCGAGGGAACGCTCACGGGCGCGGAGCCGGTCCTCATCGAAGGCTCCGTCAAAGGCACCATCGACCTCGGCGGCGAGCTGCGCATCGGTACGAAAGCGCGCATCACCGCGAAGGTTCATGCGAAAAACGTCACGGTCGAAGGGCGCGTGGACGGCGATATCTCCGCCGATGAGCGCGTCGAGCTCGTCGCCACCGCCGCAGTCGACGGCAACATCAAGGCACCGAAGATCGTGGTTGCCGAGGGGGCGAAGTTCCGCGGGAATGTCGATATGGGATCGACGAAACCGAAGGAACACGCCGAAGCCGTCAAAAAGTAACCGCACCACTCACCGCAACCGGAGGAATCATGTCTGCAACCGCTACGGAGAAGTCGTCCGCGACGCACGAGCTTCGCGAGACGCGCGAGTACAAAAACTACATCAACGGCGAGTGGGTCGCATCGAAGACGGGCAAGACGTTCGAGAATCGCAACCCCGCGAACACCGACGATCTCGTCGGCACGTTTCAGGAGTCGAACGCGGATGACGTCAACGCCGCGATCGATGCCGCGGATCGCGCGTTCAACGCGTGGCGTCTGACGCCGGCGCCGCGTCGCGCCGACTACATCTATCGCGTCGGCGAAATTCTCAAGCGCGACAAAGACAAGATCGCGCGCGAGATGACTCGCGAGATGGGCAAGGTCATCCAGGAAACGCGCGGCGACGTGCAGGAAGCGATCGACATGGCGTATCTCGCGGCCGGCGAAGGCCGCCGCCTGTACGGCCAGACGACGCCGTCCGAGCTGCCGAACAAGTTCAACATGTCGGTGCGCATGCCGCTCGGCGTCGCGGGTCTCATCACGCCGTGGAACTTCCCGATCGCCATTCC
>Ga0070701_10000511_pt1 | contig 13345 bp, 8 predicted proteins | sample KBSK5102metaG_FD_65451 | JGI IMG/M metagenome (GOLD analysis project Ga0070701, IMG submission 65451) | Corn, switchgrass and miscanthus rhizosphere microbial communities from Kellogg Biological Station, Michigan, USA - KBS K5-10-2 metaG | ecosystem: Host-associated > Plants > Roots >... | reverse complement strand
ATCGTCGCATTGTCCAACGGCATGTTCGTCGCGGCCGAGGAAGGTCACGTTCGTGCCGGCACCGTGTTTCAGCCCGCCTTGCTGTTGATGACTCATGACGCCGTCGTCACCAGCGTGATCGAATTCCCCAAGGAGTTTCAGATCACGATGGACGACAAGAGCGGTATCAGGCCCAATCAAGGATTCGAAGGGCTCGCCGTGACGCCCAGCGGCCGCTTGATCGCGGGTCTCGAGCAGCCGCTGTTGCCGGAAGCCAAGGTGACGTTCGATCGCGGCGGCCAGGGATGGCTCGTGGAGTTCGAGCCGGCGCGCTCGACGTTCCGTGCCGCGCGCCGATGGCGCTACCAGATCTCGCCGACGCCGCGCGTCGAAAACTTCGACGACGTCTGCACCGACGGCGAGAACGGTCTCGTCGAGCTGCTCGCGCTGAGCGACACGACGCTGATCTCGATGGAGCGCTCGTGCCTGGTCACGAAGGACAAACAGTTCACCGCCAACACCGTGCAGCTCTTCTCCGTGGAGCTTCTCGACGGCAGCGCGCGCAAGCAATTGCTGCTGGACTTCGACACCATTACCTCGCGGCTGTCGTCGGCGCTGTCGCGGCTGGAAAACTTCGAGGCGCTGTCGTTCGGGCCGATCGTCAACAACACGCCGACGCTGCTGATTGCGTCGGACGACAATTTCAGGGCGACGCAGAAGACGTCGTTCTTGTTGTTTGGGATGAGGTAGAGGCGGGTCTTCAGACCCTCCTCTACGCGACAAACTTGTAGCCCACGCCTCTGATTGTGAGGAGGTGTTTCGGCTTCGTCGGATCCTTCTCGAGATAACGCCGCAATCGCACGATGAAGTTGTCGATCGCGCGCGTGTCGGTGTCTTCGCGAAGATCCCACACGTCCTCGAGGATCGACTTGCGCGACACGGCCTTGCCGGCGTTCTTGACGAGGTATTGCAGCAGATCGCATTCCATCTGCGTCAGCTGATACTTCTTGTCTCCAACGTGCAGCTCGAGCGCTTCGAGATCGAGCTGCTTTCCGGCGAATGAGATCGAATCGTGCTCGTGCTCCTGCGCCAGCCATTCGCGGCGGCGCAGCAATCCGCGCAATCGCGCCAGCAGGATCTGCAGCTCGAACGGCTTCGGCAGGTAATCGTCGGCGCCCGCCTCGAACCCGTGCAGCACATCCTCGGGCCGGCTGCGCGCGGTCAGCATCAACACCGGCACGTAGTGGCCTTCGGTGCGAAGCTGCTTGACGACGGAGAACCCGTCCTTGCCGGGCAGCATCACGTCGAGCACCACCGCGTCGTAGCGCGCGCGATCGGCGAGCAGCCGCTCGAGCGCCTCCTGGCCGTTGCCGTCGACATCGACCTCGTGGCCGTCGGCTTCGAGATTGAAGCGCAGGCCGTCGGCGAGGTGCGCCTCGTCTTCGACGATGAGTACCCGACTCACGGTTGCGTGACCCGCGGCAATTCGAGCGTGAAGGTCGAGCCGCGATTCTCGCCGGAGCTCTCGGCGAACACGCGGCCGCCATGCCGCTTGGCGATCGATCGCACGATGTAGAGGCCGAGGCCGGTGCCCTTGATCTTCGATCCCAGCGGCTGGAACCGGTAAAAGCGATTGAAGATGCGCCCGAGCTGCGCCTTCGGGATGCCCACGCCCTGATCCTTGACGCGCACCCACGCCGTGTCCGGCGTCGCGCCGGCGATCTGCACCGCGATCTGCGGCTGGCCTTCGGAATACTTCACGGCGTTATCGAGAAGATTGGCGATCGCGGTGCGCAGATCCTCGACGTTGCCGTTGACGACCAGCGGCGATTGCAGATCGTTGCCGACGATGGAGATGGCGTCGTCGGCGAGGTGATGGCGCATGCGCGCGGTATCGACGCATTCCTGCACCAGCCAGCCGAGATCGACCGGGCCGCGATGTTCGAGCGTGCGCTTCTGCCGCGCCACGCCGGCGCGCAACACCTGTTCGACGGTGTGCTGCAGGCGATCGGCGTCCTGCAGCATGTTGCGATAGAACTCCTTGCGCTGCGCGTCGCCGACTTCGCGCGATTGCAGCGTCTCGAGGTACAGACGGATCGACGCAATCGGCGTCTTCAGTTCGTGCGTGACCGAGTTGAGGAAGCTGTCTTGCTGTTCGGTGATGCCCATCTCGCGGACCAGGAACACCGTGTAGACGATGAGTCCGGCGATGATCAGCGCGAAGGTGGTGACGCCGAGCAGGAGCGGCGCCAGGCGCCGCCCGTTGACCAGGATCCAGCCGATGTTGAGGGTAACGGCTGCGGCGACGAGAACGATGCAGAGGACGACGAAGACGATAGAGGCTGTCTGGCGCCTCGTCATCCCCTGATATTACGCTGCTTCTTCTTCCGGCAGCGGCTGGCGGATTTTGGCGACCTTCACGTCCCAGGCCAGGCCGAGCGCCTTCAGCACGCTGATGCCGATCCAGTTCATGTCGAACTCGTACCAGGCCAGGCCGTGGCGCGCCGACACCGGGTGCGCGTGGTGGTTGTTGTGCCAGCCTTCGCCGAACGTCATCATCGCCACCCAGAAGCTGTTCTTGGAGTCATCGCGCGTCTTGAAGCGCTGCGAGCCCCACAGGTGCGTGGCCGAGTTGACCAGCCACGTGCAGTGCAGGCCGAACGTGGTGCGGAAGAACGTGCCCCACAGCGCGTAGGTCCAGCCGCCGAAGGCGAGCAGCGCGAGGCCGACGACGACCTGCGACACCCAGTGCCACTTGGTCAGGGCGACGTGAAACCTGTCCTTGCTGAGATCGGGCGTGTAGCGCGCGAGCACCTCGGTGTCGTGGTGCATCGCCTTGCCGGTCAGGATCCATCCCATGTGCGCCCAGTAGGTGCCTTCGTGCGGCGTGTGCGGATCGCCCTCGTGATCGGAATGCTGGTGATGGATGCGGTGCGTGGCGACCCAGAAGATCGGTCCGCCTTCGAGCGCGAGCGTGCCGCACAGGGTCAGGAAGTACTCCATCCACTTCGGCGTCTTGTAGCCGCGATGCGTCAGCAGGCGGTGATAGCCCATGCCGATGCCGAGCGAGCCCGCGACCCACCACAGCACGACGGCCGTGGCGATGGCGCCCCAGTCGATGAAGAACAACGCGATGACGGCACCCACATGGAACGCGCCCATGGCAATGGCCGTGATCCAATTGATCTGGCCGTCGGAGGCCTTTCGGCCGTAAATTTCGGTCACTGGAATCATGTCGCGAACGACATTATCAAGACGCGAACGACAGCACTGTAATACTTGTGTCGCCGCTCTAAGTGCTCATTCCTGCAGCGATTTGCCGGTATGATATTGTTGTAGCCAATATATGGCCTCAACGATGCTCGAACGGGAAATGAAAAGGGGCAGCGCGGAATTGCTGATCCTGGCCCTGCTCGAAGAGCGCGAGCGCCACGGCTACGACATCGGCAAGCAGATCGAAGAGCGATCCGATGCGCTCATCAAGTTTCATATCACGTCGCTCTATCCAACGCTCTATCGCCTCGAGAGCAAGGGGCTGATCGAAGGGCGCTGGGTCGAGAAGGCCGGCCAGCGCCGGCGCCGCTACTATCGCCTCACGCCCGGCGGCCGCGGCACGCTGGTGCGCCAGCGATCGATCTGGCAGAACTTCGCCAAGGCGATCAACCGGGTCGCGGGGATCAAGCATGCGTGAGTGGAGCCGGCATCTTCGCGACGTATTTGCCTCGACCTTGCTCGACGCCGACATCGTCGAAGAGCTCGCGCAACATGCCGAGTCGAAATATGACGAACTGCGCGCCGACGGTGCCAGCGAACACGATGCGCTCGCCGAGATCGATCGGCTGATCGACGGCTGGCGCAACGATCCGGCGTCGCTGCAGCGAGTGGTTCGCCGATCGATCGCCGTCGTGCCGCCAGCGACGTCGAGCTCGATTCTCTCCGGCACGATCGCCGACGCGATTTACGGACTGCGGCTGCTGCGCGCGAAGCCCGGCTACGCCGCGGTCACGATTCTCACGATCGCGCTCGGCGTCGGGGCCGTGACGACGCTCTTCAGCGTGGCGTATGGCGTGCTGCTGCGGCCGCTGCCGTGGGCGAATGCTGACGGCTTGATTCGCGTCAGCGAAACGCGCGGCGGCCGGGAAGGACGCATTCCCGGCACGATGCTCAACAGCACGTATCTCGCATGGGCCGAATCCCCACAAACCATCGCGTCCATCGGCGCGTTCCGTGAAACGCCGATGACGTTGACCGGCCTCGGTGATGCGACGCGGTTGACCGTGTCGGCCGTTACGCCATCCATGCTGAAGATGCTGAACGTCAATCCCGATCGCGGCCGCATCTTTACCGATGAAGAAGGCGAGCGCGGCAAGGGCAGGGTCGCGATGCTGTCGCGCGGCTTCTGGGAACAACGCTTCGGGGCTCGCGATGACGCGGTTGGCCAGCTGCTGACGCTCGACGGCACTCCCTACACGATTGTCGGGGTGTTGCCGCGCGACTTCCGGTTTCCGAGCGCGGAAGTGCAGGCGTGGGTTCCCTGGTACGTGCAACCGATCGACGGCCCGAACGGGACCAAGTCGGGCACGATCATGCGAGTGCTGGCGAGGCTGACGCCCGGCATGACGGCTGCGCAGGCCGCGGCCGAAGGCACCTCGCGCGCGATGGCCGCGTCGGATGCCGGTTTTATCGCCATGAGCCTGTTCGGTGCGCGCGATCCGATCGCCGTGCACGTGCAGGATGCGAAGGACGCCGCCGTCGCGGACGTCCGGCCGGCGATTCTTGCGCTGCTCGTCGCCGCCGCGTTGTTGTTCGTGACCGCGATCGCCAACGTGGCCAACATGCAGTTGGCGCGCGCCACCGCGCGTCAGCGCGAGCTGACGATCCGCGCCGCGCTGGGCGCCGGCACCGCACGCATCGCGCGGCAGTTGCTGCTCGAGAACGCGATCGTCGGCGTGTTGGGCAGCGCGGCGGGACTCGGCCTGACCGTCGCCTTGCATGCGGCGCTGCCGTCGCTGCTGCCGACGGGATTCCCACGCCTCGATGCGATCACCATTGATGGCCGCGTGCTGGCATTCACGCTCGTGTTGTCGCTGATCACCACGCTCGCATGCGGCGTGCTGCCGTTGCTGCACGTGCGCCGCCTCGAGCTGGCGCGCTCGCTGGCTGATGGCAGCGCGGCATCCGCCGGTGCGGGCCGCAGCCGGCTCTCGGCGACACGCGCGCTGATTGTCGCGAGCCAGGTCGCCGTGACGTGCGTGCTCGTGATCGGCGGCGTCATCCTCGCGCGGAGCTTTGTCGCGCAGATGAAGGCGGATCGAGGCTACGACCCGGCGAATCTGCTGACCGGAGTCATTCCCTTTCCACCCGGCTATTCGGTCGAGCGCCGCGAGCAGGCGATGGCGCGGATCCTCGATCGCATGAAGGGCCATCCGGGACTGCTGCACGTTGCCGGTGGCACCGGGTTGCCGCTGGTGTCGTCCGGTGGATTCTCCGGGTTCAGTTTGCCGTCACCGGTCCGCAACGGTCAGGTCGTCGACGTGCAGACCATCCGGCGTGTGGTCACGGCCGACTACTTCGAGGCGCTTGGGATTCGCTTGCGCGCCGGGCGCACCCTCAACGAGTCGGATGTGCCGGGCGCGCCGGTCGTGGTGGTGGTGAACCGATCGTTCGTGGCCAGCTTTCTCGACGACATCCCGATCGAGCGTGCCGTGGGTTTGTCGCTCGGCAAGGATGCCGTTCGCGTCGCCAAGGACAAGGTCGATGCCATCATCGTCGGCGTCGTCGACGATCTGAAACAGGATCGCCCAGGCGATCCGCCGCAGCCGGAGATGTTTGTGTCGTGGGACCAAATGCTCGGCAACAATTACGGCTCGCAGCTCTTCATCGTGGCGCGCACCGCTGGTGATCCCGCGCCGTTCGTCGAGGCGCTGCGCACGTCCCTGCGCGAGGAGGATCCGGCCATTCCTCTCGACGCGGTGATGACGATGGATCAGCGGATTGGCGAGTCGATGTCGCGACCGCGCATGTACGCGACGCTGTTTGTCGGCTTCGCGGCGTTTGCGCTGGTCATTGCCGGCACCGGGCTGTTTGGCGTGCTGGCGCAGACGGTGTCGCAGCGCTCGCGCGAGCTGGCGGTGCGAACGGCGCTTGGCGCGACGCGGCTGCAGGTGATTCAGGTCGCGCTGCGCCAGATGAGCGTGGCCATGGCGGCGGGAGTGGTGATTGGGCTCGCGATGTCAGCCGGACTTTCGAACCAGCTCACGCCGTTCATCTACGGGGTTTCGACGCACGACTGGATCAGTTTCGGCGTGGCGCCGCTCGTGCTCGTGATCGTCGGCACGATTGCCTGCGTCGTGCCGGCGCGAAGGGTGGCGCAAACGGATCCTGTACAGGTTCTCAGAGAAACGTAGGAACCAAGGTTCCAAGGGTTCCAGGAGTTCCAGAGGTTCCAAAGGTATCGTTCTGCCGCGGTTCCACGGGTTCCGTACTCGGAACTTCTGGCACTCCGATAGAACGATGCCCTTGGAACGCTTGGAACCCGTGGAACGCCTGGAACCGCTCTATCTTCCGAGTACCGCCCGCCGCCACGTTTCAACAATGGCGCGATCGGGGCCGCCGAGTTTCTGGTGCCGCTCGACGTAGCTGCGGAAGTGCTGCAGGTTGTCGGGGCTCAGGCTCTTGTCCTGCTGATACATCTTGTAGAGCACCTGGATCGCCACGAACAGCATCGGCTGATCGTCGCCCTTGGTGTTGTCGAGTTGATCCTTCAGCTTCGGCAGCGCGCCGCTGTAATCGCCGACCATCGCGTGCGCGATCGCTTCGCGCTTGAGACGCTCGTTTTCGTTCGGCCACGCCTGCGGCGCTTCCTCGAGGATGTCGATCGCCGTGCGTCCGTCGCCGGTGCGCAGCAGCGCATCGACGAGCACGGGATAGACCGCGCCGGGGTTCTCGCTGAGCAGCGCCATCTCCCATGCGCCGATGGCTTCCTTGTCGCGTCCGGCGACGGCGTGCGTGGCGCCGAGGTAAAACGCCGCGCCGAGGAAATCCGATGCGCCTTTCAACGTTTGCTGGAACCACGCCGCCGCCTGCGCGTTCTCGCCCTTGCTGAGTGCCGAGAGGCCGCGCAGGAACGCGAGGTTGAGCTCGTCGTCGGCGCTCGCGCCGCGATCCGCCGGCGCGTCGTAGGTGCCGGTCTTCGCTTTCTCGATCAGCGCTTCGACTTCGGGCGACGGCGGATGCATGTCCGACAGCCCTTCGAGGAACGGCTGCACCACTTCGGGGATGAGGATCGCGCGCGCGGAGAATCGAGGCACCGGCGCGAGGATCTTCGATGCCGCAACCGGCGCCGGCGGCGCGTCGGGGTCGAGCGGTACGCCGAGATCGGGCGGCGGCTCGGAAGTATCGGCGACGGGCGAGAGCATGAACGGCCGCGTCAGCCGCATTTCCGGCAGGCCCGGCGGCGCGATGATGGCGCGCGCCACGTACTCGCCAGGCGGCAGCACGCCGAGACGCATCTGCGCGGCGAACGCGCGGACGTTGCCGCGCGCCACCTGCCGGGCCTCGACGTTCACGAGCGGGTTGCCGTTTTCCGCGTCGGAGATCTGCAGCGTCACTTTGGTCTTGCCGAGCAGCGCCTGATCGGCGCCGGTCAGCTCGAGCATCGCCGACACCGTCTCGCTGTCGATCACCGTCGTCGGGCGCGGCCGCGGCAGGTCGCCGGCCACCGGCGGCTGCGGCACCAGCATCAGATCGGAAACGTTGATGCCGCCCGGTCCCTTGGTGAGCCGCGCGTGGATCGAATGATGCGCGCTGCCGCCGCGTCCATCGTCGTCGACGGCGGCGAGCCGCAAGGTGTACTCGCCGGGGTCGAGGGTCAACGACGTCAGCATCAGGCGCGGGGACTCCATTCCCTTGCTCGCCGGCGCCAGCGTCGACACGCCGCCGCGGTTGACGACGATCTTGTCGTTCTTGTCGAGGACGATGATGCCCACCGGCCAATCGGCTGGTGTCTTGGCGGGATCGCCGACTTCGGCGCTGATCACCACGCGCACTTTCGATCCGCTCGCTTCGGCCGCGGAGTAGGTGGCGACGCGGATCGGCAGTCCGCGGACCGGCAACGGCGATTTCAGCACTTCGCCCAGCCGCTGCATCGGCGTCAACGTTTCGGCGACCGTCGCTTCCTCGGTCGGCACCACGAAGGTTGGCCGCGCGCGCACGGTCAGGCCGCGCGGCTTCACCGACACCTTGATGCGCCGCTCGCGGCCGGTGCGATCGGCATCGTTCGGCTCGAAGCCGAGCAGGTAATAGCCGGACAGCTCGCGACCCAGGCGATCGAAGGCGATCTTGCCATCGCCGTTGACCACGCTCATCGAGCCACGGGTCTGGCCCGCGACCTGTTCCAATCCCTCGCTCATCAGCCCGTCGTCGAAGAACCGGCTCGCACTGCCGCCGGCCGAGCGGTCTTCGATGTCGAAGAACTGTTGCGACGGGCGGATCACATGGATGGTCGCGCGCGCCTGCGCGGCAAGGCGGCCGAGCGTGGTCATGCTGGCGCGATCGCGCGCCACGAACATGCCCTCGGACATCAGCACGAGGTTGACCGGCATCTTGAGCGGCGCCAGGTTCCTGAGCAGCGCTTCCAGCGCCTGCAGCGTCGCCCGCGCGCGCCCGCTGGCATCGAGCAGCAGCGCGCGCGCATCGGCTTCGAGCTGGTTGGTGCAGATATCGAGATCGGCGCCGGTCATGCCGGCGCATTCGCGCGAGACGGCGTTCTGGAAGGTGCCGGGATCGTTGTTTTCGAGCGCCCACGCCTCGCTGATGTTGACGTGCATCATGCCGATGCGGCTGCTCGCCGCGCCGGTCACCTTCATCAGCGCGTCGGTGACGCGCTTGCGATCGACGGTGAACTCGACGCCGCCGAAACCGGTCGGCAGGCGCGCCACGCCCACCAGGTCGCCGGGCGCAAGGCGATCGAACAGCGATTGCGCGGTGCGCAGGATGCTGCGGTTCACGCCGACGCGCAGGCTGCTTTCGTCGACGACGAACAGCAGCAGGCGGCCCGTCGACTGCGTATCGTTCGAGGTGTAGGCGGATTCGCGCGGCGTCGCGGCGGTGGTGTTGGTGGGCACCGTCGAGATGAACTGCACCGAGCTGATGGCGCGGGGCTGGCCGTTGACCTCGAGATCGAAGTCATCGGCGGTGAGCGTCGGCACCGGCTTGGCGTCGCGATCGACGACGTTGACGTCGACCAGCACGATCTCGGCCTTCGTCTCGAACGACGGCCGCGGCACCTGTTGCGGCGGCGGTGGCTGCGTCTGCTGCGCCGCGATCGCGATCGATCCGCCGATCGTCACGGCAGCGGCGAGGACGAGGAACCGCATGCTAGGACCCCGGCGCACGATAGCCCTGCCGGGCGCGCACGCTGTAGTTGGTGCCGGGAATCTCGAGCTTCACTTCGCGCCACGATCCATTTCGCGCGGTGTTCTTCGATTCGTAGCCGATGATGTATTGATTCGACAGCTCTTCGAGAATTGTGGCGAAGGGCCGATCGAGATCCTCGCTGCGCTCGACGAACACCGAGCGCCCGCCGCTCAGCTCGACGAGCCGGTCGATGCCCGACTTGAGCTGCGCTTCCTTCACGCCGCGCCCGAGCGCCACCATGAACAGCGTCGCATCGTTGGCGCGCACCGCCTGTTCGACGGCGTGAATCGTCGCGTGGCTCGTGCGGTCGTCGCCGTCGCTGAACACCACCAGCACGCGCCGGCCCGGCTGCTTGGACAACGCCTGCACGCCGCGGATGATCACGTCGTAGAGCGCCGTCCCGCCCCAGGCCGACAGCAGATCGACGGCGCGCGTGCGCTGGCGCGCGTTGGTCTCCCGCTTGGTGAGCGTGAACATGGTGTCGTTGAACGCCGCGAGCGTGACCTGATCCTTCGGCCCGAGGGCGTTCAGGAATTTCTTGACGGAGTTCTTCAACTGCGGCATCGCCAGCGTCATGCTCTCGCTGACGTCGATCGCCACCACGATGTCGAGCGGCGATCCTTCCGCCGAGAAGTGGCCGATGGTTTGCGGCACGCCGTCTTCGAGCAGCTTGAACTGGCCCTGCTGCAATCCGGCCACGAAGCGCCCGTGATCGGTCACGACGGCCGTGACCTGCACGACGTCGACCGACACTTTCTCGACTTGATCCAGCCCCTTTGTTTTCGAGCTGCCGATAATACGGTTGCCGCCGATCAGGTTGCCGACGACGCGGATGACGTGCGGACGGACTTCGGCGCCGGCGTCCCACTCGCATTCCGCTTTGATTGGATCGAGCACGTTGCAGACTTCCTTGCCGTCGACGGAAAAGACGATCTTCCCGACGCGCGTCGCGAGCATCTTCGGCAGGATTTCGGCTTTGAGCTTGGTGACGCCGCTGACGTACGCGTCAGGCTCCGGCACGATCACACGGATCACCAGTTCAGCCGGAGGCGGTTGCGGTTCCTGCGCCGAAACGGCAGCAAGCGCAATGGCCAGTGTGAGAAGAACGCCGATAGTGCGCATAAATTTCAAAACAGGGTAGTGGTTGGTGCCTGGCACCAACCGAGGTACTTCAATCGGTGCCAGGCACCAACCGCTACCTCGGTCGTAACGGGCCGCCGCCGGCCAGCGCCGCCACGTAATCTTCTACCCGCGACGGCGAAAGCGCCAGTGCCTGCCGGGCCAGGGCCGGCCAGTCGTCCGGGAAGCGGGAATTGACGTCGTGCCAGTAATCCTGGGCCGCGAACATGAGCAATCCGGGGACGAGCTGCGCGGGGAGCTTCAGCCGGGCGGTCTCCTCGGCGAGCCGCAACATGAGATCCGGCGACTGCGTCGCGATCAGGCCGCCGTCGGCACGGCCTCCGAAGTTTTCCCAGGACGACGGCCGTGGCATCGCCGTCTTCAGGCGGCTATCGATGCTCTCGGCGTAAATGCCCCAATGGTCGAGCGTCTCTTGCGGCAGGTCCGGTTTGCCGAGCCACAGGAAGTCGCGCAGCCCGAAGAGCGACGGCGCCACGTCCGGCATGCGCGTGAGCGTCCAGGCCAGCGTCTGCCGGACCGACGACGGCAGCTCGGCTTCCACCGCGAGCGCCATCACCGCCGAAAGATTGGCGCCCGCGGATTTGACGCGTTCGCGTCCGCGCGCGATTGCGGCGACGATGCGATCGCGATCGGCGTCGCGGAGCGCCAGCGGGTTGAGCGTCATCACGGTGCGCGCAAACGTCAGCTGATCGTTGAGGTTGATCGTCGGCGCAACCGGCATTTCGTTGTCGGCGATGCGGCGCAGCGCGAGGCGCGCCAGCGCAATGTCGAGACCCAGCAACGATCCCTCGACGTGCCACGGCGAGCCGTCGCCGACCTGTTCCTTGGCGAGCGCCCAGGCCACGAAATCGCGGCGCATGCCCGCGGGCCCGACGAGGCCGAAGTTGTGGCGCTGCGCGATGTCGCCGCCGAGCAGCGCCGGCCCTTCGGGGTCGCCGAGCGCCGGCGTGTAGACGAGCGCCAGCAGCGCGTCGGCGATCTTCGCGGGATCATTGGCGGCGATCGCCGCATCGAGTCCCGGCGACTCGATCTGCTCGCGGATCCGCTTCAGCCGCGCATGCTCGGCTGAAAACCAGTCGACCCGATAGTCGAGGCCTTCCCACGTGAGGGTCGGCGCATCCGGGTCGGTTGGCCGCCCGGCGAGCGCCTGCAGCAACCGCGATTCGTAGGCCGTGTTCGGCGTGGTGAATTGATCCGGCTGGACCAGCGGCGGCAGCGCCTCGATCATCGTGGTGAACATCCACTGCGTAATCGCGGTGAACAGCCTCGTCTTGCCGGTGCCACCCGGCGAATCGACCGCGTCGGCGAGGCCGAGCAGCAGCCGTTCAGCGGTCGCGGGATCGATTTCCTGCGCCAGCCGCGCGCGCTCGAGGATCGCGATCGACGCTTGATACGCGATGACCGCGTGACGCTCGTCGCGGCCCGAGAGCTCGTCGCCCAACCGCCGCGCCGCTTCGACGGTGCGCGCATACACGCGCGGCGACGCCACGCCCATGCGATCGAGCGACAGCAGGATCGCGCGATAGCGCCGATAGCCGCCGAGCGCGACCAGCGCTTCCGTGGCGCGATCGCCGTCGATGTTCCGGAACACGCCCTGCGCGAAGCGCACCATCTCGAATCGATCGCGGCGCTCCTTCGCGGAGCTGGTGGAGATCTTTTGGGCCAGCCACGCCAGCGTCACGGGCGACTGTGGTGCCCGCTCCACGGACGCCGTGGTGTGACGGGCGATTTCCGAGCGATCGAAGAGCTCGTTCCAGAACCACTGCTCGGCGGGAGGAGCGACGTCGTTGTGGAGCAGATCGATCTGCGACGACACGATCCACGGATCGGTGGTGCCGCGCAGGAACGGATGTTCCTCGATCTTCCAGTTCGAATCGGCGGATCGAAACGCATTGTAAAAGGCGCGCGCCTGTTCGATCTGCGCCGCGATCGGCGGCGCGCCGAACGTCGCCTCGATGCGGTCCTGCGACATCGTCCCGACCGTGTCGTAAAACCACGCCAGCCGGCCCGAGTCGCGCGCCAGCAGCGCGCGCAGGAAATCGGCCGGCCGGGTGACCTTGACCTCGACGATCGCCTCCCAGATCGGTTCGGCCGCGGCGCCGCCGGGAACGATCACCCGATCCTTTTCGATCTTGAGATTCCGCGCGGCGATCCAGAACGCGGCCGGCGCCGTCTTCACGATCCATTTCAACAGGCCGCGATCGCGCTCGATGAGCGCGCGCATCGACGGGTCGGCGGCCATGGCGCCGGCGCAGGCGAGCAGCGCCGATCGATTCGAGAGCAGCGCGGCGAACAGATCGGTTTTGTCCGGCAGCTGCATCGCATCGCGCCAGTGATCGGCGGTGAGCGGCGCCGCAATGGTGATTGGCCGCGTCTCGCCGGCGATGATCTTGTCGTTGCCCGGCAGCAGGATCTTCGCAACGAAGTTGCGGACGGCAGTTGACCGTTCGATGGCGCTTGCCGTCTGCACGAACATCTCGCGCGCGAGCAGCGACATGGCAATGCCGCGCTCCTCGGGCTGCAGGCCCAGCATCTCGTACGTGGCCGTGCCGCCGGTGACCGGCAAGTCGAAAAATCCGGTCACTGGGGTCCGCTCGTCTGTGACGAACAGCAGGACCAGCGTCGCAACAAGGAGGCGAATCAACGCCCCAACTTACACCGATTCTTCAAACCTTTCGCCACCCGCACCCGTCAAAGCCCCCATGACCTTTGACAATCTCCGCCAGGACATCAGGCTCGCGGTGCGCGGCCTGCTGCGCGCGCCGGCGTTTGCCGCCGTGACGATCCTGACGCTCGCCCTCGGAATCGG
>Ga0070701_10000510_pt1 | contig 13351 bp, 9 predicted proteins | sample KBSK5102metaG_FD_65451 | JGI IMG/M metagenome (GOLD analysis project Ga0070701, IMG submission 65451) | Corn, switchgrass and miscanthus rhizosphere microbial communities from Kellogg Biological Station, Michigan, USA - KBS K5-10-2 metaG | ecosystem: Host-associated > Plants > Roots >... | reverse complement strand
GCTGGCCGGGTAGAACGGTTGGATATCGAAGTGCGGCACTCAGGCTCTGGATCTGGTTCCGGGAATAGGCCCGAACGACATAGTTACTCAAAATATTTCCCTGATTAGTGAGGACCAATTGATAAGTGCCAGGGGCCGGGGAGGCCAGCCGCGTAAATCGGCCCTGGTCCATCGGCAGGCTTGCGTGCCGGTTGCCTGCAGGATCGATGACCGTCAAACTTGCGGAAGCAGAGGCGTCCCGCCACATCAGGGCAAAGGTCACCGATTCCGAGCCGGGCTCCACATACACGCTCTTGGTGGCGGCTCCCTGCAACTGGCCGCTGGCCGAGTCAACCGCTTCGCGGCCCGAAATTCTCTCATGGAAGTCCGTAAAGGCCTGGGCAAGATCAGCCGCATTCGCGGAATCCACCGAGAAGCCGCCCGTCCCAGTCCCAATCGCGGCGCACTGCGACGCCAGCCCCAAATCGACCCCGGTACACGTTACAAAAACAGGGATACCGTCCGCCAAGAGATCGGCCACTGCGTCATCCAGATCGGCGTCCCAATCCGGCAAGGGCCGGTTGTTGAGGCCGTCCGTCATAAGGACGATATAGGTGTTGGCGGTGACGCCGCCGGCCGTAATGATCATATTTCTGGCGGCCTGCAAGCCACTACCGATGGCAGTGGCGCCGCCGGGAGTCAGGGCGGTGATGGCGGCGGTGCAGGCCGCACGCTGCCCCGCGTTCAGAGCGCCAATAGCCACGTTGGGGTGCTGGGCGTCCGCCACCGCATCGTCGGAGAATGTGACAATCCCAAGCTCCGTCGCGTTCTCGGCCAGAGTGATGAAGTCGTTCGCAGCGACCTTTAACCTCGCCATGCGACTCGGTGATTCGGAGCTCATGCTGCCAGACCCATCCAGCACAAGCACCACCCGGACGGGGGCATCGGCGATCACGAAACGCGTCGGGTCGACCACTGCACCATTCGCGGCCGGGTCGGGTCCGCCCGCCGGCATTTCGAAACAGTCCGGCCAAGCCCAGACCAACTGCTCCCAGCAAGAGCGGTTCGAGCGACACCGCGAGTGCTCGGTGACGTGGGCCGGCTCATGGTTGCCGCTCCAACACAATTCGGAACTGGACCCGGCGGCGGCGTTGCCGTCCATCAGACAGCGGGTTTGCCCCGCCGCGAGCCCGGCGGCGTCGGGACAACTGGCGCTGCCAACTGCGCCCGGCGGATCACCGCAACCAACTGGGCGTGTTTCATATTCATCCCGTGAGTCGAAGACCAAATGGACGAATTCATGGCCGAAACTTTCTCCTAGAGACACCGCTCCGACTCCCACGATGTAGTTAATCGAGACGTTGATGCTGCCTCCCGTTTTCCAATGGCCAGTATTGGCGTTCCACCACACGTCGGTTTCATCGGCAACGCAGGTGCCGTTGCAGGGAAAAATGCGCACATCAGCGACGGCCGTGCTCGGGGCGTTGTTGTAGATGAAGGCTTCGCCGATCTCCGCCTGCCCGTCCGTCACATCGAATATTGTCGCCGAACCGGCGGTAATCATGCCTTGGATGGCGGTAAGCTGCGCGGGTGTGGCGTTGAAATGCACCGCCACGGAGATGTTGAAGACGTTGGGAAAGGCACAAGGCACACTGGGGCACCGATGAACTGGTGCCGGGCGCCCCTGGAGTTCTCCATTGGCAGTCGCCGCGTGAGTGGCTTGGGCAACATTGCCGATGCTCATCATACCCAAGCTCGTCAAACCGAATAAGCCCACGCAAAGGCCCCCCTGGACGGCCATGGCCAGGCGAAGGCCCCTGTTTTGCTTAACGACTATTTTCGAAGAGTTTCCTGCAATCATACTTTCCTCCTTCTTAAAGTACGGATTAGAGAATTGGTTTTTTAACACTCCCCCGTTGACGGCGAATTGCTTTTCCGTCACGGCCGATTGGAGGCGATTCTGTGACCGTCTCTGCGGCAAATCAAGTCGCTTGTGCGCGTTTTTTCCATGCTTTCGAGGCGGCGGCCGTCGGCGGCGCTTCTCCACCACTCCGGGACTGCCCGTCGCGCTCAACGGCGCGTCCATATTCGATGTGAGCCGCGTGGCAGCGGAAAAGTTTGTGCCGAAGCTGAAAGCCGACGGCTGCAGCTGTGGATACTCCATGGCAGGTCAACTGGCTCCTCTGAGGAGAGGCTTGCATCCATTGCCCCCCTGCTGCGGCTTTGGGCGGAACAAGGGATCGACCACGGCGGAGTGATCTTGGGGGACGATCGAACCATTCCCCGAATGACATTGGTGGACTCATTGGGGCCCTGTGTGCGCTGTGGCAGGCCCAGCGCAGTATGGAATGGCAAAATCGAATTGTTCCGGTAGGGTTTGGCTCATGAACGCGGCCACGGCATTGGCAAAACAAATTGAGCTCTACCGCAACATGACAGGGGAGCAACGGTTGGCCATTGCTCTTGAGCTGCACGAGCTGTCCTGCGAAATCGCGCGCGAAGGTATCCGTCGGCAACACCCACACGCCGATGCTGCCGAAGTTGAGCGCCTCCTCCATCGCCGCCTTGAACTGGTCCGGGCTGCATGAATGAGCGCGAGCTTCTGGTGGATTGTTTGCGCCGACTGAACGCCACCGAGGTGACCTATTACCTGACCGGCTCGATGGCGAGCAACTATTGGGGCGTTCCCCGGACCACCCACGATTTGGATTTCGTGGTGCAATTGCCTCCCTCAGCGGTGCCCCGCATTCTGCAGGCGTTCAGCGGAGATTTTTACCTCGAAGAAACCGCCGTCCGCGCCGTTTACCAGCCGCCGCACCAGTTCAATGCCATCGATACGCGCTCGGCACTGAAAGTGGATTTCTGGCTGCCCAAGCCCCAAGCCTTCGACCGGGAAATGCTTCGGCGACGCGTCCACATCACTCTGTTCGGTGAACCAGGATGGATTGCCACGGCCGAGGACGTCATTCTGCACAAACTCATCTGGAATCAAATCTCCCCCTCTGAACGGCAGCTTGGTGATGCTGCCGGGGTGATAGCCGTTCAAGCCGGTGCTTTGGACGAAGCTCACTTGAAACATTGGGCGCAGCAACTGAAACTCACCGCAGAATTGGACCGGTTGTTAAGCGGTGAGATAAAACCGAAGCAGACTTGACCCCGGCCCAAGCTTGAGCCAAATGGGGGCGGGCGCTCGAACCCGCAATCGCTCAAGCTCAAACGCTGTCCCTGGAACAGACGCGATCACTTTCGACAAAAGTGGAACGGATCAGGATCGAACCAGTTAGAGCACCGCGTTCCTCGGGTCTGAGTTTTTCTCTCGTGCGCTGGCCTCAGCAGCAGATCGTCGGGAACTCCGGAAAGCCGGCTTGGCGTAGTTGAGGGCCGCCTGAATCTGCAGCGGCGAGCGCTCAAAGTGCTTCGCGGTCGCCCCACGTTGCCGCTAAACCCGCGGGCCGTCTTCACTATCATCCACACCGCCAGCCGTGCGCCTGGCGTCCGAGAGCGGAATCCCTGAAGTCAATAAACCCGAACTCATCTCGGCGCAGGCTCTCCTCCAAAAGAATCGCGCCAGTCTCACTGGAAGTGCGTCCGAGCGATTGCAGCGCAAGGCCCGCCAACTCGGCCTGCTCCTCGGAAACTTGCAAGCTGACGGTGGAAGGCATAAGGACATTTATGTTTATGAGGCAACGCCAACAAACAAGCTCCCCTTTCCCGGACTGCGGAATCGGCGAAAGCCGGCCGCAGGATGGAGAAAGGGGAGTCTCGTTTCGATCGTGACAACCCTGCTGGCGTCGCCGCGGCACGGTGAACATTGGGCGCGTCACTGGCTGGACGTGGCCGATTACGCCGATACTCACGCAGCATGACAGGAGAGCAACGACTGGCTATTGTCCTTGAACTGCACGAACTGGCTTGAGTTCCGCCCTGCTCCGGCGTAGTTGGTGCCGCATGAATTATGACTCCCTGGGCCTGTCGGGACTTTTTTCTGCAGGAGGAATTGCCCCATGAATGACAGCCTCGGGTTTCTCAGTTCGCTAAATTTGCGCTGTGGGCTTGGCTTGCTGCGGCTCAGCACGGAAGGCCGGCCAGCGGAGCCGGATGCCATCGCTGTCATCCACCACGCCCTCGAGCGCGGCATCCGGCTGCTGGACACGGCGGACGTCTATTGCCTGGGCGAGGCCGATTTGCACTACGGCGAGCGGCTCGCGCGGAAGGCGGTTGATACCTGGCGCGGGCCGCGAGAAGAGGTCCGGATTGTGACGAAGGCAGGGTTGGCGCGTCCGAAGGGCCGGTGGGTCCCAAACGGACGGCCCGAGCACCTGCGAAAGACCGTGGACGAAAGCCTGCAAGCATTGGGCGTCGAGCAACTCTTCGCGCTCCTGCTTCACGCCAATGATCCACGCACGCCATTCGAGGACCAACTCGGCACGCTGGCGGAGTTGCAGCGGGCGGGCAAGATCGCCCATCTCGGGCTCTGTAATGTTTCGATCGCGGAGGTGCGCCAGGCGCAGCGTCACTTCTCTGTGCGCGCCATCCAGAACGAGCTGAGCGTGATGGACCGCAAGAGCGCCACGGAAGGCCTCGTCGCTCTGGCGGCCGAGCTCCAGGCGCCCTTCCTGGCCTACCGGGTTCTGGGCGGGCACGCGAAGGTTGACTCGATGCTAAAGAATCGCGCCGTCGCTCCGATTGCGGCCCGGCACGGGAGCACGCCGCACGAAGCCGCGCTGACCGTGGTCTGGGAAGCCGGACCTCACGTCCTGCCCCTCATCGGCGCGACGCGCCCCGAGCGGATTGATTCCTGCCTGCGAGCGCGTGAGATTCGCCTGGACGAGGTTGACCGAACTGCGCTCGCCTCGAAGATTTCCCTGACCCCGACGCCGGAAGCTACCGCCGCCCTGACTCCGCCGAGAACGCCCGACGGTCTTCGCCAGCTTTCTCCGGGGGAAGGTCCCGGCGACGAACCGGAAGTCGTGCTGCTGATGGGAATCCAGGGGGCGGGCAAGTCGGAGTTAGTCCGGCAGTATGTCGACAAGGGCTACCTCCGACTGAACCGCGACCAACAGGGCGGCAGCCTGGAAGACCTGGTCCCGCTTCTGGGCGAGAGCGTGGGTGCCGGGAAGACCCGAGTCGTGCTCGACAACACCTATCCCACCCGGGTGTCGCGCTATGCCGTGATTCGGATATCCCACGCCCATCGCATCCCTGTTCGTTGCCGGTTCCTGAACACGCCGGTAAGCGAGGCGTACCGAAATGTTGTGCTCCGCATTCTGGAACGATACGGACGACTGCTCGGTCCGGACGAGCTCAAGGAGCTCAGCAAAACCGATCCGAACCTGCCGCCACCAGCGGCCATGGCTCGCTGGGCGGCCAGCTTCGAGCCGCCGTCGCTCGACGAGGGATTCTCGGTGGTGGAGGAGATTCCGTTTGTTCGCCGCCCCGGCCCCGCAGGGAACGTCAAGGGGCTGCTGCTCGACGTGGATGGCACGCTGCGAACCACGCGCAGTGGGGAGATCTACCCGCGCGAGCCGGACGACGTGCAACTCCTCCCCGGCCGCAAGGAGGCGCTGCAGCGCTGGGTCGAGGAGGGGTACCGCCTGTTCTTTGTCTCCAATCAGAGTGGCGTGGCCAGCGGACAGGTGAGCCGGGAGGCGGTGGACGCCTGCTTCCAACGAACCGTGGAGTTGCTCGGGCTGCCCATCGCGGAGATCGCCGTTTGTCCGCACCCGGCGTTCCCAGCCGGTTGCTTCTGTCGGAAGCCGATGCCGGGGCTCGGGCTCTACCTCAAGCAGCGCCACGATTTGGCCGCCGAACACCTGACGATGGTCGGCGACATGGACAGCGACGCGGAATTCGCCGCTGCTCTCGGGGCGAAGTACTACTCCGCGGAGAAGTTCTTCGCCAGTGGGGGTCGCTGAGTCTCCGAGTCTCGGGCGACGCATGGGAAATGAGCGGTCGCAGCGACGTAGCGCAGGTTCCAACCGTGCGGAGTGGCCGCGTGGCATTGCCGCTTATGATTGGAAGGGGCCTGCCCTGAGCCTGTCGAATGGGCCGTCCGATTCGCGAGACACTTCATATCATACTCATGGCCGGCTTGGCATCTTGAGCCTGTGCATCGTGAACGTTGCACGACTCAATCGCCGCTCTGTCTCAATGCGGACAGGGTACATTCGACGGCTTCGCGCAGCTCGCACATACCGCAGGTTTGGGGCTTCAGAAGTTCGGTGAGTTGCCGATGACGTGGTTGGTGCCAAGTGACCGGCAAATGGCAGGGGCTAGCAAACCGGTCCCAAATAACGTGCACACTAGAGCCCAAAATAACCAAAGAGCAGCCTTTGAGAGCTCCGACGGCCACTGCTCCGGCTCCGTCTCTCCTCCACGGGAACCCTCGACGGCGGCTGTGCGCGCCAAGGCGTTCACGTTGGTGGAGACATTGATCGCCATGGCGGTGGTGGGGATCACGGTCGGAGCGTTGTATACCGCCATTACTATGGGATTTTCTTCGATCCGGGTGGCTCGCGAGAATCTGCGGGCGACGCAAATCATGATCGAAAAAGTCGAAGTCATGCGGCTGTTAAGCTGGGGCCAAGTGACCAACAACATTCTTCCCGCCACGTTCATCGCCTATTACGACCCAATCGGTGCGACCAACGGCAAAGGTGCCGGGGCAACCTATAACGGCACCATTGAGCTGAAGACGTTTCCGACGGCCAAAAGCTACCAGCCTGACATGAAGGAGGTCACCGTGAGGGTGAACTGGACCACCGGGGGCTTGAAACACAACCGCAAGCTGAAGACCCACATTGCGCGCAATGGCATCCAGAACTACGTCTACAATTGAGATTCGACCCACCACGCCTCCGGCCTGCGCCGGCGCGACGCTGGTCGAATATCTCTTCGCCATCAGTGTGAGCACCCTGGTCGGGTTGGTGATTGTGGGACTCTCGCTCAACACCGGCCGCAACTTTGCGGCAATGGCCAACTACTCGGACCTGAACGCCTCCAACGTCAACGCTCTGGATCAAATGACCCGGGATATCCGGCAGGCCGTCAATTTGACCGCTTACTCCAGCACCCAGCTCACGTTCAGTAACGGCACCAACGGATTACCGGTGGTGTTTACCTATTCTCCTTTCAAGCGGACCCTGATCCGCCAGCAGGGCACGTCCACCAAGGTTTTGTTGACTGAGTGTGATTCGCTTAACTTTGCTATCTATCAGCGAACCACGATCGCTGGTAGCTATGATCAGTATCCCGTGGGCAGTGTGGGCAAGTGCAAAGTTGTGGCCGTGAACTGGAGCTGCTCCCGCAAGATCCTGGGCGCCAAAGTCAATTCGGAAGCAGGGCAGTCGACCAAGATTGTCATCCGCCAGCATTAAGTTCCCATGAAGACGCCTCTGTCCACTCGCCATGGCGCGGAAGCCAGCATCCTGATGGTGACGCTTTGCACAATAGCCATTATCGGGCTGGCCTTGCTCGCTTACCTCACCCTGGTCACTAACCAGAACCAATTGGTCACCCGGTCCCAGGTTTGGAACCTCTGCATGCCGGTCCTGGAAGCGGGCATCGAAGAGGCCCTGGCTCATTGCAACGCCAATTTCCAGAGCAACATGGTCTCCGACGGCTGGACCCTCTCGGGCTCCTGCTATGCGCTGAGCAATCGGCTGGACGATTGTTATTACGAGGTGAGCATCTCGACGAATTTGCCCTACGAGATTATCTCCACGGGGTATTGTCCGATGGCGGGCAGCTCCGGATACGTCAAACGCACCGTGAAGGTCACGACGGTCAACCCGAGTTTGTTTTCCTCGGCGCTGATCTTCTTGGACAGCCTCGATCTGAAAGGCAACAATGTGCTGGCCGACAGCTACGATTCAACCGACCCGGCCAAGAGCACCTCGGGGCGCTACGACGCCGCGAAGGCCGGCGATAAGGGAGATGTGTTCGCTATGGGGGGCGTGAAAGATGACCTGAAGCTGGGCAATGCCAACATCTGGGGGCATCTCACTACCGGTCCGGTGGCTTCGCCCTATTTGGGGCCCAATGGCGCAGTGGGCGACGTGGCCTGGCAAACGGCGGGCAACACCGGCATCCTGAGCAACTGGTGGTCGAACGACCTCAACCTCACTCTGCCGGAAATCAATCCGCCATTCAGCGCTGCTCCACCCCCCGCGAGCGGCAAGGTGGGCGGCGTGAAATACAATTACGTCCTGGGCAATGGGAACTATATGATGCCCAGCCTGGACGGCCCGACCATTGTTACCGGCGACGCCGTCCTCTATGTGACCGACGTCATCAAGTTTGGCGGCAAGGAGCTCATCATCCTGCCTGGGGCGAGCCTGACACTTTACTACGGCGGCACCGATGCTGACTTTGGCACGATCCTCAACCAAAACACAAACCCGAGCACGTTCCAACTCTATGGGCTGAGTTCGACCACCGGAGTAGTGGGCATCAGCGGGACGGATATCCTAACCGGAGTCATTTATGCGCCGCATGCCATGGTCCAGATGTCGGGCGGCGGAACTATTTACGGCAGCGTTTCCGCCAAATCCGGCAAGCTCAACGGCAATGCCATGATTCATTACGACGAGTCCCTCCGCAACCTGCCGCGAATTCGCGGAGTCATCGCCGCGTCCTGGATCGAGCTCTGAGCTACGCGGTTAAGCCGGATGCCAGCGCTTACCGACACTTTGTCGGCTCAACTTTCCAGTAACTCCTTGAGCAGTGGGGGGGTGGCGAACCATTGGGCTTGTTCTACTCTGGAAGCTCTCATCGTAGTCCGGCTTTTAGCAATCCAGTGCGCGTCACGTGTCAGGGCGCCAACTCGATTGCAGCGTCCACGCGCACAAACTCCTTTTCTCCGATCGCAAGGACGTGGAAAGCTCGCGCGCCGTCGAACGTGATTTGGCTGCCGCGCATAATAGTGACATAGCGTTGTGCCGATGGCGTTTCATGAACGACGATGCGCGCGCTACTTCCTTCCCGCGCCAGGTAGGCGACGAAACGGCTATCCGGGCTGAAGACCACGCTCGTCCCCAGCACGTTGTCAAACGGCCGTAACGCTTTGTCATCTATCACAACCGAGTAACGTCCAGCGTGGCTGACGCCGTAAGCAAGATGCTCACTATCCGGACTGAAGCGGATCGAATCGCTTACGACACCCTCCAACGGAGCACTCTCCTTCCCATCCACAATCATGTACTCCCGGGCTTGTCGACGCGCGACGTAACAGAAGCGATGGCCATCTGGACTGAAAAACAAGCTGCCCTCTCCGATCCTATCGAAGAGTGGTCCTTCCTGACCATCCAGCACGAGCTGCCATTGCTTTCCAGCGGCTACGATATAGGCCAAGCGTCGACTGTCCGGGCTGAACACAAACGAATGACCAGCAACCCCCTGGCAGGGCTTGCTTTCCGCACCATCAATCACCGCGAACTGCTGTTGCCGACGGAGTCCAACAAATGCCATGCGTTTGCCATCGGCGCTGAAAGTAAGTGTATCCTTTCCGATGCCATCATATTCTGCGCTCTCCTTACCTTCGCTCACCACCACCCATCGGCCGTTCTTTTTCTTCGCGGCCGCGGCGAAGCTGGAGCCGTTGGGACGGAACAGCACCTGGGGCGAATCCAGCAGTTGGGGATAGGTCAGTTCCGATTTTCCATCAATGAACAACGACCAACCGTCTCGACCCTTGGCTTTGAAGGCGAAGTGTTTTGAATCGTCGGTGAAGCAGATCGATGCAGTCCCCAAGCTGAACCCCGCGTCATGTTCCACGTTGTCAACCACCACGAAATGGTTATTGCCACGTTTCGCACCAAACGCCAGACGCTGACTATCGGGACTGAACACGGGTCTTTCGTCGAAAACGGCAGGAAACTCCTTCGACTCGATTCCATCCCGCACGACCACCCACTTCTTCCCGCCACCAGCTCCGTAGGCGAGATGACTGCCGTCCGGGCTGAACACCAGGTATTGGATGGTCCTGTATTTTTTGCCCTCGCGGCCATCATGAACGACATAATGTTCACCCTTACCAGCTACGATATACGCGAAGTGGCGACTATCCTGACTGACAATAAGCGATTCAGGTATCGCCCCCGCCCGGGGGGCGCCCAAGCCAGTCTCCGAAACTTGAAGCTTTAATCCTTCGGCGTGACCTGGGAGTGCCATCTGAAAGAGGAGCCAGGCAGAAAATCCACGCGAAACGAGGTTGGCACCACCAGTCGCTTTCATAGGACGAGGCTCGCGCCTTCATACGGATATCAAACTCATTTCGCGATTGGCGCAAGCTCCGATTCGTAGCGAGCGAAGAAGGCAGAAGACCCTCGCATCCTACTCCCAACCACCAACCCTCAAATCAGCTTCCTGACCAGTTCTCCTTGCACGTCGGTCAGACGGAAATCGCGGCCTTGGAAGCGGTAGGTGAGCTTTTCGTGGTCGAATCCGAGGAGATGCAAGAGCGTGGCATGCAAATCGTGCACATGCACTTTGTCGCGGGTGGCGTTGAATCCGAATTCGTCGCTCTCTCCGAGCGTGATGCCCGGTTTGATGCCGCCGCCGGCCAGCCAGAGCGTGAAACAATTCGGGTGATGATCGCGACCGTCGTCACCCCCTTGCACCATGGGCGTGCGTCCGAATTCCCCGCCCCAGATGACGAGGGTATCGTCGAGCAGCCCTCGTTGTTTGAGGTCGATCAGCAACGCGGCGCTGGCCTGGTCGGTGTCGCGGGCATTTTTGGCGATGTCTTTGACCAGGTTGGAGTGCTGGTCCCAGGCTTCGTGAAAGATCTGAACGAACCGCACGCCGCGTTCGATCAACCGGCGGGCCAGCAAACAACTGGTGGCATAAGAACCTTTCCCCGGCTCCGCGCCATAGAGGTCCAGAATATGTTTGGGTTCGCGGCTCAAGTCCATCAATTCGGGCGCGCTGCTCTGCATCCGATAGGCCATCTCGAAGGAGTTGATGCGCGTGTCGATTTCCGGGTCCCCCACGGTGGCGAGGCGCTCGCGATTCAGTCGCTGGATGGTGGCCAGCGAATCGCGTTGGATGAAGTCGTCGACACCGGCCGGGTTGGAGAGATAAAGAACCGGGTCACCGGAGTTGCGGAACGGAACACCCTGATAAACCGTCGGCAGAAATCCACAGCCCCAATTGGAGGCGCCGCCGCTGGTGCCTTTGCTGCCGGTGTTGAACACGACATAGGCGGGCAGGTCACTGGATTCGCTGCCCAACCCATAGGTCAGCCAGGCTCCGAAGCTCGGGCGGCCAAACTGCGTGCTGCCCGTGTTCATGAGAATCTGCGCGGGGGCGTGATTAAACGCATCAGTGTGCATCGATTTGACGATGGCGATGTCGTCGACCACTTTGCCCAAATAAGGCAACAACTCGGAGAGTTCGGCGCCGCTCCGTCCGTGCCGGGCGAACTTGAACTTGGGTCCGAGCAGGGATGAGTTCGGGTTGATGAAAGCCGCTCGATAGCCCTTGAGCAAATCTGCGGGAGGCAATTTGCCGTTCCACTTGGCCAATTCTGGTTTGTTATCAAACAACTCCAGGTGGCTGGGAGCGCCGGCCATGAAAAGGTAGATGACCCGCTTGGCCGTGGGAACGTGGTGCCCGGGTCGAACGGCCAGCGGCTCGGTCGGTTGCGCTGCTGTCGCCTCGCGCAGGAGCGAGCCCAGCGCAATGGCGCCCAATCCAACCCCACAATCCTTGAAAAACCAACGGCGCGTGATCTGGCGCCGACGCGCATCGAAGAGATGTTGTTCACGGGTCCTGCGCTGCATCATCATTCCTTGGTAATTGTTTCGTCGAGGTTCAGCAGCACGCGGGAAAGGACGGTGTAGGCCGCCAATTGCGTGGGAGTGCTGCCCGGGGGGAGCTCGGTCGGGACCGCGTCGGTGCCGGTGGCCAACTCGCGCGGATTGGCCCAGCCTTCGCCGAGGTAATCCTGCTGCCGCCGCAACAAGGCCAGCAATTCGGCTTGCTCACGCTCGGTGGGAAATCGGGCCGTCACGCGCCGAAAGCCGTACTGCACACGAGCGATTTCGTTGGAACCGCCATTCTGCAAGATGATGCGTGCCAGCGCCCGGGCACACTCGACGAACAACGGTTCGTTGAGCGTGGTTAAGGCCTGTAGCGGAGTGTTGGAGCGGACGCGCCGCACGCAGGCAGCATCGCCGTTCGGCGTGTCGAAATTCTGCAGCATCGGATAAGGAGTGGAGCGCCGGCGAAAGGTGTAGAGCGCCCTCCGGTAACGGTCCGCCCCTTCCACGTCTTTCCACGGAAACGTGTCGTAGCTGGTGGGAGGCACGAATAAAAACGCCGGAGCCGGCGAATAGAGCGATGGCCCGCCTATCTTCGGATTGAGCAAGCCGCTCGCGGCCAGCGCAATATCCCGCACCACTTCGCCTTCCACGCGAAAGCGCGGGCCGCGCGCCAGCAGACGGTTAAACGCGTCGCGCGAATGCAAGCCGGGAGAGACCTGGCTGCTTTGCCGGTAGGTGGCGCTGTTGGCCAGCAAGCGGTGCAGTTGCTTGATCGACCACGCCTCGGGCGGAGCGTCGCAGGTACAACTCTGGTAATGCGGCTCCATGAATTCACAGGCCAGCCAATCCAATAGTTCCGGATGGCTGGGGGTGTCGGCCTGGTTGCCAAAGTCTTCCGGCGTGCTGACCAAGCCGCTGCCGAAATATGCCTGCCACACCCGGTTGACGAACACCCGCGCGGTGGTGGGCGAACGCGGGTCGACCAGCCAGCGGGCCAGGGCCAGGCGTGAGGCGCCGCCGCTCCCCTGCTCTGTCATCGGATGCAGGAACGCCGGGACCCCAGGCGTTACGGGCTGCGTTGGCTTCAACCAGTCGCCGCGCTTGAGCACCGCCGTCTCCCGCCGCTCGCGCCGCGCGTGCAAAGCCAGCGTGCTGCCCGACGCTTCCGGATATTCCTTCCACAATTGTTCGATGCGCGCGTTGACCTCCTGAAACTCAGGGACCGTGCTTCGCCAATAGCTGAAGACGGCCGCATTTTGTTCCGGCGTTCGCTGCGGGCGCGGCAGCTTCAACGCTTCCCGGACTACTCTGGGCAGCGCATCGGCCACCGCATTCGTCGCGGTGGTCAGCGAAATCCGGAAGCAGGCAATCTCATCATGACAAGAAAGGGAGAAGACCAGTTCTGTCCCGCCGGCGAACCCGAAATTTGTCGCCGCCTGGAACACAGCCTTGCGGTCCACGTTGCGCCGGCCCGGCCCGGCGTCGATGGTCCACGAGCTTTTTTCGTCGCCGTCGATGGCAAATTCGACGGGGCCGTAACGTTCCACGGCTTTGCCCGGGTTGCCGGGCGGCGTGGAGGCTTGTTCATAATCGGCGGTGGCCTTGGT
>Ga0070701_10000506_pt1 | contig 13380 bp, 20 predicted proteins | sample KBSK5102metaG_FD_65451 | JGI IMG/M metagenome (GOLD analysis project Ga0070701, IMG submission 65451) | Corn, switchgrass and miscanthus rhizosphere microbial communities from Kellogg Biological Station, Michigan, USA - KBS K5-10-2 metaG | ecosystem: Host-associated > Plants > Roots >... | reverse complement strand
GCGGCGGCAAGCGCGTTTGCCTCACTCCCCCATTTTTGGAAGTTGAAGGTGCGCGACCGGTAGCCGGGAACGTTCACAATCCACGCGAACGGAACGCGGGGCGTCTTGGCCGAGTTGATTCGGCGAATGAACCGGAGCTCCACCGGCTTGTCCGGGTGGTGCCAGTCGCGGCGCGTGCGTCGTTCGAGCTTCAACGCGTAAAACTCTTGCAAAGACATTGCGAGTATGCCTCGCACGAACTCCCGAGCGGCTTCCAGCGCCTGTTCCTTGCCCCCGTACATGGTGAATGTAAACTGGCGTCGCACGGCCTTACACCCGCGAGACATATCGACGTAAAAGCAGGTTTTCTTCTCGTAGATATGCTTTTCTCGGTGGGACATCAGTTTACCGCAACATGGGCGACGTGGTTGGCTTCTAGCGCCTGATCTGGATCCATGATGTGGCTCACGACCCTGACGACTTGCCCTTCCAACACAGGGTGCACGATGCGCCAGAAAGCGACTAGCACCCCGTCAATCTGGTCCGTCTCGATGTTGCGAGGCTCGACCCGCTGGCCGTGTATCTCGAAAGTGAACCCGAGGCCAAAGGTCGTCAGTTCTTTGGGCATGCCCGCGAACGGGTGGTGTTCGAGGGCGAAGAATCCGCCGAACTCGCACACGCACCGATCGGCCTTGAACGACACCTCACCCGGGGCGACTAGCAGGCGCGTTTCGCCCGGGCATTGGTTGGGATCGCCCCAGAAGATCGCCGCCTTCAAAACGAGGTGACTCATCTCACCACCCGCCACGGGTGAGACATGAGCCCCCAGCAACACAATACGTTTTTTGCGATACGTATAGCGAGTTTTGACAGTTGCGTTAACTTATAACGTGATTGCTCTTTTCGCCTCGAGGCGCCTCGAGCAGGCGTTAACTTATTGGACTTCATGCTAGTACCTCCACATCCTCGAACGTTAGGCGTTCGGCATCCTTGTTGACCTGCCAGAACGTCTCGGCGTCGCACTCGATGTACAGGGCGCAAGGGACGTTGCTGGGCTCGCCCCACTTGCGGATCAGCTCGGGCGCCTTGGTGTGGAACACGCTCCCCGCCTCGTATTGCCGCCATTGCTTGGGGAAGTAACCCGCCGGCTTTCCGCACCCCACGCACTTGAACCAGATCGCCCCCTCCATTTGGCCCCTATCCTAACAGGCCCTTGAGGGCGGCGCGTAGAGTGGCGTTTTCCTTCCGCAGGGCCGCCAGCTCGCCCCCCTGGCGTTCAGGCGGCGGCGCCGCCGTGGGCGTGGTCGTCTGGGGGGGCAGCCGCCCGCGGGACTTCTGTAAGACCCGGGCCACCGTGGAGACCGACACGCCGACTTTGCCAGCGATTCCTAGGTAATCCTCCCCGCCGGCTCGTAGCTGGCGGATCTGGAGCTTGTGGGCCTTCGTTATCGTTTGCCGTGTTTTCTTCTCTTGCATACGTGGCCCATATGTACACTTTTGGTCCACTACTTTCCACGGTAACGATTCTGCGGGCTTACCTCCACCGTTTCGGGGGGACCTTTTTGCGCCAGCACTTTCAGGTTTCGAATGAGCGTCGACCTGCAAAGGCCCATCTGGATCGCGACTGCTCGAATCGAGCGCCCGTCCGCCACGAGTGACGCGGCGCGTCGCAACTGGTCCATGGGTATCGCCGCCCGCGGGCGGCCCCAGGCGCCCCCCTTAGCCTCGATTCGCTTCCGGGCCTCATGTACGCGGTCCCCGATGGCCCGGCGCTCCTGCTCCGCCGCCCAGGCCAACACCGCTATGATTACGGGGGCCACGGGGGACGTCAGGTCGAAAGGGTCGGCAATCGAGACCAGCTGGCACCCCTGGCCCGTGAACTCCTCCACCACGGCCAGCGTGTCGCGAATGCCCGAGCGAGTGAGGCGGTCTAACTTGAATACGTAGACCCGGGAAAACGCCCCCTCCCGCACGCACGACCGCAGGCGGGTGAGTACGGGGCGATCCAACTTCCGCCCCGACTCCGTTTCAGAGAACCACTCGGCTATTGCATCGCCGCGGTTCTTGGCGACGCGCTCAATCGTCGCCCGTTGGGTCTCTATCGTTTGGCTCCTGCTGCTGACTCGTAGATACGCCGCGACGCTCATGCCCTTTGCTCCCGAGCGTTCGTGTAGCACGATCAAGGCCCGCCAGCACGAGCCAGGTAGCCATCCCGCGCCGTTCACGTTTGGCGGCGGCCTTCAACTGTTTCGCCTCCTCTTCTGTGCAGTTAAGTTGGACCGAGAATCTACGTTTTTTCATTGTACGTGCCGTTCCAAACGACCTCAGCGGCGTAAGCTAACGCCACCCTTTCCAGGGCGCTCTTAGCGATGGCAAACGAGTGCACCGGGCACCGCTTGCCGAGTAGGCGGGTCACCCACAATATGCCCTGCTCGCGTTCGAGCTTGGCGACCACCAGCCGTTCCTTGTCCGTGGCCAAGACCACTTCCGCAAGTAGCTCCGCGAACAGGTCGCCCTGGCGGGTCGACGTGTCGGCGCGTTCCTTGTCGGTCACTTGCTTTGCTCCGGCTCGGGGTTTGCGCCGTTGGGCCATGGGGTTTCGATTGTGTTAGGGTTCACGCGTCACACGTCCTTTCTGGATACGCCCCGGGCTGGCGCCAACCGGCCCGGGGCGACTAATTGTCGCCAAAGTGTAGACACCCCGGCAAGCCTTTCCGGGAGACCCCACCCCAGAAACAGGGCGACAAGCGCCCCGTTTCGGAACGGTCCGACGTTTTCGGGCCCGGCGTTACCGTTCAGGTCGCCCGAGTTACCCCCCTCCCCTTGCCAGCCCCGTCGTGGCTGGGGGTGGGGGACCCCCAGCCCCGAGGCGCTCCCGCCGCCCAAGCGAGCTTACGCCGGCCCCTCGACGGGCCGTAGGCCCCTTGCGACTAGGGCCGCCGTAGGCGTCGTTCCAAGGATGGCCGCGCCCATCGTTACCAGAAAGGAAGGGTCTAAATTTGGTTGCACTCTGCTGGGCCTTATTGACCTGGGGGGATAGGACACGCGTCTCACCAAATGCAGCGTGTCGAAGCCTCCCAGGCCGCCCCAGTGGGGGCGCAAATGGGTCCCGGCTGCTCGGCCGTGGGTGCCTAGCGCCGCTTGCCTACACCTAACCACTCGGGGCGGCGCCTGGCGGGCGCGGCTCGGCCTCCGGGCGTGCGGGTTGGTGGGCGACTTTGGGCAGGAATCGCTAGGCCGGTGTCAGATCGGGGGGGCCCTGCGCGTCTAGCGCGTCCCGTTTGGATAGCTCTGCATCTAACTCCTCAGCCGTCCAACGACGGTGGGGCCGGTGCCACTGCTCCCGGTCTTGCTGCTCTCGGGCCACTCGGGCCTTTGCGGCCTGCTCCGCGTCACTCCGCTTAGGCGGGGCGGGCTGGGCCATCATCTTACGGACCAGGCGTGAAAGGCGGGCCTGCGCTATCGCTGCCTTTGCCCGTTCGGCGGCTTGGCCCCAACCTACCGTCCAGCGATGCGACCAGCCGCATTCCACGGGGTTTTGCAGGCCTTGCGGGATCTCACCCGGCTTGCATCGCGCCTTGCCGATTAGGCCCAAATCCTGGGCTTCCGTAAGCGCCCGCTGGACTGTTCGGACCGAGATTTTGAGTCTCTTGGCAATTGACGCACGAAATGACCAGCAGTCTTGGAAACTCGCGACCTGCCCGACGACCAGGGCCCGGCCATGGCTTAGGCCATGCTCTAACGCCCGGTGGAAGGCGCTAAGCGCCTCCTGACCGAACGGCCCGAGCCATAAAGCCGTCAAATGCGCGTCCCCCGAGCCCACCGGCAATAGTCGGCCCAGCACTGATCACATTCCAACACGTGGTCGTGGTCGAGGGGATGATTCCGGGGTGGCTCAAAAGTCCGCCGCCCCTTTTTGAGCCAGCGGGCCGCCGAAACAGGAAAAGCGCCCGATGTTGGGGCGATTTCAGGTGTTTTTTGCCGGTTATCAGTTAGTTTTTTCATCAGTTCCCCGTGTCAGCGGGGACGTCCGTAGCGGCTTCGGCCAGTTCTACGGGTCCGGGTCGAGCGCGTAGAGAACGCTGGACTTGGCACAAGACTAGACCCGGATCCCCCCCCGGGGCTAGTTCCTATTTGGGGCTTTCCTGGATCTTTTCGCACATTTGGCCAGGTAACCAGGCGCGGCCGACCCGTTGGGGCTAGTGAGGGCAATCCGCCCACACCGGTGCAATTCGGCCAATGGACTGGCCCCAAAAAGCCACGGACAATTAAGATCAGCCCCTCTGTCAGGCTGCTTTGCATGGCGAAACGCAAGGCAAAAGCAGCAAACAGGCGCCGTTCGACGGCACGAACCATTACCGTCCGTCAACCGGCCCCCGTGGTCGTCCGGACCAGCAGCGGAGTCACCCGACGACGCGCCCCGAGCCGACGACGCTCTAGCGGCGGCGGTCGCATCGGTGGAGACAACCTAGGCAAGGTAATGCTTGCGTGTGGTCTCGGCGGCGCCGCTGTCGGGTTCATCGAGAAGCAATTCCCGAACCTCCCGGCGTTGACGTTCCTCGGCAAGAAAGGGACGATCGCCGCGGCCGCGTACCTGCTCCGCAAGCAACTGCCGTACGCCCGCGAACTCGCTATCAGCGCCGCCGCTATCAGCGGCTACGAGTTCGGCAAGGAAGGCCGGATCTCTGGCGTAGAGGACGACGACTATTGGGATCCGTCGGTGCAAGGCATCGCGAGCCAAGTCTAGTGTTCACCTGCGGGTGAACACTTAACTTTCTCATCAATTGTCCGGTGTTCACTCGCAGGGGTTTGCAACAACAATCCAACCTGCAAAACAAGGGTTTTTTTCCTATGAGTGTTATGGGATATGATGACGGTTACGAGGACGAGGTAGAGGGCTCGGTGATGGGAGACGGCTACTTCGACGTCGTTGGCGCTGCACGTCCGCGCCGCCCCGCTCCACGGCAACGTGGGCGACGTCGTGAGATCGCGATTCCCCCGAAGCCCAATTGGCGCCAGCAACTGGCCCCAGGCGTTATTCAGCCCGACGAGGGCATGGTCCCGCTTCCGCTGCAACCGTTGTCCAACAACGGCACCTTTGCGGCTGGCGTGGCTCAGATCACTTGGCAAGGCGACTTGCAAAAGCCGTATCGCCCCGAGCGTCTCCTAGTGAGCGTCGTGCGTACGGGCGTCACCGCGGTGGGTCGTTTGCTCGGCCTCTTGTGGGTCGGTACCGACTTGCAGCAAGCGGATATCTTCGGGTTTGATATCGAGCAATTCGGTAGCAACACCGCGTTCGGTACCCGGTTAACCTGCAAGGCTGCCCAGCCCGGTGTGAAGATTCGTTTGGTAATCACGCCGTCCAGCGTTCCGACCGGTACGGATACCATTTTCGCGACCATTTCGTTCAGCGGTCGCGTCGTACACTAACAGTCTCACCAACCTAAGACCACTGGATCCACCTATGCGAATCAACGTTGCCGTCCCCGAGTCAAACGTCCAACCGGAAGTGCTCGACGCCGCTCTAGAAGCGGTGACGCGCCTCAACGAGGACATGATTGAAAAGCGGGAGGTCCCGATATTCGCCCAAGCGCTAGAGCAGGGGATCCAGTGGCGCCCGGAACCACCGGGGCAAGAGCACTTCGATCACGCGGCCAAAGTCATTGGCCGGGGTTGGGGTGATTGCGACGACCTGGCGCCCTATCAGGCCGCCTCGCTACGTGCGACCGGGCAAGACCCGGACGCCAAGGCCGTCGTGGTTCAGTCGGGCCCCAAGCGCTGGCACGCCGTCGTGGAGCGCGGGGACGGGTCGATTGACGACCCCAGCGCCGACGCTGGTATGCACGAGTACTACGCGAAGCAAGGCCACCGTGGCGCCACGGTCCCGATGATTTCGACCAAAGGGGAAAGCTCCGTGGTCGGGGCGTACCGCATTCGCCCCCAGATCGCCCTCCGCCCGGCCTATGGCGCCTGGCAAGCTCGGGCTGACCTCCCGTGGCACTGGCGGGAGCATGAAGACAACGACAACCCAACTCGGGGTGACTTTGCGATGGCCGCGTTACACGCGGCGCCCGTCGCGAGCACGGCCCTAGTCGGTTGCATTGACGGTTTGATTGACCTGGCCGACTCGGCCGGATTTGGCGACGACGACCACGTGATGCGCCTGCAGGCGATTGCCGACCACATCGAGGGCGCGGACTGGCACGAACTCGCGGACGAATACGGCCCCGAGCATGCGGAAGCCGCCATCCACGTCGTGGGCTCGTTCTGGTCGGGCCTCAAAAACATCGTGAAAAAGGTCGCTCCGGCCGCCAGCAAGCTGGTCCAATTCGTCCCCGGAGTGGGCCCCATTGCCTCCACGGCCATCGACACGGCCGTTTCACTCATCCCCCCGGACCGGGTCCGGCAGGCCGCCGCCGCCGCCGCTCCGTCGGCCCCAGGCCTCGCGGCGCTGCAGTTCGCAGGCGGCCGCACCCCCACCAAGATTTGTATCCCGGTGACATTCGGATGACGTTCAATTCCACGCACCTCGAACCCTGGCGTAAGTGGGGCTCTAGCGAGACTATCGAGATCGCGGACCTTTCGGCGCCTGCGAGCGGGCTCGGCTTCGGCCGGGTGTTCGCCAACCTGATCAACGTCGACTATTTCCGCCCCGACACCTGGACGATTTTCCTGGGCGTTCAGCTCAGTTTTGCGACCGGTAGTGTCTACATAGGCGACGCTCCAACCCCCCAATTCAACATCAGTTTGGGCCTGGGTCAGCTGAACTGGACGATCAAGCAAGCATGGGCGCCCACTCTGCCCATGAGCTACGAGACGTTCGTTGACGCGTACACAACCCGCCTGCGTGGGATCACCCGGTGCAACACGGGCGTGAGTCCCATTGGCGAGTGGGAAGCGGACCCGAGCCGCGACCTCGGGGAACTGCCGGCCCAGACCATCCAAATTCAGGGCCAATTCGACTACGCCGGATCGGGCTCGTGTATCATCAATTTCGTGGCCATGGCCGCGCCCCGGAGCCACATCCGCCCCGAGTGGTTCGTAGAGGACGCTAGCCCGTGGGGGCAGCCGCTATGAACCTACGCGGCTTTTTGATGCGTCACCCGCGGCCGGCTTCGGTGCGGGTTCACCTGCTTGACGGGACCGCCAAGACGGTCGCCGTCGACCCCAAGATTCCTTGGGTGCAGCTGGCGGCCTACATTGCGGATCTCGACCCGCACGCCGTCGAGTGCCTCGACCCTGAGGGGACCGTTTTGCGTGGCATTCCGTTCGAGAACCTCGACGAATCCGAAGAGGACGACGGGATCGAACTCAGCCCGGCGCCCATCCCGGTGACGGCTCGCATGGCCCCACCGGACGACCCCGCGAGCAGGCAGTTGGTGTTGTTTGCGCAGCTACTCGCCGACGCCTACCGTCACACGACGGACGTGGCTTTCGACAAGATGATTAGCTTGTTCGAACAGGTTAACAAGCGCGGTGAGAACACCGAAAAAGCGCTTGACCGCATGCAAAAGATTGTGGAGCGTCTCACCGAAAGCCGACTAGCAGCGGCCGAGAAGGCAGAGGACGACTTCAGTCTATCCGAACTGACGGCGGCTTTCCAAAGTGGCCAAGCTCAGCACGCCGATCAGGCGTCTCACCAACCCCGGCAAGCGCCGCGGCGCGAACCCCCACCCCCCGGCAGCTACTCCAACGGAAGGTCCCCAAGTGCTTGACCTCGCATTTCCAATCCTTGCCCTTCTGGTCGCTCATGGCCGACGCACTGCTAGCGCTAGCAATGCTCCGATTCCTAACGTTCATCCTCAGCCCACTGTCAAACCCCGGCCCCGCCCGCGCCCCCAGCCCGCCCCGCGCCCGCGCCCTGGCGGGACTCCTGCCCCGGCTCCGGCGCCCGCCGCCGCCGTGCACGTCCCCGCCCCCAACGTCCCGCCCCCAGCATGGCCGGCCGCCGTCCCGTCGGATCTGCCGCCCTTTCCTGGAACCGGGTGGGTTACTCACCCCAACCCTGGCCGAGTCGCAACCCGAGCTGCAGCTTTGCTGCCCCAACTCTGGGCAAAAGGGGAGGGAACCCACGTTATCGAGCAAGCCGGCGGTGATTGGGTGGCCTTCAAGGCGGCCTCGATGGGAGGCAAAAAGGGCGTGGTCGCATACGTTCCCCGTGCCTCCGTGGCGCCACGGCCGCCTAGCAGCGCGTCACCGCGCCCCCCTGCCATAAAGCCCGCCCCCAAGCCGCAAGCCGCTCCACGGCCCCAGACGTCGCCCGGGCAGCCCATTCCGAACATGGATCCGGGGGGTATCATCCCCGCGAGCTATGACGGCCACCCCGGCCCCGCCGCCTCGAACCGCGGGACCATCTCGCTCGGGAGCAAGGGGGCTGATGTGATTTACCTGCAAAAGCGCCTGGGCATCGTTGCCAAGGGCGGCGGCTACACGGGCTATTTCGGCCCGAGCACTGAGGCCAAAGTGAAGGCTTTCCAAGCCGGCCGCGGCCTCAAAGACGACGGCGTGGTGGGTCCCGCAACCTGGGAAGCATTGGAGAGCACTGCAGCGTGAAAGCCGTTCTGGCTCGCGTTCAGGGGCCGTCCTTCGTGCCGGCCGTCGTGACCCCACTGACCCCAGTGGAGGCAGCCGGACGGCTGCGCGCGTACCCCCACACCAACAAGCAATCGGGGCCGCTCCTGATGGCCCTAATTTGGGTCGAAACGACCGGGCGCCCCATTGCCTACAACGTGGGCAACATCACGGCCAGCGAGGCCAAATACGAAGGCGACGCCTGGCGGCCGCCATGGTTCGAGGTGGGCCCGACCAGCTCGCCCCGACTGCTCGAACTACACCGGCGCATGTTGGAGGGCAAAGCGCCCAAAGCGTTCCGCGCCTACTCCAATTTCGCCGACGGTTTCCACGATTACATGGTGCAGTTGGAGCGCTCGTTTCCCGAGGCGCTAGCAGCCGCCAACACGGGCGACGCGGCCGCATTCGTCGACGCACTTTCACAGAAATATTCGAAGGACTACGGGCCCAAACACTACCGTACATTCAAGGCACTACAAACTCAGTTTGAGCCTTGGTTTAAAGACCTGTCAGCGTCTCACCGGCCTGCGCTTACCTCCCCAAGTTCACAGCTCGGTGGGGCGCTGCTTTTTGGTGGGATCCTGCTCCTAGCAAAGGCGTTAAGTTAATGCCTTTCCTGTTCGCAGAATTCGGCGACGTCGGATCCCACATCACACTGGTGACGCCCGACCAAGTGCCGGTAACGTTCCTGTTCGATGAGGCCGAGGCGGGCGCCTACACGCCGGCGGATCCCCTGGCCTGGAACGTCCCCCCGCCCTCGAACAGCTCGCAGGCGCTCGACCAGCTCGCGAACCCCAACCGGGGCGGGTTCGCGACCAGCTTCATTCTGGCGGGCGCGTCCCCCCGAACGTTTGACGCCAACATCACGCCGATCAAGTCGGGTCGGTTCCTCGTTTGGGCGACGGGCGGCGGCACCCTGGAAGGCACGGGCGGGCCGCTGCAGGCCTCGCTACAGCTCCGCCAGGCGGGCGTCCTGGTCACGAATACGCGGGTCGAGCAGGAGCAGCAGGAATTTTTCCCCATCGAGTTCACCCTCAGCACCAAGGGCCTGATCGTCGCGGACCGCACGACGACCCTGCAGCTCGGGGCGCAACTGGCGTGGGAGTTTGGCGCAATCGCGAATGGGTACATTCGCCTTCAATGGTGGGAGCTCTAATGCCTTTCGTGTTCTACAGCGCGTCGACCGCCGGCAGCCAAATTGCCGCCGTTGCCCCCGATCAGTCGGTTCTAGGGTTCGAGCTGCGCGATATCGTGATTCCCACGCCGACGGCCGTGGACATTGGGTACACGCCCAACGCCCCCCTGAACTGGACGGTCCCGCCGCCCGACGACGTGGCGGAAGCCCTAGACGAGCTTGCCCTAACTGGCCGGGCCGGGTTCGCGAGCTCCACGGGCATTGCCGGCACGAGCCCGATCACGGTCGACCTGCCCACCACCACGGTGACGCCCGTCAAAAGCGGCCGGTTCCTGCTGATTTGCTGCGCGGGCGGGATCAACTCCGCGGCCGTGCAGGTCGTGTTCACGCCCCGCGCCGACGGGGCCAACATCCCGGGCGGTGGTGACTCGCGGACAACGTTCCAAACCGGGTCATACAACCTGAATTGGTTCGGCATCGTCACGCTTGACCGCACCGTTCAGCACGGGCTGGGCGGCACCATCTCGTTCGGCGCCGTTACCGTGTCCGTCGGCTACATGCGGTGGATGTGGTACGAGCTCTAAGCCTTCGGAAAGAAAGAGGAAAAGCCATGGCAGACGAATCACCCGACACGCTCCCCCCGCCCACCCGCTACACCTGCGAGGAAACGGGGCTACCCGCAGATTTCCACTACACCATGCCCGACGGCGTGCGCCATTACGTCGCCTTGAGTCACCGGCAGGCCGTCCTGTTCCGGCTCGAATCGCTCGGGCTACGCGGGATCGAAGGGTTCCAGCCGCCTCAGGTCGAGCTAATCCCAATCGAGCGCCCCCAGCCGGCCACGGCCGCCATCGACTGGCGCCGGCTCGCCGTCGAGTACCAGACGGACGCGGAAGCGCTGAAAGGTCAATTTGACGGCCTGAACGCCCAAATTCGGTCCCTGAACGGCGCCCTAGGCGTCAAGCAGGGCGAGATCGACCAGCTCCGGACCGACCTGCACACCGTCAACCACTCGGGCGTGGCCGTGAAGCTCGAAGCCGCGAACCAGCTGGTCGACAACCTGAACGCCGAGATCGAGTCCCTCAAGGGCCTAGTGGCCTCTCGGGAGGAAACGATCGACGGGCTACGTACTGAGCTCACAACCGTGAACGGCCTGCTGAATCGGGGATAACCCATGAGCGTCGAGATCCGCACCGGTCGGAACGTCTGGATATGGGCGCGTACTGACCACGACGCGCCCAGCGTTGACCAGGCGATCCGCTCCGGTGCGTCGCTCATGAGCCGGCTTTTGCCCGACGTCGTGCCCGGCGTCGTGCCCCCGCCCTCCCCCAAGAGCCCAGGAGAGGCGAGCCGCTACGTCATGGGGCAGGCGCGGCCCATGGACGTGTCGGCCTCCCAGCGGCGCCCCCAGGTGCCTCAGGGGACGACCTGGCGAGCGAGCGAGCAGCAGGAGCTTTACCGGGTTGCCTCGCAAAACACGTGGTTCGTGGTGGTCGACTTCGACTGGCGTGGCCCGACGTACGTGATTGACGAGTGGCCCCGCCGCAAAGTGAACATTCTGGGGTTTGCCGTCGACGACCCGCTAAACCTCGATTGGCTGCTCATGACAGCCACCCACACCGGACCCGCAACGCGCCCTGATTCGGATCTGGTCGACGACGTAGCGTCCACTGCAGTTGACACTGTGAAGAGCGTGGCTAGCGCCCAGCTCGCCGTGGGGCTCGGGCTCGCGGTGCTGGCCGTGATTGTCTACTTTGGAGACAAGCGCCGGTGACTACCCGAATGCAAGCCACGCGGGTGCTAGAGCGCGCCGTGGAGGCCCACAACGAGCAGGTGGAAGCCATCCGGGCCTTACGCAAGGAAGTCGCGCGGATCGTCCGTCTGGGCAAGGCGCCGCTAGAGCGACTTAGCGAACTCGACGACAAGACGACCAACGAGGACACCTGGCCCCGCTCGTTTGCAGACGCGCTTGACGAGCACGACGCCGCCCCCTTCGACGCGGACACGATATCGGAGCTACTCGGGAGCGACGAAAGCGGCGGCCTCATGACAGAGCACCACATTGGCAAGACCGTCGCCCTGGCCATCAAATACGCGTCCACCGAGCCCCGGTCCTGATAGCTTGCGGCCATGGCCGCGAGACGACGACCGGGACCGCCACGCAAAAACCCTGAATGCCTGCTAGACCTCGAACGCCTCGATATCGGCGAGACGTTGGAGCTTCTCCCGGAGCAGGAGTTTCTATTGGAGGTGTCCACGCAGCTACCCCTATCGCCTAAGATGCTGGCGGCCGAGATCGCGACCCGAGGCGCCGGGCTTCGCGCTGTCGCAATCATGCGCACCGCGCCGTCGTGGTGGCCCGTGCTCGATACGAATAGCGCGTACCACATTCACCTGGTGTTCGAGGGTAAAGAGCCGTCGGTGTTCCCGTTGCCGGCTAAGGTGAAACGCTTGTGGCTGGTGAGACTTCCGCCACGAAACGCCTTACCAGACGTTCCGCAGCTACCACCCGCAACGAACGTTTCACCATCCGAGGCACCGCCTAGCGATGTCGCACCGTCCGAGTGAACAGGAGTTTTTGGACGTAATCGCCGCCCTCCAAGAGGCGCTTGCTCGGTGCAACTCTTGGCGCTTCTCACCCGAATACGTGCAGGGGATCTCACTGACCGCGCTGGCAGACTCTGAGGACGTGCTTTCGGGTTACGAGTTCGACGACGACGACGACGACCCCTAGATTTGCTGGGCGCACCAACGCACGAACCGGTAGGCCACGATCAGGACGGCCACCTTCCAAATCGCGTCGCCAACCGTCACCCGCAAACCCCGTCGGGCGCGAACAGCTTGGCGACGTCGGCCAGGTCGACCAGGGCCCCGGCGTGGTCGGTCTCGCCCCGCAAAAGCGCGTAGTGGAAAACGCTAGCTCGGGTTTGCTCAAAAAACGAAAAGTCCTCCCCGAGCCACTCCGACTCCATGTTTGACTCGGGCGGCACGTCGCCTAGCCTGCCCAAGAACTTGACGTGGCAGTTGAACACGAGCGGGATCCGCGAGCCGTCGTCGTCTTTGCACGTGGGGCGGTCGGTAACGATGGCTTCCAGCGCGGCCCGGTTCATTGCGACGAGCCCGAACCCCGCCCGCTTGATCGGCAGCAAAAGCCCGTGCTCGACGGGCTGGGCGCCTGGAATGGGGTGCACGCTAACACCGGCTTGGGTGGCGTTCTCCCCGACGCGGATCGCGTAGGGGGCGACGATCACCCGGGGTTCGCCCGCCTCGCGGCAAAGCCGCACGAGCGTCTGCAGGGTGCCAGGGGAGGCGCATACGTCGTCGTCCACCGTAACCCAAACGTCCGCCTTGCTTTCGTGGGCCCACTGCAGCGCGCGCGCCCTGGCCTTGCCCAGGCTGCTCCCGTTGGTCTCGACCCTGATGGCCAATTGTTCCAAGTCGCCAAACAGGTCGCCCAGGCGCTGGATCGTGTCGACGCACCTAGGCTTGGGGACCCCCCTCACCTCTTGCCCCAACATCATCGCTTGCAGCGCCTTTTGCGCCTGCGAGAGCCCCATGATTTTGCCGTGGAGATAGCAGATCGTCGAGATTGCGAGCATCGGTCGGAGCGTCGCGGAAACGCATGGCGGCGGCAAGCGCGTTTGCCTCACTCCCCCATTTTTGGAAGTTGAAGGTGCGCGACCGGTAGCCGGGAA
>Ga0070701_10000504_pt1 | contig 13392 bp, 6 predicted proteins | sample KBSK5102metaG_FD_65451 | JGI IMG/M metagenome (GOLD analysis project Ga0070701, IMG submission 65451) | Corn, switchgrass and miscanthus rhizosphere microbial communities from Kellogg Biological Station, Michigan, USA - KBS K5-10-2 metaG | ecosystem: Host-associated > Plants > Roots >... | reverse complement strand
AGCGTCCGCGAATCACGTGCATGTTCATCGTCTCCGCGTATTCATCGGAGACTTCATCGCGAGTCATGTCGATGCGGCGGCCGTCGATCTTCCACGTGCCGCTCGACGTCGAGTTGCCGAACGGCGGCGTGTTGCCGACCGCCGCGTGCGCGACCTGCGGGAAGCTCTTCACTTCGCCGAGCAGCTTCTGCATCGTGGCGCGAAAGTCGCCGTCGTCCTGACCGGGATCGGGATCGTGACCGGGCGTGTCGAAACGAATGACCCAGACGTTCTGCCACGTGAATCCGAGCGGATCGTGCCAGCGCGAGATCACGGCGGTCGCCGCGGTGAGCACGGCGAACAGGACGAGGAACGAGAAGAAAATTTCGGCCATCACGAGCGCATTCGCGCGCTTGCGATGCCAGACGAGTTTCAGCAGATGACGCGTCACTGCACACCTCCGCGAAGAGCGTTAACGGGATTGAGGCGCGCCATGCGCCAGGCGGGATAGACGCCGGAGAAGATGCCGAAGAAAACGGCGATGAGCATGCCGTAGCCGAAGATGCGCACGTTCAGATCGAAGCGCATGTCGGGCAGGAAGCTCATGAAGTTGAGCCACTGAATCGCGCCGGCGGCGAGGAGGAATCCGATCACGCCGCCGAGAACTGTGATGACGATGTTCTCGAAGACGAACTGCGACATGAGCGCGCGGCGCGGTGCACCGAACGCTTTGCGCACGCCGATCTCCGACGCGCGTTCCAGCGTGCGGCTGAGATTCAGCGTGATGAGATTCAGCGCGGGCAGCGTCATGAAGAGCACGGCCGCGGTGACGAGCAGCGCGGCGAGCACGAACGGCGCGCGATCGCGAAACTTCGTGCCCGCGAACATGCCGCGCGCGGACGCTTCGAACGGCGTGTCGAGACCGGCCACGATCTTTTTGAACATCTTCGGATCGGACGGTTGCGCGCGTTCCATACGTGATGCGAAATCGCGCTTCAGGCGCGGCATGTCAGCGCGACTCCGCGCGAGCACGACGCCGGAAAAGTCGCCGGTGAAAGCTTCGCGATACGACGACGAGCGCATCGTGCCGATCGGCGCCCAGATGTCGGCCCACGCCGCGATGCGCGTGATGGCGACGCTCGGCACGACGCCGATGACGCGGAAGTGATCGCCTTCGAGCTCGATCATCTTTCCGACCGCCGGCGCGTTGCCGAACAGCTTCTGCCGCAGCTTGTCCGTGATCACGGCGACGTGCGCGCCGGCATCATCTTCCTGCTGCGTGTACGGACGCCCTTCGAGGAACGTGAAGTTACAGATGCGCCAGTACGCGCCGTCGGTGCGTTTGAGGATCGTGTCGATGCGGCCGTTGCCGACGTACATCCGCGTCTGCCGCGCTTCCGAAAAGATCGATGCGGCTTCGATGTCCGGCATCGTGCGCACGTATTTTTCGAGGAACGCGTAGCCGGGATTCGTCGTCATCGTCGCTTCCGGCCCTATCTGCGCGATGCTCAGCACGAGCAGCGCGCGATCGAATTTCGATTCCGGCGCGCGCGGCGAGTAGACGTTGTCGAGCACCGCCGTCGCCACCATCAGCACGAGCAGCGTCATGCTGATGCCGAAGAGCGAGATGAAGGTGAAGAACTTGCGGCGCGCAAGAACCTTCAGGGCGAGTTTGAGCTGGGTTTTCATCACGCCACCTGACGCCCGTCGAACAAGCGCACGATGCGGCTCGTCTGCTTCGCGAAGCGATCGTCGTGCGTGACCATCACGATCGTCGTGTTGTCATCGCGATTGAGTCCGTGGAGGATCTCCATGATCTCGTCGCCCATCTGCGAATCGAGGTTGCCGGTCGGCTCGTCGGCGAGCAGTACGCGCGGACGTCCGACGATGGCGCGTGCGATGGCGACGCGCTGCTGCTGGCCGCCGGAAAGCTGCGTCGGGAAGTGATGCACGCGCGACGCGAGTCCCACACGATCGAGCGCCGCCAGCGCCAGTCGGCGACGTTCCGCGCCGCCCATCTTTCGATACAGCAGCGGGATCTCGACGTTGTCGACGACCGTCAGATCGGGCACGAGGTGGAAGCTCTGAAAGACGAATCCGAGCTTCTCGTTGCGCACCTTCGCGAGCTTTTTGTCGCCCGACTTGCCGACCGATTCACCGTCGAGCGCGAGCGTGCCGGAGCTCGGCGCGTCGAGCAGACCGATGAGATTCAGCAGCGTGCTTTTGCCGCAGCCCGACGGTCCCATGATCGAGATGAACTCGCCCTGCGTGACGTCGAGATTGATGTTCTGCAGCGCCAGCGTCTCGACGCGTTCCGTCCGATAAACCTTGTCCACGTTCTCAAGTCTGATCATCGCTTTCCTCACTCGAGCCGGAGCTTCTGCACTCCGGCGTAATCGTTCATGTTGGAGATCACGACCTCGTCGCCTTCGCGGAGGCCGCCTGTGACTTCGATCGTTTCTTCGCCGGCCAGTCCCCACTGCGCGGGAACGCGCACGAGCTCGTTGCCGCGCACGACGAACACTTCTTCGCGCTCGCCCTGGCCGAGCGCGCCGCGGCGAACGCGCAGCGCGCCGGCGCGGCTGCCGGTGACGACGTAGACGTCGACGCGCAGGTTGTTGCGCAGCTTCGCGTGCGAAGGCTGCGCGAGGTCGACGTAGAACCGCGCGGTGCCGTTTTCGATGCGCGGATCGACGCCGGCGATCGTGCCGTCGACGAGCGTCGTTTCGTCGAGCCGCACGCGCGCCGGCATTCCCGCGGCGATCTTCGCCACGTGCACGTCGGAGATCGTCGCGGTCACGCGGAACGAGGAGAGATCGGCGATGCGCGCGACGACGTCGCCGCGACGAATCGTCGCGCCGGCTTCCTGCACGGCCCACGTCACGACGCCGTCGCGATCGGCGCGCATCATCGCCAGACCAACCTGGCGATTCGATTCCGCGAGCTCTTTGCGCATCGTCCGCAGTTCCATTGATGACGCCGCGAGCTGCGCTTCACCGTTGCGCTGTCCGCGCGTCAGCGCCTGCGCGAGCTGCGAAAGCTCAATGTCGACTTTCTTCACGGCCGTCGCAGCGGCGAGGTTTTCCTGCGTCGTGACGAGACCTTCACGACTGAGCTTCGCGGTCTGCTCGGCCTTGAACGCGACGATCTCGCGGTCGAGCTTTTTCTGTTCGATCTGCGCGCGCAGCGTCGCCAGCGTTTCTTCGACGCGAAGCCGCAGCTGCGCTTCTTCGCTTTCTTTCTGCGCGACGCGATCCGCGAGCCGCTCGGCATCGAGCCGCGTCGCGGACGTATCGAGCGCGATGATCTCGTCACCCGCTTTGACGCGATCGCCGGCGCGCCGAACGATGCGCAGCACGCGCGCTTCGACCGGACTCGAAACGACCTGCTCGGTCGCGGGGACAACCGTGCCGCTCGCCTGCAGCGTCGCGTCGACCGCGCCGCGCTCGACGCGCGCCGTTTGAATCGCGCTCCGTTTGATCGACGGCCGCAGCCACTGCACCGTCGCTGCGAGTGAGAACGCGATTGCTGCGACGGCGACGATCGCCGTCGCGACGCGCCGCACGATGCGCCGGCGCCGAACGTCTTCTGTGATTTCCCGATCCATGCTGGCAACCGTTCATAGCGAACGCGCTGCCAACGTATGTATACGTATTTTCAATAGTTTAGAGCGCACGCACTGTGCGAAGACGAACGCCGGTGTTCGGAATTGAACAGTAACGGGACGTCTCGACGGCAACGTGCGAAAAAGAATTTGCCGTCCGTCTGGAGGAGTAGACTTTATTTACTTCCAACAATTGAGGTGCCCCATGGCCGCGCATCCGATGTCGTTCGCGGACGTTCTGCAGGATGAGTATCGATACTTCTTCGATGAAGTGCCGCTGCAGAACACGACGGTGGAACTGAAGGAAGCGCACGTTCGGGAGCTGGCCGATTTCGCCAGGAAGCTGCTGATGGCCCGCGACCAGAACCTGCCGAACTCCCGCTTCGCGCTGCTCGGTCGCCGCGCGTTCGAGGGCGATGGGCCGCATGACGGCGCCGCGGTCCTCACGGCGCTCAACAAAATGCTGCGCGATGAAAACCTGCTCCGCGATCTCATCGCGGAGGAGCCGTGCATCGCCGCGGAGCTCGCGCCACCGGCGGTGATGCACGCGCTGCTGGCGGTGCCGCACGCGCGCCTGCTCATGCTGCGGGAACAAGCGTTTCGCGCAGCGATCGCGCGCGACGAAGGCGTCCTGCCGCGCTTCGCCAGTCACTCGGCCGCCGTCCGCCTCCTCGTCGCTGAGGGCGGCGGCGATCTGCTGCTCCGCCATCCGGAGCTGCTCAGCCGCATCGCAGACGACGAGCGCGTCGATCAGGCGCTCTCGTCCGACCCCGCGAAGCGCGACAAACTGCGCCGGCTGTTCGCCGCGCCAAAGCCGGCGTCATGGTTCGCGCGATTCCGCCGCGCGAAGCCGCAGCCGCAATCGACTGCGAACGCCGAGATGCCCGAGGAGACACTGCTGGCGAAGCTCGACATCTCCGATCGGCCCGTCCATGACCTGGCGATTCCCATTCCGCAGCTGACGCACTTCAACGCGCTGATCCTCGAGAACGTTTACGGAAACTACGTCTCCGACGGCGTGACGATGCGTGAGATCTACCGCGCACTGCACGCGAAAGAGATGTCGGCGCTCTGCCTCTCCGGCGGCGGCATTCGCAGCGCCACTTTCGGCCTCGGCATCCTGCAGGGGCTGGCCGACCATCGCATGCTCAATCGCTTCAACTACGTGTCGACGGTCTCGGGCGGCGGCTACATCGGCAGCTGGCTGTCGTCATGGATTCGCCGCCACAACGACGGCCCGGTCGGCGTGGCAACGGATCTCGTGCGCGAGCCGATCGATCCGCTCGAGCCGGAAGTGAAACCGATTCGCCATCTGCGCGAATACAGCTCGTATCTCGCGCCGCAGTCGAGCGCGTTCTCCGTCGATTCGTGGACGCTCCTCGCGACGTATCTGCGCAACCTGCTTCTCAACTGGACGATGCTCCTTCCCGCGATGGCCGCGCTGCTCGCACTTCCGCGGCTCGAAGCGTCGCTGCTGTTCAGCAGCATGAGCACGCGCGCCGACTGGCCCGGCGTACTGGCGACGTTCTCCGCGTTCTTCGCCGTGCTGATGGTCGGCATTCTCCGGCCGAAGAGCGACATCACCGCGCGCAGAAAACGGGTCGATGACCGCTCGCTGAGCGACGACTACGACCGCTATCTGTTCTGGCTCGTGCCGATGCTCATCAGCAGCGTGCTCTTCACGCTTTACTGGGCATCGCCGAACAATCTCTTCGCGATGAAGTGGTGGGTGCTGCCGGCGCTCTTCACCAGCGGAAGCGTTTTCTCCGCGATCGTGCACGTCACTCGCCGCGCGGCCGCGACGGTCGCCGCGGAAACGCGGTGGCAGAAAACGATGGCGACGTTCGGCGCGCTGTTCACCCTGCGTCAGCAGGGAGGGCGTTTGTGGCGTGAGATCCGCGCGGCGGCATTCGCGGGCATGGCCGGCGGCACGCTGATGTACGCGACGTTCATCACCATCTTCCCGCTCGACCGCATGCTGAACACGATGCAGTTCGAGACGTATCTCTGCACCGCGCTGCCGCTGTACTTCTTCATCTTCTTCATCGAAGCGACGCTGCTGGTGGGCTTCACGACGCAGACGTCGAGCGATCACGATCGCGAATGGTGGGCGCGCAGCGCGGCGACGATGTTCCTCGTCGGCGCAGCAATCGCCGCGCTCTCGTTCACGGTCGTCATTCTGCCGATCCTGATCCTGCAATCGCCGAAGCTCCTCGCGCCGGTCGGCGGAATCTCGGGCGCGATCTCGTGGCTGCTGCAGAAAAAGCTGAAGAGCAGCAAGTCGAAAGACGGCGGCGCGATGCCGCTCATGATGGCGCTGCACGTCGCCGCCGCGATCACGATGGCGTTCGTGCTCGCCGCGATTTCGATCGGCACGTCGTACGCGATGAAAGCGGCGTGGCCGGTGCTGGCGATGATGCAGTCGCCGATCCCGCTCACGATCTTCGGCACCGATCCGACCGACGCAACCGGCGCGTTCATTCGGGTGCTGCGGTACGCGCCGACGCTGCTCGTCGCGATCATGATCGCCATCGCGCTCGAGATCGCGGTGCGCATGTCGACGATGCTCGACGTGAATCTCTACTCGATGCATGCGATGTATCGGAGCCGGCTCGTGCGTGCATACCTGGGCGCCTCGCGCTGGCGCCGCAATCCGAACGCGTTCACCGGATTCGACCCGCAGGATGACCTGCGCATGGCCGATCTCCGCCCCGAGGCGCTCTGGCCGTCGTGCATCGTGAACTTCGACGCACTGCTGGCGAAACTCATGTCGTCGCCGCACCTGCTGAAGCAGTTGCCGCCCGACGTGCAGGAACGCGTGAAAGCGTTCGTCGGCTGCCCGAACACCGTCGACCGCGAAGCACTCAAAGCCGCGGTCGTGAATGCGATCAACGAGCTAATGCCGTCGCGCGATCTCGAGCACGACGTCGAGGCACCGCCGTCACTCGACCTTTTCCTCGCCAATCGCAAATTCCTCAATCGTTGTTTCGAAGGCGCTCTGAAGTGCTTCGGGGAAGAGCTGCCGCCGGACGGGCGGGAAAACGCGGCGGCGCCGATCTACATCAACGATGACGACGACGCGGCGACGCGCGCGATCAAGCATGAGCTCAGCGCAACGGCGCCGGCCCCTCTGCGCGGACGCGCGCCGCTGCACATCGTCAACGCGGCGCTGAATCTCGTCGGAGGAACGAACCTCGCCTGGCAGGAGCGCAAAGCGGCCTCGTTCACGATCTCGCCGCTGCACAGCGGAAGCCGCCTCCTCTGCTATCGCGACTCCGCTGTCTACGCCGGCGGCGTCACGCTCGGCACGGCGCTCGCGATCAGTGGCGCCGCGGTCAGCCCGAACATGGGCGCGCTGTCATCGCCCACCTTCACGTTCCTCATGACCCTCTTCAACGCGCGCCTCGGCTGGTGGCTCGGCAACCCGAAAACGAACGAGTACGAGAAGGTGACGCCGACGTCGAGCATCACCGCGTTCCTGCGCGAAGCGCGCGGCAAAACGGACGAGACGCATCCCTTTGTCTTTCTTTCCGACGGCGGCCACTTCGAAAACCTCGGCATCTACGAGATGGTGGCGCGGCGCTGCAAATACATCGTCGCGTGCGATGCGACCGCCGACGGCAAATACGCGTTCGGCGATCTCGCCAACGCCGTGCGGAAGATCCGCATCGACATGGGCATCCCCATCGAGCAGCTGACGACGCAGTACATCCGCCCGGAGGCGGGAGAGAAACACGGCAAGTACTGCGCGATGGGCGAGATCCGCTACGGCAGCGTCGACGGCGGCGACGCGCGCGGGTACCTGCTCTACATCAAGCCGGCGCTGCGTGAAGACTGTCCTGCCGACGTCCGCAACTACGGACGCGAGAGCGAATCGTTCCCGCACGAATCGACGGTCGATCAGTTCTTCTCCGAATCGCAGTTCGAAAGTTACCGCGAGCTCGGACGCCACATCCTCGGCGAAATCTGCGGCACCGGTGTGCACAGGAAGCCGTGGGTCACGCCGAACGTCGCTGCGTTTTTCGGGAAGGCGTACGCATATATCAATAAGGTTCAGCCCGGTGTCGGCGACCGTCCGGTCGCGTCGATGAACGACATCGTCGGCTGGATGCGCGACGGACTTTGACCGGTGGCGTTAAACTCCGCGAATCATGACCGCAATCAGCACGTACCCGGACGTTCGTAACTACATTGGCGGTGCGTTCGTCGACGCAGGCGAACAGAAGCACCTCGAAGTTTTCTCACCCATCGACGGCAGCGTGATCTCGCGCGTGCCGCTTTCCGCGGCCGAGGAAGTCGATCGCGCCGTGGCTGCCGCGAAGAAAGCATTTCCCGCGTGGTCGGCAACGCCGATCAAAGAGCGCGTGCAGATCTTCTTCCGCTACAAGACGCTGCTCGAAGAGAACATCGATGAGCTGGCGCGCCTCGTCACCGCGGAGAACGGAAAGATCGACAGCGAAGCGCGCGCGGAAGTGCTGAAGTCCGCCGAGCTCACGGAGTTCGCCTGCTCGCTGCCGCAGATCACCGCCGGCGAAGTGCTCGAAGTGAGCCGCGGCGTCGAATGCCGCATCGAGCGTTATCCGGTCGGGATCGTCGCGTCGATCACGCCGTTCAACTTCCCGAACATGGTTCCGAACTGGACGATCCCGAACGCGCTCGCGCTGGGAAACTGCATGATCCTGAAACCGTCCGAGCTCGTGCCGATCAGCGCCGGCCGCATCGCCGAGCTGCTGCGCGAAGCGGGACTGCCCGACGGCGTGCTGAACATCGTGCACGGCGGACAGCAGACCGTCGAAGCGATCTGCGATCACCCCGACATCGAAGGCATCACGTTCGTCGGCTCGACGAAGGTTGCGAAGATCGTCTATCGCCGCGGCACGCAAAACCTCAAACGCGTCCTCGCCCTCGGCGGCGCCAAGAATCACCTGATCGTCATGCCGGACGCGGAGCCGGAGATGACGTCATCGAACGTCGTCGCGTCGATGTCCGGCTGCGCGGGACAGCGCTGCATGGCGGCGTCCGTGATGATGGCAGTCGGCAAGACCGATCACATCATCGACCGGATGGTGCAGATCGTCCGATCGATGGTGCCGGGCAAACACATCGGTCCCGTCATTTCGCGCGAAGCGAAGGAACGGATCGAGAGCTACATCACCGAGGCGGAGCAGCAGGGCGCGAAGGTGCTCGTCGACGGACGCGGTTACGTCGTGCCCGGAAAAGAAGACGGCTACTACGTCGGACCGACGCTGATCGACAACGTGAAGCCCGAAATGCGCATCGCGCAGGAAGAAGTGTTCGGACCGGTGATGGTGATCATCCGCGCCGACAATGTCGATGAAGCGATTCGCGTGCAGAACAAGTCTGCGTACGGAAACGCGGCGAGCGTCTTCACGGAAAGCGGCGGCATCGCGCGTCACGTGATGGAGAAAGCCAGCGCGGGAATGGTCGGCGTGAACGTCGGCGTGCCGGTGCCGCGCGAGCCCTTCTCGTTCGGTGGCTGGAACGATTCGAAGTTCGGCGTCGGCGACATCACCGGCCGCGGCTCGATCGAGTTCTGGACGAAGGCGAAGAAGATGACGACGAAGTGGTCGAAGGAAGCCGGCGTCAACTGGATGTCGTAACGGGTCATGACGCGCGGCGAGAGACGTCGCGCGTCATGATGATCTTCGTCGAGTCGTCCTCGGCCGGATCGACGCGAATGAATCCCGCCTGACGATAGAGCTGCATCAGGTTGTGGACGATGTTCCTCCGCGTCGGCGGATTCGGAATCTCGACCCGAACTTTCGGAATGATTTTGACGAGCGCGTCGACGAAGTTCTGGCCGATGCGCGCGCCCCAGAAGCTCGGCGGCACGAACAGGCTGTCGTCGTTCCACTCCATCCAGCGGTTTTTCGACGTTGCGAACAGCAGAGCTACGCTCACCCACCGTTCGCCCATCTTCACGTCATAGCTCCAGAACCTGTCGCCGGGATATGCCGCGTCGGGATACATCCCCCGCCAGATCTCGAACGCAACGCCCGCGGGCTCTTTCAGATACGCCAGCCGCGACTCCACTCTGTTGCTCTTGCTGCGATTCGACGCGAGCGCGAACTGGCTCTCGATGAAACGTGTCATCTGCGGGTTGTACATCGGTGCAAGGAACGGCCAGAGGTCGTGGAATGCGGGCGTCGTGGCCCAGCGGCCGAACGCATTCATCCAGCCGAGGTTGAGCGGATGCGTTGCGTAGCGTTCCATCTGACAGCTGATGTAGACGTCTTCCATCAGCTGGATCACCTGCGTGAAGAGCGGCAGTACTTTGGCGATCGTCGACGGATCGTCATGAACGCGTTTCGCCGCCGCATCCCACTCGAGCTCGGGGAAGAGGTCGCGCATCAGCGACGGATCGACGCCGATGAGCTGCTTCTCGAGCTGTTCGAGCTGATTCGTCCTTTCGAGCAGCTGACCTTCGAGGTCCGGCGGAACGGGCAGCCACTCCCAGCGCGCGTCGCCGAAGATCTCGCTCGCGCTGCTGTCGCCGGCGCCGTCGTCGGCGATGAATCGGAATGCGACGCGCGCTGCGTGCAGGCCGAGGCGGCGATATGACTCCCACTGTTTCTCGTCATAGAACTGATCGCCGGTCGACTCGTGCGGAAATTGCTCGTTGCGTGCGCGGTACTGCAGGATGTCGCCCGGTTCATCTCCGACGAGCGTCGGTTTGAAGAGCAGCAGGATGCCGCGATCGCCGTCGGGATAAAGGATGTCGCCGACCGCGAGATGCTGCCGCGAGTAGCGCTTCTCATCGGGCTTGAGCACGCCGAGATCCATCTCGATCTCGACGCCGAAGTCTTCGCGCGCGCGGCGAAGCGCGTTGCCGACGTCGTCGAACGCAACGTCGGGATCGGCGCCGCAGTCGGAGACGACGATGTACTTGCAGCGACGCCGCAGCAGTTCGTACAGACCGAGATTTTCGAAGTGGCCGCCATCGGAAAGATGGACAGAGTCGGATTTGGGACCCGAGCAGGTGCGGCGGAACATCTCAGCAAGAAAATCCAGGCCGGGCGCAAAGCCGCGGACGCGCGAGGTGGTGAAGCGATACCAGTAGCCGAGGCGAAGATTGAGCGACGTCATGAGGAACGTTGCGGCCGGGCCGAGATCCATCGAGACCGAGCCCATGTTCGAGTTGAACGCGGCCGCGGACGCGGTCATCGCGGATGCGAGCGACACCTGCGTCGTCGCCTCCGCCCAGGGCTGATGACGGTTCGCGACCGTGATGCCGAGCGGCGAGAGAACGGCGCTTCGTCCGCCGCGGCTGAGGTTCGCCAGATGGTTTCCGGCGAGATCGTTTGCGGTGCAGCAGATGAGATGCAGCGGCGGCGTTTGCGGCAGGTTACGCATCAGCATGTCGTCGCCCGGACGCTGCGTCGACTGACGATTGTTCTCCGCGCGTCGCGCCTTCCGATTCGATGCTCCCAGATACGCACGCGCAAGACGCGAGCGATAAAGCGCATGCATGCCGATCTCATTCGGGTTGTATGTGAGCACCGCGATGGCGACGACCACGACCGCGACGACCAGAGTCGTACACGAGCCGGCGTCGATATCAGTGAAGACGAGAAATGCGCAGCCGAGTGTGAGCGCGACGAGCGCGGCAGCCGCGAGCAGCGGCTGTGTGTATCGCTGCAGCACTTTCCCGACCATGCCGGTCTTCGCACGATTCGGCTGACGCGAGAGATAGCGCTGAATCCAGGTATAGAGCGCCGTCGCGACGCCGCCGACGCCGGCGGTCCAGACCATCGACTGTGTCGCGCGCCAGAGCGCGAACGAGCCGAGGACGAACGTCGTCATTGCGAGCCAGAACATCGCCAGACCGAGCAGTCGGGCAATTACGCGATCGATTGCGGCGCGGTAAAAACCCTTACTCGGCCTGGCGATGAACACGGATGCCAGCGTGCGCGCGAGGATCAGATCGACCATTGCCGCAAGCCAGCCGAGTGCCGGCGCGGAGAATCGCAGCCTCACTTCGTCCGCGCCGCCGATGGCGGGGAACATTTCGAAGTACTGCCAGCGCCGGAAATCTCCGACGATCCAGTAGACGACCAACAGCGTGACCGCGAATGCGACAGCCGCCGCCACGGCGTACCAGCGTTCGTAATAAGGCTCGCGCGATTGCCTCTCGATCACCGCTGTTTCACGTTCGAACGACCAAAGGACGCCGAGCGTGGAAGTCGCCACGATCACCATGGTGATGTCGACGTGGCGCAGCCATGAAAGCAACCACAGTGTCGGAACCGCCGAGTTCAATCCGCCGACACTCTCCGAACCGATGATGAGCATGAACCAGACGAACATCGTGAGGACGGAGAGCCCGACGATGACCGTCGGCAGGATCGCCGTCACGGCGCCGCCGAAGAACTGCCAGGTCTCGAGCTCGAACAGGCCCCAGCGCGGCGCGAGGAAACGGCTGAACTCGCGCAGATGCCGAATCGCATCGGGCTCGGATCGCGCGTACCTGACGGACGACTCGCGATCGGTCGTATCGGTTGGAAAAGGGACCGCGGGACGCGGCGGAGTCGTACTCGTTCCCGCAATTCGCGGCGCCGCGGCAGTGCGCTCGGAGGTTTGCTTCGCCGCTTCCGGAGTTCGCGACGAATCCTCCTTCGGACAGCGGCGTCGATACGCACTCCAGAAGCCGCCGACATATCCGCCGCCCGACACCGTGCTCACGTAATCGAAGTGACGGAGCACGTCGCGATCGGCGAGCCCCTGCAGCAGACCGAGGCTGAACGTTGCGCTGCGAATGCCGCCGCCGGACAGAGCGATGCCGGCGAGATCCCGCGGGACGCGAACGGCGAATGGCTCGGCGCCGGGATCTGCGTTGTCATCAACTTCGCGCACCGCGGTGGATCCGCTGAAGGCGACAACCGGCTCGTCGGTCTCGCGGAGACACTCCAGTTCATTGATGAACGCGTCCCGAAACGTCACCGTCATCGACCACTCCCCTTTCGAGGAGTGATCGATAACGGCAAATCCCTACCGCGAACTCGTCGCGGCGACTTTGTTCGGGAACGGCGGGCGCTTCATCGGCGGTGCCGGCGCCGGCGGCAGCTGTTTCATCACTTCCGCGATCGCGCGATCGAGCTGCGGATCGCGTCCGGCGATGACATCGGCCGGCGTCTGCTCCACTTCGATGTCCGGCGCGACGCCTTCGTTCTCGACCTTCCAACCCTCTTCCGTCCAGAAGCCGAAGTTCGGCGCGGTGATGTTGCCGCCGTCCATCAGATCGGGGAAGCCGAGGATGCCGACGAGACCGCCCCACGTGCGGCGGCCGATGAGAGTGCCGAGCTTCAGCTTGCGGAACATCCACGGCAGCAGGTCGCCGCCGGAGCCCGCGTTCTCGTCGATCAGCATCACCTTCGGACCCTGAATCGATGCCAGCGGCGTCTTCATGTCGGCGCCGTAGCGCGTGGCCCAGTTCGCGATGAACGGGCGATTGAGAATGTCGATGTAGTAATCGGGGAACGAGCCGCCGCCGTTGTAGCGCTCATCGAGAATCGCGGCTTCGCGTCCGGCCTGCGGGAAGAAATAGCGGCGGAATGATTCGTATCCGGCCGTACTCGTGTTCGGGAGATAAACGTACGCGACGCGGCCGTTCGTCTTCTCGGTCACGTAACGGATGTTGTTCTCGATCCACGAGCGATTGCGGAGGTTCGCCTCGTTCTCGATGGGAACGACTTTGACGACGCGCGAGCCTGTGCCGTCCGCATTCGGTCCGACGGTGATCTCGACGATGCGGCCGGCCGTGCGCTCGAAACGCGCGTAGAGATTGTCGG
>Ga0070701_10000503_pt1 | contig 13404 bp, 21 predicted proteins | sample KBSK5102metaG_FD_65451 | JGI IMG/M metagenome (GOLD analysis project Ga0070701, IMG submission 65451) | Corn, switchgrass and miscanthus rhizosphere microbial communities from Kellogg Biological Station, Michigan, USA - KBS K5-10-2 metaG | ecosystem: Host-associated > Plants > Roots >... | reverse complement strand
AGGTAGAAGCCGCTGCCGAGCGCCACACCGATCGCCGCCACGACCCAGATCGTCGCCGCACTCGTCAGGCCCACGATCGCACCGCGCGCGTGCAGAATCGTCCCCGCCCCGATGAAGCCGACGCCGGTCACGATCTGCGCGGCGACGCGCGTCGTGTCGGTTCCCGACGGAATTCCGTTCGGTCCGGCGAGCATCCCGAGCGACAGATGCGTGTACAGCACGGAGCCCAGGCAGATCAGAATGTTGGTGCGCAGACCCGCCGGTTTGCCGCCGAGCTCCCGCTCGAGGCCGATCGCGCCACCCAGCAATGTGGCGAGACCGAGCTGCAGCATCAGCTCGAGCCTGAAGATCTCGATGATGTTACTAATCACTCTTCAGGAATCCCATGCGATCCCGCACTTCCGCGATCGTGCGCTGGGCGAGCGCCCGCGCCTTGTCGGCGCCGGCGCGCAGCTGCTGCTTCACGCCCTGCGGATCGCTCTTCAATTCCGCCGCGCGCTCGCGCATCGGTTTCAGCGTAGCGATCATGTGGTCGGCGAGCTTGCGCTTGCAGTCGATGCAGCCCCACCCCGCCGTCCGGCACTTCACCGCGACTTCTTCCACGACCTCGGGCGGCGAAAACCCCTGATGCAGCGTGAAGATGTTGCAGATCTCGGGAGTGCCGGGATCTTTCTTCGTCACCCGGGCCGGATCGGTGGCCGCGGGCCTCAGCTTCTCCCAGATCGCCTCGGGCGATTCGAACAGACCGATCGTGTTGCCCAGGCTCTTGGACATCTTGGCCTTGCCGTCGAGTCCCAGGACGCGCCTCGTCTTGGTGAGCAGCGGTTGGGGCTCGGGGAAAAAGCCTTCGCCGTAGCGCGCGTTCCAGCGCCTGGCTATTTCCCGCATCAGCTCGAGGTGTTGTACCTGATCCTCTCCTACCGGCACGAGGCTAGCTTTATAGAGCAGTACGTCAGCCGCTTGCAGCACGGGGTACGCGAGTATTCCCATCGCGACGCTTTCCTGCCGTTGCGATTTGTCTTTGTACTGAGTCTGGCGCTCGAGCTCGCCCAGCGGCGTGACACTGGTCAGCAGCCAGTTCAGCTCGGTGTGCGGGGCGACGTGCGACTGGACGAAGACGATGCACCGCTCCGGATCGAGCCCCGCGGCGTACAGGCTGATCGCCATGTCGATCGTGAGCTGCGGCAGCGCGGCCGGGTCGTACGGCTGAGTAATGGCGTGCAGATCGACGACACAGAACAGACACTCGTGCTGGGACTGCAACCGCACCCAGTTCTGGACGGCGCCGAGGTAGTTGCCGATGTGGAGTTCGCCGGAAGGCTGGATGCCGCTGAATACGCGAGTCATGGAGGCCACGGGGCCACAAGGTGCGTGAATACAACGACTTAGTCAAGCTGGCCGAGCGCGCGGCGCTGCGGGCGGGCGAGTATATTCGCGGCGCGCAGCGGCCGGGCGTGCACACCTGGACCGAGAAAAGCCAGCATAACTTCGCGACCGAAGTCGATCGCGCGGCCGAGGGGCTGATCGCCGAGATCCTCACGCGCGACGAACCCCAATCGCTCATCCTCGGTGAAGAGTTGTCGCCTAAACAGGCGCTGAAAGGTGAGCTCGTCTGGGTCGTCGATCCGCTCGACGGCACGACCAACTTTCTGCACGGATATCCGCAGTTCTCGGTGAGCATCGCGGCGCTCGTGGACGGCAAACTGGCCGCGGGGGTGGTGCACGACATCTGTCGCAAACGCACGTATGCCGCGGCGCGGGGCGGCGGCGCGTTCGAAGAAGGGACGCGCATCGGCGTCTCGGCGGTTACGGAACCCCGGCTGGCGCTCGTCGGAACGGGATTCCCGTTCAAGGCGCTGCAGCTGCTGCCGCAGTTCATGTCCCAGTTCGCCGCGGTGCTGGGCGCGACGAGCGGCATCCGGCGGGCGGGATCGGCCGCTCTCGATCTCGCCGATGTTGCCGCCGGGCGACTCGACGCGTTCTGGGAGCTGCATCTGTCCCCGTGGGACATCGCCGCGGGCACGCTGCTGATTCGCGAAGCGGGCGGCACCATCACACGACCCGACGGGGCATCGGATGTGCTGTCGGGCCAGCAAAACGGCGCGGTCGTCGCGGGCAACGCTGCCATGCAACGCTGGTTACTCGACCTCTTGAGGACTCGCTGATGTCACCACTCGTCGAATGCGTCCCCAATTTCTCAGAGGGCAAGGACCAGGCGGTCATCGGCGCGCTTCGCGCCGCGATCGAGGGTGTCGCCGGTGCCCAGCTGCTCGACGTGCAGACGGACGCGTCTCATAACCGCTCCGTCTTCACGTTCGTCGCGCCGCCCGAGGCCGCGGTCGAAGCCGCGTTCGCGGCGATGCGCGTGGCGGCGCAGCGCATCGACCTCACCAGGCACAGCGGCGAGCACCCGCGGATGGGCGCGACCGATGTCGTGCCCTTCGTCCCGGTCAGCGGGACGACGATGGACGATTGTATCGCGGCGGCGCGGCGGCTCGGCGAGCGGGTCGGCAAGGAGCTGGAGATCCCCGTGTTCCTGTACGCGCGCGCGGCGGCGCGCCCCGAACGCGTGCTGCTGCCGGATGTGCGCAAAGGGGAGTTCGAGGGGATGCGCGGCCGCGTGCTCGAGCCGGACTACGGCCCCAACCATGTGCATCCGACCGCGGGCGCCACGGCGATCGGTGCCCGCCCGTTTCTCGTGGCGTTCAACGTGTACCTCGACACGCAGGACATCACGATCGCCAAGGATATCGCGAAACAGATCCGCACCTCGAGCGGCGGTCTTCCGGGGGTCCAGGCGAGCGGGTTCATCGTCGACGGCCTGGCGCAGGTCTCGATGAACCTGCTCGACATCGACATCACCTCGCCGGCGGTCGTGTTCAACGCGATCAAGGCGCGCGCGGAGAAGCGCGGCGTGGCCGTACAGAAAAGCGAGATCGTGGGACTGCTGCCGGAACGCGCACTCATCGGCGCGGCGGAAACGGCGTTGCGGTTGTCCGACGCCCGCGCCCACGTCCTGGAGTCGAAGATCCGGGGCAGGCGGTCGACGGACACGCCCACGGCCGCGCCCGCCGCCAGGCCCGCCGCGGGACCTTCCCTCGACGGCTGGATCGACGAGCTGGCGGGCGGCGCTCCCACGCCGGGCGGCGGCAGCGCGGCCGCCCTTGCCGGCACGCTCGCCGCGGCGCTCGTCGCGATGGTCGCGCGGCTCACCGTGGGACGGAAGGCGTACGCCGCGGTCGATGCACAGGCGCGCGCGATCCTGAACGAAGCCGAGCAGCTGCGGGGCGAGCTGCGCCGGCTCGTGGATGAAGACGCCGCGGCCTACGAGGGCGTCAGCCTGGCCTACAAGATTTCCAAGGACGTTCCCGGGCGCGCGCACGCCATCGACGAAGCGCTGTTGGCCGCGTCGCGGCCTCCCGCCGAGGTCGTCAAGCGTGGGCGCCGGCTGCTCGCGCTCGCGCAAACCATCGAGCAGATCGGCAACAAGAACGCGGTGAGTGACGCGCGCGTGGCGGGGATGCTGGCGAAGACGGCGATCGATGGCGCGACGGAAAACGTGAACGCGAACCTGAGTGGGATGTCGGACCGGGCGCGCGCGAAGGAATCGGGAGCCGGCTAAGCCCTCGTCAGAATCCTCGGCCCGTTCTCGGTCACCGCAACGGTGTGCTCGAAGTGCGCGGAGAGCGAGCCGTCCTGCGTCACCACCGTCCATTTGTCGTCGAGCGTGCGGATCGACGCACCGCCGACGTTGATCATCGGCTCGATCGCGATCGTCATGCCCGAGACGAGGCGCGGGCCGCGCTTCGGCTTGCCGTAGTTGGGCACCTGCGGCTCCTCGTGGAACGACGCGCCGATGCCGTGACCTACCAGCTCGCGCACCACGGAATACCCGGCGCCTTCAGCCACCTTCTGCACCGCATGGCCGATGTCCCCCACGTGATTCCCGGCCCGCGCCTGGGCCACGCCGGCCGCGAGCGCCTCCCGCGTGACCTCGAGCAGCCGCGCGGCTTCGGCCCGGATGTCGCCGACCGGAAAGGTGGCGGCCGAGTCGGCGTGTAACCCCTCGAGGCACACGCCCGTGTCTACGCTGACGATGTCGCCGTCGTGCAGCACCCGCTTGTGCGAAGGAATCCCGTGCACGATCTCGCTGTTGATCGACGTGCACAGCGTCGCCGGAAAGTCGTACAGTCCCTTGAACGAGGGCTGCGCGCCGGGATGGCTGCGGATGAAGTCTTCGGCGAGGCGGTCCAGATCTTCGGTGGTGATGTCGGGCCGGATATTCCGCCCGACGAGCGCCAGCGTTTCGGCGACGATGCGGCCGGCGGCCGCCATCGTTTCGATCTCCCGTGACGACTTGATCGTGATCATCGCCCGATGATCCGCTTGATCTCTCCGGCGATGGCCTCGACCGTCCCGGTGCCGGGGACCCGGTGCACGATGCCCCGCTGGGCATAGTGCGCGATGAGGGGGGCGGTGTCGCGCTGATAGACCTGGAGCCGCGTCGCGATCGCCTCGGGCGCGTCGTCGGTGCGGCCCTCGATCTGCGCGCGCGCCTGCATGCGCCGCACCAGCTCTTCTTCGGTGACGTCCATCAGCAGGATGTGATTGAGCCGCTGGCCGCGCTGCCCGAGGGTCTTGTCGACGAGCTCGGCCTGCGCCGCGGTGCGCGGAAAGCCGTCGAAGATCGCGCCCTGCTTGGCTTCCGGGCGGTCCAGCTCGTCCTTGATCATGCCGAGGATCACGCTGTCGGGGACCAGCTTGCCTTCATCGTAGAACTTCTTCGCCTCGAGCCCGAGCGGCGTGCCGTCCTTCATCGCCGACCGGATCAGGTCGCCGGTCGTGATTTTGGGCAGGCCGAGACGCTCGGCGAGGATCTTGCCTTGCGTCCCCTTCCCCGAGCCTGGTGCCCCCAGGATGAGAATGAACACTTACAGGGCGGACACTAGCGGCGGAAGCGAACCCGCGAGGTGCCGCCACCCGGGCCGCCACCCTTCATGAAGCCGTCATACTGGCGCAGCAACAGGTGCTGCTGCACCTGCTGCACGGTGTCGAGCGCGACGCCGACGACGATCAGCAGCGCGGTGCCGCCGAATCCGAACGGCATGTTGAGCGTGTTGGACACGATGATCGGCAGCAGCGCCACGAAGGTCAGGAAAATCGCGCCCGGCAGCGTGATGCGCGTGAGCACTTCGTCGATGTAGTCGGCGGTCGGCGCGCCCGGCTTCACGCCGGGAATGAACGCGCCCTGCTTCTTGAGGTTCTCCGCGAGGTCCACCGGATTGAAGATGATGGACGTGTAGAAGTAGGCAAAGAAGATGATCAGCACGGCGCTCGCGAGGATGTACCAGACCGACGTGGTGTTGAACACCTCGGCGACGCCCTTCAGCCACGGCGTGCCGATGAACGTCGCGACGGTTCCCGGCACGATGATGAGCGACTGCGCGAAGATGATCGGCATCACGCCGGCCGAGTTGATGCGCAACGGGATGAACGTCTTCTGCCCTTCGCGAATCCGCCCTCGCCCCATGACCTTGCGCGGGATCTGTACCGGAATGCGGCGCGCGGCCACGGTGACCGCGACCGTGCCGGCCACGACCAGGACCATCATCAACAGCACGACGAGCAGCACCGGGAAGCTCAGCGTGCCCGTCTTGAGGGCTTCGAACGTCCGCAGGGTCTCGGGGAGGATGCGCTCGATAATCGAGAAGAAGATCAGCAGGCTCATCCCGTTCCCGATCCCGCGCTCCGTGATCTGCTCGCCGAGCCACATGACGAACACCCCGCCGGTGGTCAGCGTCAGCACCGTCGTCATCCGGAAGCCCCAGCCGGGGAAGGCGACCGCGCCGGGCAGCTGCTCGGTGAAGATCGCGAAGCCGTAGGCCTGGAACACGCACAGCAGGACGGTGAGGTACCGCGTCCACTGCGTCAGCGTCTTCTTGCCCTCTTCGTCCCGCTGCATCTTCTCGATGACCGGGAACACCGGCCCCGCCAGCTGGAACACGATGCTGGCGGAGATGTAGGGCATGATGCCGAGGGCGAACACCGTCGCGCGGGAGAAGCCGCCGCCCGCGAACAGATCGTAGAGCTGGAACAGCGTCCCCTGGCCGGCATTCGTCAGGAAGTCGGCGAGCGCGTCGACGTTCACCCCGGGCGTCGCGATGTGCGCGCCGATCCGGTAGATGACGAGGCACAGCAGCGTGAACAGGAGCTTCTCTTTGAGCTCCGGGACCTTGAACAGATTCGGAATCGGATTGCTCACGCGATCGTTCCGCCCGCCTGTTCGATCTTGGTCCGGGCGCTCGTGGAAACCGCGACGCCCTTCACGACGAATTTCCGGCCCGACACCTCACCGGTCCCGAGCAGCTTGATCGGATGATCCGGACGGCGCACCAGTCCCGCGCCGAACAGCGTCTCGGGCGTCACCTCGACGCCCTCGGCGAGCAGCACGAGATGGCGCACGTTCACGACCTGCGCCGGCTGCTTGAACGGATTGGTGAAGCCGCGCTTCGGAATGCGCCGGATGAGGGGCATCTGGCCGCCCTCGAACCCGGGACGCACCTTGCCGCCCTGCCGCGCGGTTTGTCCCTTCCCACCGCGTCCTGCGGTCTTCCCGATCCCTGATCCCGGACCCCTGCCCTTACGGATGCGCGCGCGGTGCGAGCCGCGGGGTGGTTGCAGATCATGCAACGCCAGGCGCGGGAATTGGGACTCGGGACTGGCGGCCGACTTGGCCCGCGGCTTCCGTGTCGTCTTAGCCTTCGGCTTTGGCATTTGCTTTCTTCCGTTCGCGCCGGGGCGTGGCCGCGGCGTTAGCGTCCGTCGTCACCTCCACGAGATGACGAACCTTATAGAGCATGCCGCGCAGCGCGGGATGATCCGCGTGCACGACTTCATCCTGGTGATGCTTGAGGCCCAGCGCCACGAGCGTGCGCTTCAACCGGCCGGGATTGCCGCTGCCGGAGCGCACCTGCTTGATGCGCAGGCTGCCCTTGCCCGCCGGCGGCAGCGTGCGATCGCGTCCCGGTTTGCGCTTCCGGTATTTCCGAGTCGGTGGCAGCCTACCCATGAGCGACCACGCTTTCCTGGCGCGCCTTGTACGGAATCGCGTCCAGCTCCACGCCGCGCTCGCGCGCGACGCGCCGGGCCGTCGTCAGCCGCTTGAGCCCGTCCATCGTGGCGCGAACCATGTTGTGCGGGTTCGTCGAGCCGAGGCTCTTGGTCAGGATGTCGCGAATGCCGGCGCACTCGAGTACCGCGCGCACCGGACCACCGGCGATCACGCCCGTTCCCGAGGCGGCCGGCTTGAGCAGCACGCGGCCCGCGCCGTGCTCGCCGATGATCTCGTGCGGGATGGTGCCGCCCGTGAGCGGCACCTCGTTCATGCGGCGGCGGGCGGCTTCGACCGCCTTGCGCACCGCTTCGCTGACCTCGTTCGCCTTGCCGGTCGCGATGCCGACGTTGCCCTTTCCATCGCCCACGGCCACGAGCGCGTTGAAGCTGAAGCGCCGGCCGCCCTTCACGACTTTCGCGACGCGATTGATCGCGATGACGTTCTCGACCATGCCGTCGCTCTCGCGCCCGCCGCCCGGACCGCCGCGATCACCGCCGCCCCGCTCGCCGCCCCGGCCACGACCGCCGCCACCACCGCCGCCGCCCCGGCCGCCACGGCCACCGCCGCCACCACGGGGTCCGCGCGGTCCGCGCGTCTGCGGTTGCGCCTGCTGCGGCGGCGCCTGTTGGGCCTGCGGCGCTTGCGGCGCCTGCGGCTCTTCGGCGGCCGCTGGTGCGGCTTCCGTTCCTTCTTTTTGCTCGTCCATTAGAACTCCAATCCTCCCTTACGGGCCCCGTCGGCGACCGCTTTGACGCGGCCATGATACTGGTAGCCGCCGCGATCGAACACGACCTTGGCGATGCCCTTCTCTTTGGCCTTCGCGGCAATGAAACGGCCGAGCGCGAAGCTCCGGGCCACCTTCCCCTTGCCGTCGGTCTGCACGCCCTCGGAGGTATCCGCGCCTCCGACGATCGTGACGCCGCGCTGGTCGTCCACGATCTGGGCGTAGATGTGCTTGGACGAGCGGAACACGACGAGCCGCGGGCGCTCCGGCGTCCCTTCCACCTTCTTGCGGACGCGGAGGTGCCGGCGCATCCGGCTGTCGTTGGCGCTTCTGACTTTTCGAATCGATCGCATGGCTTATTTCGCCGCCTGGGCTGTCTTGCCCGCTTTGCGCCGGACCTGCTCCCCGGCGTAGCGGATGCCTTTGCCCTTATAGGGTTCGGGCGGCCGGACGTTGCGAATCTCCGAGGCCACCTGACCCACCAGTTCCTTGTCGACGCCCTCGATCTTCACCTGGACGTTGTTCGTGACCGTGATCTTGATCCCCTTCGGCGCGTGGTAGGGCACGGGATGCGAGTACCCGACCACGAGCTGGATCCCGAACGGCTTGGGCTCCGCCTTGTAGCCGACGCCCTGGATCTCGAGCGATTTCGCGAACCCGTTCGTGACGCCCTCGACCATATTCGCGACGAGCGTGCGCGTGAGGCCGTGCAGCGCCTTGTGGCGCGCTTCGTCGGACGGGCGCTTCACCACGACGTTCCCGTCTTCGAGCGTGAGCGCCATCTCTTCGTGCAGGGCGCGCGCGATTTCGCCTTTCGGGCCCTTCACCGTGATGGTGTGCCCGTCGATCTGCGCCGTGACGCCTTTGGGCAACGGCACCGGCTTTCTTCCGATTCGTGACATATCCGTTTCTCGTTTCTCGTTTACCAGACCACGGCCAAGACTTCACCGCCCACCCGCGCCGTGCGCGCTTCGCGGTCGGTCATGAGTCCCTGCGGCGTGCTGAGAATCGCCATGCCGAGGCCGTTCTTGACGCGCGGGATCTCGCGCGCCTTCACGTAGCGCCGCAGCCCCGGCGACGACACGCGCTGCAGCTCGCGGATGACGGGCGCGTCGTTGTGGTACTTCAAGTACAGCCGCAGCAGCCCGTGCTCGCCATCGTCCAGGACCTTGTAGTCCTGGATGTAGTGGTTGTCACGGAGAATCGTGGCGATCGCGACTTTCAGCTTCGACACCGGCATGTCGACCCGGCGGTGGCCCGCGAGACACGCGTTGCGCACCCGGGTGAGCATATCGGCGACGGGATCAATAACGCTCATTCGTGTCCGTCCCCTTTTACCAGCTGGCCTTGCGCACGCCGGGAATCTCCCCGCGCAGCGCCAGCTCACGGAAGCAGATGCGGCACAGCTCGAACTTCCGCAGCGTGCCGCGGCTGCGGCCGCAGCGCCGGCAGCGGTAGTAGCGCCGCACCTTGAACTTCGGCTCCTTCTTGATCTTCTCGATCCACGCCTTCTTTGCCATTTGGTCTCCCTAAGCCGCTTCCGCCCGGAAGGGCATGCCCAACTCTTTGAGCAAGGCCAGCGCGGCGTCGTCGCGCCCGGCGCTCGTCACGAACGTGATGTCCATCCCGTGAATGCGCTCGACTTTGTCGTAGTCGATCTCGGGGAAAATCATCTGCTCCTTGATGCCCAGCGTGTAGTTGCCGCGGCCGTCGAAGCTCTTGGTCGGGAGCCCGCGGAAGTCGCGCATGCGCGGCACCGCGACCGAGATGAACCGGTCGAGGAACTCGAACATGCGGCCGCCCCGCAGCGTCACCGCGCAGCCGATCGCCTGGCCCTCGCGCAGGTTGAAATTCGCGATCGCCTTCTTGGCGCGCGTCGTGACCGGGTGCTGCCCGGTGATCGCGGCCAGCTCGGCGATGGCCGCCTCGAGCCCCTTCGGGTTTTTCGACGCGTCGCCCATGCCGACGTTCAGCACGATCTTCTTGAGCTTCGGAATCTGGTGCACGTTCTTGAAGCCGAACTGCTGCTGCAGCTTCGTCCGCACCTGCTGCTCGTAGAAGTCCCACAGCCGCGCGCGCGGCGCGGGCTCGACGGGCTCGGCAGGCTGGGCCTCGGCCTTGGACTCCGGCTGTTCCTTGGGAGCCCCGCCTTTCTGCTTCTTGCCCTGTTTTTCCTGCTTCGGCTGCTTGTCCTGCTTGGGCTTTTTCTCTTGTTGCTCTTGTTCTTCCGCCATAGTTGTCCCCGCGGCTTGGCCGCGGGGCCCCCTGTTATTACCGAACTCTCGGAATGGGCTGGCCCGATTTGACCGCGATCCGCTCCACCGTTCCGTCCTTGTCCAGGCGGCGGCGCACCCGCGTCGGCTCGCCCGATTTCGGGTCCAGCAGCATCACGTTCGACGCGGCGATCGGCGCCGGAAACTCGATGATCCCGCTCTCGCCCTGCGGCGTCGTCGCCCGCTTGTGCTTCTTCACGATGTTCACGCCCTCGACGACCACCCGGAACTTCTTCGGATAGACGTGCAGGACTTTGCCTTCCTGGCCGCGGTGCTCGCCGCTGATCACGCGCACCGTGTCGCCCTTGGCGACGTGCAGCTTGTGCCGCTCGGGCACCCGGCCGCGCACGCGCCGCGACTTCTTATAGACGAGCGGCTTCATTTAAATGACCTCCGGCGCGAGCGAGACGATCTTCATGAACTTCTTCTCGCGCAGCTCGCGGCCCACCGGGCCGAAGATGCGGGTCGCGCGGGGCTCGCCTTCGTCGTTGATCAGCACGGCGGCATTCTCGTCGAAGCGGATGTAGGAGCCGTCCTTGCGCTTGGTCTCCTTGGCCGTCCGCACGATCACCGCCTTGACCACCTCGCCCTTTTTCACCTGGCCGGTCGGGATGGCGTCCTTGATCGTGACGACCACGACGTCGCCCAGCCCCGCATAGCGGCGCTTGGACCCGCCCAGCACGCGGATCACGAGGGCGCGGCGCGCCCCGGAGTTATCCGCGATCTTGACCTGCGATTCTTGCTGCACCATGGCTATTTCGCCTTTTCAATGATCTCGACGACGCGCCAACGCTTCCGTTTCGACAACGGCCGCGTCTCCACGATCCGCACGGTATCCCCCAGCTTGGCGCCGTGCTCGTCGTGCGCCGCGACGGTCTTGGTCCGATTGACCTGCTTGCCGTAGAAGCCGTGCGCAAAGCGACGCTGCATCGAGACCGTCACGGTCTTCTGCATCTTGTCGCTCACCACGACGCCCGTACGGACTTTCCGGCGACCGCGCTCCCCCTCGTTCACGCTGATGCCCTTTCCTTCAGGATAGTCTTGATCCGCGCGATGTCGCGGCGAATCGTGCGGAGCTGCAGCGGATTCGTCAGCGCTTCCGTCGCGCGCCGGAACTCGAGCCGGAAAACCTCTTCCGTCAGCACCGCGAGCTTCTGCGTCAGCTCGTCGGTCTTGAGCTCGCGCAGCGTGGCGGGCCGGTTTTCGTTCTTCGTCGCCATCTTACCGCTCCTCCCGCTTCACGAACTTCGACTTGACCGGCAGCTTCGCCGACGCGAGCGCCAGCGCCTCGCGCGCCGACTTCTCGTCGATGCCTTCCACCTCGAACATGATCCGGCCCGGCTTCACCACCGCCACCCAGCCCTCCGGATTCCCCTTGCCTTTTCCCATCCGCGTTTCGGCGGGCTTCTTCGTGATCGGCTTGTCCGGGAACAGCCGGATCCAGACCTTGCCGCCGCGCTTCATCTCGCGCGTGAGCGCGACGCGCGCCGCCTCGATCTGCCGGTTGGAAATCCAGCCGGGATCGAGCGACATGAGCCCGTAGTGGCCGAACGCCACCGTGTTGCCGCGCGTGGCCATCCCCGAGGTGCGGCCTTTGAAACGCTTGCGAAACTTGACTCGCTTTGGTGCCAGCATGGTTCAGACGCCTGTTGAATAAGTGCGACCGTGCAGATCCTCGGTCACTTCGCCCTTGAAGATCCAGACTTTCACCCCGATGGTGCCGAACGTCGTCTTCGCAGTGGAGGTCGCGTAATCGATGTTGGCCCGCAGCGTGTGCAGCGGCACGCGGCCCTCGTGATAACCCTCGGTGCGCGCGATTTCGGCCCCGCCCAGGCGGCCCGCCGTCTTGATCTTGATGCCCTGCGCGCCCATGCGCATCGCGCTCTGCACCGCGCGCTTCATCGCGCGGCGGAACGAGATGCGCTGCGTCAGCTGATGCGCCACGCTGTCGCCGACGAGCTGCGCGTCCAGCTCCGGACGCTTGATCTCTTCGACGTTGATGCCGACTTCTTTGCCCGTGAGCTGCGCCAGCTCATCGCGCAGCTTGTCGACTTCCGCGCCGCGCTTGCCGATGACGACGCCCGGCCGGCCCGTGTGGACCGTGACCGTCACCTTGCCGGGCTTGCGCTCGATGTGCACGTCGGCGATCGCCGCGTGACTGAGCCGCGTCTTCAGGTACTTCCGGATCAGCTCGTCCTCCTTGAGCAGCTCCGGGAAGTTGCGCTTGGCGAAGTAGCGGGAGCGCCACGGTTTGACGATGCCCAGCCGGAACCCATACGGATGTGTTTTCTGTCCCACTTACTTGCTCGCTTTCTTTTTCTTCGCGGGAGCTTTCTTCTTGGCCGGCGCTTTACGGGCGCGCGGCTTCTTTGCTTCCTTGGCTTCGGCCTTGACGGCGGGCGCGGCCGGCGCCGCGGGCGCTTCGACGCCCGCCACGCGAATCTCGACGTGGCTCGTCCGCTTCAGGATCGGCGTGCCGCGGCCCATCGCCGCCGCGGTGAAGCGCTTCAGCGTCTGGCCCTCGTTCACGACCGCATAGCTGACCCGCAGCGTGTCGGCGTCGAACGGCGTGTTCTGCCGCTGCGCCGCCTGCTGCGCGTTCGCCACCGCCGACTTCAGCACCTTATGGATCTGGTGCGCCGCCCGCTTCTTGGAGAAGCGCAGGATGGCGTCGGCCTCGGGCACCGCGCGCCCGCGGATCAGATCGATCACCAGGCGCATCTTGCGCGCCGACTGGCGCACGCCGCTTTGTATCGCTCGCGATTCCATCGGTTACTCCTTGCCCTTGCCCTTGGCGGGGGCGGCCGCCTCGGCGCCCGGAGCGGTCTCGGCACTCTCCGCCTCGCGCTCGGCCGCCGAGCCCTTGGCGCCGTGCCCGCGGAACAACCGCGTCGCGGCGAACTCGCCCAGCTTGTGGCCCACCATGTTCTCGGTGATGTAGACGGGGATGAACTTGTTCCCGTTGTGCACCGCGAGCGTGTGTCCCACGAAATCGGGCGTGATGGTGCTGCGCCGCGACCACGTCTTGAACACCTTCTTCTCGTTGCGCTCGTTCAGGCCCCGGATCTTGACCATCAACGACTCTTCGACGTAGGGGCCCTTCTTGACGCTGCGTCCCATTACTGCGTCGCCCTTCCGCGCTTACGCCCGCGCACGATGAGGTTCGTGGACTTCTTCTTCTTGTGGCGCGTCTTCTTGCCTTCGACCTTGCCCCACGGATTCGTCGGGGGCCGGCCGCCGGAGCTCTTGCCCTCGCCGCCGCCGAGCGGGTGGTCGACCGGGTTCATCGCGAC
>Ga0070701_10000502_pt1 | contig 13407 bp, 7 predicted proteins | sample KBSK5102metaG_FD_65451 | JGI IMG/M metagenome (GOLD analysis project Ga0070701, IMG submission 65451) | Corn, switchgrass and miscanthus rhizosphere microbial communities from Kellogg Biological Station, Michigan, USA - KBS K5-10-2 metaG | ecosystem: Host-associated > Plants > Roots >... | reverse complement strand
CGAAGCGCAGCTCGGTCTTGCGGAAGGTGAGGATGGTCTGCCCTGCGCTGACCACCCGCCAGTCGCCGAAGATGCGGCCGTTCATCTTCCGCTCCAGGCCGCCGCTGGCGCCGGTGGAGAGGCGCGCCTGGGAGTTGAAGCGCGCCGTGTCGATCATAATCTGCACCGGGCCGAAGGACATCAGCGGAATCGACTCGCCGAAGGGAATGTCGAGGGTCGCTTCCATCCAGACGCGGCGCGTTCCTTTGTCGAAGCCGTGGCGGACCTTGATGGCCTCGGAATCCTCGAGGTCGGGTATGCCGACGCGCTGCAGCAGTCCGCGGAAATCGATGCCGCCCATGTCCGGCAGCATGTCGGAGACGGAGAGGTTGCGCAGCTTTTGCGGGATCAGCTGGTCGGCCAGCTGGTTGACCGGCAGGCGGATGCCGAAGCTATCCAGCAACTCGCCCACCGCCTTGCCGGCCTGGTCGACCGCCGCCACCTGATCCGCGGCGCGGTTGACCAGCGCCAAGGTGGGCGTCATGTCAATGCCGAGCTCCTTCGCCTCGCCGAAGACGTAGGCGACCTCGGAGCGATTGAAGCCGAGGCTGTCCGTCTTGGGAGGATCACCGACCGCGCGGATCATGCGCAGCGCGTTGTCGCCCTTCTGATAGATCCCCTCGGCGCGCTTCGCGGCGGTGGCCAGGTCGGTGCCGAGGACGTTCTGAACGGTCTGCTGGATCGAGCCGCAAACTTCGCGCGCGCGCGCCTCGGCTTCGCGCGTCACGCGCGCGGCTTCAGCGGCGACCTTGGCCTTGATCGCGGCGAGATTGTCCGCCGCCTGATCCACCGCCAGCAGCAGCTTACGCTGGAGATCGGCGCTGTACTTATTGAAGTCGATGGCATCGTGCAGGAGCTTCTCGACGTTTGCCTGGGCACCCGTGGCGAGGTCGGACAAATAGGTGAAGAGCTTCGCGCACGTCTCCTGCAGCTTCTTGATCAGCTCACCGAGGGCCGTCCTGATGCGAGTTTTCACGCCCTGCAACGCCGAGGTGAGTTCGCCAGAGACCATGTCGATCTTGGCGTCGAGCTGCTTGCGCAGTTTCTCCACCTCGACCTCGGCCATGTTCAGATTGGAGCGGACCTTATCCGTAGCTTCCTTGACCGTCTTGCGCAGCTTGCGCAGCGCGGCGGTCACGTTGGTAATGTTGGGATTGGGCAGCGCCGCTTCGAGCTCGGCCACCGTGGCCAGCATGGTGTCGGCCGCCGTCGTGAGCGCTGCCTGGCAGGCGTGTTCGAGGTCGGTCAGCTTGGCCACGATCGTCGGAATGGGTACGGCGACGAGATCGATCAGGTCGTCCGCCTTCTTCAGCGCCAAGTCGAGAATCGACTGCAATTCGCTCTCGATCGCGTCGAGCTGCTGTGTGCCGATGCTGGTGACGTGGTCGACGTCGTCCTTCAGAGCCTTCACGGCGTCGCCGGCCGTGTCGCGCGCGGCCTTGACCGCGTCGCGGACCTTCTGCGCGATGGCCGCGGTGTCGGGGTCGGGCTTCTCGACGAACTCCGCGGCCGCGGTCAGGCCGGCCAGGCCGCGATCGACAGCCTGCAACAGGCGGAGGGCGGCGTCCGGCGCCTTGGCCTCGGTCAGTTTCTTTTGCAGGGGTCCGAGCTGTCCGCGCGCCTCGACGATCTGCTTGCGGAACGCGGCCGCTTGCTGTTTCACCTGATCGGTAATCTTGGTTCCCGCCTGGATGCAATCGTCGATCTTCGCGATCAGCTTGTCGGCTTCCGTCAAGATCCCTTCGAGCTGCGTCTTGAGCCCTGCACCTTCCTTCTCGATGGCGGAGCCGAGCAGCGCGCGCACCGCGGCGAGGTTCGCCTTGGTGCGGTCGCGGAGGACATTCAGATCGTGGCGCAGGTCGGTCGGCAGCGCGGTGAGGCTGGCCTGTACCTGCTGGATGCGCGCGGAAATCCGCTTCGACGCGTCGTCGCGCAGGTCGACGATCCGCACGCGCGCCTCGGCCGCGAGCTGCTTGGCCAGGTCGCGCAGATGCTGTACCTGAGCCTGCGGCGCGCTCTCCAGCGCCGCGGCCAACTCGTCGGCGCGATCGGCCAGCAGCGCCACGACCAGCAGCTCGACCTGCACCACTCCCGCCGCGGCGTCGATCCGCTCGTGCAACGCGTCGGCGGACTGCTCGAGCAGGCCCTTGCCAACCGCCAGGAACCGGGTCAGCTGCCCCTCGACCTCCGCGGTGGCGCGATCAGCCAGCGCGCGGCAAAGCGCATTCGGATTGGGAATTGGGAAGTCCTTGATCTGGCCTGGAATGTCGCCTGGATCGAGCTTGAAGCGCGAGAACGCATCCTCGATCTTCTTCTTCGCATCAGCCTTCGCCGTGGCGATGTCGGTGTCCCGATCGACCTTCTCCAGCGCGCCGACCACGCGCCCCACCTGGCGGTCGAGCTCCGCGCGCAGATTGGCCGCCTTCTCGGCGAGCGCCAGTCCGAGCTGCGGCGCCGAGCCCTCCTTCGGCTCCAGCGCGGCGGCGCGGCCGAGGGTGAGATTGCGCAGCGCGGTCACCGGACCCTCGACGGCGCGGCCGAAGGCGATGGCCGCGGCATCCTTGCTGGCCACCAAACCGATGGTGAATCGCTCGTAGCCCGGAACGTGCGCCGGCTCGGGCGGGATCACGGCGTCGGTGAGGTCCTCGCTTCGCGGCGGCATGCTTCCCACGCTGATCTTCGGCGCGTCGCAAAAATCGATGTCGCGCACCGGCGCCCAGAGATCGGTGCGGTCGTCCTCGCCGTCGACCACCGACGTGTAGAAAACGAGCTTGGCTGGCTCGTCGACCTCGCGCACGCACGGGCCGTCCGTACCGGCGAAGATTTTCTGGATGTGCGGCTTGGGATAGAGGCTGGCCGGACTGTCCGGATCGCTGTTGTCCGTGAGCCCTTCGAAGTCGGTGTTCCACAGCGGCACGTACCATCCTTCGCGCCGCACGTCCGCCCCCCAGGAGCTGTCGACGCGGATTTTGATCGACTTGAACTCCACCGACTGGAGACAGCCGGCCGCGCGAATGGACATGCCGTCCTCCGGATAACTGCGCTGCGGCTGGAGGATCTCCACGAACTCTTCGACCTTGCGCGGGATGGCCCGTCCGGCGTGCTCGTCCTGCTTCAGACCGATGGGCGGCTTGTTGTAGAACTGCGCCGGCGGTACGACGGTGCGCTCGTAGATGATCACGTGCTTGGCCCGGTGCCAGAGGCATCCGATGCGGCCGACGCGCTCCAGCCGGTAGCGCTGTACGCGCCCCTGCGTAGTTTCGGTCTCCACGATGGTGCGCCGCGCGTCGAATAGCGCGCGTTGCGAGGCATATCCGCCGTGCGCGCTGAGCAGCAGGCCGCTGACGCTGCCGCCGTCGCCCTGCGGGCGCCCGTAGACGCGCATGAGGATGTTGGCGCTCTCGAAGGCCCAGGACAATCCGCCGGGGAACGACTGGCCGTCGTCGTCGCTGGTGGAGAACGTCCGCGTCAAGACCTCCCGCTTGATCAGGCCGCCGGTGTCGTCTGGAATGCCGCCTGCGATGGGGAAGCGCAACGGCGTGGCCGGGCCGCCCAGTACGTTGCCTGCTTCGTCGACGTCGCGCAGACGCAGCTTGAACGACGCGCCCTCCTCGATGCGCAGCGACTCGTCGGGCCGCGTGCGATAGGCCTTGTCGATGGCCAGCCGGAAGCGCTCGCTGTCGAGGATCGCGCGGACCAGCTCCTTGTAGTCCGCCAGTGCACCCTTGGCCACGAGCGTGTCGGCGAACGGCAGCGCCGGCTCGCCGATCGCCCCGGCCAGCTCCGTCAGCCAGAGACCGTCGGTCCGCACTCGCGTGAGCAGTCCGTAGAGCAGCTCCAGGCGAAGGTCGAGCAGCCGGGCGCCCGGCTGGCGCTGCAGCGCGTTGCCGAGGATGCGGCGGAGATTCCAGCCCGGCTCGCGGAAGCGCGTGTCGGCGAAGGTGGGATCGATGCGCAGGCGCGTGGGCGATCCGAACCGCGCCGCCGAGGGTTTGCCCGGCTCGATGTCTTTGGGCAGACCTTCGGCGCCGGATCGGTTCTTCTCCATCGCCTCGCCGATCACCTGCGGCGGCAGCTCGAGCGCCACCGACTGCCCGTCGTCGCGCACGCGCCACGACAATCCCCCCTCCCCTTCGGCGTTCCACACCGCGACCTCGTTGCTCTCGCTCGTGCCGGACAGCGCGATGGGGCGGTACTCCACCGCGGCGATGCGGAACGGCCGCGGGTCGATGACCAGCAGGCGGCCGGACGACGCCGTTCGCCCGCCGCCGACGCCTTTCTCCTCGATCGACTGCAGCGAGAGCGCGAGCGTGTGATCGCGGTCGCGCGTGACCACTTCCTCCGCGGTCAGCTTCAGGTTCGTCTTCTCCGGCAGCTCCGGATCGACCAGCGGCAGCAGCAGCGGCGCGTTCTCGTCGGGCCGCTCCAGGTCGAGATCGGCCGAGAGGCGCGCACGCGCGTTGATGAGAAAGTCGCGCTCGGAGTCGTCCTGCCCGCCGGGAGCAACCTTCTGCACCGGCACCTTGATCGACGCGGCGATGCCGCTCCGGAGCTGCGCGGGATGAGCCTTTCCATCGGCCTGCAGCGGGAGCAGCACCATTTTTCCGGCGCGCTCGGTGATGTCCGTGGAAAACTCGGTGGCCAGCGTCAGCTCCAGCGCTCCGATCAGCACGCGCCGGAAGCGCTCGTCCGCATCGCCGTTCCACGACTTGAGCTCGACGGTGAAGATCGTTCCTCGTTGGTGGTCGTTCGCGGAAGAGACCACCGACTGACTGAGGTTCCCCCCCGGCTGGCGTGGCGCGATCGTCGCTTTGAACGGCGAGTCGCCGCGCTCGGTGGTGGTCAGCAGATGCAGCGAGGCGTCGGCCTCGAACGGGTTCACCGGCGCGAAATTGAAGAAATTGTCCGCCAACGCCGGCTCGAATGCGATCAGCGATGCCGTCCGTGTGGCCGGGAAGCGCGGCGAATGCCGCTGCGAGCGCGCCGGGTCGTCGATGAACCCCACCGCGTTCCAGGACACGCCCTTGCCGCGCGGCACCAGCAGCGGGAGGAGGCTGATCGGCCGTCCGTCGCGGACGCGCTTGAGGCCCGCGTGCACCAGCTCCACGGCGTCGTTGGAGGAGGCGAGGACGAACTTGGTGATGGTGTCGTTGATCTTTTCCTGATCCTGTTCCTTGAGGCCGGAGAAGCGGACGGTGAGCAGCGTGCGAGCGGGTCTCACGCGCGGACTGAAGCCGATGTCTTCGTGGCGCTGCTCCTCCTCGAAGCGCACGCGCGTGGGGTCCTCGAGCTGCTCCGCCAGACGATCCTTGTCCAAGCGGTCGGGAATGACGCTGGTCGCGGCGGCACGCGCGAATTTCTTCCCGTAGCCGAACAGCCGCGTCTCGTAGCGCCAGCCGATTCGCTTGTCGTCGTCGTCCATCCGCCCTTGCAGGAAGCGGAAGCCGAAGCGGCGGTGGGCGCGGAAGTTCTGATTGAAAAAAGGACCGGGGAAGGGACTCTTTTCGGGCGGCTTCACGCCGAGGAGGTGCGCGGCCGGGATCAGGTTCAGCAGCGTCTTGTCTTCATCGATCTCGTTGAGGGCGTCCTCCTGGGTGAGACGGAGAAGATCGCGAATGCCGTCCTTGAGCTTGACGCTGTTCGAGATCTCGTCGGTGCCGAGCGTGCAGCGCAGCTTGAGGACGTCGAACGCGGCGCCGCGCTTCGCGCTCGGCCAGAGATTCGTCTTGGCCGGGCCGCGGTTGATCACGCCCGCGTCGATCAGCATCCGCGGATCGACGATCCTGGCCTCCTTGTCGACGTCGTTCAGCATGTGGCCGCTGACGGCGACCTTGATCTCCAGGTGAACTGCGAACGCGAGCAGCGCGCCGTCGGGCTTGGAGAAGTCCGGAACGAGCACGATGCGCGATCCGGCGTCCTGGCCGCCGGTGGGAAGGATCCCGTCGAAGGGGAGCACCTTCGAATCGCCGTTCGCGGTGACCACGCGCGCCACGTCCAGCGCGGAGAACGGACGTTCCACCTTCAGCTCGTTGCCCTGGTCGAACGTGTAGAAGTAGATCTGTTCGAGCTGCCGCAGCGGAAAGGCGGTGAAGAAGCGCTCTTTCTTTTTCGGCAGTGCGTCGATGGTGATCTTTTCGTCGAGAAAGTCTTCGAATCCGAGCTCCTCCAGCGCGTCGCGCTCGGTTTTGTGGAGCCGCCCCGCCTTCCACTCTTTATCGTCCGGGTGTTGCGTGGCCTTGACGGCGTCGCCCACTTGGGCGAACGTCGTGCTGCCGCCCTCGGTCAGCGGATCGCCGCCTTTGGCCAGCAGTTTCAGCAGATCGCCGAGCGGATGGCAGACATAGCGCCAGTCGCCCTCCGCGAAACCGTTAACGACATTGGCCGGCATCGTTCCGACCACGATGGCCTGCGGCTCGGTGGTGACGGGACCGGGAGCCATCCGCACCGCGATGAGGGCAACGTGTGATCTGGCCATGTTCGCTCTCTTTCTGCGCGGCTGTTACACCTTCAGCGTGTAGAACTGGTTCCGCAGGATCACCCCGCCGCTGGCGGTCGGGATGGCCACTAACTTGCCGCCCGGTGCGGCCGTGCCGGCCTTTCGCCAGCCCCACGTGCCGCCGAGCGTGGCCACGCCGCCGACGCTGGTGATCGCGCTGAATGGGTCGGTCACCGTACTGTCGGCGGTGTCGATCGCCATCTTCAAATGCGCGTAGTACACGCCGGGCGCGCCGGTGTTGGCGCGGTTGACGATGTCGTCGATGTTTGCCTCGATCGCGGCGTCCACCACCACCTCGCCGCTGGTGTTCTTGGAGAACCCCGCGAACTGGCCGGGCGCGCAGATGATGTCGCGGTGGTTGGTCGCTCCGGCGGCGCCGAAGTCCGATGGCTTGGTCAGGCGGTGGACCACCGCCGACTTCATCGCGTTCATCGAAGTCTGCGCCTGCGCGGCGTCATAGGAGCTGCTGGCCGGGGTCAGTGTCTCGGCCAGGAGCATCCGCGCCACCGTCCCGTCGTCCGTTTGCAGATCGGGCAGAGCGAGCCGGGCCAGCGCAGCGAAGGTGTCCCGGAACATCTGCTCGCGCGCCGCCGTGGCCGGCCCTTCCACTTTGACGTGCACTTTGGCCGCGTCGCCCACGCTCACCTCGAGATCGATGAGCGTGACGCCGTGCGGGAAGAGCCCGCCGGCTCGGTCCTGGGTGATGCGCGACAGCGTGTTGAGGATCTGCTGCGTGGCTTCGTAGACGTCCAATTCGCTCTTGCTCAAACAGACCTCTCTCTCGTCATCTAGACGGATTGCGTTCCTAAATTCCGCGCTAATTCAAAAAGGACCCGAAGGAGGAGTGCCACCGTGGCGGGAATCCCTACCATCCACGCGATTGTCTCTGTAGTGGTGGAGGAGGTTTGTCGGTGACCCCGCGCAGCACCCACCGCCAACCTTGCCGCATCATCAGGTGCATGTCGCAGCCCCGGTTGCGGCTAAGTCTTTGAAGAAAAGGATTAATCTGAGACTTGCGGAGATACTGTCGGGATCCCGCACTCAAGGACTCACGTTCGTCGGCTGCGCGGCGGCGAGCCCTTGTCGCGATGAGGAACCGACTCCATGGCGCGGGGAGATCCCTCGCTGTGAGGTCAATCATGGAATAGCCCTTTATATAAGGAGTGACGCGGTAGAGGATTTCCCTGCCTTGGAATGGCAATCGGCAATAAGAAGGTGAGCGTCGGGACGTTCCAGAGATGGCCCGCACGATGCGCGATCCCAGTAAGAGTCCCACCGAATACACGCGCCTAACCAAGGGGATAGATACGCGCGTACATATTCGTTGACGAAGACCTGCTTTCGGGAGCAGTCAAAGGAAATGTTTCCCAAGGCCACTGCCGGGGAAAGAATCGCGCCGGATGAGGAATCAGTGGATGCGGAAGAGGTGTGTCCGACCACTTCGTACCAGTCGGCACTGACGATGCCTCGGCCCAAGTCCTCTACCACTGGGACCGCACGGGAGGGCGAGCTTCGACGCGATGAGTCGAACAGCCGGATGACGACATTGGCGCCGCGGAGGTGGGGTGGCGACGCGCTGAGGTTCGCCTGCCGGGGCCGAGGACGGGGAAGGGGAGACCGTCCGCTCAGCGCTCGCGACCGAACGCCGGTGTGCCGCGCGATACGATGATCCGTCCCAACGAACCGTTCCGGCGGTAGTCGAGGACTCGGCCATTCACCCGCCAGTCGTGACGCTCGATAAACCGGACGAGCGCTCGCGCTGGATGCGACGGGTGACCACCGCTCTCCGACATTTCCGTCCGCATCCAGCCGGGGTTAAACGAGCACGCGATGACGTCGTCGCCGTGCTCTTCGGCGACGGCGCGTGTGAGCACTTCGAGGGCGATCTTGCTTATACGGTGCAGCAGTTCGCCCCCGCACGCCGCAGTACCTGAGACGACGTTGATGATCAGGCTCGGCTTGCGCTTTGCGAGTGCGGGCAGAAAGGCGGCGCTGAGCAGCACTGGGGCGCGGATGTTGATGTCCATGACCTCGCGCCATGCCTCGGCGTCGATCTCCGCGAGGGCACGCGCGTCGTAAATTGCAGCGTTGTTGACGAGGACGTCGATGCCGCCGTGCTGCTCCACGAAACGAACGACGCCGCGCAGAGCGGTGACGCGCCGCAGGTCGGCCGCGTACGGGAGGATCGAACCATGGGCCTCACGCGCCTCCGCTTCGCCCTGACGTGTGTGCGCTGACGTACCTCCACGGGAGCCGCGGACACGATCTACCATCGCGAAGACGCGCTCATGCTGGTACTGGTAATGCAGCGTCGATCGACCGGGGGTGCAGAAAACAAGTCCTTGACAGCGCTCTGGCGACTTGTCCGGATTTTTCCTCGTGCGGCTTCACCCGAATTGTGGCCTTAGGCATGATGCCGAAAACTGACGTCCAGAGAGCGGCGGGACCGTCAGTCAAATTGCCGTGGATTCGCCAAGCAACAGGCGGGGCTTTCGATTTCGCTTCCGGCTCGGTGCCGTATTGCAGGTACGTCATCTTTTTGATGATCGAGTCGACGCATGCATCCGACGCGGAAAGCAGGAACTACATCTAGTGCACGATGACGTGCGCATAATATTCGGCGATCACGCGGTCCTCCCTATCAACGGCAGCAAAGCAGGTTCGGCGTTTCTGTACGCGGTCGAGCTAACGCGCGCCGGCTGCCCGTACCCGTAATAGGGACTGGCGGGACGGGTAGCGTCGCGTTACGGTACGCCCTGAAGGCGTCGCAGCTCCGTCCTAGGGCGGTTGGCATCGGCGGTGCGCCCTTCCCACCGTCCATCGATGCAACGTGGGAAACGCTTCTCGAGCTTCTCGCGAACGGCGTCGCGTCCGAGGAGCAGCTTGTCGCATGGCTCGCGGTCCTTGACGCGGTACCGGAAGACGGTCGTCGCGCTTTCCTCGCCGACGAGTTGAACTGCGTCGGCCTTGCGAATCAATTCTGGCTCTCCGAGTCGAAGCGTCCAATCGGGGACCGCGCCTGGAGTGTGGTCCGCTCGATCCTGACGCGGCTCGAAGCATGGAGCACGGAGCGTGAGCAGCCGCTCTTCTTTGCGGCGGCGCGGCGCGCGCGGATCGTCGTGGCCGGCGAATACGAGGACGACCTTCGCGGTGCGATCCGGCTCGCCAGCGAGGTGCCGACATTCGTGTCCGATGATCCGCATGCGATGTTTCTCTTGAACGAGATCGCGGCGTCTCAATTTCTCTATGCCGGACAGCACATGGAAGGCCGCGTGGCGTTCCGGGACGCGCTTGCGCACCGGCCTGCGCGCTCCTCGATTCTTCCGAACGCCCTGCTCAAGGCGTCGCGGCTGCATCAAGCGTCGATGCCCATGCCGACGCCGTAGCATGGTCGCGCGACGCGATCGAGGCGGCGCAAAACGATCCGTACCGTGCGACGACCGATCTCGTCGTCGCGCGCGCGGAGCACGCGCTCGCGACGTGGTTCAGCGGCGACGGAAACGAGCGCTCGATCTCTGGGACGGCGTCGCCGAAGCGATGCTCGCGGCGGAGGAGCACACTGATCGCTGGCGTGGACTCATGGTGCGGTTCCCTCCCGAGGGTCTTGTCATGCGCGACCGTTCCCGTGGCGACCGTTCCCGTGTGTATGCGCTCATGCTGCCGAAGAAAGTCGCGGATCTCCAGATGTCGCTGCTGACGGTGTACGTCCAGAAGCAGTTCCGCTAGGAGGCGGGGTTCGTCGAACAAACATCAACGATTGCGAGTGCTTTCTAAATGACAACATGCCTCTTTCGCTCCGCCGCCTCCTGCTCCGTGTGGCGCTCCTGGAGGATCGTGCAGGCGTTAGTCAGGATAAGCACGGGCGAGGACTCGATGACGACTGCGCCGAGCCTGAGGATGAAGGAATCGATCTCCCGCTAGACATACCTTGCGTTGGTTGTAACGAGTGGGCGACGAGCCGTTCGACGTCAACTAGCGCCAGCGGGCCTCTTCTTCAGGGCGCTCCGGCTCCGGAACGACGGGCGATCAATGCCGAGCAACTGTGCTCACCGGAAATCCATTCTTAAGATTCTCTTAATTTCTGAGATTCTCAGCGATCCGCGCAAACAGGAACGGCCAGCATGAGTGCTGGCCGGTGAGGTAGTTACGATTGGTTGCGGGGGCGGGATTTGAACCCGCGACCTTTGGGTTATGAGCGCTCCCTCGCGGACGCCTGCGCGTGGCCGGAAGTCGCGGATGTAGAGGCACTTGCTTCTCTCCCCGCGTCCTCGGTGTTAGATGTGTTGTTAGGTGGGCGCGCGCGTGTGGAAGATCGCTCCGATGGGTGCGAGAAACGCGTCGGACCGCTCCGGCAGAAGGTGAGAGTAGATGTCGAGCGTAAAGCTCGCCCGCGCGTGACCGAGGTTCTTCTGCACGAACTTGAGCGCACTGTCGCCGCCGAGTTGCAGCACGACACTCGCAAAGACGTGCCGCAGATCATGGAAGCGCAGTTTCACTCCGACGAGCGCCGCGGCGCGATGCAACTCGCGAAGCAGGTTGCGAGGGTCGAGCACCGGCATCCTGTCGGCCTTTCGCTTCGGCATCACGCGCGCCGCGAAAATGTAGACGTCCCAATGCGGCGAGCGAAGCTGTTCGACGGTCATCCGAGCGTTGTACGCGCGGACCGACTCGCCGCGAACTCTCCCCGGCCGCGGCCGGCGGTGCTTCACGCGTTTCGCTGAGACAGTGCGCGCGTATGGACGGCGCGCGAGTTCCGCCTGCAGCGTCGCTTCCGCTTGGGCGAGCGCCGCAGCGCGCTCGGACCGCGTCCGTTCGCGGTACGAAAGCAGCGTTGCGATCGTCTCGTCATTCAGAGCGACGTAACGCACCGAGTCCGTGGTCTTCGGCGCCTTTTCGGTACCTGCCTGATCACGTGCCTTGTTGACGCGGATGCGCTTCTTCTCCAGATCGACGTCGGACCACTGGAGCGCCAGAAGCTCGCCCTCGCGAAGGCCGGTACTCACGGCAAGGAGCGCCGCATCTCGCCACGGCGGATCCATCGCCTCGATCACCCGACGCACCACGTCAGGTGTCGGCACTTCAATGCGCCGTTGCCGCACTTTCGGCAGCGGGAGGTGCTCCGTCGGATCGAAGGGGATGACGCGCTTCATGAACGCGTCGCCGAGGATCATGCCGAGCGTTTGAAAGATGCTTCGGCGGTACTTGTTGCTGCGTCCTAGCGCGACCTTCTCGAACAGCTGTTCGACAACAGTCGGCGTAAGTTTGTGCAGCCGGTGCGGTCCGAAAAGAGGCAGCAAGTACCGCTGCACGTGTGTTTGAACCGCACGCATGGTACTCGGTTCGTGCGTTGCTATTTGTCGGCGTCCCGCGCCGTTCCAGCCAATCGGTAGACCACCTCGCGAAGGTGGTTTCCTTGTCGTATTTCAGCGGCCGACCGCGCGCGTGGTCCTGGTGCATTTGCGCGATCTTGAGAAGGCGCGCGCGGCGCGCTTCCGCGATCGTCGAAAAGGTCCCAACGGGTTCCTGGATGTTGAAGGCGTAGGCGATCGCGACGTACTTCTTGCCGCGTTGGAAGATACCTTTCTCTCCCGGGACGGCTTTCATCGAGGAGGCTTCGCGTTTCATCGAAGCCCACCCTGAAGCATCCGCTTCGCGGGGAAAGCGACGGCGTCGAAACAAAGGGGAACTGGCATCCGCAGACACTCCTTCGGAGATGAACTTGAAGGTGTCTGCGATAGCTCGGACAGGTAGTCCAAGCCCTCGACGAATCGCTGGCTAGTTTACCAGAACACGAGTGCGCGCCGACCGGATTTCGACGGCGTCGCGTTGACGCGCGCAGGGCACTGCTGCAATGCGAGGGTCATTTCGACGCGACGTTCAAACAAGAAAATGGAGGATTTGCACATGACCGCTTCTTCCCCCGAAACGACGCTCACGATCCTGATCGAGGGCGGCGGGTTCACGTACAACGACACGGCGACCTTCCCGACTCCACAGGCGGCGAACGCCGCCGCACGCTCCATCGCCAGCACCGCGATCGAGGCGATCACACCGTCCCGACGGAAGCGCACGAAAACCACCGCCGATCTCGCCGAAGAATGATGGGTGTGAGCATCGCAGGTCCCGTCGCAGGTCGGGCGCAGGTTCTAGGACCTGCGCCCCTACCTGCGAGTCGCAACCGGTGTTCGCCGGCCAGCACCGGACGTCGTCCTTCTCGCGCGGGTACACACGCTGGTACCGGCGCGATTCTTGGTCGGCGCCCGGAGCCACGCTCGACATCAAGGGGACCTTCGACATCCTGCCGTGGACAGAAGACCCCGCGCTTGTTCCTAGACGGAGGGCGCACGCGATTTCGACGCTCTCCGGCTCCGAGGCCACGTCGGCGCCGAAGATTGGCGACATGAAAATACTCGACTATCTCTTTCCCGACTCCGAAGCCGAAATTGAACGGATGCACCAGCGCTCTCTCGAACGCGCGCGGATGCGCGACGAAGAGTACGAGCGCGAGCGACGACACGAGCGCTATCTCGCGCTCCTCGCCGCGCAAGAACGCGAGCGAGCACGCCAGTTCGAAGAAGAGGCGCCCCTGCGTGAACGGCTCCGCCTTCAGGCCGAGTATCAGCAGGAGTTCCGGCGCATAACCGATCAACTCCGGCGGAAATAGGAGGGCGTATGAACGACTACGCGTTGATGGTACGTCGAGGCGTCGGGACGAGCGATCTTCCGTCGCTGGGGCAACGCGGCATGACGGCGCAGGAAATCGCGGAAGCGTGCGTTGCGATCGACCGAGCGAACGCGCAGAGTTTGGAAGCGCTCATTCTCGCAAACGCGCTCGCAAACGACTACCGCACGAATCGCGGCCTGTACGAAGA
>Ga0070701_10000500_pt1 | contig 13424 bp, 12 predicted proteins | sample KBSK5102metaG_FD_65451 | JGI IMG/M metagenome (GOLD analysis project Ga0070701, IMG submission 65451) | Corn, switchgrass and miscanthus rhizosphere microbial communities from Kellogg Biological Station, Michigan, USA - KBS K5-10-2 metaG | ecosystem: Host-associated > Plants > Roots >... | reverse complement strand
GGTTCGGCCCGATCCTTCGCCGCGGTGCGGGTCGAGGGAGAGACGCGCCGGGATCAGGACACGGATCGCTGGGGCTCGATGATCGGCAGCGGACGGCTGGCCTGGTACTTCAAGCCGTCCGCCGGGTCCGTCCTCATCAGCAGCGGCGAGTTCGCCGGCGGGCGGCTCACGCGGTTCCCGTTCCAGCTCCGGCTCGGGGACCGCGACGGAGGGGTACCGGGGTACGCCGCGTCACGCGTCACCGGCGGAGTGCGCACCGTGGGGCACCTCGAGGCGCGCCGCTCGATCGGTCAGCTCAGTCGGCACGTCGCGCTGGGACTCGCGGGCTTTGCCGCCGCGGGCAGAGTATGGGCGGCCGGCGCGCCATTCGGCGTCGATAGCCGAGTCAACGTCGGGGTGGGCGTGGGACTGCTGGCAGCCATCCCACCGCAGTCCCGCCAGCTGTGGCGCCTGGACGTCGCGGTGCCCGTGAGTGCGGACGCTCACGCCGGCTGGGAGCTCCGGTTGACGGTCAGGCGCGCGCGCGACTTCTGGCGCGAGCCGAGCTACGTCGCGCGCGCACGGGCCGGCGCCGCGCCGTCGACGATCTTCACCTGGCCGTGATTCTCACGCGGCGGCATTGCCGGCGCCGAGAGGAAGACGAGATGGCGGGTGCGGTTGTGACGAGGTTGTACCTACTCCTCGACGAACGCCCGCAGGCGGTCGGCCGCCGCATCCCACTGCGCCGCGATGCGACCGAGGTATGCTCGGGCCGCCTCCAGGCGCTTGCGCTCGAGCTCCCAGACGCGCTCGCGTCCCCGCCGCGCGTGGCGCACCAGGCCCGCCGCGCCCAGCGTGTGGAGGTGTCTGGTGATCGCCTGCCGCGTGACGCCGGTGCCGCGGCTGAGCCGCGTAATCGAGAGCGGTCCGTCGACCGATAGGCGCCGCAACAGGCTGAGCCGGGTCTCGTCTCCCAGCGCGGCGAACAGCACCGGCGCACTCTGGCTACGAGACATACGCCGTGAGGTTCTTGATTTGGCCGGCCCACCCCTCGGTGTTCATGCGGAACGCTTCGGCGCGGCGCGCGAGCGGGATCTTCTCGAACCCGGACTCGACGATCGTCAGCGCCGTCCCACCGCCCTCGGCATCCTCGAGCGTGAACTCGACGAGCGTCATGGGCTCTTCCGCATAATCCTTGGCGGGGTCTTTGGGATATGGATGCCAGCGATAGGAGAAATAGCGCTCCGGCTCGATCCGCTCGATGCGCATCTCGACCTTGAAGTTGTCGTGCCTGCCCCGCACCGTCGTGCCCGCGGCGAACGGGCCGTCGAGCGTGAGGCGAAACCAGGTGCCGAACTCTTTGGCATCGGCGATCGCGCGCCACACCCGCGAGCGCGGCGCGCGCAGCACGACGCGCTTCTCGATCCGGTCAGTACTCATCGTGGTACTTCAGCCAGTGCATGATGCCCTCCTCTTCCTGCCGGCCGAGCGGCGTGAGATCGAGCAGGTTGTAGGTGTTGAGCAGCGGATCGAGGCCGCGCTGGTAGGTCGAGTAGGTGTGGAACACCCGGTTGCCGTCGCGGAAGAAGACGCTCAACCCTTCCCGTTCGCCTTCGTGCGGCCGGCCCTCGGGCTGCTCGGTGACCGGAGCATAGTTGTAGGTCGTGTGCGTGGCGTCGAGCGTCACGCCAAAGTCGTCGTTGAAGTCGGTCCCAAACGACGACAGCCACGGGAAGGTCCAGCCCATGCGTTGCTTGAAGGCTTTGATCTTGGCGAACGGCGCGCGCGAGACCGCCGCAAACGCGCTGTCGCGCGCGGCAAGATGGACGAGGCTGCCGGACAGGTTGTCGACCACGTACGAGCAGGCGGGACAGCCCTCGTCCTCCCACTCGGGAGGAAGACCGAACATGAAATGGTAGACGACGAGCTGACGCTTCTTGCCGAACAAGTCGGCCAGCGTGCGGCGTCCGTCGGGTCCTTCGAAGGTGTATTCCTTCTCGATCGCCACCATGGGCAGCGCGCGCCGTTCGGCGCTGAGCTCGTCGCGCTTGCGGGTCAGATCCTTTTCTTTGGCGAGCAGGCGCTTACGGGCGGTGGTCCATTCGTCTCGGGAGACGATCTTTGGTTTCGGCATGGTCTCTCTTTGATGGTCCTACATCGGTGGCATGAGGCCCGGGACCGATCCGGGCGCGGCGAGGATCAGAAATCCGAATGTGACGAGCGCGACGGCGAGCGGCACATCGATCGCGGGTTTGGCGGGGAGCAGCTTCTGGCCGACCACGAGCACGGCGACGACGAGCATCCAGGGGACGCTCATGATGCCGAGCGCCGCCAACATCACCATGAGTCCGAGGCTGGAGCCGACGCAGTAGAGTCCGAATTCAAATCCGTTTCCCGAGCGGGTACGCGCGCGGCAGCAGCGGCGGCAGTGCTGTTTGAGGCGGGTGAGCTCGTAGAAACCGGCCGCGATCACGACGAGACCGGCGGTGATCGTGCCGTGCGGGCGGTACAGCGCGTACAGGACAGCGCCGACGAGCGTCCACACCGCGAGGTAGGACGCGACGAAGGGCACGACGGCGCGGACAGGACCGGCGCGGCGACTGCGGCTGAGGACGGCCGGCACGAGGCCCGGCAGCATCATCGCCGCCATCATCGCCGCCCACAGCGCGACGAAGAACGCGAATGAGCCGAGCTGGGTCGCGACGCCCATGTCCATGCCGTGCATCTGGCGGGCCGTGACGATCCAGGCGAGGGCGGCGAGGCCGAGCGTCGCGGCGAGCGGGACCGCGCTACGATATGCAACTTTCATGTTGCGTATCATATCCGCGATCAGGAAAACATGCAACCCGGCTGTTGCATATTGCTCGGCGTGGGCCAGACAGAAAAAGCCCCGCAGCGAGGGTCGCTGCAGGGCTGATCTTCACTGGACCGGCAAACATTACGGCAAACACTCAGAGACTGTGATGAGGACCGGTACGTCACGATGCCGCAGCGGCCCCAGCCAACACGGCTTCGAGCATGCCGCGCGCCGCCGTGATCTCGTCGGTGTTGACCGTATGACCCATTCCGGGATAGATGCGCTCCGTGACACGCGCGCCCAGGCGGTCGAGCACGGCCGCGGTTTCGTCGACTCGTCGCTTCGGCACGTGCGGGTCGACATCGCTGCATCCAAGAAACACGGGCGTTCCGTCCAGCCGACCCGCATAGTCGCGTGGCGTCCCCTCCGGGCCGATGAGCCCGCCGGACAATCCCACGACGCCGCCGTAACGCCGCGCGTTTCGCGCCGCGAACTCGAGCGTAAGGCACGCGCCCTGCGAGAACCCGAGAAGCACGATGCGATCGATGGGCACGTTGGCGCTCGTCGCTTTGTCGAGCGCGCGGCCAAGCAGGCGGAGCGCCGATGACAGGTGTGGCTCGTTGCGTGCCAAGGGCTCGAGAAAGCTGTAGGGATACCACGTGCGGGCGGCGGCCGCGGGCGCGATGTACATGAACTGACGGAACGCGAGCTCGTCGGCGAGCCCGCGCATGTCGTCGACCGAGGCGCCGCGGCCATGCGCCATGAGGAGCGCCGCTGAGGCCTGTCCCGGCGGCGCGCCCCAGACAAAGATGGGTTGGTCGCGGTGCGGGTCCCTAGACACTCGCGGCGGCCTCGACCAGCGGCGGAAGCGCAGCCTCGATCCGCGCCCGAGCTCGCTCCAGCCGCGGGGGCAACTGGAGCCGCGTTCCCAGGTCCGCTATTGATTCATCCACGGTGAAGCCTGGCGGATCGGTGGCGATCTCGAACAGCACACCGCCTGGCTCTCGGTAGTAGATCGACCGGAAGTATTGGCGATCGAGCACCGGCGTCACATTGATGCCCCGCTCTGCGAGGCGCTCGCGCCACTGCTCCTGTTCGGCATCGCCCGCGACGCGGAAGGCAACATGGTGCACGGTGCCGGCCGCGACGCGACCCGGCGGCGCATCGGGCGTGCAGACAACATCGACCCGCGTTCCCACCGCGCCTTCACCAATCGTGTAGCGGAAACGGTTCCCGGATTCCGCCGCGAGCCGAAACCCCATGATCTCGGTCAACAGCCGCGCGGTGGCCTCGTAGCCCTCTTCGGCGAGTGTGACCTGCGCGAATCCACGGATCGCGTGCTCGGCGGGCACCGGACCCCCGGCCCAGCCCGGCCGCTTGGCGACGTTCGACATCCCGACGATTTCGAGCTGGAGGCCGTCCGGGTCCTCGAACGCGAGCACCTCCTCGCCCAGGACTTCGCTGGGCTCGGGCGTCACGCCGTGACTGCGCAGCCGCTCACTCCAGTAGCCGAGCGCCTGCGGCGGCACGGCGAACGAGGTGACCGTGAGTTGCCCGACGCCATGACGCCCGCGCATTGCCCCAGCCCACGGGAAGAACGTCATGATGGTGCCGGGGTGGCCGACCTCGTCTCCGAAGTACAGGTGGTAGGTCTCGGGATCGTCGAAGTTGACGGTCTTTTTGACGAGCCGCAGCCCCAGCACGCCGGCGTAGAACGCGACGTTGCTGCTGGGATCGCCGGCGATGGCGGTGACGTGATGAATGCCGAGGAGCGGAGTCATCGGACCGTCCTGCACGAAGGGGAACGGGAAGGGTAACCGTACAACTGTTGCGTCGAAAGGGACACTTGCGGCTAAACTAAGGCCGCGATACTCATCGTTTGAACATGCCACGGCCCATTGAGCGAGTGATCGTCGCTACGATCCTGGCCGCCTGCTCACCACAGGTCGCGGCGACTGGGCTGGCACAGACCCGTGACGGTTTCAGCTCCTCGAACCTGCAAGCGAAGTACGGGTGGAGCTACCGGCAGCCCGGGATCGCCGCCGACGTGCCCAAGAGCACATTCACGTTCGAAAACGCCGCCGCCGGCCGCTGGTGGAGCAGCTATTTGTTTGTCGACGTCATTCGGTCCTGGAGCGACGCCGATTTGAACGCCAAGGAGGTCTACGGCGAGTGGTATCCATCGCTGAGCCTCCGGAGGATCTCGGGCAAGGGCTACTCGTCCGGCGTGGTGCGCGATGTCAGCGTCACCCTTGGACTGAACACCGGCGTCCGCAGCACCGGGATCAGCCCGTTCGCCATCCTGCCGGGCCTGACGGTCGCGCTGAACGTGCCGAGCTTCGCCTTTTTCTCCGTGGGCGCGTTTGCGTACATCGATAACGGCCGTTTCGAGGGACAGCCCAGCGACTGCCAGGCCACGACCTATCAGCTCACACCGTCCTGGTCCCTCCCGTTCAGCGTGGGCGCCGCGCGCCTGAAGTTCGACGGCTTCGTGGACTTCATCGGCAAGCACGCGAACTGCGAGGCCTGGATTCTGACGCAGCCGCGGCTCGCCCTGGATCTCTCCGCACTCTGGCGCAAGCCCGGCAACATCTACATCGCCGTCGACTGGTCATACTGGCACAACAAGTACGGGATCGCGGGCTTGAACGACAATCTCGTCCTCCCGGTTGTGGTGTGGGTCATGTAGGGGCAAGAGGAGGAAGCGGTGCGAACATCGATCACATTCCTGCGACACGGACGAACAGTGCAGCTCGGCGACATCGCGCCGACGCTGACGCTGCTCGACTATCTGCGTTTGACCGAGCACGCCGTCGGCACGAAGGAGGGTTGCGCCGAAGGCGACTGTGGCGCCTGCACGGTCGTCCTGCGGAAACGCGTCAACGGCAAACTGGTCTACCAGCCCGTGAATTCCTGCATCCTGCTCGCCGGCCAGGCCGACGGCGCCGAAGTCATCACCGTCGAGGATCTCGCGGAGCATGGCACGCTGCATCCCGTGCAGCAGCAGATCGTCGACCAGCACGGCTCGCAGTGCGGCTTCTGCACACCCGGTTTCGTGATGGCGCTGTTCGCGCTCTATCACTCGGGCGGGAAGCGGAATGAGGCGCCCGCTCGCGGCGCGGTGAACGACTGGATCGCGGGCAACCTGTGCCGCTGCACGGGTTACCGGCCGATCGTCGAAGCCGCGCTCGCGTCGTGTCGTGGTCGCGCGGCCGACCAGTTCACGACACAGGAAAAAACGGTCCTGAAGGCGCTGAAAGCGATCGACGACCAGGACGATCTGTTCGTCGGCAACAAAGATCAATTCTTCGCCGCGCCGGCAACCACGGCCGGGTTGGCGAAGCTCTACGGCGCGAATCCGGACGCCGTGCTCGTGGGCGGCGCCACGGACGTCGGTCTGTGGATCACCAAGAAGCTGCAAACCATTCCCAAAATCATCTGGCTCGGCCGCGTGCAGGAGCTGACCGAAATCGCGAAGACGGCCGAGGGCGTGACCATAGGCGCGATGGTGACGCACGAGTCCGCGATCCCATATCTCGCCGCGATCGACCCGGACCTGGGCGAGCTGCTGCGGCGCTTTGCCGGCAAACAGATTCGCACCGTCGGCACGATCGGCGGCAACATCGCGAACGGCTCGCCGATCGGCGACACGCCGCCCGCGCTGATCGCGCTCGGCGCGACCGTGCGGCTCCAGAAAGGAAAGAAGCAGCGCACGCTGCCGCTGGAGGACTTCTTCATCGCCTACGGCAAGCAGGACCGCGCCGCCGGGGAATTCGTCCACAGCGTGCACGTGCCGAAGCTCGAGAAGAACGAGCGGTTCCGCTGCTACAAGATCTCGAAGCGCTTCGATCAGGACATCTCGGCCGCGATGGGCGCGTTCAAGTTCACGCTCCAGGGCTCGCGGATCACGGCGGCGCGCATCGCGTTCGGCGGTATGGCGGCCACACCCAAGCGGGCCGGCAAGACCGAAGCGGCGCTCGCTGGTGCGGACCTGACGAACGAGGCGAGCTGGCAGCCCGCGCTGGCGGCGCTGGATCGCGACTTCAAACCCATCACCGACCAGCGCGCGAGCGCGGAGTACCGTGCCGCTGCCGCGCGCGGAGTGCTGCGGAAGGCGCTGGTGGAGGTTGCCGGTACGTCCACACAGCACACACGGATCGTGGGAATTCGGGAGACCGCCGATGTCAGCGCTTGACCATCTGACCGAGACCGAGATACAGACGCGCACCGTTCACGTGGCGACGGTGCATGACTCTGCCGCCCGCCAGGTCAGCGGAGCGGCGGTCTACATCGACGACATTCGCGAGCCGGAAGGCACGCTGCACATCGCACCCGGCGGCGCGCCGGTGGCGCACGGGCGCCTCAAGCGCCTCCAGCTCGACGCCGTCCGCGAGGCGCCCGGGGTGGTGCGAGTGCTGACGGCCGCCGACATCCCCGGCAAAAACGATTGCAGCCCGGTCAAGGGCGATGATCCGATTTTCGCCGACAAGGTCGTCGATTTCCACGGGCAGGTGCTGTTCGCGGTGATTGCCGAAACGCGTGACGCGGCGCGCCGCGCCGTGCAGCTCGCCAAGATCGACATCGACGCTGAGCCCGCGCTGATCACGGTCGATCAGGCGTTGCAGGCAGAGCACCGGCTGGCGCCGGACTACACCTTCCGCAAGGGAGATAGCAAGGCGGCGCTCGCGGCCGGGCCACGGCGCCTGTCCGGCACGCTGCGGATCGGCGGCCAGGACCATTTCTATCTGGAAGGGCAGATCGCGCTCGCGCTCCCGGCCGAAGAGGGAATGTTCGTGCATTCGTCTTCGCAGCATCCGAGCGAGGTCCAGGCGATTGTCGCGAAAATGCTGAAGCTGCCGCAGGCGGCCGTCACCGTCGAAGTGCGGCGCATGGGCGGCGGATTCGGCGGCAAGGAGACGCAGGCCGCGCAATGGGCGTGCATCGCGGCGCTCGCCACGTGGGTGACGAAACGGCCCTGCAAGCTGCGGCTCGATCGCGACGACGACATGGCGATGACGGGCAAGCGGCACGATTTCCGCGCCGACTACGAGGTCGCCTACGACGACGCAGGGCACATCACGGGCTACGAGGTCACGCTCGCGTCGCGCTGCGGCTACTCGGCCGACGTGTCGAGCGCGATCAACGACCGCGCGATGTACCACTCCGACAACGCGTACTACCTGCCGGCGGCAACAATCCTCTCGAAGCGCATGAAGACTCACACGGTGTCCAATACGGCATTCCGCGGCTTCGGCGGACCGCAGGGCATGATGGGGATCGAGCGCGTCGTCGACAGGATCGCGTGGGCGTTGGGGCTCGATCCGCTCGACGTGCGCAAGCGCAATCTGTACGGCGACGGCGAGCGCGATCTGACGCCCTACGGCATGCATGTCACCGACAACGTGCTGCCGGAGCTGATCGACACCCTCGAGCGCACATCCGAGTATCGCAAACGGCGGCAGGCCGTCGCCGCGTTCAACCAGGACAGCCGGTTTCTGAAACGGGGGCTCGCGCTCACGCCGGTCAAGTTCGGGATTTCGTTCACCAACATCATGCTCAACCAGGCCGGCGCGCTGGTGCACATCTATCACGACGGCACCGTGCACCTGAACCATGGCGGCACGGAAATGGGCCAGGGGCTGTTCACCAAGGTCGCCCAGGTGGTGGCGGAGGAGTTCGGTATCGATCTCGACCGCGTCCGCATTACGGCAACCGTGACCGACAAGGTACCGAACGCATCCGCCACCGCGGCCTCGTCCGGCTCCGACTTGAACGGCATGGCCGCGCAGGCCGCGGCGCGCACCATCAAGGCGCGCCTGATCGAGTTCGCGGCCGCCGAATTCAACGTCCCGGCCGACCAGATCGCGTTCCGCGATAATCGCGTCCACCTGGGCAAACCGTCGATCTCGTTCCAGGAGCTCGCCGATCGCGCGTGGAAGGGCCGCATTTCACTTTCGTCGACGGGCTTTTATCGCACGCCCAAGATTCATTGGGACCGGGAGAAGGCGACCGGGCAGCCGTTCTACTACTTCGCGTATGGCGCCGCGTGCTCCGAGGTGATCGTCGACGTCACGACGGGCGAGATGCGACTCGTGCGGGCCGATATCCTCCACGACGTGGGTCGCTCGCTCAACCCGGCGCTCGATCTGGGCCAGATCGAGGGCGGCTTCGTGCAGGGCATGGGGTGGCTGACCATGGAGGAGCTGGTCTTCGACGACGCGGGCCGGCTACTCACGCACGCGCCGTCGACCTATAAGATCCCGTGTTCGTCCGATGTGCCCGCTGATCTCCGCGTCGCGCTCTTCAGCAACACCAACCGCGAGGAGACGATCTTCCGCTCCAAGGCAGTCGGCGAGCCGCCGCTGATGCTTGGGATCTCCGTCTTCGCGGGCGTAGCCGACGCGCTGCACAGTCTGGCGCCGGGGAAACCGGTTCCCCTGGACGCGCCCGCCACGGCCGAATCGATTCTGCGCGCGGTGCACGAGCTCGGGGCACCATGACCGCGGCGGAGCTCACGACGCGCCTGGGCGGTGCGCGCGCCTGGTGGATCTGGAGTCTGGCCGTCGCATTCGTCGTGTTCGTCTTCAGCTTCCAGACCGGCTACGCCATCGTCAACCCGGCCATGCAAACGGATGCCGGCCTGTCCGTTTCCCAGGTGGCCACCATCGCCGCGGTCTACACGTGGGCATTCGCGGTCTGCCAGTTTTTCGGCGGCGCGTTGCTGGACCGGCTCGGCGCGCGGAAAGTGCTCTCGTTTTCCATCGTCCTCGTGACCGTCGGCGTGTTTGCGTTCGCCAACGCCGACAGCTACGCCCTGTTGCTCCTCTCGCAGGTCATCGTGGCCATCGGGTCCTGCACGGCGTTCGTGGGCGCGGGCTACATCGGTGGCCAGTGGTTCGGCATGGCCAAGTTCGGGTTCATGCTCGGGTTGGTATCGGTGTGTTCTGCCCTCGCCTCGGCGTTCGCCTTCAACCTGTTCGAGTCCGCACTCGGCTCCATCACGTGGCGGACACTCTTCAATATTTATGGCGGCGTGGGGATCGTGATTCTCGTTTTGGGTGTGATGTACATCCGCAATCCAATGCCGGTTACCGGAGGCTTGGACGCCGGGCTGGGCAAATTCTTTGCGTCCGTGATCGGCGACATCGTGCAGGTGGGCAAGATCGGCCACGTGTGGATCGCGTCGATCATCGGCGCGGCGCAGTTCGGCGCCCTGCTCGCGCTCGGTGTCGTGTGGATGCCGAAGCTGATGATGGTCCACGGATTGAGCCAGTCGCAGGCAAGCTTCGCCGCGTCGCTGCTGTGGCTTGGGGCGGCCGCGGGCAGCGCGGCATTTCCCTGGTGGTCCGATCGTCTTGGAAAGCGCAAGCTGCCGCTGATCGTCGGCAGCGCGGTGACCCTGACCTGCCTGCTCGCATTGCTGTTCGTCCCGGGCGTGGGACGCGGGCTCGCGATGTTCCTGTGCTTCACGTTTGGGTTCGCGAGCGCCTGCAACATGATCGCGTTCAGCACGGTGGCGGACGTCGTGAAGCACACCCTCATCGGGACGTCGGCCGCCATCGTGAACGGCGTCACGTTTCTCGTCGGTGGGATCCTGATCAGCCGCCCGGGGGTGCGCATCGGAATCGGCGTCGAAGCGGGGATCGAGCCGAGATCGCTCGCGATTGCGCAATATGCCAGCCGGCCCTTGCTCGCCGCCCTGGTGATCGCGCTCGCGCTCGCCCTCTGCATCAGGGAGACTTATCCAAAGGCGGGGCACCGAACCTCCTAAACCGTGCCGAGCCTTCCGCAGTTTTGGGAATCGGGACGGCGGGATTCTAGCGCTCATGTTGAGCTACGCCTATTTCTCTTACACGCTGTTGCAAGGAGGAAGCGGTGAAGGATCGGCTGGTCCACGATCGCGGGTCGGAACCATCGGTGTCACGGCGCGAGTTCCTGGCGCAAGCCGGAACCGCGGCCCTGGGGTTCACGATCGTCCCGCGCCACGTGCTCGGCGGCAAGGGCTATGTACCGCCCAGCGACAAAGTCAACATCGCGTTCATCGGAGTCGGCTCACAGGGCCAGCGCGTCATGCTGAACTTCCTGCGCGAGCCCGATGTCCAGGGTGTGGCGGTGTGCGACCCCAACCAGTCCGGCGCCGGGTACCCGCAGTGGGACACGCACGAATTCTGCCACTCGGTGCGCGAGCTGCTGAACGTCACCTCAGGCTGGGATTGGCTCAGCCCGGACGATCCGATTCAGCTCACCCATTCCCTGCAGGTGACCAGCGGCGTCTCCGGCCGCGAGCCGTGCAAAAAGATCGTGGACGCATACAACGGCGCGGGGAAGCGGTCCGGCAACTCTCGCGGGTGCGCGGCCTATAGCGACTTCCGCGAGCTGCTGGACAAAGAGCGCGGCGTGGATGCCGTGGTCGTGTGCACCACCGACAACCTGCATGCCGCGGTATCCGCCGCCGCCATGAAGAAGAAGAAGCACGTCTTTTGTCAGAAGCCCCTCACCCACACCATCTACGAAGCCCGGCAGATTGCCCAACTGGCGCGCGAGACCGGCGTCGCGACGCAGATCGCGGTCGGCAACCAGGCCTCCGAAGACACGCGGCAGCTCTGCGAGTGGATCTGGAGCGGCGCCATCGGGCCGGTGCGCGAGGTGGTGAACTGGTCGAGCCGCCCATTCTGGCCCCAGGGGCTGGACCGGCCGCAGTCCGCGGAACCTGTCCCCGACGGGCTCGATTGGGACCTTTGGCTGGGGCCGGCGCCGGAACGGCCGTTCAATCACGCCTACGCCCCGTTTGTCTGGCGCGGCTGGGCCGACTTTGGCTGCGGCGCGCTGGGCGATATGGGCTGCTACAGCTATGACACCATCTTCCGCGTGCTCAAGCTGGAAGCACCGCTTAGCGTGGAGGCAAGCTCCACCGATCGGTATGCCGAGACCTACCCGATGGCTTCCATCATTCGGTACCAATTCGCCGCCCGCGGCGAGATGCCGCCGGTCACCTTCACCTGGTACGATGGCGGTCTCAAGCCGGCCCGTCCGGCTGAGCTGGAAGAGAACCGCCCCTTCAAAGGTGAGGGCGAAGAAGACGAGGGGCTGCTGTTCATAGGGGACAGTGGGAAGATTCTCTGTGGGTTCAACGGCCGGGGTCCCAAACTGATCCCGCAGGCCAAAATGGACGCGTTCCAGCCGCCGCCCAAGACCCTGCCCCGCTCGCCCGGCAACGAGCGCGAATGGCTCGACGCCTGCAAGGGCGGCACCGTCAAGCCCGGCGGCAATTTCGAGTTCTCCAGCATGGTCACCGAGACCCTGCTGCTCGGTAACGTGGCCACGATGCTGGGCCAGCGGCTCGCCTGGGACCGGACCAATCTCCAGGTGACCAATGCTCCGGCCGCCGAAAAATTCATCCGCCCGGAACGCCGTGCGGGATGGGAGCTATAACCGTCCGCCGGGCCGCCGGGCAACGTTGGAGGAACCGATGACGGCGCTAACAAGAAGAGAGTTCTGTGAGACCGTTGCGCAGCAAGCCGCGTTTGCCGGACTATTCTCGCTGGGGGCAAGGGAGTTCTTGGCCAAGCCGCTCGATCTACCCATTGGGTGCCAGACCTGGTCGGTCAGAGACCTGATCGCCAAAGACTTCCCCGGCGCCCTCCAGCAGCTCAAGACGGCGGGCTTTGAAGCCATCGAGTTGTGCTCGCCGGTGGGATACTCCGACTCAGGCTTCGCCGGCCTCGCCAAGTACAAACCCGCCGAGCTGCGTGCCATGCTGAGCGATGTCGGCTTGAGCTGCGTGAGCTCGCATTTCAACATGGACGAGCTGCGGAAGGACCAGGCCGGCCGGATCGCCTGGGCCAAGGACGTGGGGCTGACCCAGATGATCGTCCCCAGCCTCGATGGGCCACCCCATCCCACCATGGACGACGTCAAACGGGCGGCGGATGAGTACAACAAGATGGGCGAGCAGGCCAAAGCGGCCGGCATCCAGCAGGGCCTGCACAACGAGGAATTCGAGCTCACCACGGTGGACGGTAAGCGCACCTACGACCTGCTCTTCGAGCTGCTACGACCGGAGCTGGTGAAGTTCCAGTTTCAGGTCTCGACCATCCGCCAGGGCTACGACGCCGCGGAGTATTTCACCAAGTACCCCGGGCGCTTTATCTCCATGCACGTACAAGGCTGGTCCGCGAACACTCGAAAGATCATGCCGGTGGGACAGGACACACTGGACTGGAAGAAGATCTTCACGGCGGCCAGGATGGGAGGCATCCGGAATTACTTCGTGGAGATGAACCTGGACATGATGCGGGCCAGCGTTCCGTACCTGCGGGGCCTGCAAGTCTGAGCGACGGCGCCAATGCCCGGCGTACCGACGAAAAACGGCGAGCCATTCGGCTCGCCGTTTGAGTCGGGACGGCGGGATTTGAACCCGCGACCCCCTGAACCCCATTCAGGTGCGCTACCGGGCTGCGCTACGTCCCGTATCCCTAAAGACCGCCCTTCCCCGTTCCAAGAGCAGTCTGAACTGTCTCACGTTCCAAGACGCCAAGTGGTTGCAAGAACCAAGTGGTCTACAGGAGGCCGGAACTTAGCCCGGTCGTCCCGCTTCCTCAACAGAAGCCTAGAGCACGTCAGTGAGAGCGCAGGAAAACCCCGGCAG
>Ga0070701_10000499_pt1 | contig 13434 bp, 13 predicted proteins | sample KBSK5102metaG_FD_65451 | JGI IMG/M metagenome (GOLD analysis project Ga0070701, IMG submission 65451) | Corn, switchgrass and miscanthus rhizosphere microbial communities from Kellogg Biological Station, Michigan, USA - KBS K5-10-2 metaG | ecosystem: Host-associated > Plants > Roots >... | reverse complement strand
ACCGGTTTGCCCGACTGCACGAGCAGCGTCTCGTCGTTTTTCAGCCGCTGCAGCGTCGCGACGATCGCGTCGTAGCACTCCCAGTTGCGCGCCGCTTTGCCGATGCCGCCGTACACGATCAGCTGCTCCGGCCGCTCCGCGACCTCCGGATCGAGGTTGTTCATCAGCATCCGCAGCGCCGCTTCCTGCTGCCATCCGCGGCAGGAAAGTTCGTTGCCGCGCGGCGCGCGAATCGTACGGGCGGCGTCGATGAGGGTCGTCATGAGCGCGATTCTATAATCGCGCCTCCATGCGGAAGAAAACCGAGCGCGTCGCCGAAATCCTCGTGCAGCTGAAGCGGATGTATCCGAAGGCGAAATGCTCGCTCGACTTCACCAATCCGTTCGAGCTGCTCATCGCCACGATGCTCTCCGCGCAGTCGACGGACGTGCGCGTGAACATCGTCACGAAATCGCTGTTTCGCAAGTACCCCGATCCGCAGTCGTTCGCGAAAGCGAGCCAGGTGGAGATGGAGCGCGACGTCAAACAGACCGGCTTCTTTCGCAACAAAGCGAAGGCCGTGATCGCCGCGTCGCAGGCGATCGTGGAGAACCACAACGGTGAAGTGCCGCGCACGATGGAAGAGCTGACGGCCTTGCCGGGTGTCGGCCGCAAAACCGCGAACGTGGTGCTGTCGAACGCGTTCGAAACGCCGGTAGGAATCGTCGTCGACACCCACGTAACCCGCGTCTCCGGCCGCCTCGGCCTGACCGCAAATTTCGACGCGGTAAAGATCGAAGAAGACCTGATGAAGCTCATCCCGAAAAAGGAGTGGACGAACTACTCGCATCGGGTGATCTACCACGGACGGGAGATCTGCGTTGCGCGGAAGCCGAAGTGCGCGATCTGCGATTTGAATGCGCTCTGTCCCAGCGCCGAGGCTCCGCGCGAGAGCTGAATGGGGGTCACATCTGTCGGTTTTACTTTGGTCAACTGCTCCGACGCACCGAACAGCACACCAAAGTAAAACTGACAGATGTGACCCCCATTCTTTTCAAGGCGGGTCGGAGGTGCCGACCCTCGTCCACGGCCCGCACCGCGCAATGCGCCACGCCGTCTTCGCGCCGCCGAAAACGAGCCCATGCTTGCGGATCGACTCCCGCCCATACGCCGAGCACGTCGGCGTAAACCGGCAGCGAATCACGCCGCGCAAATGCGGCGACACATGCGCGCGATATTCGTCAATTGCAAACAGCGCCGGACGCGTACCGAACAGCTGCGCGAGCGAGAGGAACGCCAACGCAATCAACCACGCTCGGAGTTTTTGGCGTCGTTCCACAGCGCGTCCATTTCTTCCAGCGACAGCTGATCGAGATTCCGCTCCTCGGCGCGCACCGCGCTTTCCATCGACTCGAACCTGCGCGTGAATTTGCGGTTCGTCGACTGCAGCGCTTCCTCCGGATTCACGTTCAGCTTCCGCGCGATGTTCGCGATCGTGAACAGCAGGTCGCCGATCTCGTCGTGCACTTTCTGCGAGTCGCCTGACGCGATCGCTTCGTGCACTTCCGCCAGCTCTTCATCGAGCTTCGCGAACACGTCTTCGGTGCGCCTCCAGTCAAATCCCACGCGCGCCGCTTTCTCGGTCAGCCGCGACGCTTTCAGCAGCGCCGGCATCGACTGCGGCACGCCCGCCATCAGACTTTTGTTCTCGCTCTTCCGCTCTTCGTTCTTCAGCTTTTCCCAGTTGACGAGCACTTCCTCCGCGTCATTCGCCTGGACGTCTCCGAACACATGCGGATGCCGGCGAACGAGCTTGTCGTGCACGGCCGTGATCGCGTCGTAAATGTCGAACGAGCCTTCCTCGCGCGTCACCTCCGCGATGAACACCGCCTCGAGCATCATGTCGCCCACTTCTTCCGCGAGCGATGCGCGATCGTCGCGATCGATTGCGTCCACGACTTCGTACGCTTCCTCGATCACATACGGTTTCAAATCGGGCAGAGTCTGCTTCCGATCCCAGGGGCAGCCGTCCGGCCCGCGCAGCCTCGTCATGAGCGAGACGAGATCTTCGAACGAGCGCTTTTGCATGGGGCGGCATTGTACTGAGTAGTCTGTTAGCATCGCTGACGGCGAAAAGCCCCAATGCCCAATCAGGTTCTGATCGTCGCCGCGGAGCCGGCCGCGAAGACTCCCGCGCAGGTTGCGTCTTCGCTCAGTTTTCGTCCGGTGATCGCCGCGACGGAGCAGGAAGCCCTCGAGCTTCTCGAAGCGGAGAAGTTCCAGTTGATTGCCGTGAGCGGCAGCTCCGCGTGGCAGCGGCTGCGCGACGTCGCCGAGCGCAAGCAGCCGATGGCGCGCGTGCTCGAGCTGCCGGACGGCGGCAGCGACGAATCGGCGATTCGTCATCTTCTCGTCCGCTATCTCGATCGCGGCGACATCGCGCGCCGGCCGAGTTTCGCGGAAGAGCGTTATCGATTTCTGTCGATGCTGCTCGAGTCGTTCAACAGCACGCTCGAACTGAAAGAAGTGCTGCGCCGCATCGTCACACTTGCGCGCGAAGAATTCGGCGCCGATCGCGCCTGGCTGCTCCATCCGATTTCTGAAACGAGCGAATTCGCGCGCGTCGCGTATTCGGTGACGTCGCCCAATTGCGAGGTGCCGTTCGACAACGACGGTCCCGTGCCGCTGAGCGGCTCGCACGATTTGATTCGCCGCGCGATGAATGCATCGCAGCCGGTCACGGTCAAAGAAGGTGACGCCGAGCTCGATCCGGTTCTCGCCGAGCGCTTCGGCGTGCGATCGGAGATCGTGCAGATCCTCCGGCCGCGCGAAGGCGAGCCGTGGGCGTTCGGCATGCACCAATGCTCGGCGGTTCGCGAGTGGACGCCGGAAGAGCTCGAGCTCTTCTCCGAGGTCGGACGGCACGCGACGCTCGCGCTCAACAACACGCTGCTGCACGAGCGCGCCGTCCGCGAGATGTCGAAGGTCAACGCGATCCTCGATCAGATTCCGGAGTCGGCCGCGATCTACGACGCGACCGGCCGCCTCGAGCGGATGAACGCCGCCGCGAGCCGCGAGCCGTCGCAGCTGTTCACGACCGACGCGGAAGGCCGCGTGCGCACGAACCGGCATCGCTATATCGACGGCAGTCCGCTGTCGGCGAGCGAGCTTCCGTCCATGCGCGCCATTCGCGGCGAGACCGTCAAATCCGATTACCTCATTCACGATCCGCGATCGAACGACGATCGCGTCGTCAATCTGAAAGCAGCGCCGATTCGCGACGATCGCTCGCGCATCATCGGCTCCGTCGTTCTTTCGCGCGATGTCACCGAAGAGCGGACGAACGCCGAGCGCGAATCGTGGCGCCGCCGCCGCGCGGAAACACTCGCAAACCTCGGCCTCGAAGCCGTCACCGTGCAGTCGAGCTTCGACGATCTCGATCTGCCCGCGCGCCGCATCGCGGAAGCAGTCGGCGGCAGCGCGATGATCTACATGTATCACCCGGCCAGCGGCGAGCTGGTCATGGTCGGCTTCGCGTCGATCGCATCGACTTCCGACAAATTCGAGCGCTTTCGCGAATACCTCCGCCGCCATCCGTATCACGCGGGCGAAGGTCTGCCCGGTACCGTGTTTCAGATCGGACGTCCGCTCCTGTTCTCCGACGTCCGCGGCGACGCGATCATCGACTTCGGCCGCGACGATCAGGAGAAACAGCTGCTCGCGGCGCTCGACGAACGAAGCCTAATCGCGACGCCGATCGAATCGTACGGCGACCGCATCGGCGCGCTCTGCATCGCACTTTCCGACGAACGCCGGAACTTCGACGCAGAAGATCTCGAGTTCGCGCAATCCGTCGCGGAACGCATCGGCGCCGCGAGTCACATTCACACGCTGACGCGCATTTCGCAGGAAGGTCATCGCGCGGCAGAAGAGCTGGCGCGGCGTGAAGTCGACGCGCGCGTGCGATTCGAAGCCGTGCTCGAGACTGCGCCGATCGGCGTCGCGGTCGTTTCCGCGGACGAGCTGCGGTTCGAGCTCGCGAACGTGCGGTGGCACGACTTCGCCGCAACGTTCGGCAAGATCTCGCCCGACACGAAGATCATCGGCCTGCGCGTCGACGAAGTGCTGCCGAACTGGGAGCGCACGCTCAAGCAGGTCGCGGAATCGGGCGAGACGCGCATCGACGAAGCGTTCGAGCTCGGGACGAAAGCGAATCCGATCTACGTCACGCGCATCATCTCCGCCGTTCGCGGACGCTTCTCCGGCATCACGCAGAACCTGACGATCCTCATCCAGGACGTCAGCGAACAGGTTCGCGCGAAACGCGAGATCGAAGCGCTCGCGCAGATGATGGCCGAGCGTTCCGCGCGACTCGACTCCATCCTCGGCTCCATGACGGACGGCCTCTGGGTTTACGACGCAAACAGCAAAGTCGTCGACGTCAATCAGGCCGCGCTCACATTGTTCGGTCTCGGCTCGCGCACCGAAGCGATCGAGAACGCCGACTTCGAGCGCTTCAACCTTCGCTATCCCGATGGCCGCCGCATTCCGCCCGACGATCTGCCGTTCGCGCGCGCGCTCAGCGGCATGACCGTTCCCGACTATCTCGCGATCGGGCGTCACGTCATCAGCGGTAAAGATCTCGACCTTTCAATCGCCGTTGCGCCGATCGAATCGAACGGCATCGTCGGCGCGGTTCTCGTCATGCGCGACATCACCGCGCTGCAGGAGCTCGACCGCAAGAAAGACGAGTTCCTTTCTGTGGCGTCGCACGAGTTGCGCACGCCGCTCACCACGATCAAGGGATACACGCAGCTCCTCGCGCAAACGGTCAACGATCTGGGTGCCGAGGAGCGGATGACGTATTTGAATGCGGTGCTGGGCGAGGTGGATCGGATGATGGGTCTCATCTCCGAGCTCCTCGACGTCTCGCGCATCGAGACCAACAGACTGCAGATCGATCCGCAGCCCATTCGCTGGCTCGAGTTCATCGAACGGCGCGTCACCGCGTTCCGCGTACAGAACCCGCAGCGCCGCCTCAACTTCAGCGCGTCGCTCGACGAAACGAAGCTGCTCGTCGATCCCGATCGGATGCGTCAGGTCGTCGACAACCTGTTGTCGAATGCGATCAAGTACTCGGGCGAGACGTCCGACATCGACGTGCACGTATCCGCAAAAGAAGGTCACATGCTCACGGCGGTGATCGATCACGGAATCGGCATTCCGCGTGATGAGATCCCGAAACTTTTCGAGCGTTTTCATCGCGCCCGAAACGTCTCCAGCCGCTACTACGGCGGCCTCGGCCTCGGGCTGTACATCGCAAAAGCGATCATCGAAGCGCATCAGGGATCGATCTCTGTCGACAGTGAAGAAGGGCAGGGAGCGTGTTTCACGATTCGGCTGCCGATGCCGTAGCGGGAAGAGGCGGGCGGCAACCGATGTTTTTTGTTCGTTACTAACGTCCAGGGAGGCTTACCGAAAGATGCGAAGGATCACAGCAGCAGCAGCGATTGCCGCGCTCTTCGCGATCGGTGCGAGCGCTCAGATGAAGGTTACGCAGACGCCGCAGGCGAAGGCACAGGTTGGGACGACGAACGGCGCCGTCCAGATCTCGCCGATGCAGGCAGGCGAAGCGTCGCTCGAATCGGCACGCCGCATCAGTCGTGAAGAAGCCATGAAGCTCGTGAAGGCAAAGAAGGCCGTCTTCGTCGACGTCCGTCCGCGCGAGCAGTACGACCAGGGTCACATCAAGGGTGCGATCAGCATCCCGGAGAGCGAGATCGTCACCGGTATCCGGAAGATCGCGCCCGGGAAGATGATCATCACCTACTGTGCCTGACACCAGGAACATACAAGCGCCCGTGCGGTGCTCGACCTGAATGCTCATGGTGTGAAGAACACGGCCGCGCTTCTCGGCGGCTGGAACGAGTGGAAAGCGCAGCAGCTCCCGACGGAAGTAACGGGCGTGAAGAAGTAAGCGCCCCTCAAACCCGGTTACTCAATGAACCCTCTCCCGCGCGGGAGAGGGTTTTTTGTTTGCTACTTTCCGATCGGCCGCGTCTTCCGCGGCGTGAATTTGTTCGACGGTCCGAAGTTCTTCGCGAGGTACGCGATGATCGTCGCCTTGTCCGATTCCTTCACCATCGCACCCCAGCGAATCATCTTCTCCACCGCGGCGGTCCACTGCTTCTCCGTCAGCCGCTGCTGCATCAGCAGATCCGACGAGTGACACGCAAAGCACGCCGCCTCGGTCTGCGCGCGTCCTTTGCCAGGCGGCAGCGTGCCGAACTGCGTACCAATCGGCGGAAGAGGCGTGGCGGAAACGAGCAGCAGCGCGGCGGTCGTCAGAACCAGAAAGCGCTTCATGCCGTCACCTTCACGTCGACTGCATGCCACGCGTTGTAGAGATAGCCGCTCTGATTCCACGTCGCTTCGCGCGGCTGCATGCGATCGCGCGAGTCGGTCGCGCGCGCGAGCAATCGCGCGTCGCCTGCGCTTCGCGGCGTCCATCGATACGACCACAATCGCCACGCGTACGGTTCATGTCGCGGATCGAGTTGCGCCGCGTTCCACGTCGCGCCGTCGTCATCGCTCACTTCGACTTTCGCGATGTCCGGCGCGCCGGAAAATGCGAAGCCGCGAACGTCGTACGTCTGTCCCGCGCGCGCATGTTTCGGCGCGGTGGTGATGTTCGATTTCACAAAGAGCTCGGTGACCGGTGCCATCTCTTCCGGCTTGAACGCGACACCGGGCGCGCCGGGCTGCAGCGGATAGCGATACGCCGTCTCCATGTAGAAACCCTTCTGCGGCTCGGCCTGCGCGCTGAGGCGCACGATCCATTTCATCCAGTGATCGCCGGCCCAGCCGGGAACGACGAGACGGAGCGGCGCGCCGTGTTCGACGGGGAGTTTCACTCCGTTCATTTCGAACGCGAGGATGGCGTCGTCCATCGCTTTGGACAGTTCGATCGAGCGATGAAACGGCGGGACTTTTCCGGGCGGATCGTCGCTGCCGAATGCGTGCAGATGCTTCGCGGAATCCTTCACGCCGGCGAGTGCGAGCACGTCGCGAACGCGTACGCCGCGCCACTTCGCATTACCGACCGCGCCGTAGCGCCACTGGACACCGGGCAGCGTCGGCGTGTAGAGTCCGCGACCGTTGCCTGCACATTGCAGGACGCACGTGACCTCGGTCACGGGCAGTTTTCGCAATTCTGCGAAACTGAGACTGACAGGGTTGTTTACTTCGCCATCGACCGTCAGTTGCCATCTGGAGAGGTTGGGAGTGCGCGGGATCCAGTGGCTGCGGACGAAGAACAACGCGTTGGGCGTGAGGTAGTCAGTCAGCAACTCCAGCGGCGTTTCGGCATTCACGGCATAGCCGTTCATCTGCAGCAGGTGCGCGGATGGTTTGTCGATCCGCGAGCGCGTTGCGGCGATGACTGCCGATGGCGCGAGCGACGCGGCAGCGGAGATGGAGAGGAACTTTCTGCGATTGATACGCATGAACCTTAGTGTAGCTGCGAGCTCGTCCGTTACTTCGTGCGAGATGCCGTTTCTGCGTCCCTTCGACGCGGACTCGATCTCCCGCGCGATCAGCGACTTGGTCGCTGCACGAACCAAAGTGGTCCGTCTTTTGCCCCTGGCCGTTGCCGGAATGGCCGCAACGACACATGCAGCACGCACGATGAAGCGGTGGGATTACCGCGTCATCTGCGATTGTCAGGAACACGCGCGGCGTGAGCGCACGCTGTGGCGACGCTCGTTGCGCGTCGTGCGCCGCGGCGCGAAACAGCTCGGCAGCGGCGGCATGGCGCTGCTCTTCGGAGTGCCGCTCGCATTCGGCGTCCTCGGCTTTCCGCCCATCCAGGCGATGAGCGTCAACAAGTTGACTATCCCGGCGCTGATGTCGCGCGCATCGATGATGACGCGTCGTCAGGCGCCGACGCAGGCACTGCCGATTTTCACCACCGCGAAAGTGCGCGCGGAGTTTCTGAAGCCGGAAATCGCGACGCGCGCGTTCACGCTCGACACCGCGAAGGAAGAGTTCTTCCGCGCGCATGTGCCGTACGGCTCCGTCATCTACCGCGAAGCGCGGAAGCACAACCTGTCGCCCGAGCTCGTGGCGGCTGTCGTCGAATCGGAATCCGATTTTCGTCCGCGGCTCGTGTCGGGAAAGAACGCGCAGGGACTCATGCAGATCGTGCCGGAAACGGGACGCCTGATGGGTGCCGACGATCTGTTCAATCCCGAGAAGAATGTCGCGGCCGGAACGAAGTATCTCCGCTATCTGATGGATCGCTTCGGCGATCAGCGCATCGCACTCGCCGCGTACAACGCCGGCGAAGGAAACGTCGAGCGTTTCGGCGGCGTGCCTCCGTTCCCGGAGACGCTGAACTATCTGCAGCGGGTCTCGCGTCGCGCGGACCAGTACCGGCAGAAAGTGAACGGCACCTACGTCGCGAACGTACGGCTGCGCGTGTCGCAACCGGAGTAGCGCCGGGCCGGGGGTCACATCTGTCAGTTTTACTTTGGCGAGCAGTTCGCTCCGTCGCGTCGCGAGCGTTGACCAAAGTAAAACTGACAGATGTGACCCCCAACCGTCTTAAAATACGCCGCGGAGGAAGCGAAGCCCATGGCGTATGTGATCGCGGAGCCTTGCATTGGAACGAAAGACACTGCGTGCGTCGACGTTTGTCCCGTCGACTGCATTCATCCGCGCAAGGATGAAGATGGGTTCGCCGAGGCGGAGATGCTGTACATCGATCCGGAGGTTTGCATCGATTGCGGCGCGTGCGAGCCTGCCTGTCCCGTGCAGGCGATCTTCCCCGCCGACCTCGTTCCGGCGAAATGGGCACATTTCACGCAGATGAATGCTGATTGGTACAAGAAGTGATCGGCGTCACAAAACGCAAAGCGACCTAATGTAGAATCTCGCACCACAGCAACTGGCCGTCAGCGGCGAACAAAGGGGCGTAACGCCCCTTTTTCCATTTCATCGGGTTCCACTGTTCCTTGAGAAGACGATCGAGACCCTTCTGCATCGCTCCCACCTCGGACCCAGCCACGGTGTGCGGGCGAATGGGCGTGCCTCCGTGGACCAATTGCTGAAGCTACCTCTCTCTCTCTCTGCAATGCGAGCCGGAGGGTCTCGACCGTCTTCTCAACCTGCTGCATGATGCGCCGATGAAAATCGCATTCATCGGCCTCGGCGCCATGGGGTTTCCAATGGCGCGCCACCTCGCCAAAGAACATGAAGTGCTCGTGTGGAATCGCACCGCCGAAAAAGCGGAGCGCCACGCGCGCGAGCACGGAACGCATCAAGCCGCCGATCTCACCGACTGCGCGAATGCGCCGGTCATCATCACGATGCTGCCGACGAGCGCGGAGGTCGACGAGATCGTCGATCGGCTCTACGAACATCTGCAGCCCGGAACGTTGTGGATCGATGCGACGAGCGGCGATCCGAACGTCAGCCGCGAAACGGCGAAGCGCCTCGCGGAGAAGCAGGTTGCGTTCGTCGATGCGCCGGTGACGGGCGCGGTGGTCGGCGCGGAGAACGCGACGCTCACGATCATGATCGGCGGCAGCGCGGAAGACTTCGAGCGCGCGAAAGAGATCCTGCGGCTGAACGGCAAGACGATCATTCTCGTCGGCGCAATCGGAGCCGGCCATGCGATCAAGGTGTTGACCAATTCGATCATGGGCGCGACGGTGTGGATCACGTCCGAGTGTCTGCTGCTCGCGAAAGAGTTGGGCATCGACATCAAAACCGCGCTCGCCGTGACGAACGCGGGCAGCGGTCGTTCAAACGCGTCGGAAAATTTGCTGCCGATGCGCCTCGCTGAAGGCAAATGGCCGCTCGTGTTCAAGCTCGCGCATCACGACAAAGACATACGCATCGCGAACCAGCTGTCGCATCAGCAGCACGCGTCGACGCCGATGCTCGCGCTGACGCAGCAGCTGTTTTCCGCGTCGCTGCATCAGCTGGGCGAAGAAGCGGACTACATCGAGGTCGCCAAAATCGTGGCCCGCATGAACGGCACTACCTGGTAGGGTCACATCTGCACTTTGAAGTGCCACCTGCAGATGACGTTTCCCTGATGCTCCTCTCGCAGCGACTCTCGTTTCGTGCGCGCTTACTCTCGCGAAGTCTCACAAAGGTGACACTGCAAAGTGCAGATGTGACCCCATAATCCGCGGCGGAGGCGTTCTTAATGCGCAAGCTGGTCCTGCTCCTCATCGCGACGGTCGCGATGCCCATCGTTGCCGACGAAGGCATGTGGCTTTTCAACCGCCCGCCGCGTCAGGCGCTCAAACAGAAGTACAACTTCGAGCCGACTCAGGTCTGGCTCGATCACATTCAGAAATCGTCGATTCGTTTCAACAGCGGCGGCTCCGGCTCGTTCCTGTCGAAGGACGGACTGGCGCTGACGAATCATCACGTCGGTCTCGACTGTCTCCAGAAAATCTCCACCGAGAAAAAGGACTACATCCGCGACGGCTACTACGCGAAGACGCGTGCCGATGAAGTGAAGTGCGTCGACCTCGAGCTGAACGTGCTCATGTCGATCGAAGACGTGACCGCGCGCGTGAATGGTGCCGTTACGCCGGCGATGAACGCGGCCGACGCGCAGCGCGCACGACGCTCCGTGATGGCCGCCATCGAACAGGAGTCGACGGAGAAAACCGGCCTGCGCAGCGACGTCGTCACGCTCTATCAGGGCGGCGAATATCACCTCTATCGTTATAAGAAATACACCGACGTGCGCCTCGTCTTCGCGCCCGAAGTCGCGATCGCGTCGTTCGGCGGCGATCCCGACAACTTCGAATATCCGCGCTACGACCTCGACGTCTGCTTTTTCCGCGCGTACGAAAACGACAAGCCGGCGAAGGTCGAGAACTATCTGAAGTGGAGCGACGAAGGAGCGAAAGAGGGCGAGCTCGTGTTCGTCTCCGGCCATCCCGGCGGCACGCATCGCCTCAACGCCGTCAGCCATCTCGAGTTCTTCCGCGACCTGGCCTTTCCGTACACGCTCAACCTGCTGCGCCGACGCGAAGTGCTCTACAGCAACTACGGCGAGCGCAGCACCGAGAACGCCCGCCGCGCGAATGAAGAGCTGCGCAACTGGGAGAATTCGCGCAAGGCATACGGCGGCATGATCGCCGGACTGCAGGACCCGCAGATCGTGGCGGCGAAGCGCGAGGCCGAGCAGCGTCTGCGCGACGCGATCGCGAAAGATCCGCAGATGGCCGCCGCATACGGCGACGCCTGGTCGCAGGTCGACAAAGCGCTCGCCGTGTACGGACCGCTGCTGCGCGAGCGCTCCGTCACGACGTTCAACAGCACGCTGTTCCTGCACGCGCAGCAGATCGTGCGCCTCGCCGACGAGTCGCAGAAACCGAGCGGCGAGCGCCTGCGCGAATATCGCGAATCGAATCTCGCGTCGCTGAAGAGCGAGTTGCTCGCCGACGCGCCGGCATATCCCGACCTCGAAACGCTGAAGCTCGCCGACGCGATCTCGCACTGGGTCGAAATCGTCGGCGGCGACAACGCGCTCGTTCGTGAAGTCCTCGGCAACCGTTCGCCGCAGGCGCTCGCTGCGGAGCTCGTGAACGGCACGAAAATCGGCGACGCGAAGTTCCGCAAACAGCTCGTCGAAGGCGGGAAGGCTGCGGTCGATGCGTCGAACGATCCGATGATCCGCTTCGCGCGGCAGGTCGATGCGCGCACGCGCGAGCTGCGCGCGACGTACGAACAGCAGGTCGATGAGCCGCTGCGCCAGGCCTACGCGAAAATCGCCAAAGCCGGATTCGCAGTCTCCGGCGGAGAGAGCTATCCCGATGCGACTTTCACGCTCCGCCTCTCATTCGGAACCGTGAAGGGCTACGAAGAGAACGGCAAACAGATTCCGTGGGCGACGACGTTCTCCGGCGTCTACGCGCGCGCCGCGGAGCACAAAAACCAGACGCCGTTCGATCTGCCGAAGAGCTGGCTGATGAAGAAGGAAGCGGTGAACATGAAAACGCCGTTCAACTTCGTCAGCACCGCCGATCTGATCGGAGGCAGCTCCGGCAGCCCGGTCGTGAACCGCGCCGGCGAATTCACCGGCATCGTCTTCGACGGCAACCTGCAGTCGCTGCCGTGGGATTACCAGTTCGATGACCGCCAGGGCCGCGCGGTCGCCGTGCACGCGAAAGGCATCATGGAATCGCTGAAGAAAGTCTACGGCGCGACCGCACTGGTCAACGAGTTGACGAAATGAAGACGCTCACGATTGCGCTGCTTTTCGTCGCCGCGACCGCCGCGGCGCAGACGCCGGTTATCCGCTGTGCCGACACGGAGCACACGCTGACGATTTCAGGGACGGGAATGGCGAAAGCCGTTCCCGACCGCGTCTCGTTCACGGTCGGCGTTTCGACGACGGCGAAGAGCGTGAAAGAAGCATTTCGCGCGAACAACGTGAAGACGCGCGCCGTTGTCGACGCGCTGAAGAAAGCCGGCGTGAAGGACGGCGAAATTCAGACGACGAACTTCTCGATCGATCAGCCTTACGATGCGGAGCAGCGCAAACGCACCGACGGTTTCGTGGTGAGCAACAACGTGACGGTCATTCGCCGCGATCCGGCTGCAGTGAGCGATTTGCTGCAGGCGGCGATCGATGCCGGCGCGAATCAGGCCGGAAGCCTGAACTTCTTCGTCGCCGATCCTTCCGCGGCGCGCGATGAAGCGCTGGCGATGGCGTTCGCCGATGCGCGTGCGCGCGCGGAAAAGCTGGCCGCCGCTGCGAAACGAACGCTTGGCGCGGCAACGTCGATCAATACCAACGGCGCGTCGTCGTACGGCTACCTGCAGCAGAACACGGTGCAGGCGATCACCGTTACAGCCGACTCCCCCGACATCGAAACCGGCGTCTCGCGAATCACCGAAACGGTCACCGTCACCTTCGAACTGAAATGACCCAACGCGTTTGCCCCGCATGCGGATCCGATCGCGTCCGTCGCGGCGGCAATCTCGTCTGGGGCGTGTACGTGCTCGTCGTGATGCTCGCGGTCCCGGCGGTGCTTCTGCTGCACCTGAACGCGGCGATCGTCGCGGGCGTCATGCTCGCGATCATCTTTCTCGCGCATCTCGTGCTCGATGCGTGGTGGTGCGCGGAGTGCGGCCACCAGTGGCGAGCGTGAACGCTGCCGCGCCCACGCCAGGAGCCGCACGTCGCGCAGGCTATGCCAACGAACGCCGCGGGCCGTGCCCGCCGCCGGGGCCGTGCCCGCAGGATGACAATCCGCGGCATTCGTGTTATCTGGTCCGCCGCTAATGCCCGACCCTCAGCACATCCGTAACTTCTCGATCATCGCTCACATCGACCACGGCAAGACGACGCTCAGCGATCGTCTGCTCCAGAACACCGGCGCCGTCGAGATGCGGGAGATGGGCGAGCAGATGCTCGACGAC
>Ga0070701_10000494_pt1 | contig 13506 bp, 13 predicted proteins | sample KBSK5102metaG_FD_65451 | JGI IMG/M metagenome (GOLD analysis project Ga0070701, IMG submission 65451) | Corn, switchgrass and miscanthus rhizosphere microbial communities from Kellogg Biological Station, Michigan, USA - KBS K5-10-2 metaG | ecosystem: Host-associated > Plants > Roots >... | reverse complement strand
GACCGCATCCGGCATCGCCGGCGCGGGCTCGATGCGTCGCACGCTGCAGCCGAGCTCCGCGAGCACGCGTTCGTACTCGTCGTGCTGTTCGACCGCGCGCGCGTAATCGATCGGCGCTCGCGCGACGTGGCTCAGCTCACAGTGATCGATGGTGGGAGAGACGGCGCGTGTCAGAGCAATCTTCATTCGAATTCAAACCGTACGCGCTCGCGCAGATGTCCGAGCATTGCGCCGAGGAACGTTCCCATGGTGTTGTAGATGACGTCGTTGATGTCCGCCACGCGCGACGGCAGAAAGTATTGATACGCCTCGATGCCGAGCGTGAACGTCAATCCGAGCAACACCGTCAGCACGTAAATCTGCACCGTCGGCCGCTCCTCGGTATGCAGCGCAATGAACAGCAGAAATCCCCACGGCACGAACAGGAGAATGTTCGCAACGATCGGGACGATGATCACGGCGAGGATCTGCGTCGGAATCTGGCGATGTTCGAGTCGCTGCGCGAGGCGATGGATGTCTTCGAACGGCACCGGATCGATCTTCGAGTAGCTCTTGCCGGACATCCAGAGCGTCATCATCGCGATCACGATCGTGGCGATCATCAGCAGCACGACGGTGACGCCGCGGTGAAGCGTGATCGTGGTGACGGGAGGAGGCATCGCGCCGAGTGTAGCGCGGCGGCGTCAGTGCGAGGCGGGCACTTCCATGTTGTAGTAGAAGCCGCAGGTGACGCGCTCGGTTGCCATCGGAAAATCTTTCGGCAGCGGATTCAGCGGTGACGAAAGCTCGATCGCTTTCTTCGCTGCGAAGTCGTACGGCGGAACGGTCGACGTGCTGAGAATCGTGACGTCGCTGATGCGCCCGTCGCGATGAATCGTGAAGCGAATCGTGACGTTGCCCTTCAGTCCCGTGCGCAGCAGCTCCGGCATGTTGTTGTACCAGTTCACGCGGATGCGGCTGACCATCGACTCGGCGTATTCGCCCCAGTCGTACCACTGCGTCTCGAATGAGATCGGGCCGTTGTCGGCGAATCCTTTTTCGCCGCCGGTGACGCCGGGAATGTCGGCGCCGCCCTGACGGCTGCCGCCGAGCGACGCGACTTTGCCGACTTCGCGAATGGCGTTGCGCCAGTCCTGCGCAGTCGACGGCGCGACGGCCGCGGCCTGCACCGGCTGCTGAAATGACGACTGCGGTTTCACTTCGGTCGACGGCGGCTGCTGCGCGGCGGCGGCGCTCGCGGATGACGGAGCCTGCGCCTGCTGCGGCTGTTGCGCTTCGCGGCCGGCGCGACCTTCTGCTTGGCCGCCGCTCTTCACGGACGGCGGGATGAAGAGACCGCTCCCATCGCCGGGACGCATCGTCGGCCGATCGCCCGTGGCGTTCGGCGCGCTCGCGCGGCGATTCGCATCCGACCAGGGCGCGTTGAGATTCGGCGCGGTTTTGAGTTTCTCGCCGGGCGCTTCGACGAACTCGCGGTCGCGCTGCTGCTGCGGGTTCTGCCGGATCAGCTCGACGTAACGCGTGATCGGCGTCTTCGCGCTGCTGTTCGAAACGGGGTGGTAGTTGTTGACGAGGTAGATGAGGGTGACGGTGTGAAGAATGATCGACGCGACGATCGCGATCGTCGCTCCCGGTCCCTGCGATTTCTGCTCGGGGATCAGGTCGAGTCGTTCTTCGATACTGTCGGGAAGGCCGTTTTCCACCGTTGTCTCAGAAGGTCAGACGTCCGGCATTTCTTCCAGGTTCCGTTACACTTCAGGCGTGTCCGAATATGTTCCTCCGCAGTCCGCAACGCCGCCGCCTCCTCCGCCCCCGCCGCGCGTGCCGGGCTCGAGCTATGACGTGCTCCGTCCGTTCACGTTCGCGTTCGACGATCCGCGCTGGCTGCCGAAGATTCTGATCGGCGGTTTGTTCGTCCTCGCCAGCGTCGTCCTCGTCGGCATCTTCTTCGTCCTCGGCTACGTCGCCCGCGTGACGCGCAACGTCATCAACTCCGTCGCGCTCCCGCTCCCCGAATGGGACGACCTCGGCGAATACTTCAGTGAAGGCGTGCGCCTCGCGTGCATCGTGCTCGTGTACAGCCTGCCGCTCGCGCTCATCGCCGGCTTCTTCATCGTGCCGATGGCGATCAGCGATCATCTCGACGATCAGGTGCTGCGCGGCGTGATGCAGGGCGTCGGGATGATGTTCTGGTGTCTGATGATGCCGCTGAGTCTCGCGCTCGCGGTGTGGCTGCCCGGAGCGCTGGTGATGTCGGTGGTCGATGGCAACTTCAGCGCGGCATTCGATTTCGCGCGCATCGCCGGCTTCATTCGCGCGAATGCGGCGAACTATCTGCTCGCGGTCGTCATCTATTTCGTCGCGCGCTTCGCGGCGGGAATCGGCATCGCGCTCTGTTGTATCGGCGTGGTGTTCACGGGATTTTGGTCGGGGCTCGTTGCCGCGTATGCGTTCGGACAGACGTACAGGATGTCGAGCGTGAAGTGAAACGCGCGACGAAAATCATCGCCGTGCTGCTGGCGGCGATCGGCGCCGCGGTGCTTTCGGCTGCGATGCTCTGCACGTTCGCGATCGCGAACGGCGCGTCGATGAAGTGGCGGCTGCTGTTCCGGCTGATGTGTCACGGTATGCCGGCGCGCTGTCTGACGGTGTGGAACGTGCCGATGCCGATCTGCGCGCGCTGCACGGCGATCTATGCAGGACTGTTCCTCGCGGCTGCGCTTTTCACGATTGTGCGCGTGCGGCTGGCGATTGCGAAAGCGCTGCTGATCGGCTCGGCAGCGGCGATGGCGATCGACGGTTTCACGCAGCTTGCAGGGCTTCGGGAGAGTACGAATCCGCTGCGAATCGCGACCGGTTTCGCGGTCGGAATCGCGTTCGGAATCTGGGCTTTGGCGACGATGGAAAAGTCGGCGGAAAGTGCGGAGATGCGAGAGTTTACGTCTTCTTGACGCGCTACCAGTGGTGGGTTACGCTCTCGAAACCGCAGCGCGAAAACGCCAATTCGGAGACAAATGGCCTTCCAGGGATCTCTCAAAGAACTGCCGTTGCCCGACATCATTCAGTTGGTCAGCGTGTCCGGGAAGACCGGTAAGTTCACGCTCTCGCGCGATGGCGAGCGGGGATTCATTTATCTGAAGAACGGCCAGATGGTTCACGCGCAGGTCGCGGATCTCGTCGGCGAGGAAGCGATCTACGCACTCGCGATCTGGAACCAGGGCGAGTTTCAGTTCAGCGCCGCCGAGGAGCCGGACCGGCAGACGATCACGAAGTCGAATACGAATCTGCTGATGGAAGCGGCGCGGCGACTCGACGAGTGGCGCGTGCTGTCGAAGAAGATCCCGTCGGTCGAAGTCGTGCCGGAGCTGATGGTGCGCGAAAGCCGCCACGAGCAGATCACGCTCAATCCGCAGGAGTGGATGCTCATCACCAAGATCGACGGCCATCGCTCGATCGCCGATATCGGCAAAGCGCTCGCGATCTCATCATTCGACGTCGCCAAGATCCTCTACGGCATGGTGACGTCGGAGCTCGTCGCGGTAAAAAAAAAAGTTGATCGAGGAACCGACGAGGAGAACAGCGAGCTCGTCGACCTTGCCGCTCGCATCCGCGCGATAGCCGAGGAGTACATCGGCGATTCGGCGCACAAGACGATCGAAAAACATTTCCTTCATGCGCTCGATGGCATCATGAGCGGCGCCGGCGAACACGCCGTCGAAATGATGGTGCTTGAATTTGAGAAGACCGCGTCCCTCCTTCGCGGCCTCGCTGTAACCGAGCAGCTCCGATCGCGGATCAGCGAGCTACGCTCCGTCGCTTCCTGACGTCGTGTGCCGCGCCGCCGCGGTCGCCCTCGTTTTACTGCTGTTGTCGAATGAAGGACCGTCGCTCGTCGTGACGACGTGGGGCATGCCGCGCGATCCGCGATTCACGGTCGAGCTGTTCGAGAACGGACGCCTGCGCGTGACGCGCGAAGCGCCGCCGTTCACGGATGACGGCCAGCTGACGAAGAAGGTGATCGAGCGCCGCATCTCGCGCAGCAAAGCGCAGAAGATCCTGAAGCTCGCCGCGGACGCGCGCGATTTCGGGGCGGGGTGCGGGCGGGTGCCCGAGGGCACGCACGCGTCGATGGTGTTGGTCAAGGACGCGAAGGAGTTGCGGCGCGATTGTCGCGGCGCGGACGTCTGGCCGAACGGCAAGCACGCGCGCGCGATGCTGAACGCGATCAACGCGGTGGTGCCGGGCGAGATGCGCGTGTACTGAAAAGTTTGGGGGTCACATCTGTACTTTTAACTTTGGTGAGCAGTACCGACGCAGCGGGCTGTCCACCAAAGTAAAAAGTACAGATGTGACCCCCGAACTTTGACTTTTCACCTGCTATCCTTCGCGCGGAGGCTCTCCCTTTGGACGGTTACAGAGGCGGTTGGATCGAGATCATCGCCGGAGGCATGTTCTCGGGTAAATCGGAAGAATTGATTCGGCGGCTGCGCCGGTCGGTCATCGCGCGGCAGCGCGTGCAGGTGTTCAAGCCGGTCATCGACGATCGGTTTGCGACCGAGGAGATCGTGTCGCGTGATGAGCGCCGGTTGAAGGCGATTGCCGTCGCAACGAGCGAACAGCTGCTGGCGAAAGTCGAGATCGGCGTGCAGGTCGTCGGCATCGATGAGATCCAGTTCTTCGATGACGGTGTCGTCGAAGTTTGTATGCAGCTCGCCGACGCCGGCATTCGCGTCATCGCCGCGGGTCTCGATCAGGATTACATGCGCCGTCCGTTCGGTCCGATGCCGGCGCTGCTCGCCGTCGCGGAAGACGTTTCGAAAGTGCACGCGGTCTGCGTTCGGTGTCGCGGCGCCGCGCATTACTCGCAGCGCGTAGCCGGTGGAAACGCGCAGGTGGAAGTCGGCGATTCGTCGTATGAAGCGCGTTGCCGTTCGTGCTACGAGATCTACACGGCGACCGCAGATGAAGACGCCGCCGTGCAGCTTACGATGCCGCAGCCTGCCGAAGCGACCGGCTGACAGGTTTTGTCACTTTAGTGACGCAAAGTGACGGACGGTCGTCTCTCCCGGCCTTCCGTCACTAACAACAACTCATTTGCAGTCAACAGTTTGGCGTCCGCCACGCCACTGGTATCGCGTTTGCGATTTCGGGGTCGGGTTCGGAGGACAATCTGTGTTGAAGCGAGAGAAGGGCTTTACGCTCATCGAACTTCTCATTGTCGTGGCGATCATCGGAATCATCGCCGCGATTGCAATCCCCAATCTGCTGACGGCGCTCCAGCGCGCGAAGCAGCGCCGCACGATGGCCGACATGCGCACGATCGCCGCCGCGTGGGAAGCGCGCGCGTCGGACATGAATCGCTACAACGCGGCCGCGGGCGTCGGCGGCGCCGATCAGATCGTCGCGCAGTCGACGCTCGTCTCTTTCCTCGCGCCGACCTACATGAAATCGATGCCGCACAGAGACGGTTGGGGAACGCCGTTCGCGTTCTTCACCGATTACCCCGTCGGCAGCTCCGTCCTCGCGCAGAAGTACGCCGTCGTTTCCGCCGGTCATGACGAAGTCGTCTCGCCGGAGATTCTGGCCGGTCCGTTTACCAACTACGACTGCGACATCGTCTTCGCGAACGGCTCGTTTCTCGCGTACCCGGTCGGAGTCGGCGCCAGATAATCGCTATACTCGCGCGCCGCATGAGACGCGCAACGAACGCGCTGCTGTTCCTGCTGCTGGCCGCGGCGCTCGTGCCTCTGAACTGCCGGCGCGCGACGGGCAGCGCCGTCGATCCTCTCGACGCTGAGGCCCGCCGGATTCTGACGGATTACATCCGGATCGACACGTCGAATCCGCCCGGCAACGAGACGGCAGGCGCGAACTATCTCCGGCAGCTGCTCGCGAAAGAAGGCATCGAGTCGCAGCTGATCGGCAGCGATCCGAATCGCCGCTCGCTTTACGCGCGGCTGCGCTCCGGCACGAATGAAAAAGCGCTCGTGCTGATGCATCACATTGATGTGGTGCCGGTCGCCGCGACGGAGTGGACCAAGCCGCCGTTCGGCGGCGTCGAATCGGGCGGCTACCTTTTCGGACGCGGCGCGCTCGACATCAAATCGCTCGGCGTCGCGGAGCTGATGGCGCTCATCGAGATCAAGCGACTGAAGCTGCCGCTGCGCCGCGACATCATCTACTTCGCCGTCGCCGACGAAGAAGCGGGCGGACTGCGCGGATGCAAAGCGCTGCTCGACGAACATCCGGAGCTTTTCGCGAACGCCGGCTACGTATTGAACGAAGGCGGCTACAACGAGACGATCGTCGACAAGGTCGCGTTCTGGGGAATCGAGACGCAGCAGAAGCTGCCGCTCTGGCTGCGCGTGCGCGTGAGCGGCGCTCCGGGTCATGGCGCGGCGCCGCCCGACGACGGCGGCACGATCGGACGTCTCGTTCGCGCGCTCGCGAAGATTCAGGAGATCGAGACGCCGTATCGGTTGACGCCGCCGGCGCAGCGCTACTTCGCGGCGCTCGCGAAGACGAAGAACGATTACCGCGGCGATGCCATGCGCGCGCTGAAGGAACCGATCGACGTTGAGCAGCTGAAGAAATCGCTGTCGCCCGGCTATCGCTCGCTGCTGCATGACACGATCGCGATCACGCGCGTGAACGGCGGCACGTCGCTGAACTCGCTGCCCGCGCATGCGACGGCCGATCTCGACATCCGTCTGCTGCCCGACGAAACGCCCGACGCGATGATTGCAACTGTGCGCAGCGCGGTCACCGCGGCCGCGGGAAAACGTGGCGAGGTCGATGTACTCGTGACTGCGGCGCCGGTTCCCGAGAGCACGCCGAACACGGATCTCTTTCGCGTGCTGACGCGCCAGTTTCAGAAAGCGGAGGCGGGATCGACGGTCGCGACGACGCTCGGCGGCGGCACGTCCGACAGCCGTTTCTTTCGCGCGAAAGGGATCGTCGCGTACGGCATCGCGCCGTTCAAAGTGAACTACTACGATGCCGATACCGTGCACGGAAACGACGAGCGCATCCGGCTGAACTTCTTCACGGAAGGGACGCACCTCGTGCGCTCGATCGTCCGTGAATTCTGCGCGCGCGAGCAGTGATGCGTCGTGCTGCGTTCGCGTTTCTCATCGCGGCGGCGCTGACGATTTTCGCGGTGCCGCTCGTGCGCAACGAAGTCTTCTCGATTCGCGATCACACCGATTACTTCCAGCCGCTGCGCTATCACACGGCGGATGTGTTGCGACACGGTCATCTGCCGCTCTGGAATCCGTACAACGCGTCGGGCGAGCCGTGGCTGGCGAATCCGCAGACGGGCGTTTTCTATCCGCCGCAGTGGCTGTTTCTGATTCTGCCGTTTGCGACGGCTTACACGCTGTTTCTTTTGTTTCATGTCGTCGTGTTGGGCGTTGGCGCTTTTCTCCTTTTCGATGATGAGGAGCCGTTCGGCGCGCTCGTCGGCGCGACGGCGCTGATGTTGTGCGGGCCGGTGGTTTCGCTGATCGACGTCTCGAACAATCTGGCTACGTTTGCGTGGATCCCGATGGCGCTTTGGTGTGCGCGATCGTGGCGTCCTCACCCGCCTTCGGCACCCTCTCCCGCTTGGCGGGAGAGGGGAGGAGCGGTCGTGCTCGCGCTGGCGTTTCTTGGCGGTGAGCCGTTCTTCGCGGCGATTGGTGCTCTGCTTTACGCGATCGTTTTGCTGCGCGATCGGCGGTGGCGCGCGCTTGTGTATTCGGGACTGCTCGCGTTCGCGTTGTGCGCGATTCAGCTGCTGCCGTTTCTTGCGATGCTGCGCGGCAGCGATCGTCGCGCCGGATTGCCGCGCGCGGAAATGTTGCGCGAGTCGATGCCGCCGCTCGACTGGCTGCGCGTCGCGGTTCCCGCCGCCAACAGCAGCGCGTTCGATCCGCACCTCGGTCAGCACTTCATCCCGCTCGTTTACGTCGGCGTCGGAGTCTTCGCGCTTGCGTGCGTCGGCGTCGTGATGCGTCCGCGTCGCGCTGCTCCGTGGCTCGCGCTGCTCGCCGTCGCAATCGTCATCAGCGCGGGCGAGCATCTCTCACTCGTCGCGACTCTGCTCACGCATTTGCCGCTGACGCTTTTCCGTTACCCGGCGCGGCTCGTGCCGTTCGGTGCGCTCGCGATTGCTGCGATGTCCGTCGAAGGATTCCGCGCGCTGCGCGGCGTGAAGGGCAACGCCGCGCTCGCGTTTCTCTTCGCGATCGTCATCGCGATCGATCTTCGTATCGCCGCGAGTCCGCTCCTCGATACGAATCCGTTCCGCACCGACGTCGTCCCGTACGCGCGCACGATCGGTCGCGGATCGAAGCTGCTCCGTTTCGGCGACGCGAACGGCGCGCCGCACGATCGCGCCGCGGCGATTTCCGGCTACCTCAATCTCTACGATCGTCGCTTCGACGCCGCGACTGCGGCGCCTGTTGCATCGCAGCGTTACTCGCAGCTTTACGACGCCGCTGCATTTCACGGCGACGCCGCGGCGCTCGATCGCATTGGTGCCGGATACGTACTCGCGACACGCGCATTGCCTTCGCGTTTCACTCCCGTCGCGCACGCGGCGAACATCACGATCTATCGCAACGATCGCGCCGCGGCGCTGGCGATGCTGCGCGGCGAAGACGGTCGCAACTATGGCGTCGATCTCTTCTCCGTCACCGGATCCTCCGCGCGCGTCGCGCTGCGCGCGCCGGTCGCGGGAACGCTCGTCATCACGCAGCAGGACGCGCCGGGATGGAGCGTCACGGTCGACGGCAAACCGGCGCAGTCGCATGTCGTTGACGAAGTCTTCCGCGGCGTGAAACTGGCGCGCGGCTCGCACGACGTGGTGTGGTCGTATCACGCTCCGCTGTTCGTCGCAGGCGCGACGATCACATCGCTCGCATTACTGTTTTTGATCGCGCACTTCTTCATCGCGCGCAACTTTGTCAAGCGCTCGCGACAGGAAAATTTTGTTGCCGGGGCACTCTAAAAACCAGGTGTAGAATCACCGCCTCCAAAAGACGGCTCAGAGGAACTGAATGTTAAGCATCGATGATCGACTCAACCAGATCATTCGCGAGTTGATTGGTAACGGCATCACCCTGGAACAGGCTGTGGAAGCGTTCGAAGGCAAGTACATCGTGGCCGCCATGTCGGCCAGTCGCGGCAACGTGACCCAGGCATCGAAGGCCCTCGGTGTGCACCGCAACACGCTCCACAACAAGCTTCGTTCGCAGACGATGCTGAACGGCTTCGCCGAATCGATTCGGCCGACGCGCCGCCGTCTCTCCGCGAAGAGCGTCACCGCACGGCATCTCAAGCCCGGCAAGTCATCGCGATCGCCGCGATGACGGCGAGGAGGCGGGCATCGTGACTCGCTCCCTCTCCCTTCCTCAACCGTCCGAACTGAAGAAATCGATCACCGAGCTGTTGCGTCAGCGCGGCAATCGGCTGCTCGCCATTTCGGACATCTGGGAACGTCTCGGCGACTCCGACGTGTCGCGTGATGAAGTCGCGCGCGCGGTCGAAGAGCTCGAGAACGAAGGCACGCTGCTCGCCGTGCGCGGCAAGCGTTACTCGCTGCTCGAGTTCACGCCGTACCACGCCGGCCGCGTCAAGGTTCATCCCGACGGCTACGGCACGATTTTCGGCGGCGACGAGCACGACATCTTCATCGATCGCAAATCGATGAAGGGCGCGATGAACGGCGACCTCGTCGTCGTGCGCGTCGACAAACGCAATCCGTCATATCGCAAGCTCTACAACCGAGATCTCATCGTTGGCGAAGTCACGCAGGTGCTCCGCCGTGCACACAAAACGGTCGTCGGCCGCCTTCATCACGGCGACGGCGAGCCGTTCGTCGTGCCGTTCGACGCGCGCATCGATCACGACATCCTCGTGCATCCGAACGACACGATGGAAGCGCGCGACGGCGAGATGGTGAACGTCGAGATCGATCGCTATCCCGACCGCTCCTCGCTCCTTGCGCAGGGCCGCGTCGTCGAAGTCCTCGGCATGATCGGCGAGCCCGGCGTCGACATCGAAGTCGTCATCCGCAAGCTGCACATCCCGCATCATTTTCCGCCGGAGGTGCTTCGCGAAGCGCAGTCGGTTCCGGCGACCGTTCCCGCGGAAGAGATCGCGAAACGCGTCGATCTGCGTGAGCGCAACATCGTCACGATCGACGGCGAGACAGCGAAAGATTTCGACGACGCCATCGACGTCCGCTTCGCCCCCAACGGCAACTTCATCCTCGGCGTCCACATCGCCGACGTTGCGCATTACGTGACCGAGGGGAGCGAGCTCGATCGCGAGGCATTCGAGCGCGGGACGTCCGTTTATTTTCCGGGACGCGCGGTGCCGATGCTGCCGGAAGTGCTGTCGAACGGCATCTGCTCGCTCAATCCGCAGATCGAGCGCCTCACGTTTTCGGTCGACATCGAGATCGACAAACGCGGACGCTTCGTCGATCGCAAGGTCTACAAGTCGGTCATCAAAACGAAAGAGCGGATGACGTACACGAACGTCAACGCGATCCTCGTGAACGAAGGCGTCGCGCAGCCGAGCGGTCCCGCGAAAGCGAACGCCGTCGAGCTGCCGCGCGAAGAGCTCGACGCGAAGTACGGCTATCTCTACGACGAATTCAAGCGGATGCATGAGCTGTACGAAGTGCTTCGCGCGCGGCGCGATGCGCGCGGCTCGATCGATTTCGATCTGCCCGAGGCGGATGTGCAGCTCGATGAAGTCGGAGACATCAAGGCGATCGTTGCGAGCGAGCGCAACGTCGCGCATCGGCTGATCGAAGAGTTCATGCTCGCCGCGAACGAAGTGGTCGCGACCGAGCTCGTACTCGTCAATCAGCCGGGCATCTATCGCGTTCACCAGCGGCCCGACCCGCAGAAGCTCGAAGATCTCAAAGAAATCCTCAAAGAGTTCAAGCTGAAGTTTCGCGGCGACGTCGAAGACGTTCGTCCCGGCGAGCTGCAGCGCATTCTTCGCTCGGTCGCCGGCACGCCCGAGGAACGCTTTCTGACGAACCTCGTGCTGCGTTCGATGAAGCGCGCGTTTTACTCCGAGGAAGATCTCGGACATTTCGCGCTGGGGCTGCAGCATTACTGTCACTTCACGTCGCCGATTCGGCGCTATCCCGATCTCATCGTCCATCGCCGGCTCGCGGAGCTCATCGAAAAGGGGCCGATGTACGGCGAGCGGCTCGCGCAGATCGAAGCCGCGCATCCGATGTACGCGCTGCAGTCGAGCGAACGTGAGCGGCGAGCCGACGACGCGGAGCGCGAAGTGCTCGAGTGGAAGAAAGTCATCTTCATGCGCGACAAAGTCGGTCTGACGTTCGAAGGGATCGTCACCGGCGTCGCGCCGTTCGGACTGTTCATCGATCTCGATGACATCTTCGTCACCGGACTCGTTCCGGTCGCGACGATCGGCGGCGATTTCTGGCAGTACAAAGAGCGCGAGCATCGGCTGCGCGGCGAATCGACCGCGCGCGAAATGCGGCTCGGCGATCGTGTGAAGATCGAAGTGAAGTCGATCGATGAAGATCGGCATCAGATCGAGTTTCGTCTCCTCGAAGTTGCTGGCTCTGCGATTGCACGCCGGGAGCGGTGATATCGTTATTCAACGTAACGAAAACTTCGAGTGGTTGGTGAGATGGCGGAACGGAACGAATTTGCGTCACGCGTGAAGGCGGTAGTCGATCAGCGCGTCGCGCTCGAAACGAGACTGCAGAACGAAAAGGGCGAGCTATCCGAGGCGACGGCGAGCCGTTATGACGGCGAGTACGGAGGGCTGCAGAAGAAGCTCGCGGCGATGTTCCGCGAGTCCGACGTCGAGAGCGATCGCATCACGGTGATGCTCGAGATGATGCGGATTCTCGAAAACCGGCTCGTCTATCTGCAGAACTTCATCGTCGATCCGACTTCCGACAACCGCATCCTCGCGCAGCTCGTGACGCGCTTCATCGATCAGCTGCAGGGCGACGGCAGCACCGTGCTGACGACGCTCGAAGCGACGTACTACCGCGCGGTCGCCGCGCTCTACTCGGCGGACCTCGCGAAAGCGCGCGAATGTTTCAGCGCGGCGTGCGCGTCCGAGGAGTCGGATGAGGCGAACGACATCAAGTACAAGTCGTACGTGATGCTCGGACATCTGTCGCATCAGGAACAGGATTACGCGAAGGCGAAGGAGCTGCACGAGCAATCGCTGCGCTACTCGCAGAACAACAATGTGACCGCGCAGGCGCTCGCGCTGAAGGCGCTGAATTCGTACGCGCTCGCGGATTACGACGAGGCGCTGCATCTGTTCGGCGAATCGCTGACGCTCTTCGATCCCGAGCAGCCGTTTTTCAACTCGTACTTTTATCGGAACGCGCTGCTGTTCTGCGGCGCGATCCACTTCGATCGCCGCGAGTATCCGAAGGCGGAGTCGTTCTATCGGAAGGTGCTCGACAGCGTCGAACAGAATTCGTACGACTACTTCGACGCCCTCTCACACCTCGGCCGCATCTGTTACGCGCAGCAGCGCTACGACGAAGCGGTGACGTCGTTCGAGAAAGCGGTGCAGACGCATCGCTTCAGCGAGAACGAATATCTCGTCGATACGTGGTTCTGGATCGCGCGCTCGCACCTGAAGCGAAACGATTCGCAGCAGGCGAAGCCGTATCTCGAGAAGATCGCGGCGAGCGACGTGAAGTACGACAAGAAGCCGCAGGCGGTGGAGCTGCTGCAGAAGGTGAGCTGACCGCCTACTGCGCGGCCGGCGCGATCACCACGTCGCTGTACTGATTGAACAGCGACTGCGCCCAGATCTCGGGACGCTTCTGATTCTTCGGCCACTCGATGACGATCGGCTGATTCGTATCGCCCGCCTGGCTCTGTCCGACGAACACGCGCAGCTCGACCGGCTCGCCGCTCTGCGCATCTTTCGCGCTGATCGTCGCCATCGCGCCGCGCTTCAGTTTCGATACGGGCGGCGTCATCTCGACGACGACGTTTCGCGTTTGCGCCGCGAGGCGGAACTTGACCTCCGGATAGTTCGGTGCGGTGATCGTGACGGTCGGCGGGAGCAGATCGCGATGGCCATCCGCGCGCTGCACTTCAACCATTTTGAACGGCAGCTTGAACGGATAGTACGTCGCGGTCTCGCCGGTCGGATTCGCCGGCGCGCGATGGAGCTGGTTCTCGAACGTGACGAGTCCGGATACCGGGACGTGTGTCTCCGGATCGATCGCGTAAAACGTCACCCATCCCTGGTAATCGGACGGCAGCATCGCGGGTGACATCCAGACGATCGGCGGCTGCGTGTGCGCGACCGCGGCGCCCGCGCACGCCTGCGCGTCTTCCCACGATTTCTTCGAGCGCTGATCGACGCCGAGCGCGTAGATCTCCATGAACTGGCGGCAGCGCTCGAACTCCTCGGGCTGTCCCTGTTTGGAGAACTTCGTGTCGCACACGTTGCGCAGCATCGGCGCGGTGACGTCGTTGCAGAAGA
>Ga0070701_10000486_pt1 | contig 13582 bp, 13 predicted proteins | sample KBSK5102metaG_FD_65451 | JGI IMG/M metagenome (GOLD analysis project Ga0070701, IMG submission 65451) | Corn, switchgrass and miscanthus rhizosphere microbial communities from Kellogg Biological Station, Michigan, USA - KBS K5-10-2 metaG | ecosystem: Host-associated > Plants > Roots >... | reverse complement strand
CGGCAGCAGGATGTAGCACACGGGTGATCGATGTAGTACATTGTTTGCGGGGTTGTTGTTCTTCCTCTTGGGTTGCATGGACCCGAGGGTAGACGACGAGTATCAGAGGCTCACCCAGGCGGATCAATTCCCGCCCACGGTGGGCCTTTGGTGCATCTATAGTGATGTTGTTCCCGAAGGGTGGGAGGGTGTCGTGGAGGACCTCTGAAGCCTGGTTTGAAACCACAAAAACGCCCGGCCTCCGATGAAGGAGGCCGGGCGTTTTCCGGTGAGCTGGTCTTTGCTAGAGGAACCGGGTCAGATACTACGCCGGGCGGCGCGCTGGCCGGACAGACTCATCCGTCCGGGTTTGTGGCTCTTGAGGTAGGAACCGAGGAAGCCGACCAGGGCCGGCAGCAGCGGGTAGATGATCGTCTCCAGCCAGTCGGGCAGGACCGTCAGGTCCGTTTCCGTGCTGGTCAGGATCGCGAACAGGGTGAACGCGCCGACGTACGCGGCGATCGCGCCGGCCTTGGTCTTCTCCTCGACAGGCCCGGCGGACGGGGGAACCTCAGCGAGGTTGCTCACGGCTGCTCCTTCGGGTGGCGGACGGCTCGGGGCTGGGGCTGCCTTTCGGCGGCAGAACGAATCCGGGGTAGTACTGCTGGACGCAGCGCACGAGCCCTGAGCCTTCGGGGTCACGCTCAAGTGGGTTCTGCCGCTGGCACAACGCGATAGCGAACTGGGTCTGACGGATCTGCTCCATCACGGCCGCGGTCGACTTCACGTTCTCCTGGGCGCACTTGCTGTCCAGCTGAAAGCACCCCAGCAGCAGGCTGTTGGTGCTCTCCGCAGCCTCGGCGGTCGTGTTGATCCGTGTCAGCAGAACGAAGTTGCCGACCACCATCGCAACCATCAGGATCATGGTCGGCACCAGGACGTACAGCAGCCGGTGAATCATTTTGATCTTCTCGGTGCGCAGGACTTCGCTCTGCTCCACCTCGGAACGCAGTGCGGCCACGCTGTCGGACAGCTCGCTGAGCGCCGCCACGGCGCGCATGAATCCTTCGTCAGTCATCGATCTCTCCTCACCGAGGCGCGTCGAGCCCTCATGACATCGCCATTGGGCCCTACCAACGCCAGCCGGGTGGCGACGTCAGCCCGGTCGCCGGCCGGGTCCGTCTTCAGGTCGTCCGGATCCGTCACGAGGCTCTCCTTTCGCTTCTTCGCGCACCTCGGACATGGTGCTGCGCAGTATCTCGACGGCATCTTCGAGCATTCGCGAAATCAGACTCAGACGATCTTCGAGGTTGCTGACTCCGCCGTTGGTGACAGCCATGATCATCGACTTTCATCCGGGTTAGCCCGGCGGCGGGGATAGCCGTCGCGCAGATCCCGCTGCAGGTCACGCAGCATCTCGGTCGATTCCTCGACCGCACCGGTGGCGCTCATCAACGCGGGGATGACCTTCTCCTGGATCACGCTGTTGAGCCGGACTACTTCCGACTCGAGCCGGTCGGCTCGGGCAGTCTCTCGACTGATCATGAATTTGGCGAACCACACCAGCAGCGTCGCGAAAACGCCCAGCACGCCGTACTGGGCAAGCACCGAGTAGTCCGGTCCCTCGCCGGCCGCGGCAGCCGCCAGCACCAACTGAGTAAGCAGCCCCATCGCGCGGCCCCCTCCCTGGTTTCTGCCACGTGAGGAGAGGCGCCGGAGTCAGACCTTGCTCTGCACCCCCATCGATGCCCAGGTGTTGTGCCCTACCTGACCATCGGCGGTCAGGCCGCGCAGCTTCTGATACCAGATCACCGCGGCCCGGAACTTCGCCCCGGCCACCCCGTCGGCCGGACCGGCCTTACTCGCGCCGATGTAGCGCTGCACGAAGGCGACATCCTCACCGGAGAGCACCGTCCGGCCGGGCACATACTGCAGCACCCGGGAGCCCGGCACATGCCGGATCACCGGCGCCGGCTTGGCTGGTGGCTTCGGCGCGCTGGATCCGCTTTTGGCCGGCATTTCCTCCCGGGCGATCCAGGCCGCCTTGCTTTCGCCGGTGACCACGCTGAGCTTGGCTCGGGCCGCCTTGGCGTCGAGCAGGTAGCGCCGCTTCAGCTCGTCGTGCACATGCCACTTATGGTCGTCGCTGGCGCGCCCCACCTTGCCGGTGACGAAATCCAGCCGGACCGCGTCGCCAGCGCCCGGCCACGTGTTGACCGCGTTGAAGTACTTACGCCGCGGGTCGTCGTGATCCTTGAAGACCGGCCAGACCCGCTTGAAGTGCCGGATCATGTCGGCGCGGCTCATGGTGACATCCAGCGCCGCACCGTACTTCGGGTTGAAGTCCTTGTCGTCGGGCCGCACATTGGAGTAGTCCCGGCTGTTGCCGTGCTTGCGCAGGTCCTCCACCGAGCAGTGGTAGCCGCCGTTGTCCAGGTGCCGGGTGTCCGGCGCGATCCCGGACAGCACAGCCGAGAGGAACCCGGCGTTGTTGGCGTAACCGTCCGCGAGCAGCCGCATAGGTGCGCTGACCAGGGTCGCCATCAGAAATCACCACCCCGTTCACCGGAACTGTCGTCGATCACCGGCGGTTCGGCCGGCTCTTCCTCGTCCTCGCCGGGCAGGGCGATGACGTCCAGGTCCTTGGCGGCCGCGGCCGCCAGCGCCCGGTTCCGGTCCAGCGCCCGGGTGCCGTCCTCGTCCAGCAGCGACGGGTCGGGGGAGGTGTCCAGCCCGAAGCTGCCGTCACCGGAGTTGATGTAGTAGATCCAGGCGGCGAAGCCGGCTGCGTCGACGGCCACGAACCCCCGGTTGCTGTTGATGGTCAGCGTCTGGCCGGCCATCGGCCCGCCGACGCACACGCCCTGATGCATGAGTGCTCCTTGGGGAGTTGTTCCGCGTTGTTTCGCAGCGTTCCGAGGCGTTCCAAGGTGTTTAGGAACGCTGTGGAAGACGGTTCGTCCGGCGTAGTGTCAGCAGTGTTTGGCCTGTCAGTGCCCAGGGCTGGGCGGTGCGGGTGCGGGGCGTGAGCCGATCGACTACCGGCGCGATCGCGCCCCGCATCACCGCTGCGGCAGGCCCATGTGGGTCCACGGGTTACCGCCGGCAGATTCGCTGGCCGGCCGGTTGAGCAGGATCGACCAGACGTGGCTCTGCTGCTGCACCGGCGTGACGTCGACGATGCGGCTGGTGGAGCCGGTAATGCTGGTGCCGTTGGAGTCGAACCAGCCGAGGCTGAGCTTCACGTCGGTGCTGGCGCCGCCGGTTGCGATGTCCAGCCGCTGCGAGTCGGTAGCGGTCTCGATGCTCCAGTCCTTGGTGGTGGCGGTGCCGGGGTTCTCCCGGCCCAGGCCGACGGTCACCAGCCAGTCGCCGGCCACCGCGGCCAGGCTCGCCGCGGTGATCGGCGCGTTGGCCACGTCATGCGTCCACACCTGCGCGGCGTTGGTGGTGACGGTGGCGTCGACCCCCGAGTACGCCACCGCCGCGCCGAGGTTGCGGCCGCTGGACGACCAGGTCCAGGTGTGGGTGGCGCCGACGTCGCCGCTGACGGCGACCTTGCGGTACAGGTAGGTGGTCAGCGTGGTGCCGGGGCTGTAACTGCCGACCAGCGTCCAGCCGGACGGCCCGGACGGCACCGGCGAGTTGCCGACGTTGGCCACCATCACGTAGATCATGTGGTCGACGGCGAGGCCGGCCGGCATCGGCACCGCGGTGCTTGAGCCCGAGGTGGAGTTGAGCACCGAGGCGGCGCCGACGTACGCGATCGGCATCCCTAGACCACTTCGATCTGCACGACGAGGTCGGCGGCGCCGGTGCCGGCCACATCGACGTCGGCGGTCAGGTAGTCGCCGTCGGCCAGCGTGGACACCGAGAAACCGGTGTTCTTGCCGGAGGTCAGGCCGCTGACCGCGATAGTGGGCCGGTTGCCCTGGGTTCCGTAAATGGTCGTGCCGTTCTTGTTCACGTCCACCGTCGGCGTGCCGGAGGTGGACGCGGTACCCAGCGAGATACGCACCGACCGGATGGTCAGGGTGACACCGAGATCGTTGTACCAGCGGTAGGTGCCGGTGCCGGTGGCGACCGTGCCCGACTTGACGAAGGTGACTGAGCGGCCCAGGTTCGGCGCATTCAGCGCGAAGGCGCTGGTCATCCACGCCTTCGCGGCGCCGGTGGAGTCGCGCCACTCCTCGACGTTGCCGCTCTGGCTGGCCAGCGCCTGCAGGATCCGGCCCTGACCGGTGGTGCTGGCCGGCTTGGACAGCTGCCCGGCGTTGAAGTTCTGCACCGTGGTGAAGGTCTTGGTCGCGCTGATCGTCTGCGCGGTGTTGGTGGTGACGTCGCCGCTCCCGCCGCCGCCGGCCACGGTGCCGGCCACCCACAGTCCGGAACCGGAGCTGTAGAGCAGAGCCTGCCCGTCGGTGGCGGTGGCCACCGCGCTGGAGACGCCGATCAGGTCCTGCAGCTTGGTGCCGTGGCCGTTGGACTGCGCGGCGTGCTGATCGAACTGGTCCTTGACGGGGCCCATGTAGGAGCCGAGGTCGGAGGCCTGCATGAGGAACCGGGGTGATCCGTTGGCGCTGGCCCACATCTCGAACACCCCGTCGGGGCCGTAGAAAGGTTTGATTTGCCCGGCGGCGCGCCCGTCGGTGCCGGTGCTGGTGATGATGCTGGTGATCGGGGAGAAGTTGGTGTCCAGCAGGTCCGTGATCGGGTTGTTGCCGGTCTCCGCGCTGAAGAACAGCACCGTGGCGCCGCCGCCGGGCTGCAGGTCGTTCTCGCTGTCGCTGACCAGGTAGACGTCCTCGGGCCCGCCGCCGAACTGCATGCGTGTCATCGCCGCCCCCTCAGCCCGCGCTCGGGTAGGTGATCGGACCGAGCACCGCGCGGCCACCGTTGGGGAAGGTCGACGCGTACGCGGTGATCGCGACCGAGCCGGTGGCCGCGGTGATGAACCCGAACGCGGCCTGCCCGGGCTGCAGGGTCGCCTGGAACCACATGTCGTGCGCCGGGCGGAAGCTGTCCGGCAGCACGCACACGGCCAGGTCGGTGCTGGGCGCCTTGTCGGCGGCGTTGAGCACCAGCGTGCCCTGCAGATATGTCCAGCCGTTGACACGCTGCACGTAGAGCGCATCGGACGTCCAGCCACCGGCCGCAGTCAGTTTCGTCCAGGCACCGGATTCCCCGAGCAGCGTGTAGCCGGTGCCGGTGCTGATGTAGCTGCGCCCGTTGTCCAGCCGCCAGGCCGGTGTGCCGGGCGAGGTGACCGGGATGGAGGTGCCGTTGCGCAGGGTGACGCCGGGGCCGGTCAGCCACCAGTCCACCGGCGTCACGTCGGTGGACTGGATGAACGGCTGGCCGGTGACCCCAGAGCTGGCGACCCGCACGGCGGCCAGCGGCAGGTCCCAGACGCCGGTGGAGCCGGTGTCCTGCACGGGGCTGGGCGCGGCCGGCACCGTCGAGGGAGTGCCATTGATCTTGTTGAGCCGGACCGTGAAGTCGTTGCGGCTCAACCGCAGCACGATCAGGTCCAGCCGCGGGTTACCCGAGGTGTTCGCATCCAGCGCCACCACCGGCGGGGTCGTGCCGGACTCCCAGCGGAAACCCCGCACGACCGCCGCCTGCCCGGCGTAGGCCTTGACCTGCCGGCCGGAGTTGTCCGCGAAGATCAAGGGGGTGGCCAGCTGGCCGGCGGTCAGGCCCATGCCGTACCGGCCGCTGCCGGTGACCGGGCCGAGGAGCCGCTCGTAGGTCGCGTCGGTGACACCGGCGCCGCCGGCTACCGGGAAGGACGTCTCCGCCACCGGCGGACCCCTCTCTGCAATTGGATGTCGCGATGGAGTGCTACGCTGCTCAGCGAGACCCGCTGGTCACGTGAAAGGAGTCAGGAAAATGGCAGACCCGGTGACGGGCTACGGCCCGGACGACCACGACGAGAAGCCGGCGGTGGGGTTCGCCCACGCGCCGTTCTTCGACGAGGAGACCGAGGTGCCACCCGTCGGCTTCACCACCGCGCATCTGGTCGCGGCCACCGAGACCGAGGAGAACGACTGATGACCCCCGACGAGACTGCCGTCGTCGAAGCAGCAAGGGCCTACTACCAGACCAGCGGCGACAGTGCTGACGCCCACAACGAGCTGATGGACGCCGTCCGCACGCTGGAGGAACCGGAATCGGAGTTCGCCACTTACTACCGCAGGCAGCGGGCGGTCCGGCTGGCCGAGGCGAGCGCCTGATGCTGCTCTACTGCTGGAACCACAACATGACCCACCAGTTCGCGCCCGGCGAGGTAGAGCGGATCGTCTCACGAGCTGACGCGAGACCCACTGTCGTAGAGCTGTGATACGCTGCTGTTCGCGGAAGGTTTCCAGCAGCTGACCGCACTGCCACAAGACCTGCGCTTTCAGCGCAGGTCTTGTGTGCTTTGTGCGCCCCTCCCCGGTCAGGCTCTGCGCTCGATCGACGCCAGGCGCCGGTCCAGTTCCCGGAACCGGGCGATGAACGGGCTGTCATAGCGCGCTGACTGGTCGCCGATGGTGATCCCGACGACCTCCCCCGAGCCGGGCGACGCCTGCAGGCTGACGGTCTGCACCGGCGCGATCTCGTACTGACCCGGCGCCAGTTCGATGCTGACGATGTCGCCGACGTCGTAGTGGATGCCGTACCGCTGGTCGGGGGTGTCCGAGGCATTGGATGCCAGCCGGGCGCTGGCCAGTCCTTCCGCGAACGCCTGGTCGGCGGTGGTCTGCATCTGCTCAAGGGTGTCGGTCCCGCTCTCGGAGCTGTAGCCCTCGAACCTGCCCCATTCGGCGTTGCCCGGCTCGGCGGTGATGAACTCCCGCACGAACGCTTCGGCGCCCTCGCCGGACCCGCCGACGATCGCGGCGGTCAGCGACGGCGCGCTCACTTCGTAGCTGAAGTACTCCAGGTTGCCTTTGCCGAAGCTGAAGTGAACCTCGCCGGACAGGTCGCGGCTACGCAGCGGCTCGAACAGCAGGATCGGCTCGCCGGCCAGCACCGTCTGGCGGACCCGGAAGCCCAGCGAGTCGGGGTGGTAGGTCGGCGAGCCGGGGATGTAGTTGTTGGCTCCCAGCAGGCAGACCTTGCGCAGCACGTCGGTGAGCTTCTCGAACTTCTCCCGCGGGCTGACGTCGCTGGTGCCGACGATCTGCACCGTGGTCGAGCCGGCCAGCCCGGAGTAGGGCGCCACGTACAGCTTCGGCACCTGCCGGGCCACCAGGGCCTGCGGCCCCGCCTGGGTGGCCACCAGCTGCAGCATCGCCTGCTCCGGGTTGCCGGTGTAGACCCAGTAGTCGGCCGTCTGGGCCTCGGGCGTCTTGTCCGGGTTCGGGTAGCTGACCCGGGCGCCCAGCCAGCACATGTCGTCGACGAAGGTCACCGTCATCTTGCCGACCCCGGCGTTGTCGTCGGCGCCGTCGGAGCGTTCCCACAGCAGCTGCTCGATCGGCCCGGCGATCAGGATGTGCTGAGTGCCCATCAGCCGGCGCAGCACCACGATCCGGTTGCCGGGCACCAGCTGCGCCCGGACGTACGCCTCGGCCGGCAGGGTCAGCTGCCCGGAGCCGGGCTCCTTCCACCGCAGGGTGGCCTGCAGCTGCGTCCACACGCCGACCGGGTCGCCGACCACCCTCAGGTAGGGATCGGTGACCAGGATCGTGTAGATGGCGCTCAGGGCCCGCCCGGCGCCGGCGCCGGTGGCGGGGATCCCGCCGGTCGGCGGCACCACCACCGGCGGCGGGATGCCGGCGGCCGAGGTGCCCAGCGGTGCCGCGGTCAGCCTGCTCGCCGCGCCCAGCGCCACCGCGCCCTGACCGGCACCCGGGTCGTCGCCGGCCAGCACCGTCAGGTGGCTGGCGGCGGCGTTGTTGAAGGCGGTCAGTGGCAGCGGGGAGCTGTACGCGGTCAACGCGCCCGAGGAGTTCTGGTATTTGTCCAGGTAGAAGTACCGGGCGGTGCCGATCGGGTTCAGGCTGGACCCGCCGGTGCCGGCGTTGTTCCACCAGGCGAGACCCTGAAACTTCCAGCCCTGCGCGCCGACCGTCCAGGTGTCCAGCTCGGCGATCAGGCCGTTGAACCAGGCGGCCCGCGCCGATCCGGTCGGGTCGCCGGGGATGCCGATCGCGCCGAGCTCGGCGAAGATGCGCGGCCGGGTGTCGCTGAGGTTGTAGCGGTAGGCCTTGACGCCGGCGAGGAACTGCACCGGGTCGCGGTAGCTGGTGGCGACGTTCGCCGAGTTCGTCGGATCCCAGCTGTCCATGTACATGTCGATGCCGTAGAAGTCCGACTTGGCCGGGCCGGGGTCGTACTGCCCGTAGTTGCCGTTGCCCTTGGCGGCACCGCCCTCGATCCACTGGCGGGTCAGCACCGGGCCGGCGGCGACCTTCGCGCGCACGTCCGCGGGCAGCGCCGCGATGCACTGGTCGTACCAGCCGGTGTAGTTGGTCAGGTACTGCGCCGGATTGTTCTTGAAGTTGTTCTCGGGCTCATGCCGGTCGGTCAGGTACAGCACGACGCCGGGGCGGGCCTTCAGCCACGCCGGCATGTCGATGATCCACTGCTTCATCGCGGCGAACTTCGTGGAGTCGCCGTCGATGTTGCTCGAGACGAACGGAACAGCGCCGGCACGCTGGGCGTAGGCGAACCGTTCGTCGTCCCAGGCCGGCGGCAGGCCGTCGGAGTTGGGGAAGACGCGCATCATGCCGTTGCGGGGCAGCTTGGCCTCGTAGGCGGCGATGTCCGCCTTCTTCATGGTGGCGCCGACCCAGTACGTCCACACCGCGGTGGAGGTGGATCCGCCAGGGCCAGGGTCGCCGGAGCCGCCGGTGTCGCCGCCGACCGGCGGCGTGCTGCCGTGCTCGGCAGCGATCAGCGCGTTGAACTTGTTCAGCGGCAGCGGCGGCACCAGCTTGACGGCCTTGGTCGTGCTGACGGTGCGTTCGTCGAGGGGAAAGTCGCGGCGCTGCCCGACGACCGCGACGTTGCCGGTGGCCTTGCCTTCCTGATTCCACCAGAGCAGCCCGGCGAACGACCACGGCTGTGTCCAGCCGGGCTGGCCGGTCTTCCAGGTCTTGACCTCGTCGTACACCGACTGCAGCCAGGCAGCCCGGGCGGAGCCGTCGGTGTCGGCGGGCATGCCGATGACCCCGAGCTCAGGGAACAGCCGCGGCCGGGTGTCGCCGTTGCTGAACTTGTAGGCTTTGACGTACTGGGTGAACGCGGCCGCGGTGGGCAGCGTCGACGGGCTGACCACGGTGCTGCTGGTGCCGGTGGGCACGTACATGTCGACGGCGAAGAAGTCGCCGGTGCCCGGGTCGTAGGTCGAGTAGTCGAAGTTGCCTTTGCCGCTGCCGCTGGACTCCGTCCAGGTCCGGGTCAGCACCGGGCCGAACTTGATCTTCGCCCGGATGTTGCCGGGCAGGGTGTTCAGCATCGCCAGGTAGGCGGCGAAGTTGGTCTTGTAGGTGCTGGCGCCGCCGGCCGAGTCGCCCTCCGGCTCGTGCCGGTCGGTCAGGTAGACGGACATCGCCGCGTCGTTCAGGATCCAGCCCGGCAACTGCAGCAGCTGGTTCTTGACATAGGCCAGCCCGGCCTGCGCGCCATCGACCTTGGTGGACATGAACGGGATGACCTTCTTGCGCTGGCAGTAGGCCAGCCGGGCGTCCGTCCACGACGGCAGGACCTTCATCGCCGTACCGCCGATGGTGGCCGGCACCGGGAAAATCCGCATGATGTCGTTGAGCGGGAACAGCGGCTCGTAGAAGGCGATGTCTTCCGCGCCGATGGATGCGCCGAGCAGCATGGGTGGGCTCCTCTGCGGGGGTGTCTAGGAGTTGTCGTAGCGGGGCGTGAACGCCATCTGCACGCTGGTGGTGGCCTCGGCGCCGTCCACCTCGAGACCGACGACGTTCTCCCCGTCGGCCAGCGGCCACAGCTCGGTACCGGCAGTGTTGAACCAGTCGATCGCACCGGACAGGTTGGCGTCACCAGGCCCGCGGACAGTGGGCCGCTCGGTGGTGATCGTGATGGTCTGCTCGGCGCCGAGCGTATAGGTCAGCGCGAACCGGCTGCCCAGGGTCTCGTTCCAGGCGCGCAGCTGCGTCATCGGGCCGGTGACGGTCCAGACCGGCCAGGCCTCGACGTCGCCGGGGTTGGTGATCGTCGTCAGTGAGCCGGAGTCGTCGTCGTTGCTGGCCTCACCATCGCCGCCGGGCACCCCGACGACGTTGCTGCTGGCCAGCGAGATGAACGGGCCGTAGAAGGTGACCGGTGCGGAGTCGCCGCCGGTCGTCGGGGTGAAGGTGCGAGCCGCGACGATCGGCTCGGGCTCGCGCCACTTGCCGTCCGGGCAGAACAGACTGATCACCGGCCGGGCGAACAGGTAGTTCTGCTCGGCCTCGCCGGCCAGCCCGTCGGAGTAGAAGGCCTCGATCTGGCGGACCGAGCCGCCGGGCCGCTGCACCCGCAGGACGCCCGGCCGCCGCCGGACGGTGGTCAGCTTGAACGCCTTGGAGATCTCCCGGTAGCGGCCGATGAACTGTTCGTGGTCGGCGCCGAAGACCTCCAGCGGCCATTGAATGGTGGCCGGCTTGCTGGAGATCGCACGAACCGACTCACCGCCGCGCGGCAGACTGTCGGAGGTGATCTCGATCGGTGCCGCGCTCCACCCGGAAGGTCCGGTGAGGGTGAACCAGCCCAGGTCTTCGCTGGTGTTGCTCAGTGGCCACTCGCGGCCGTCCGGGTCGATCCAGGTGAACGCGGAGGTGCCGGTGATCTCGTGGTAGGTCGCGACTGCGGCGCCGGCGGACTCCTGCACCGCGGTGATGACGACCAGTCCGCCGGAGAGCAGGGGCATCGGTGGCCGCCTCCCTGGATGCGCCGACCGCCCGGCCGGGGTAAGCCGGCCGGGCGGTCGGTGGGGTGGTTAGAAGTTGCTGCGGCTCACCCGGGACAGGGCGTCCCGGCGGGCCGACCACCGGTTCAGCTCGTCGTAGTCGAGCGTCGAGTTGCGGTACGGGAAGTTGTAGGTGTTCCCGCCGGCCATCGTCGTGCGCGCGTGTTCGGCGAGCGTCGCCATGGAGCGCCACTGGGTGTCGGTGAGCACCTTGTCGGGGGTTCGCCGGCCGTGGAAGACCTGCATCACCCCGCCGGGCAGGTTGCGGGTGTCCGGCAACAACCCGCCTTGGTCGTACGCCCAGTGAACGTGTGACCAGTGGATGGCCTTGACCGGCCCGGTGTAGACGTGACTACGACCGTCCTTGATCTGCTCCGAGCCCATCGGGGAGTAGATCAGTTCTCGGCTGTTGGGATAGTTGCGCCGGAGCCACTCGAACACGTCGCGCCGCGGCGGCAGGTCCACCGCCCGGTTCAGCGCGTGATACGACTGGTTGCCGCTGACCGTGACGGCCCCCGGCCGGTAGCCGGAGTTCAGCGGCAACCCTGGGAACACTGCCCGCAGGATGCGCATCATGCCCTGGACGCCGCCGAGCGAGTTGCCGGCGGTCATGCCTGCTGTGGTGCTGCCGTCAGTGATCTTCGTGGTGAGGTTGAGCAGCGAGGCGACCTTGTCCTTGAGCCCGTCGAGCAGGCGTGTCGGAATCTGGATCAGCCGCTGGACCAGCCAGGAATCCTTCTTCGGAATCTTGTCGTACAACCCTTTGGCCAGGTCGGTCAGCGACTTCGCCGGGTCGCGCAGGAAGTCGGCGGCGCTGGCGAACACGTCGCTGGCCTTCTTGCCGATCGACTTGCCGGTCTTGGCCAGCCAGTCGCCGAAGCCGTCGCCGACCGCCCCGCCGGCGGCGAAGGCGAACGGATGCCGGCCCTGCATGATCGCCTGCCGCATGGCGTAGACGACCCGGTGGCCGCCGGCCCGGCGCACCTCCTCGGCCGTCCACACGTGCTCGTCGTTACTGAGCCGCGCCGGGATCGAGTCACTGGTCGCCGTGCCGGGCCCGTGCACCGCACCACCGCGGGCGAAGCCCTTCGAGTCCGACCCGAAACCGGACTTGGTGTACCACTCGCCGGTCGGCTCAGTGATCTTGACGTTGCGCGGGGAGATGTCGAACTTGTCGGCCAGCCAGTTGTACGCCTTGAGGATGCCCTCGTTCAGGACGTAGTGGATGACCACCTTGGCGATGGCGCCCAGGCCGCGGGCGAACTCGCTCCACTTGTCGCCGATCGCCTTGAGCGCCTTGTCCCAGAGCGGCTTGACATGCTTGCTGATCCACTCGCCCATGGGCTTGAAGACGTTCTTGACCAGCTTGTCCCAGATCGGCTTGAAGATGTGCTCGTACAGCCAGGCGAACAGCAGGCCCATCGCCTTGAACGCGATGAGGATCAATCCGATCGCGACCTTGACGATCGCGGCGACGATCTGGATCAGGATGCCGATGGCCTTCAGGATCGGCTTGAGGATGTAGTTCCACAGGAACGAGATCACCGGGCCGAGCACCTTCGTCAGCAGCTTGACGATACCCAGCACGACCGGCAGGACGACCTTGTCCAGCAACCAGAAGATGATCGTCCCGAGCGCGCCGATCACCGTGCCGATCACTTCGAAGACCGGCTTGAGGACCTCGAACAACACCTTCGAGGCCTCGAGGATGCCCTTGTAGATGGGCAGGATGACCTGGTCGTAGAGCCAGAAGAACAGCTCGCCCAGCTGGCTGAGGACCCCGCCGATCGAAGAGAACGACGGCTTCAACGCCTCGTACAGGCTGGTGAACAGCGCGGACACGTTGTTGTAGAGCGGGACGAGGAAGTCGTCCCAGAACGCCTTACCGGCCTCGATCAGGTCGTCGAAGACCGGCTGCAGCGCCACCATCGCCTTACGCAGGAACCCGAACGCCGCCACCGCGCCGGTCTTGATCCCCTCCCAGACCGCGCGCAGAATTTTGCCGGCGGTGCCGGCGCTGCCGGCCAGCGCGCTGACGGCGATGATCAGGCCACCGACGATCAGTGCGATCAGGCCGGGCAGCTCGAGGCTGAGGGTGATCGTGGCCAGCGCGAAGATGCCGATGGCCGTGGCCGCCGCGGCGATGCCGGCGACCAGCGTGGTCAACTGCTTCTCGGGGATCTTGTTGAGCAGCTCGAACAGCTTCAGGAAGATCTTCGCGACGATGGTGCCGACCGGCGCCGCCGCCACCACCAGCTTGCCCAGGAACCGGGCCAGCTCCTTGATCACGGAACCGATCAGCGGTCCGCTCTCACGCATGTAGTCGAGGAACTGCTGGAAGCCTTTGTTGTCGGCCAGGCTCTGCGACCAGTCGCGGAAGCGCTGCGTCAGATCGAGCAGCCCGTCACTGACCTGCCCGGTCAGCGGGGTGAACGCCAGGAACAGGTTGACCACGCCGACGGTGACGTTCTCGAACATCTTCGCCAGCAGCTCGATCGTGGGCACCGCGGTGGCGGACAGGTAGTCGAAGAACTGCACGAAGGTCGGGCTCTTGAGCATGTCGGCGAACCGGGTGAAGGTGGCCCCGATGGCCACCGCGATCCGGTGCACGAAATCGAACACCGGCGCCAGGTTGCGCTGCGCATCCTTGCTGGTTTTCCCCAGGAACCCTTCCAGGCTGCGCTGCAATCC